>Ga0183096_1000781_pt1 | contig 34698 bp, 34 predicted proteins | sample Biomet5_FD_127791 | JGI IMG/M metagenome (GOLD analysis project Ga0183096, IMG submission 127791) | Microbial communities from bioreactor (seeded with sewage sludge) at LBNL, California, USA - Biofuel metagenome 5 (version 2) (version 3) | ecosystem: Engineered > Bioreactor > Anaerobic >... | reverse complement strand
CGCGGCCTGCTCGACCTCGCGGCGCCGGCGGGCACGCTGATCCCCGGCCTGCCGGAGAGCTGGCGGCCGATCCCCGTCCTCACCCTGCTGCGCCACGCCTCCGGCCTGCCGGATTATCGCCGCGCCCCCGGCTGGCGGCACGACCGCGCCTTCCGCTTCGACGAGCTGGTCGCGCTGGCCGCGGACGCGCCGCTGCGCTTCGCCCCCGGCACGGCGGCCGAGCCGAGCGCCACCAACTTCCTGCTGCTCACCGAGATGGTCGCCCGCGTCTCCGGGCAGAGCTACCGCCGGTTCGTCAAGGAGAACCAGATCGATTTCCTCGGCCTGCGCCACACCGCCTTTGCCGAGGACCTCGGCGGTTTTTTTGCCGAGAATGTCGCCGCGACCGGCAACGTCCACCAGCTCTTCAAGGCGGACGGGCGCTACATCGAGCCGACCGAGCCGGCGCAGAGCTACGGCGCGGACGGCCGCCCCGTGCCGCGCGCCGACTCCTCCGCGCTGCCGGGCTTTTCCGATCTCTGGGCCTCGGCACAGGATGTCTCTTACTGGGACATCGCCCTGGCGGGCTCGGTGCTCATCAAGGCGGCGGAGAACCGCGCCCTGCTCTATGCGCCCTGGACCCTGCCGAACGGCGAGACCGTCCCCGCCGCCGCCGGCTGGCAGTTCTACCGCCACCGCGGCCTCATGGACATCAAGGGCTCCGTGCCCGGCTATTCCTGCTTCCTCAGCCGCTTTACCCATGCGGACGAGCTGGTGTGCGTCACGCTGCTCGCCAACCGCGAGGGCGTCGATTTCACCAACCTCGGCCGGCGGATCGCGGGCGCCTTCGGCGACCTGCTCTCGACCGAGTATGACGACAACCGCCTGTTCCTGCTCGAAAGCCCGTTTTCGGCGGAAAAGACCCTCGCCCGCCTCGAGGACGCGCTGCGGGAGCGGGAGATCCCGGTGTTCGCCCGCTTCGACCACGCCGGAAACGCGCGCCGGGCCGGGCTGTCCCTGCGGCCGACGAACGTTGTGGTGTTCGGCTCGCCGCGAGTCGGCACCGGCCTGATGCAGGCCGACCAGAGCATCGCCCTCGACCTGCCGCTGCGCATCGCCGTCTGGGAGGACGAGCACGGCAGCGTCTGGCTCGGCTTCCAGCGCCTGAGCGTGCTCGGCGAGGCGCACGGCATCGGGGACAGCCCCGTGCTGGCCGGGATGGAGCGCCTGCTCGAGGAGCTGGCGCGCCGGGCGGGCAGCCTCTGCTGAGGGGCGGCCTCCTCCCAAAAGAAGGAGCGGGCGCGCGCCCGCCCGCTGCCCCGCCTCCGGAAGAAATTCCGGAGGCGGGGCTTTTTTGCGCCCGAAGCGGGCAAAACAAAAAATTCGGCGGCGCTGAAGCCAAAACGGCGGCAATTTCAGAGAAAAAAGAAAGCATGGATATTTTACCGAAAGGGTACATGTTTGGCGCTGCCGGCGGGTCGAAATCGGTTGCAGCAGGTCGAATATCCGCCGGGAGAAATGAAAAGGAATATAGTAGATTTTGTTATTTTATGGGCGCATCCGGGCCGCAGATGTCACTGCGATGCCGGCCGGATGCGGAGACGGCGGAGCGGCGGACAGGCCGGCGCCGGCCGCAGGGGGGATGCGGCGGCGGGGGCTTCCGGGAACGCTTTTTTCGATGAAAACCATAACGCAGGAGCGGGAGAGCATATATGTGGGGGTTTTTGAAGCGTCATCGGCGTCACCTGGTGTTTTTCATGGATCTGTGCATCATGGCGGGCGTTGCCGTGGTGCTGTTTGTGCTCAGTCCGGTGGGAAACGGCACGGGCGGCGACCGGCTCGGGCCGCTGATCCGCAATCTCGGCGTCTGGTTTTTCTGTATTGTCCTTTTTAATTTGGCGTTTCATACCTACGACAGTCTCTGGCGCTATGCCGAGGGCCGGGAGTATCTGTCGCTTTTGGGCGGTTTCGGATGCGGAACCGCTCTGTTTCTGTTGCTGACGCGCTTTTTTTTCACCCGCTATCTGGCGGGGCTCTATATGCTCTCCGTGCTCGGCAGCTCGCTGATCGGCATGCTGCTGGTGCGCTTTGCCTATCGCACCTATCGCAAGCACAGCCGCCGGAGCCGGCGTCAGGCGCGCGGCAACGTCCGTGAGGTCGGCATCATCGGCGGGGGCAACGCCGGCTATTCCCTGCTGCGCGAGATCCTCGGCAACCCCGATTCGCCCTATGAGCCGACCGTGCTTTTTGACGACGATCCGGCCAAGATCGGGGCGCGGATCATGGATGTCCCCGTCCGCGGGCCGCTGTGCGAGATCCCGGCGCTGCTCGCGGGCAGCGGCGTCACCGATCTGTTCTTTGCCATTCCCTCGCTGGATGCGGCCAAGCGCGGCGAGATTCTGCAGCACTGCTCGCAGACGGGCTGCCGCCTGCACATCCTTCCTGACCGCGTGCGCGACCTGGCGGCAGGCGCGCCCTTGCTGCCGCAGCTGCGCAGCGTGCGCGTCGAGGATCTGCTCGGCCGCGAGACCATCGCCCTTGCGGGCGTCGGCGTGCGGGAGATGGTGGAGGGGAAAACGGTCCTGGTGACGGGCGGCGGCGGCTCGATCGGTTCGGAGCTGTGCCGGCAGATCGCGGCCATGCACCCCAAGAAGCTCATCGTCGCCGACGTCTATGAGAACAGCACCTACGAGCTGCAGCAGGAGCTGCGCCGCAGTTATGGCGGCGGGCTGGACTTCGCGGCCCACATTGTCAACGTCCAGGACGCGGCGCTGGTGCGCAGCCTGTTTGAGACCTATCGCCCGGAGCTGGTCTTTCACGCCGCAGCGCACAAGCATGTGCCTCTGATGGAGAGCAGCCCGCGCGAGGCGGTCAAGAACAATGTGTTCGGGACGCTCAACGTCGTGCGCGCCGCGCACGAGACGGGTGTGCGCAAGTTCGTGCTGATCTCGACCGACAAGGCGGTCAACCCGACCAGCATCATGGGGGCGACCAAGCGCCTGTGCGAGATGATCCTCGCCAGCATGAACGGGCGCAGCGAGACCGAGTTCGCCGCCGTGCGCTTCGGCAACGTCCTCGGCTCGAACGGCTCGGTCGTTCCTCTCTTCCAGCGTCAGATTGCGGCGGGCGGGCCGGTGACGATCACCGACAAGCGCATTGTGCGCTATTTCATGACGATTTCCGAGGCGGTGTCGCTGGTGCTGCAGGCCGGGGCGCTGGCAAAGGGCTCGGAGGTTTTTGTGCTCGATATGGGCAAGCCGGTGCGCATCCTCGATCTGGCGGAGAACCTGATCCGCCTTTCCGGCTATCAGCCTTATCAGGAGATCGAGATTCGGGAGGTCGGTCTGCGCCCGGGCGAAAAGCTTTATGAGGAGCTGCTGGTCGGCCGGAAAAACCAGCGGCAGACAGAGAACCGGCTGATCTTTGTCGAGGACGAGCAGCCGGTGACGAAGGCGCAGATGGATGAGATTCTCGCCGACCTCCGCCAGGCGGTCGAGACCGGCGACCGCGCCGATATGTTTGCGGCGCTGCACCGCCGGGTGCCGGAGTTCCAGACGCCGGAATCGGCCAACGCCGCGGCGGAGGCCGAGACGATCTGCCGGGATGTCCGCCGCCTGTCCTGCGATCCGGCCGGCGGAAAATGAAGAAAGAAAAGGGCGTTTTTATGAGCGAGCAAAAGCGAATCTGGCTCTCCTCACCGACCATGCACGGCGAGGAGCTGCAATATATGACCGAGGCCTATGCGACCAACTGGATGTCTACCGTCGGCGCGAATATCGACGCGGTCGAGCGGCTGACCTGTGAAAAGCTCGGCTGCCGGTACGCCGTGGCGCTGTCGACCGGAACTGCGGCGCTTCATCTGGCAGTCCGGCTGGCGGGCGTCCGGCCCGGCGATCGTGTTTTTTGCTCCGACATGACGTTCAGCGCCACGGTCAACCCGGTGAAATATGAGCGCGGCGAGCCTGTTTTTATCGACACGGAGTATGAAACCTGGAATATGGATCCGGTGGCGCTGGAGCGGGCCTTCACGCTTTATCCGGACACCAAGACGGTCGTGACCGCGCATTTGTACGGCACACCGGGCAAGATTGGCGCCCTGCGGGCCATTTGCCGTGCGCATGGTGCAACCCTCATTGAGGATGCGGCTGAGTCGCTTGGTGCGACTTATGATGGCGTGCAGACCGGCACCTTTGGCGATTACAGCGCCATCAGCTTACTTGGAGTGAAAAGACAAACTATCGATGGGCCTCAAAGCCTTGAAAATAGGCACTTTTTTAAATCCGGTTTTTCAAATTCTGGACCAGCATCTGGATATAAGTGCCCAACCTGACGGCAATAAAAGAATCACCACCCGGGCAAGAAAAAAATTCCGCCGAGAAAGTGGTGAGGGTTTTATAGCCATGGGTTGCAGGACGGAGATAAACGCAGATCTTTAGATAGGACGAAGTGAAACATGATTAACGGGAAAATTTGGTTATCCTCACCAACCATGCACGGTGACGAGATGAAGTACGTACAGGAAGCATTCGATACGAACTGGGTCGCCCCCCTCGGCCCCAACGTCACGTCATTCGAGAATGAAGTCGCTGCCTATGTAGGTGTGAAGGCAGTTGCGGCTCTTGTGTCCGGAACATCCGCTCTTCACCTTGCAGTAAAACTGGCGGGGGTAAAGCCCGGAGATGTTGTGTTTTGTTCCGACATGACTTTCGCCGCCACGGTCAATCCTGTTTCCTACGAGGGTGGCAATCAAGTATTTATCGACTCCGAGCGCGAGGCTTGGAACATGGACCCGTGCGCGTTAGAGAAGGCGTTTGAGAAGTATCCTAACTGCAAGGTCGTCCTTGTCGCAAACCTTTACGGCACTCCGGCAAAGCTTGACGAGTTGAAAGCGATTGCTGATGCTCACGGAGCCGTGCTAATTGAGGACGCCGCTGAGAGCCTGTCAGCCACTTACAAAGGGCAGCAGACCGGTACCTTCGGCAAATACGCGGCCTTGTCGTACAACGGAAATAAAATTATTACCTCTTCCGGCGGCGGCATGCTGCTTTCCGACGATGAGGAAGCAATTAAGAAAGCACGCTTCTGGTCAACACAGTCCCGCGACCCGGCTCCTTGGTATCAGCATAGTGAGATCGGCTACAACTACCGCATGTCAAATATCGTGGCAGGTATCGGCCGTGGCCAACTCAAGCACATAGATGAGCATCGTGCTCTCAAGAGAGCAATTTATATGCGTTATAAAAAAGCATTTGCAGGCCTGCCGCTCTCTATGAATCCGTATCTTCCTTGCTCTGAGCCAAACTTCTGGCTGTCCTGTATCCTATTGGACAAGAGCGTGAAAGTGACACCGATTGAGATCCTGGAAGAGCTCAATAAGCACAGCATCGAGAGTCGCCCCATCTGGAAGCCGATGCACCTACAGCCGGTGTTTGCGGGACATGACTTCATCAGTGTAGACGGCGATGTCGGCGCGGATGTGTTCAGCCGTGGCCTCTGCATACCAAGCGATATCAAGATGACCGCTGACGAGCAGGATATGGTCATTAACCAAATTAGAGGGATGGTTAAGTGAAGAAACGAAGCGAGAGTTTCTATTGCCTTGTGGTAAAACGAATACTGGATATATTCCTCGCAATTGTTCTTTCCATTCCTGCACTAATCATCATTGCTGCCTGTTACATAGGAGTCAAAATTGAAACAAAAGGTCCTGCCTTTTTCGTTCAACAGCGTCCGGGGCGCGGCGGGAAAGTTTTTTCGCTTTATAAACTGCGTACTATGATTGTTGAAACCGCGAGAGATGGAAAATCGCTTTCTGACATGGAGCGTATGACCCGCACGGGTCGTGTGATCCGTGCCTGCAGTTTTGACGAACTTCCTCAGCTTTGGAATATAGCGAAGGGCGATATGAGTTTTATCGGCCCGCGTCCGTTACTGGTGAAGTATTTACCACTTTACACTCCGGAGCAGGCACGACGTCATGAGGTTTTGCCCGGTATTTCTGGCTGGGCGCAGGTCAACGGTCGGAACGAGATAAACTGGGAACAGAAGTTTGAACGTGATGTTTGGTATGTGGATCATATAAGCTTTGCGCTTGATGTGAAAATATTCTGGATGACAATTTGGAATGTGCTTCACCGGAGCGGAATCAACGCCGGAGTAAATGAAACGATGGAAGCCTTTCAAGGGAGTTGTGAACTGACTAATGCCAAGTGAAGTGATAGTGATAGGAGCGGGCGGACACGCAAGAGTGATTGCTGACATCATTCAACAGTCTGGGGATGTTGTGCTTGGGTTCCTCGATGATAATGTAAAAGGTGTGGTTATGGGGCTTCCTGTACTAGGAAAAATCACTGACGCCCTCAACTGCGATAATAGAGCATCATTTGTAATTGGTATTGGTAACAACTGGACACGAAAGCGCATAGCTGAGCAATATCATCTGAATTGGTATACAGCAATTCATCCCGCAGCAGTCATTGCTAGCGATGTTGAAATTAAGGAAGGCACCGTATTAATGGCTGGAGCAATCGTAAACACCGGAGTGCGCATTGGCAAACACTGCATTATTAACACGGGTACAGTGATTGAACATGATAACTGTATAGCGGATTATGTCCATGTTTCGCCACATGCAACACTCTGCGGAACGGTGTCTGTAGGTGAACTGACACATATTGGAGGAGGAGCAACAATAATAAATAACTTGTCTGTTACTCATGACAGCGTTATTGGGGCAGGTGCGGTCGTAGTGAAAAATATTAAGGAACCGGGAACATATGTCGGGGTACCGGCAAGGAAAATAGAAAAGTGAAAGTCCTAATACTTACAAACAACGATGTTGGCCTATACAAATTTCGGAAAGAGTTTGTTCAGTGCCTTATGTCATCTTATAAAGTTATATTGTCTTTACCTAATGGCGAGTATGTCCGGTTGTTTCAAAAAATGGGTTGCAAATACATTGACACACCCTTTAATCGTAGAGGGAAAAATCCGCTGAGAGACTTTTCCCAATATCGAACATATAAGCGGATTATCAAAGCTGAAAGTCCTGACGTCATTTTGACATACACAATCAAACCCAATATTTATGGGGGGCTGGCGGCGAAAGCATGTCATATTCCATTCCTTGCAACAGTGACTGGAATGGGGACAGCCTTGGAAGGAGGCGGGATGCTTGCAAGGATTACAACTTTGCTATATAGCAAGGGACTTAAGACAGCAAGTTGTGTGTTTTTTCAAAATGACACAAACAGGAGGTTTTTCACTGATAAAAAGCTCTATACCGGCAAAGCAGTTCTGGTGCCAGGTTCTGGGGTTAATTTGACGGAGCATCCATATGAAGAATACCCAGACGAAGGTAATGGAATAAATCTGTTATTTATTGGACGAATTATGAAAGATAAAGGAATCGATGAGCTGCTGACAGCTGCAGAACAAATAAAGCAACGACATTCAAATGTTGATTTTACCTTGATAGGCCAATATGACGAAAGTTATCAGAATAAGGTAGAGGAAGCTCAAAGATGCAAAAATGTAGACTATCTCGGGTTTCAATCGGATGTGCATTCATTTATTAAAAATGCGCATGCAGTTGTTTTGCCTTCATACCATGAAGGCATGGCAAATGTACTTGAAGAAGCCGCTGCCAGTGGACGTCCTGTGATTGCGTCAAGTATACCAGGATGTAAGGAAATATTTGATGAAGGCATCAGTGGCTTAAGCTGTAGGCCAAGAGATGTTGATAGCTTAGTGGGCACGATAGAGAAGTTTATTGCCTTGTCCTACGAACAGAAAAAAGCTATGGGACTTGCCGGGCGTAAAAAAATGGAACGTGACTTCGACAGGCAGAAGGTTGTTAATGCTTACATAGAAGAAATTAATAAAGTAATAGGAGAATAAGATGATGAAGCTGCATGAGAAGCTCGTAAACAAAGAAGAAAACCTGTCCCTTATTGGCCTTGGTTATGTCGGGATGCCGATTGCTGTAGCCTTTTCAAAAAAAGTCAATGTAATTGGTTACGACCTAAACGAAAAAAAAATTGACATCTACAAGGCGGGTATTGATCCGACAAATGAGGTCGGCAATGAAGCTGTTAAGAACTGTACTGTGGAATTTACTGCCGATGAGACGCGGTTGCGAGAGGCAAAGTTCCATATCGTTGCTGTTCCCACGCCTGTTAACAACGATCATACTCCTGACCTTACACCTGTTGAGGGGGCAAGCCACATTCTTGGACGCAATCTTAGAAGGGGCAGTATTGTCGTATTCGAATCAACAGTATATCCAGGTGTGACAGAGGACATTTGTGTTCCAATTTTAGAAAAGGAATCTGGATTGAAATGCGGAGTTGACTTTAAGATCGGTTACTCCCCTGAACGCATCAATCCCGGCGATAAAGTGCACCGCCTTGAAACCATCACTAAAATTGTTTCCGGCATGGACAAAGAAACACTTGACGCCGTTGCCAATGTCTATGAATTGGTTGTTGAAGCAGGTGTTTATCGTGCTGAATCTATTAAGGTAGCAGAGGCAGCAAAGGTGATTGAGAACAGCCAGCGCGACATCAATATCGCATTTATGAATGAGCTTTCCATTATTTTCAACAAAATGGGTATCGATACAAAAGCCGTGCTTGAAGCGGCTGGGACGAAGTGGAACTTCCTGAAATTCTACCCCGGCCTTGTGGGAGGTCACTGCATCGGCGTTGACCCCTACTATCTTACATACAAAGCTGAAATGTTGGGCTATCACAGTCAGGTCATTCTTGCCGGCCGCCGCATCAACGACGATATGGGCAAGTATGTAGCCGAAAATACCGTCAAGCGGCTCATTCAGGCAGAAAAGCCTGTCAAAAACGCGAAGGTGGCAATTCTCGGCTTCACTTTCAAAGAAAATTGCCCGGATACCCGCAACAGTAAGGTATATGACATTGTAAAAGAGCTGCGCGAATACGGGATTGAACCATCTATAACCGATCCTAACGCTGATGCAGATGAGGCAAAGCGGCTTTATGGCATTGACTTTGTTGATATGGACAGCATCCGTGGCATGGATGCTGTCGTTTTTGCGGTCGCACATACGCAATTTTCTAAGTTTACGATGAACGATGTGGATAAGCTGTTCGGCGGTGGACAAAAAGTTCTGGTAGATGTCAAAAGCCTATTAAACAGAGAAGAGTATGAAAACGCTGGTTATCTCTACTGGAGGTTATAAAGGAATGAGTTACAAGCATCTGAAATTTCCAGACAATACATTATTCCTTGTAACAGGCGGGGCTGGGTTTATCGGCTCCAACCTTTGCGAGGCAATTTTGAAAATGGGTTATCGCGTTCGCTGCTTAGATGATTTGTCTACTGGCAAACAGGCTAATGTGAACCCTTTTCTGGATAACCCCAACTATGCTTTTTTCAAATGCGATATCAGAGATTTGGATACCTGCATGAAAACCTGCGAGGGCGTAGACTATGTGCTCCATCAGGCGGCATGGGGTAGCGTACCACGCAGTATTGAGATGCCCCTCTTTTACTGCCAAAATAACATTACTGGCACGTTGAATATGATGGAGGCGGCCCGGCAGAAAGGCGTAAAAAAATTTGTGTACGCATCCAGTTCGTCTGTTTATGGTGATGAACCTGTTTTGCCAAAGACTGAAGGCAAAGAGGGCAATTTGCTGTCCCCTTACGCGGTAACGAAGCGCTGCGATGAGGAGTGGGGCAAGATGTACACTATGCACTATGGACTGGATACCTATGGACTTCGTTATTTTAATGTATTCGGACGCCGGCAGGACCCGAACGGGGCTTACGCGGCGGTTATCCCGAAGTTTATCAAGCAGCTTATGGATGGAGAAACGCCTACGATTAATGGTGACGGGAAGCAGAGCCGTGACTTTACTTACATTGAGAACGTTATTGAAGCAAACCTCAAATCTTGCCTTGCACCCCACGAAGCTGCTGGAGAAGCTTTCAATATCGCATATGGAGGGCGCGAGTACTTAATTGATATTTATTATGTGCTGACGAAAGCTCTTGGCAAAGACATTGAACCAAACTTTGGTCCGGATCGTCCCGGTGACATTAAGCATAGCAACGCTGATATTTCAAAGGCGAAGAAACTGTTGGGTTACAATCCTGAATATGATTTCGCGCGTGGGCTGAATGAAGCGATCGAATGGTACAAGGGGAATCTGTGATGACCAATAAGCGAACGATTTTATATGTGGGTGGTTTTATCCTTCCGGATAAAAATGCTGCAGCGCACCGTGTCATTTCAATAGCAAAAATACTGCGGAGACTTGGATACCAAGTGGTTTTCTTCAATGAAACGCCAGATGCTGCTGACCACGTGAAAATTAAAAAATACTATGATTTTCCATGTTATGAAATAAAAAAAAAGCAAGACTGGGTATCCCTTGCAAAGAATATGTGTGATATCAGCAACGTTTTCCGGTATTTAAACGAGCATGCAGACGTATTTGCGGTCATTGCCTATAATTACCCGGCTGTTGCGCTGAATCGCTTAAGAAAAGTCTGTAGAAAAAGGAAGGTGCGCTGCTTTGCTGACGTAACGGAATGGTATAGCGTGAAACACAAGTCACCAGTATACAAATTGGTCAAAGGACTTGATGTTTGGTATCGTATGCGGTATGTCCAAAAACGACTTGACGGTGATATCGTCATCAGTAACTATCTTGAGTCCTATTACAGGCCATACCTTCCGGTTATAAACATTCCTCCGCTTGTTGATAAGGAAGACCAGAAGTGGATACTTCCCCATATGGCGCACAAGGGCATCCAACTCATCTATGCAGGTAGCCCGAGTGCGGAAAAAGAAAAGCTTGACAGTGTCGTTGAAACTGTTGGCATGTTGCTGGAGGATTGCGATGTTTACTTGGAAATTATCGGAATTACTCGGGAGCAGTTCCTGCTGATGTACGATTTCGATCAGGAGCAACTCGAACAATACAAAAATATTTCATTTTTAGGAAGAATACCCCACACTGAGGTGCTGCAGCGTATTTCCAATGCGGATTATAGCATTTTGATCCGTAATGATAACCGTGTTACCCGGGCAGGCTTTCCCACAAAATTTGTAGAGAGTGTTTCCTGTGGTATACCTGTAATCGCTAATGATAACAGCAACATCCAGCAATTCATACAGAATGGACACAATGGGATTTTGTTGAAAAACCAAAGCCTTCAGCAGGTTCTTTGCAGTATATTAAAGCGTAATGATTTGCAACAAGTGGATTCTGACTGCTTCGATTTTAGAAAATATATCCGCCCAATGAGTATTTTTTTGGAGCAATTTAAAGATGGATAAAAAGAAAGAAAAAATCGCTTTACATATTATTATGCCGAATCAAACAGGAGGGCCAAACACGGCAAACCGTTTGATTGCAAATTCCTATCTTCACAAAAAGTATGATTTTTGCTTTATAGCTCAGACATTCCATGCTGGGTCTCGAGTCAATTTCAGGCTAATCTGGGATCTGACCAAGCAGTTCAAGCAGGAAAAGCCGGATCTTGTCCATCTTTCAGGATTACAGTCTTCTGGTTTTCACGCCGTCGTAGCAGCAAGGCTTGCTGGCTGTAGGCGGATCCTGATCACAATTCGCGGTTACTCAGGCGATGCTATTAAACTCAGTCGGATTAAACGGTTTGCTTTTAATCGCATTTTTGAGCCGCTTACATTGAGCCTGTGTACCAACTTTTATACAGTCTGTGAAGAAGCTGCAAAAAAGAAAATGGTGCAGCAACATAAAAAGAAATACTTGGGAGTTATTCACAATGCCGCTCCGATTATTACAATCGACCGGGAAAAACAGCGCAGAATTACGCGAGCTAAGCTGGGAATTTATAATAATGATTTTATCGTGGCAATTGTAGGGCGTATGTCCTATGACAAAGGAATATCTTTTGTTATCGATGCCATTAAACAAATTGCCGATGAAAGAATTCGTTTTCTTTTCATCGGTGATGGAGAATATGAAGATATTGTTAGACAGGCCTTTAGCCGGGAAAATTCTCGGGTACTGGTACTAGGACAAAGAGACGATGTGATTGATCTGCTATGTGGTTGCGATTTGTTTCTGTTTGCAACTCTCCATGAAAATTTGTCAAACGCACTATTGGAAGCAATGAGCGTTGGGCTTCCTGTGGTTGCTACCCGAGTCGGAGGGAATGTCGAAGTAGTACAGAATGAAAAGAACGGATACCTCATTGAGCCAAGAGACTCTAAGGCAATAGCAGAGAAAATAAGGACTATTGCTGGAAATAGAAGACTACAGCTTATATATTCCCAAAAATCCTTGGAGATCATTTCTAAAAGCTTTACGCAGGAAAGAGTTTTTCAAGAATTGAATAAAGTTTATGAGAGGATGCTGAGCAGTTGTTAAGCAGAGATGCACGGTCAAAACTTCTAAAATATGATGGATTCTATCTGTTCCTAACGATAATGTTCTATATCTGCATTTATGGTAACCAGTATGGAAATGTCTTTTTTACTGTACTAATCAGTATAATATATTTTTCATTTCTGCTCTTAGGATTTGCTCCGATTTGGAAGTTTTCAAAGTACGATTATGTCTTCGTGTATTCATCTAAAATTGGAAGAATTATGGCATTTTCATCCATTACGACTATCGTCATTTCCTTGGTCAATGTTGTCTCTAATTATCCTTCCTTGTCATCAGCATTTTCCTATGCGTTAGATCCAGGTAAAGCATATGAATATGTTAAGGCCGTGAGAAGATATTCAATAGATGTCAGCAATTTTCAGCTTCCATCTTTTGTTGGAATTCCATTAAACTGTCTCACTTTTACTAAGTATATTGTATTTATTTTTTTGCTGTTATACTGGAGGCAACTCAGCAAAAGCAATCGGATACTTGGCGTAACCGCTGCTGTAGTCTATATTTTCCAATCATTCTTGATAGGCGCCATGATAAACCTGGGAAGTATACTTATGGCTATATTTCCCGTTATTATTTATTATAAATCATTGAAAACAGAGAAGAGGTCCATGAAATATAAGATATGGATGTTTTTAGTATTCTTGATTACAGGAATTACCCTTGCTTATTTTTTGGGGAGCCGTTATATTTACATTCAAAAAGCTAGCTTTGTTCTGATTGTGCTGGCTGGTTTCCGCGGATTATTATCCTATCTTTCTCAGGGCTATGTGGGCTTTTCCTTTTGTCTGCAACTCCCATTTGTATGTACTTGGGGACAGACAACATTATATGGCCTTTCCAAGACTATCCTGGCTTCTAGTGAAACATCCTGGCTTTGGAAGGAGAGTTACCTAATGAGAAGTCAGAACGCTTTTGGATGGCCTGCTTTACAATCTTGGTCGACGATCTTTCCTTGGCTTGCTTCAGATTTTAGTTACTTTTTGATTCCGTTTATTATGTATTTTATTGGTCGATTCATGTGCAGAGTATGGTATGAGTGTATTGCTAATAAAAATCCTTTTTCATTTCTGATGATGGGAATGCTGGAAATATTTTGCTTTATGATTCCTGCTAATAATCAGTTATTTCATTCATTTGGAAATGCTGTCGGAACGGTCGCAATCTTTATCTTGTACTTGTATTCGAGAAGGAAATTACAAAAATGTGATAGTAAAACATACGAAAAATATGAAATTTGATTTAAAATTTTCTAACCGCTTTAGAAAAATGCCAGCAGCGCTTAAAGCATCTGCGATCTATACATCTGCGAGCTTTTTGACAAAAGGTCTACAATTTATAACAATACCAATTTTCACCCGTATTATGAGTACGGCGGAGATCGGCATAGTAACAACGTTTACATCGTGGCAGACGATTATCAGTGTATTTGCTACGTTATCATTAAATACCGGGGCATTTAATGTTGCAATGTTGGAATATCAAGATAAACGGGACGATTATGAATCTTCAATTCTGACTTTGTCAACTCTGTCGTCCTCTATCTTGCTGCTATTTTATCTGCTCACCTCAAAAATTTGGATTAGTGTTTTGGGGCTGTCAAGTAATCTTCTTATTTTGATGCTGATTGGTTTTATTTTTACACCAGCGATGGACTATTGGTTGGCACGGCAGCGATATGAATACGAATACAAAAAAACAGCGGTAACGACCCTTTCTTTAGCCTTTATATCAACGTCAATTTCTGTTGTCGCAGTTATTTTAGCCAGCAAAGCCGGGAACAATGACTTAGGGACAGTGCGCATTTTTACCATGTGTTCTGTTTCAATTGCTTTTGCACTGCCTTTCTATATCTCCATCATGCGACATGGGCATATATTTTTCAGTAAAGAATATTGGAAATATGCCATTACGATCAATTTGCCATTGATGTTCCATGCTTTGGCGAAGCACATTTTGGATGTGTCAGACCGAGTAATGATTTCCAGTATGGTTGGAGAAAGCGCAGTTGGTATTTATGGAACTTTATATAGTATCAGTTCCCTTTCCTTGATCATTTGGACGGCAATCAATGCCTCGCTTGTTCCATACATGTTTGAAAAGCTACGGACCCAAGATACAGAGAAGATGAATGAAATTGTCTTCTCACTTTTGCGGGTATATGCAGTGTTTGCGTTTTGCATTACGCTGATGGCTCCTGAAATTGTAAGGATTTTAGCCACGGAAGAATACTATTCTGCAATCTATATGATGCCGCCGGTAGCCGCGGGGATTTTCCTGACTTCCTTATATAATGTCTTTGCAAATGTGTTACTTTACTATAAAAAAACGGTGTACATCATGTTTGCGACGTTAGGTGCCGCTTTAATCAATATTGGCTTGAACTGGTGGTTTATACCAATATATGGTTATATTGCGGCGTCCTATACAACACTGGTCGCGTACATTTTTTTAGCGGTCTTTCAGTATGTGGCCCTACGATATGTCCATAAAGAAACACAGTTTCCCTCTCGGCACCTGTTGCTTATTTCGATCACAACGATTTTATTAATTTTAGGATGTAACTTATTGTATGAGCATGCTGTGATTCGTTATGGGGTTATTTTGGCAATTGGTACTTTTGCAGTTATTTTCCGAAAAAGGATTCTTTTGCTAGTTAAGCACGTTAAGTCAAAAGCGTGAATCATGTTTATTGGGCAAATATTATAAGATGTATTGCATAGGAGAGGACATAATATGGGAATTCAGGAGATGTTTAGCGGTAAAACGCTACTAATCACCGGCGGCACCGGTTCCTTTGGCAACGCCGTCCTTAACCGTTTCCTTAAAACCGATATCGGCGAGATTCGCATTTTCTCACGTGACGAGAAGAAGCAGGACGACATGCGGCATGAGTTTCAGTCGAAGATGCCGGAAGTTGCGGATAAGATTAAATTCTTCATCGGAGACGTCCGGGATTTAGCCTCTGTCAAAAACGCGATGCATGGTGTAGACTACATATTTCACGCGGCAGCATTGAAGCAGGTTCCCTCCTGCGAGTTCTTCCCATTGGAAGCGGTTAAGACCAACGTGCTAGGCACCGACAACGTACTTACCGCTGCCATTGACGAGGGTGTTAAGACAGTTATCTGCCTTTCAACCGACAAAGCCGCCTATCCCGTCAACGCCATGGGGACAAGCAAGGCCATGATGGAAAAAGTGATCGTGGCGAAATCCCGTACCGTTTCACCCGAGAAAACAAAGATTTGCTGCACCCGCTACGGTAATGTCATGTGCTCCCGGGGCAGTGTTATTCCGTTGTGGATAGAACAGATCAAGGCAGGTAAGCCGATCACCATTACCGAACCGAAAATGACCCGCTTTATCATGTCCCTTGAGGAAGCGGTCGATCTTGTCCTGTTTGCCTTTGAAAACGGAACTTCCGGTGATATACTGGTGCAAAAAGCGCCGGCCTGCACGATTGCTACACAGGCGCAGGCTGTGAAGGAACTCTTTGACCCTGAGAATAAAATCGAGATCAAAACGATCGGCATCCGCCACGGTGAAAAGATGTGCGAGACGTTACTTACGAATGAAGAATGTGCCCATGCCCTTGATTTGGGCAATTTCTACCGTGTTCCCTGCGACAAGCGCGACCTGAATTATGATAAGTATTTTACAGAAGGCAGTACTGAACGCAATGTTCTGACCGAATTTAACTCCAACAACACCGAGTTACTAAATGTGGCACAGGTGAAAGAAAAGCTCCTGTCCCTGAAGTATATCCGAGATGAACTTGCCAGAGAGGAAAAATGAGATGAACATCCTTGTAACCGGTGCGCGCGGCTTTGTTGGAAAAAACCTCTGTACGTCGCTGAAAAATCTCCGAGATGGAAAAGATCGCACCCGCAGCCTTGCAGTCGGGGAGATTTACGAATATAACTCTGATACAGATTCCTCGCTGTTGGACAAGTACTGTGCCGGGGCGGACTTCGTCTTCAATCTTGCCGGGGTAAACCGCCTCAAGGAGCAAGATGATTTTATGGCGGGAAACTTTGGCTTTGCCTCGAACCTGCTTGCTACTCTAAAAAGGCAACACAATGCCTGCCCTGTTATGCTTTCATCTTCTATCCAGGCCACACTGACTGGCCGCTATGCCGCAAGCGAGTATGGAAAAAGCAAACTAGCTTGCGAGGAACTGTTTTTCAATTACGCAAAGGAGACAGGTGCAAAGGTGTTGGTCTATCGATTTCCGAACCTTTTCGGTAAGTGGTGCAGGCCAAATTACAACTCCGCCGTTGCAACCTTCTGCAATAACATTGCAAACGATCTGTCGATTCAGGTCAATGATCGTAGCACCGAATTGGAGCTACTGTATATTGATGATCTAGTTAATGAGATGCTTGATGCGCTTGAAGGCAAGGAGCATCATTGCGAATTTGAGGGCATGGTTGCCGTGTCAAAAGCAGGTGGTCGCTACAGCTATGTTCCGGAGACGTACCATGTCACCCTTGGGAAAATCGTGGATTTTCTGCAAGACTTTAAGAGCCAACCACAGACGCTGTTGATGCCGGAGATTCCAAACAGCTCTTTTGCCAAGAAACTGTATTCTACTTATCTTTCGTATTTACCAAAAGAGAAGGTGGCATTCCCCTTGAAAATGAATGTGGATGCAAGGGGTAGCTTTACCGAATTGCTTAAAACGAAAAGCTGCGGGCAGTTCAGCATCAACATCTCAAAACCCGGAATTACAAAAGGCCAGCACTGGCACAACTCCAAATGGGAATTCTTCATCGTCGTATCTGGTCATGGTCTTATCCAGGAGCGCAGGATCGGCTCTGACGAGGCGCTGAGTTTCGAAGTTTCTGGTGAGAAAATGGAAGCTGTCCACATGCTACCGGGGTATACACATAACATCATAAATCTAAGCGATACCGAGAATCTGGTGACAGTAATGTGGGCAAATGAGCAATTTGATCCACAGCATCCAGATACCTATTATGAGGAGGTGTGAGCGATGTCCAAGCTGAAGCTCATGACCATTGTCGGCACAAGGCCGGAGATTATACGGCTTTCTGCCGTTATCAAAAAATGTGATAAATACTTTGACCAGATCCTTGTACACACTGGCCAGAACTATGACTATGAACTGAATCAGGTCTTCTTTGAGGATCTTGGCTTACGTGCTCCCAATTTCTATCTGGATGCAGTCGGAAAGGATCTTGGTGAAACCGTTGGCAACGTGATTGCAAAATCCTATGCGTTGATGGTTGAGCAAAAGCCAGATGCTTTGTTAGTACTGGGTGATACAAACTCCTGTCTGTCCGCCTATTCTGCCAAGCGGCTGCACATCCCTATATTCCATATGGAAGCCGGCAACCGTTGCTTTGATGAATGCTTACCCGAGGAAACCAACCGCCGTATTGTTGATCACATTGCTGATGTAAACATGTGCTATTCCGAGCATGCTCGCCGATATCTTAACAGCGAGAGCGTCCCAAAGGAACGCACCTTCGTCACCGGCTCTCCAATGGCCGAAGTCTTGCATGCAAATTTAGACCAGATCAAGGCGTCCACCGTTTTGAACGACCTTGGCTTGGTAAAGGGCAAATATATTTTGCTCTCTGCGCATCGTGAAGAGAACATCGACACAGAGGAGAACTTTTTCGCCCTGATGAACGCTGTCAACGCCATGGCAGAAAAGTACGATATGCCGATTCTGTATTCCTGCCATCCCCGCAGCGCAAAGTATATTGAAAAACGTGGATTCGCATTTGACAAGCGTGTGATTCAGCATAAGCCGCTGGGTTTCCATGATTACAATAACCTGCAGATGAACGCTTTTGCCGTGGTGTCCGACAGTGGCACATTGCCGGAGGAGAGCAGTTTCTTTCTGTCGGTTGGAAGCCCGTTCCCGGCAATCTGTATCCGCACCTCGACCGAGCGTCCCGAGGCACTGGATAAAGGAAACTTCATCATTGCCGGCATTACAACCGAACAAGTGCTTCAAGCGGTCAATACCGCCGTTGAGATGAATCGCAATGGTGATTACGGAATCTCTGTACCGGATTATATAGAAGAAAATGTAAGCTCTAAAGTCGTGAAGATTATTCAGAGCTATACCGGCGTGGTTAATAAGATGGTATGGAGAAAAAATTGAATCGAAAAAGGATTCTAACCATAGTCCTAATAGTCCTCATCCTCGTCACCATTGTTTTCATCTGGAGTAACTCTCTGCAATCCATCCCGGAATCTCAGGCGCGAAGCCTAGGCTTCCTTGCTCGGATTAAACCGTTCCTTGGTATTTTCGTAGGCTCCGGCAACGTCACCGACCACCTTGTCCGAAAGCTGGCACACTTCACGGAATTCGGCGCGCTTGGATGTGAGCTGGCACTGCTGTTGGCACTCCAAAAGCGGGTAAGCTGGCAGCTAGTTGTCAATTGCGCATTCGTTGCTATGGTTGTGGCGTTAACAGATGAAACCATACAGATTTTTACCGGACGCGGCTCACAGGTACAGGACGTGTGGCTGGATTTTGCCGGAGCTTGTGCTGGAATCCTGTTTGTGTTGTTAATACGGTTACTAATTACTGTGGCACGTCGAAAACGCAACAAAAATCACGTCTCAAAATGAGAACAACCCCGCTTATCAGTTGATACGCTAAAAGGCGGGCAACTATTTTCTCCGTGTGCTGTTGGAAATTGCGCAAATCTACAAGAATGAGGTATTTGCCTATTCACATATATGTGCTTCATTGGGTAAGCACCTCGTTTTTCATAAGTTACGCAAAAGTGTAAACTTTACACTTGACAGACGTTTCGCTCTGTGCTATATTATTAGCCGTAAGGCTCACACCTTGCACTCTGATTCACCAAATGAAGAGTAAGACCTGTGTGATTGATGAAATGTGTGTACAGGCAAATAATTGAAAAGGTGAACAAAATGAACCAGACTAAGAATTATGCAAACTTCGGAGCATTTTTAACAGCAAAGAGAGAGGAGCGCGACCTCACATTGAGGGAGATGGCGCGTCAGATAGGCGTTTCCGCGCCATTCTTAAGCGACGTCGAAAAAGGCCGTACCGCGCCTCTGACAAAAGACCGTCTCGACAAGGTCGCCGAGATACTTCATCTGGACGTCGACGAAAGAACCGCCATGTTCGACCTGGTCGGAAGGCAACGGAACACCGTCGCTCCCGATCTCCCCGAATACATCATGGGTAGAGATTATGTTGCGGCCGCCCTGCGTACCGCTCGTGACCTCAACGCGGGAGAGGCAGAGTGGTTGAAGTTCGTCGAGGAACTCAAAAAACGGGAGGGCTAAATCTCGCCTATGTACACACCCACATTCAGAACAAACCGGGCCAACGTACCTGTCCTCAGTAAAAAAGAAATAGACGATATCGGCGAAGGACTTGTGGCGGATTTTTGTCCCCAAGCCTTAGAGACGCCTATGGAAATAGATGTTGACCGATTCATCACGCGATACTTAGGGATGGAGCAGGATTTCCAATACCTAACGCATTGCGGGGTCTTCCTCGGCATGACCGTGTTCAACGATACGGACAGGGTTATCGTATATAGTCCGAAGCTCAACCGCGCAGAGTACATAAGCGCGAGAGCCGGAACCGTCATTATCGATAACAGTCTGCTTGAGGACAAGCAGGAACATCGCTATCGGTTCACTGCGGGCCATGAGGCGGCGCACGGGATACTGCATTCCGGCTACTTTGCTTACAACCCTGACCAGCTCTCCATGCTTGGCAAGGACTACGTTCCGATGGTTCAGTGCCGGGTCGATAACGCCGGAAGCAGCAAGAAGCCCGTCACCAAATGGACGGACAAGGACTGGATGGAGTGGCAGGCCAACCGCCTGTCGTCAGCCATCCTCATGCCCAAAAGCATGGTGCTCAAGGCCGCGCACGAAGCGGAGGACGCCAGTCCCATCGCCAACGCCGCGCTTGAGGCTGTGGTTCGGATTTTCAATGTTTCCAATGAGGCGGCATTTTACCGCTTGAAGGAACTTGGTTTCGTACCGGGAAGGGACAGAGCGTGTCTACCTTTTTAAAGAAGAATCCGCAGTCAGCGGGTGTCAAAGCCCGCTGATTTTTTTGCTCGGCATGTTAGGTGTAAAGCTAACATATTACAAAATGCAAGGAGGATTCTATGGTAGAAAATGGATTCAACCGTCATCTTGAGTGTCCGTGGTGTCACAATGGAGAGATCCTCGCTGACGGGAAAGCAAAAGTCAGCCTATCGGTTCAGTGCCCCAAATGTCACAAGTTTTTCATTGGAAGTCTGGACTCGCTGAAGACAGAACGCTCCAAGGCCTGTAAACGACTTGGGCGTAACAAATAACAGTTACTGACTGACCGCCGGGGCGCAAGCCACCAATAGGGTCGGAGTAATGATCGGACAACCATGTCCGGCGTTATTCCGGCCCTGTTTTTATATATTGCAGCACAAATAAATATTCAAAGCCTGATATGCATTAAGGGCCGAGGATACAAATATTGCCTGTTCATCGCTTTTGGCGGTGGGTAGCGATATCGGTACCCTTTCCTTTGTGCGCCTATTTTCAGGCAGAAGGGTCTGTGTACCGAGCTGCACAGGCCCTATTTTTGTCCTCCGCCCAAACCGCATCCAGGCGGAAAGGACAAAAAATGAAAATCACGTGGAAATTCGCAGACGACACCGTATCCACAGTCGAGGTCGACGAAAAAGTCGGTACGCTCATTCTCGACTCCAGACGCAAGGAGGAAAACGCCGAACGCAGGCACCGCCGCCACTGCTGGTCCCTTGACGCGATCACCTACGAGGGCAAGGAATATGGCGCGGAGGATTCTTACGACTTTGGTGAAGCGGATTTGACGGACAAACATGTCAGAGAAGTGTTCAGCCGTCTCTCCGACGTCCAGCGGCGGCGTCTCTCGATGCTTGCCGGCGGAATGTCGATCCGCGACATCGCCAAGAAGGAAAACGTGGCGTTCAACGCGGCTTATGAATCTATTGAGGCCGCAAAAAAGAAATTTTCAAAATATTTCTGAAAACACCTGGTCAATCCCGTCACTTTTTGTCCGTATGGCGAAGAACGGTTCAACAGTCTTCAGAAAGGGGGGTGATTTTATGAAGCACAATTTGCAAATCCGTGTTTCGAAAAAGCCTGTGAATGCCGGAGTGGTCAGTTGCCGCCACGTCGCCGTCAGGGAGCGTCTATTACGTTTTCTGCTCGGTGATAAGCAAGAATTGACCGTCCTCGTTCCGGGCGACAGCGTACAGACGCTGTGCATCAGCGAAATTCCGGAGGGAGGCGCGGCCGATGGGCAGGGTGGGTGAACTTTCTCAAGTCATCGATGAACTGCGCCGCTGTAGTAAAACGCTGAACGGTATCTCGGATGCCCTTGCAAATAGGTTCAGCGGCTACGAGTCCGCGCAGGAATCGGAACCCGCTCCGACTGAACCGGCACTCACGCTGGAAGCGGTCAGGGCCGTCCTCGCGGAAAAATCCCGCGCCGGGCGCACTGCCGAGATCCGCTCACTGCTTCAGAAGTACGGAGCAGATAAACTTTCCAAGATTGATCCCGTGAACTACAAGGCGCTGCTTGCCGAGGTGGAGGTGCTAAAAGATGCCACCTAAAGGACATGCAGTTCTCTCCGCATCAAGCTCCGACCGCTGGTTGCACTGCCCGCCGTCCGCACGGCTCTGCGAAAGCTACGAGGACAAAGGCAGCAACTACGCCGCCGAAGGGACCGATGCCCACGCGTTATGCGAATACAAGCTCCGCAAGGCGCTGGGGCTGGAAGCCGGGGACCCCACCGAGAACCTGACCTGGTACAACGAGGAAATGGACGATTGTGCCAACGGCTATGCCGCTTATGTGCTCGAACAGGTCGAGGCCGCCAAGCAGGTCTGCGCCGATCCAGTGGTGCTCATCGAACAGCGCGTTGACTTCTCACGCTGGGTGGAGGATGGCTTCGGAACAGCGGACGCTCTCATCATCGCGGACGGCACCCTTAAAATCTGCGATTACAAGCATGGGCTCGGCGTGCTTGTCCGGGCGGAGGAAAACCCGCAGCTCATGTGTTACGCCCTTGGCGCGTTGGAGCTGTTCGATAAAATCTACGACATCGACACGATCAGCATGACGATTTACCAGCCGCGCCGGGACAACGTCAGCACTTATGAGCTTTCCAAAGAGGACCTGTACCATTGGGCTGATGAAGTGTTGAAACCTACCGCTGAACTCGCCTTTGCCGGGGATGGCAACTTCCTCTGCGGCGAGTGGTGCGGTTTCTGCAAGGCCAAATACGACTGCCGTGCCCGTGCCGAAGCAAATCTGGAGCTCGCCCGGTATGAGTTTAAGCAACCACCGCTCCTCACGGATGAGGACATTGAAAATATTCTCGCCAAGGTGGACGAGCTCGTCTCGTGGGCGTCCGACATCAAGGAATACGCTCTGCGGCAGGCGATCAGCGGCAAAGAATGGCCCGGTTGGAAGCTGGTCGAAGGCCGGTCCAATCGCAAGTACGTCAACGACGCGGTTGTCGCCGGTGTTGTTGAGCATGCGGGCTATGACCCGTATGAGCGTAAGGTGCTCGGTGTCACGGCTATGCAAAAGCTGCTCGGGAAGTCCCGCTTTGATGAGCTTCTGAGCCCCTACATCGAAAAGCCGCAAGGCAAACCCGCTTTAGTGCCGGAGAGCGATAAACGTCCGGCAATGTCAACGGCAGCAGCCGATTTCAAAGAAAATTAAGGAGGACAATCATATGTCTAACAATACGAACAAGGTCAACAACCCCATGAAAGTTATCACCGGTCCCGACACCCGTTGGAGCTACGCAAACGTCTGGGAGCCGAAGTCTATCAACGGCGGAACGCCGAAATACAGCGTCAGCCTGATTATTCCGAAGTCCGACACCAAGACCGTCGCCAAACTCAAAGCTGCTATTGAAGCCGCCTACCACGAGGGCGAATCCAAGCTCAAGGGTAATGGCAAGACCGTGCCGCCTCTGGCAGCCATCAAGAATCCACTACGCGACGGCGACACCGAACGCCCGGACGATCCTGCTTATGCCAATGCCTACTTCATCAACGCCAACTCCGCGACGGCTCCCGGCATTGTGGACGCTGACCGTAACCCCATCATGACCCGCTCCGAGGTCTACTCCGGCGTGTACGGTCGCGCCAGCATCAGCTTCTATGCCTTCAACAGCAACGGCAACAAGGGTATCGCCTGCGGCTTGAACAACCTGCAGAAGATTCGTGACGGCGAGCCTCTTGGCGGCAAGACCAGCGCGGAGGACGACTTTGCAACCGACAGCGACGAAGACTTCCTCGCGTAAATTTCTCACACGGCGGGTGGTGGAGCAATCTGCCACCCTGACCGCGTTTGCGAAGGACGGTAACTGCATGAAAACACTCAGTATTGATACTGAAACCTATAGTAGCGTCAATCTCCCCAAATCTGGTGTATACCGCTATGTCGAGTCCCCGGATTTCGAAATTATGCTATTTGGCTACAGCATCGACAATGGCCCTGTGCAGGTCGTTGACCTCGCCTGCGGTGAAACGCTGCCGGATGAAGTCAAAGCCGCACTCACAGATGAAGCCGTAATGAAGTGGGCTTTCAACGCCAGCTTTGAACGGATCTGTCTGTCCAGATATCTGGGCTTGCCGACCGGCCGTTATCTGGACCCCGGCCAGTGGCGCTGCTCCATGATCTGGGCTGCCACGATGGGTTTGCCGCTTTCATTGGAGGGCGTCGGCGCGGTTCTGGGGCTTGAGAAGCAAAAGCTCACCGAAGGCAAGGACCTCATCAAATATTTTTGTCAGCCCTGCACGCCAACGAAGTCCAATGACGGCCGTACCCGCAACTATCCCTATCATGCGCCGGAAAAATGGTCCATGTTCAAGAAATACAACCTTCGTGATGTCGAGACGGAAATGTCAATTCAGACCAAGCTCGCTAAGTTCCCTGTGCCCGATAGCGTGTGGGATGAATACCATCTCGATCAGGAAATCAATGACCGTGGTGTCGCACTGGATATGACGCTGGTCAGACAGGCAATCGATATGGACGGTCGCTCCCGTCAGCAGCTCACCTCGGCTATGCAAAAGCTGACCGAGCTGGACAATCCAAACTCGGTGCAGCAGATGAAGCAGTGGCTTGCGGATAATGGTCTGGAAACGGATACCCTCGGCAAGAAAGCTGTCGCGGAGCTTTTGAAAACGGCACCGGAACCGCTCGGCAATGCGCTCTCCCTCCGACAGCAGCTCGCAAAATCCTCCATTAAAAAGTACCAGACGATGGAGACCACCGTCTGCGCAGATGGCCGCGCCCGTGGAATGTTTCAGTTTTACGGTGCAAATCGAACCGGGCGCTGGGCCGGCAGATTAATTCAAATGCAAAACCTGCCCCAGAACCATCTTCCCGATCTGGAACAGGCTCGCGCCCTTGTGCGCTGCGGAGATTATGAGGCACTGGAGCTTCTCTATGAAGATGTCCCAGACACACTTTCACAGCTTATCCGCACCGCTTTTGTGCCAAGAGCCGCAGCCAAATTTATCGTATCAGACTTCAGCGCTATCGAAGCTCGTGTCATCGCGTGGTTCGCCAGTGAACAGTGGCGGCAGGATGTCTTTGCCAAGGGCGGCGACATTTACTGCGCCAGCGCCAGTCAGATGTTCAAGGTCCCCGTCGAAAAACACGGCATCAATGGGCACCTGCGTCAGAAAGGTAAAATCGCGGAATTGGCGCTCGGTTATGGCGGTTCTGTCGGTGCGCTCAAAGCGATGGGCGCTCTTGAAATGGGTCTGACCGAGGACGAGCTTCCTCCGCTGGTTGATGCGTGGCGGCAGTCCAACCCGAATATCGTGAAGCTCTGGTGGGACGTGGACCGGGCGGCGCTTGAGGCTGTCCGCAACAAGCACACCAACAGTACGCATGGCATCGTGTTCTCCTGCCAGAGCGGGATGCTCTTTATCACGCTGCCCTCCGGCCGGAGACTCGCTTATGTGAAACCGCGCATCGGTGAAAACAAATTCGGCGGTCAGTGTATTACCTACGAGGGTGTCGGCGGCACGAAGAAGTGGGAACGGTTGGATTCCTACGGCCCGAAATTCGTGGAAAACATCGTTCAGGCGACCAGCCGGGACATTCTTTGCTATGCCATGCAGACACTTCGGAATTGCTCCATTGTTACAAGACGCTGTTTCTCGTGACGCCGTATCTTGCGAGCATCAACAATCTGTCGACCTCCGTGATCAAGACGGCGGATAAGACGATGAAGATCACCTATACGGTGGAGGAAGCATAACAAACTCAGATGGAAGGCGGCTGTCCGGCACAGGCAGCTGCTTTTTTAATGCAATAAACAAGGAGGATTTTATCATGAAGGAATTTTGGAATGTGATTCAGCTCGTGTTCGCCGCTATCGGCGGATGGCTCGGCTGGTTTCTGGGAGGGTGTGACGGCTTGCTCTATGCTCTGATTGCTTTCGTGGTCGTCGACTACGTCACTGGCGTCATGTGCGCCGTGGTAGACAAAAAGCTCTCCAGCGCGGTTGGCTTCAGGGGCATCTTCAAGAAGGTGCTTATCTTCCTGCTCGTAGGGGTAGCGAACATTCTGGACGCGCAGGTGATTGGCACCGGCTGTGTTCTTCGCACGGCGGTCATCTTCTTCTACATCTCCAATGAGGGCGTGTCCCTGCTGGAGAACGCCGGCCATCTTGGTCTGCCCATTCCCACAAAGCTGAAGGCCGTGCTGGAGCAACTCCATGACCGCGCCGAAAAGGAGGAAAAATAACATGAGCAACAGCAGTCTTGCAAATTACACGCAGTTCAGTCCGAACTGCAGCAAACCGCGAAATCACTCCATTGACAAGATCACCATCCACCATATGGCTGGCAATCTTACCGTGGAGCAGTGTGGCGGTGTGTTCGCGCCCTCCAGCCGGAAAGCCAGCGCCAACTACGGCATCGGCACGGACGGCCGGGTCGGGCTGTATGTGGATGAAGCAAACCGAAGCTGGTGCAGCTCCAACAGCGCCAACGACAACCGCGCCGTCACCATCGAGGTCGCAAATGACGAGGCCGGCGGCGACTGGCACGTCAGCGATACGGCGCTTGCGAAGCTGATCGACCTGTGCGTTGACATCTGCCAGCGTAACGGCATCGTCCGCATCAATTACACGGGAGATAAATCCGGCAATCTTACCATGCATAAGTGGTTCGCCGCTACCGCCTGTCCGGGACCGTATCTGGAGAGCAAGTTCCCTTACATCGCCGAGCAGATCAACGCCCGGCTGGAAGGTACGCCGCAGCCTGCGACAGATACGTCTTCTGGGTTTACCCCGTACCGCGTCAGAGTCGTCATTCCCGACTTGAACATACGGAAAGGTCCCGGTACCAATTACGGCACTGTCGGCAAGTATACGGGCAAAGGCGTGTTTACTATCGTCGAGGATGCCAATGGCACCGGGGCGACCTGCTGGGGTCTGCTCAAAGCCTATCAAGCTGCACGCAACGGCTGGATTTCTCTGGATTACGCGGAAAAGCTGTAGAGAGTTTTGAATCCGCGAGGTTTGTACACCTATACAGGACATGCCTCGCGGGTCCCTATATTATATAAGGTATAAGGCCCTAAATCGCTTGATATATCCGGGCACCAGAGGTAATATGCATGACACCGAAGGAATTATTACTGCGCTTATGCAGAAAGGACATATTGAGCATGAGACAATCAAACACATGTCGAAGAGAGAAGAACCGGGCATCGGCCGGTCTCTCTTATAATGTTAAGACGTTCAGCAAATACGCTGGACGTCTTTTTTGTTACCCTTGGGAGGTGTACGCATGAGTGAAAAGAACATACAGGCTTTTCGGCGGGAAGCGACAGTAGTGCCTGCCACTGGTGAAACCAGCGTCCGCCGCGTAGCTGCCTACTGCCGGGTCAGCACTCTGCAGGAAGAGCAGGCTGATTCTTATGAGCTGCAATGCGATTATTACCGAAAACGCATTGATGCCGACCCTACGCTGACTCTTGTAGACGTGTATGGCGATCACGGCATATCGGGCCTGTCGGCTGTAAAGCGCCCGGAGTTCCAGCGTATGATGAACGATTGCATGGCAGGCAAGATTGACTTGGTTATGTCAAAAAGTGTTTCCCGCTTTGCCAGGAATCTGGGAGATTGCTTGAAGTGTATCCGTGAGTTGAGAGAAAAAGGAATCCCCGTGATTTTTGAGAAAGAGGGGCTGAACACTATGGACCCCTGCTGCGAGATGCTGCTGTCCGTTTTGGCGGCGCTGGCGCAGGAGGAATCCAATAACATCAGTCAAAGCATCCGCTGGGCGCACGAATACCGAAATGCTGCCGGGAACCCCGCGCGTATGGTGCGATACGGATATAAAAAGGTGAAAAAGGACGGCGCTGCACGCTGGGAGATTTACGAACCGGAGGCCGAGCGCGTGCGCCTTGCTTTTCAAATGACGTGCGAGGGTTATGGCTACAAAGATATTCTCGACGCTCTGAACGCTCTGGAAGCACGGGATAAAACGGAAGTCCGATGGACACACAGCCGTATTTACGGCCTGCTCACCAGCGAGGTCTATATGGGGGATATTCTGACAAACAAAAGCTATAAACCGGACTTGCTTGCCGGAAAGCAGGTGAAAAACCGGGGCCAGCGGCACCAGTATTATATTGAAGACCATCATGCCGCCATTGTTGACAGAGATACGTTCCATCGCGCGGGTGAAATCGTAGCCGCCCGGAACAAGCGCGCCGGTCGGGTTGAAAGGCGGCAGGCATGCTGAAGAATATAAAAAAGGATATCGTTTCGCCCGGCGTTCAGGTACTTCGCCGGGACACAACGCAAAGCGAGAACCAAATCCCGATCGTGCGGGTGGCGGCCTATTGCCGTGTCAGTACGGATAAGGAAATTCAGCAGACCAGCCTGGATACGCAAGTCGAGACGTTCAAAACCCTGATCGCTTCCCATCCCGGCTGGGAACTGGTCGGCGTCTATGCAGACGAGGGTTTGAGTGGTACGACCGCTGAAAAACGTGTGGAGTTCCAAAGGATGATTGCTGACTGCGAAGCCGGGAAAATAGACTATATCGTTACAAAAAGTATTTCCCGCTTTGCCCGCAACACAATGGACTGCCTGCAATATGTCCGAAGACTCAAGGAACTTGGCGTAAACGTTCTTTTTGATGAAAACAATCTGGATACCGCCGGCTCCTCCTCCGAAATGCTGCTTTCCATACTGGCTGCCGTTGCGCAGGAGGAAAGCCACAGCATTTCTGAAAACATGAAGTGGGGTATGAGAAAACGCTTTGCGGAAGGCAGGCCAAAGTGGTCGCGGACTTTCGGGTACGTAAAGGATGCAGATGGAAACTTCCAAATCAATGAGAAAGAAGCTGTAGTGGTGCGCCGTATTTTCAGGATGTACGCTGAGGGCTGTTCTCTGCCGCGAATCGTCGGAATTCTGAACACCGAAGGGATTCCCTCCGCAAGCGGCGGGCGTTGGTGGACAAAAACGGTAGCGGAGGTGCTTCACAATGAAAAGCATGTAGGTGACGTTGTCATGCAGAAATGCTATACCGTGGATTTCCTCACACACAGGAAAATCAGGAATGATCAGACCGTCGTGCCGAGCTATAAGGTCAAGGATCACCATGAGCCCATTATTGACCGCAAGACCTTTGACATGGTGCAGACCATTGCTTCCATGCGGAATACACGTCAGGGGTGTATGCAGTATCCTTATTATGGAACACTAATCTGCCCGTTCTGCGGGGCCAAAATGATTGGCTGTCACTTGCCGATCAACAGCAATCCCGGCGTATGGACATGCGGCGGAGAGCGTGACGATATTATTGCTTTCGATCCATTTCTGACTGACAAACCGACGGAGGGAACAGTTACCCGGAAGAGCACCTGTCAGCACTACGCTGTTCGGACAAAGTATATTGACCGAATCGTTAAGACGGCCTATGCAGAGTTGAACATAGATGATTTAAAATGCCTTGCAGAAAAGCACAGCGCTCTCGGCAGGGCGGCGGCGAAAGCGCTGAAGTGGAAAGAAAAAGACCCCGACCTGGCTCGGGTGGAGTACATCTTCCTCGACGACTTGGTGGAGTCCATCAGCTTTCATACGACGGAAAAAGCCGGCGTCCAGTGGGATAAGGGCGTGGTAAACTGGAAATTCGGCGTGAGGAGCTTTGTCCCTATCACTTATGACAAGCCCGGTGAATTGCCTTATGCCAAGCATACGGAAAAGGAATATAAATGGATCGGTAACGCCCAGCAGCATAATAGCAGTATTCAAAACTGCTGCAAAAAGGTGCGGGAGCAGGACAGCAGACCGCACCCATTCCAAGGTGGAGAAAGGACGGCGCAGAATGAAAATACAGAGGATTGAGAGCCGGCGCGATTCACGAAAACAGCGCGTCGCCGCTTATGCACGTGTGAGTACCGAGGCCGAAGAGCAGATGATGAGCTTCGACACCCAGGTGCGGTATTATACTGCTTATATTCAGCGTAATCCCCAGTGGGAGTTTTGCGGTGTATATGCAGACCCTGGGATCAGCGGCACGAGCGCCGAACACCGGCCCGAGTTCCAGCGGATGGTTGCCGACGCGCTGGATGGGAAGATAGACGTTATCCTTGTCAAGAGCATTTCCCGCTTTGCCCGTAATGTGGTGGACGCCCAGCGGTATGTTCATGGGCTGAAGGCTCATGGCGTAGAGATTCGATTCGAGCGCGAAGCGATTTCCTCTTTTGACGCTTCCAGCGATATGGTGTTTAACCTGCTCGCGACGGTGGCGCAGGAGGAAAGCCGCTCGATCTCGGAAAATACCAAGTGGAGTTATCGGAAAAATGCGGAACAAGGCATTCGCCATATGGGAAACAACCGGGTACTGGGGTATGACGAGGTGAACGGCGAGCTTGTGCCTAATGATGCCGCTTGGATGGTGAAGATGGTGTTCCGGGCTTATGCAGATGGGTTGCCGCTTGTACAAATCGAAAATCGGCTCCGTGCGGCCGGAGCGAAAGGAATACGCAGCGGAAAACCGCTCTCCACCGACGCGATACTTCGTATATTGGATAATGAAATTTATGTGGGTGACCGTTTGATACAAAAGCGGGCACCCCTTAATTATCTTACCAAGCGGCCGGACCACACCGTGTCCTTTGAGCAGTATTACATCACCGACGACCACGAAGCGATTATTGACCGCATGACCTGGGAGCGCGTCAGGACTCGCAGGAAGGCACAAAAAAACATCAAGGCGCAGGGCGTTTACAAAAAGAGCTCTGCGCACTTTTTATATGGACTGGTTTTCTGTGGGGAGTGCGGCGCTCCGTACAAGCGCAGAACTGTGACAAGCCGAAACGGAGAATCTTATAAATACTGGAACTGCGCGGAGCGGCAGAAAGGCAAAGCCGGAAACGGCTGCAAAAACCGAAATATAAAAGAAACTGAGCTATTGCAAGCGATTGCTGAACAGCTCGGATGGAATCGAGTGGATGTAGAGCATTTTGATACAGAAGTCATGCTCAGAACGGTCAAAAGGGTGGAAATTACTGGCCAAGGCATCCATGTCGACTTGGTTCCGATTGAGAAAGTCAGCTGAAAGATCATTTTTACACAATAAACATAATGAGGAGAGAATCGCATGAGCGAAATCATTGAACTCAGAAGGGACATGAAAATTGCCAGAAGTAAGCTCCGTGTGGCGGCCTATTGTCGTGTTAGTACGAATCTGCCCGAACAGGGTGAAAGCTTTGAAACGCAGGTGCGGTATTATCAAGCATTGATTGATGCAAATCCTGACTGGGAGAATGTTGGAATATATGCCGACGAGGGATTCAGCGCCACCAGCGCGGCGCACAGACCGGAATTCAAGCGGCTCTTGAAAGACGCTTTTGCCGGGAAGATCGATGTGATTCTTACGAAAAGCATTAGTCGGTTTGCCAGAAACGTGGCGGACTGCCAAACGTATACAAGAAAGCTGAAGGACCAAGGCGTCGAAGTCCGGTTTGAACGGGAAGGAATCAGTACCATGGACTCCGCCACCGATTTTATCCTTTCCATTCTGGCGGCGGTGGCACAGGAAGAGAGCCATTCTATCAGCAAAAATGTCCGCTGGCAGTATGAACAGAATTTTAAACGCGGTATTTACCGAATGGGGAACAACCGTATTCTTGGTTTTGACATGGCCGAAGACGGACAGCTTGTTCCGAATCAGGAGGCATGGATTCCCAAGTTGATTTTTACCCGTTATGCCGACGGGGCGAGCCTGCATGCGATTGCCGAGGAACTGACCGCGCGAAATGCCAAACGGCTTTATTGCGGTTTGCCCTTTGACGCCTCAACATTATTACGTATTTTAAGAAACGAACGCTATGCGGGGGATATGCTTTTGCAGAAAAGAGCGCCTCTGGACTATCTCACAAAAAAGCCCCAAAAGAACGTCGCTTATAAGAGCTATTACATAAAACATGCGCATAAAAGAATCATCAGCAGGAAGGTCTGGGAGCGGGTGCAAAGGAGGCTTGCAGAAAGCGCACAGCAGCGGATGGAACGAAAAGTAAATAAATGCGAGAAAAATAAAACAAAGAAACATGTGGAAAATAGATCGAAAAAACATGCTCCAAATTCCCCAAAAGCCTATTTCAACCTCTCCGGAAAAGTGTTTTGCGGATACTGCGGCGCGCCATGCGTGCCGAGAAGCCTTAAATGCCGTGATGGTCGTCAGATAGCATGGAGCTGCGGAAAGGGTTGCCGATACTATTCCATACGCGAAGGACAAATCTACTGCGAAATTGCGGTCGCGCTGGGAAACGGGGGATACAGCGCGGCGGAATGTCAAAAAAGAGTGGAGAAAGTTATCATTACCGACGATAGCATAAAAGTCTTACTCAAAGGTACTTAATAACTATTTTGGGTACTGTATCTTTCAAATAGAAGTTTTGTTATTGATCATGAGGCAATGCTCCGGGTGATCAACAAGACTGACTGGTGTGTTCAAACAGAAAACGAGATAACTCGAATTTGAGTTTTAAATAATGGAGTCTTGAGCGCTTGCAAATTCTGTAATTTTCGAATACTTGTTTTTATACTTTGATATATTTTTGATTGCGATCTTTAGGATTGCTTGAAACGGTTCTTCTGATTTTTCCTGATTCTATTAACGGATTCAAATACCGGATGGTAAAATTCCGTAAATCTTTATATCCTAAAAATGTTGCGATTTCCTTCTTGGATTTTGGTTCGATGCAAAAATCCAATAATTTATCTGATATACTTTCTTGGTGGTTTTCTTGGTGGTTTTCTTGGTGGATACCACTATCAACTTCAATTACTGGCCCTACCTTCTCAGTAGCAACAGCAGACAACGGAATGATTGTCCGGAACACATCGCCTTCGATGAATTCAGGGATGCCACCGGAATAGAGCTTTGTATATTTATAGGTGTTTCTCATACCGGAGCCAAGTTCATCAGCAAGAGATACTTCTCTGAACACCTTTGCGATTGGTGGATTCTTTGAATATGGCTGGAATTGCGCAAGACTCAAAACGCCGCTGCCATGTGCAATATTTCCGTTCTCGGTAAACATTCTGCCTTTTTCGATAACAAACTTTGCAACATAGCCGGTGGAATAGTCGCGGTGAGCAAGACTGTTGGAGAAAATCTCGCGCAAAATAGCATCCCGTGTGCTGATAGCCTGTACGCCTTCAAGAATAAACGGATCGTTCAAGTGTTTCTTCCCAAAATCCATTAGACGGTCAAAAGTATCAAACAAATTTGTGATAATTACATCACGGTCATCGTAGCGGTCAACATTCTCTACACGGAATATAGCATCCGTCTTATGCTGTGGCAAAGCTGCCATAATTGTTGAGTCTTTTCCAAATAACAAAATAGCGGCAAGCGTGATACCTTCTTCACCTTTATCCGTATCCGTCAAAATAAGGCCTGAACTCCGCAGAAGTTCTTCGTCTGACATTGTAAGCCACGGGTGATTATTATTACGGATACGGGACATCTTTCTGGCACGTTCGATGATGTCCGGGCGCAGTGTATCAAGACCGAACCCAGTGAATACCTTATTGACAAAATATGACCCTTGCTTTCTTGCGTATAGCTTATAGACGAGTTCTGCAGTATCAGTGATGTCCACGTCGGAATCGTTATTGCGGTCATAAATTCGTCCACTACAGCGGTAGACCTGTGTACCGATAGGTACGCAAATATAAATCAGCAGTTTACCGTTATAAAGGATATCTTCTGGTTGAAGATAGAGCGGCGGATACATTTTCTGCGAGTTATTGATAGAAGTAACGAAATTTTTCTTGATTTTATCTGCGCTGGACGGATCTATGCCTAATACTGTCCCATCATCTTTAATGCCAAGGAAAATATCTCCACCGTCCCGGTTGGAAAAAGAGCACACGGTTTCATAGACATCTTTGGTAATATCTGTTGTGGATTTCTTAAACTCAACGACACGGTTTTCACCGGCAGCCAAGATAACCGACAATTCTTGTTCAGTCATAGTTGTTGCCCTCCTTTGTGGCCTGTACATATTTTCCGCTTTTGATTCTTGCATCGAACGGCTTATGCGCGGTTTCTGGAATAATCCAATTATTTCCTGCTTTTTGTGCACCCTTAATCCGTTCCTGTTCGCACAAGAGAGCAACACGCCTTGAAGAAAGCCCCCAGAGTTCTGCGGCTTGTGTTGTTGATAAGTATTTCATAAAAACACCTTCTATTATGTGTTATCAATATTATATTCAATTTCCTGAATAATATCAAGGCTTTTCTTATATGTAAAGTAATAAGACCTCTTTGCCTATAATACGGCAGAGAGGTCTTTTCCTGTATGCGGCAAATGTGGCTGCTTGCTTCAAACTTTTTCTCAAGAAGTTGGAGTTAAGATTTATAAAATACCATATTTAGATTCAAACTTATCTCATGAACACAATATATAGATGGCCGTAAAGATTTTGCTTCAAGCTTTTACTTGGTTCAATGGCAACAAGATCATCACCGGCTCGGCCGGCGGCATGTTGCTGACTGACGACAAGGAAGCGGCGGACAAAGCCAGAAAATGGTCCACGCAGTCGCGCGAGAACGCGCCTTGGTATCAGCATGAGGAGCTCGGTTACAACTACCGCATGAGCAATGTGATCGCGGGTGTTGTGCGTGGTCAATACCCCCATCTGGAGGAACATATCACACAGAAGCGCGCAATTTATAAGCGATACCAAGAGGGATTGCGCAACCTGCCTGTCTCTATGAACCCGTATGATGCAGA
>Ga0183096_1000780_pt1 | contig 34771 bp, 25 predicted proteins | sample Biomet5_FD_127791 | JGI IMG/M metagenome (GOLD analysis project Ga0183096, IMG submission 127791) | Microbial communities from bioreactor (seeded with sewage sludge) at LBNL, California, USA - Biofuel metagenome 5 (version 2) (version 3) | ecosystem: Engineered > Bioreactor > Anaerobic >... | reverse complement strand
TGCCCGTTTTGTCAACCCTTCCCTGCGTTAAATTCCGCATAAAAAAAGAGCAGGCGTACCTTTTTAAATACTCTGCTCTTTCCTCGTCCTGTTATCTTAATGACATTGGCCCATGCAGCCCCTCGTTTTTTTACTCCTTGGCGCGACAGCCCCATTGTCAGGACATTACGCCTTTTCAGTCGGTTTGACCAGCGGGTGGAAGCACATGACCCAGCGGGAGGCGGAAAGCTGCGTCATATCCGGGCGGCGCATGCGGCATTCTTCCGTGGCATAAGGGCAGCGGGGCGCGAACTTACAGTAGGAAATGGCGTATTCCACATCCTCCGCGTCGGGCATGGCCACGGCCTCGTCCCACTTGTCGCCGACCCGGGGCACGGCGTTCATCAAGAGCTCCGTGTACGGGTGGGCGGGCTCGTCCATGATGGCCTTGGCCGGGCCGTACTCAATCAGGCAGCCCCGGTACAGGGTGGCGATGAAATCGGACACGTAGTAGGCGGTGGACAGGTCGTGGGTGATGTAGATGAAGGACACGTTGTACTTGTCCTTGAGTTCCATGAACAGGTTCACGATGTTCATCTTCATCGAGGCGTCGATGGCGGCCACCGGCTCGTCGGCGATGATCAGCTTGGGTTTTGTGATCAGCGCCCGGGCGATGGACACCCGCTGCAGTTCGCCGCCCGAGAACTGGGTGGGGTACTTGCCCCGGACGACCGCCAGCGAGAGCCCCACGCTTCGCAGCGTTTCGTCCACCAGCGCCTCGGCTTCCTGATGGTTTTTCGCGATGCCCAGGCGCAGCGCAGTATTGAAAAGATAGGTGTCCACGGTCTTTCGCATCGAGAACGACTCGTAGGGGTTCTGGAAGATGGGCTGCACCTCCAGCCGGAACTGCTTGGGGTTGTAGCCCTTTCGGTCCAGATACGAGCGCCCGTCCAGCAAAATGTCGCCCTCGTCGGGCGTATAAAGCCGCAGGATCATCTTGCACAGCGTGGACTTGCCGCAGCCCGATTCGCCCACGATGGACAGGATCACGGGCTTGCCCGCGTCGATCTCCAGAGAGACGCCGTCGATGGCGGTCAGCTTCTTGCCCATCAGCATGCCGCCGATGCGGAACACCTTGGAGACGTTCTTGATCTCCAGAAGTTTGTTGGCCATGCCGCTACACCCCCTCGTTCAGCCTGTGGCAGGCTGCGTAGTGACCGGGGCGAACTTCTCGGAAACAGGGCACGTCCGCCCGGCAGCGATCCGAGGCCAGCGGGCAGCGCGCCGCGAAGCGGCAGCCCGGCGGCGGGTTGGTCAGGGCCGGCGGCCGGCCGGGGATGCCGGTCTTCTGGCTCTTGTCGCCCACCTTGGGCAGCGCGCTGATCAACATCTTCGTATAGGGGTGGATGGGGTCTTCGAAGATCTCGCGGGTCTCTCCCAGTTCGACGAAGCTGCCGGAGTACATGATGCCTATGCGGTTCGTGATCTGGTAGTGGACGCCCATGTCGTGGCTGACCAGGACCAGCGTGTTCTTCAATTGCTTCTGCAGCCGCATCAGCATCATCAGGATGCCCCGCTGCACCACCACGTCCAGAGCCGTCGTGGGTTCGTCCGCCAGCACGATGTTGGGTGACATGAACGTGGCCAGCGCGATGATGGCCCGCTGCCGCATGCCGCCCGACAGTTGGAACGGAAACGCCTCCAGCAGGTCCGGCGACAGGTTCAGTTCTTCCAGGTACTTTGCCACCCGGGCCAGCGTCTGCTCTTCGGTCTCGTTCCTCCGGTTTTCCTTCGGGATGGAGTCCAGGAACTGCGCTTTCAGCCGCAGGATGGGGTTCAGCACGCTTTGGGCGGCCTGGGGCACGTAGGAGATGTTGTTCCACCAGGTCTTGCGGATCTCGCCGGACTGGTAGAAGAAGGGCTTGCCATTCTTCTCGCCGGTCAGGATCACGCGGCCGGCGTCGATCTCGAGCGGGAACTCGATGATATCGTACAGCGCGCGCAGCAGCGTGGTCTTGCCGCATCCGGATTCCCCGGCGATGCCGAAGATCTCGTCGTCCCGGATCTCAAAATCCACGTCGTTCACGACGCGGACGTTGCCGTCGATCGTCCTGTAAGAGGTCGATAAGTGGTCGATTTTCAGCATTTTATCTCCCTCTCTTCATGGACATGTAATCGTTGTAGCCGGTAATCAAAAGGAACAGCCCGATGAACAGCAGCACCGTGGCGATGATCGGGGATCCGATCCAGAACCATTGCTTGGCGAAGATGGCGTTCCGGTCCCGCGCCCACTGGATCATGTTGCCCAGCGAGATCAGGTTCGCGGGCGAAAGGCCCAATACCGCGAGGCTCGATTCCGACGCGATGGCCGCCAGCGTGGCGTTCATGAAGTTCGAGAGCGACCAGGTGGCGGCGAACGGCAGGATTTCGGTTACGACCACCTGCAGCGTGCCCTCGCCGGAGAACCAGGCGGTGTGGATGAAGTCCCGCTCCTTGATGGTCAGCGCCATCGAGCGGATCTGGCGGCTGGGCCAGGCCCAGGCAAACATCGCCAGCACCAGCGCCAGCATGAGGACGGTGGCGGAGCCTTTCATCAGCGCCGTCATGAGGACCAGGATCGGCAGCGACGGGATGACCACGAAGGTGTCGGTGATCACCGTCAGCACCCGGTCGACGAGGCCGCCGGAGAAGCCCGCGATCAGCCCCACCATCACGCCCACCACCGTGCCGATGGTGGCCACGATCAGGCCGATCACCATCGAGTTGTGAATGGCCTCGATCAAGAGCCAGAACACGTCCTGCCCCATGCTGGTGGTGCCCAGCACGTGCGCCCAGGACGGATGCAGCTTCTTTGGGAAGGAGTTGTAGGTGAAGGGGTTGATGTGGGGCACGAAGTACACCACGAAGCCCAGCACCAGGAAGAAGGCCGTGATAATCATGCCGGCCTTCAAGCGGCCGTTGGCGTTTTTCCAGAACCTTTTCATTGCTCGCGCCCCCTTCCTTAGCTATAGCGGATGCGCGGATCGATGAGCGGGTAGATCAGATCCGCGATCAGCGTCGCCGTGGCGATGGCGACGATCGAAATGGTGATGCAGCCCAGGATCATATTGTAATCCGACTGGGTGATGGCCTTTTGGATCAGCATGCCGACCCCCGGATACCCGAAGATGATCTCCGTCATGATGGAGCCGTTGAACACGCCGCCCAGGCTCATGGCCAGCGCGGTGACCTGCGTCAGAATGGAGTTGCGGAATACGTAAGAAAGGCCGATCCTGGCCTCCGAAAGCCCGCGGTAACGGGCGTAGAGCACGTAGTCCTCCTCCGCGGTGGTTCCGGAGAGCGACTTCATCGAGATGATCCACCAGCCGGTGCCTAAAAGCAGCAGCGAAACCGCCGGCAGGATCGACACCTTGAGCAGCGACGTGATGTACTCGCTGAAGCTGCCCAGCGTGTTGACCGTCGCCTGCAGCGGGAACCAGCCCAGCACGAACGCGAACACGATCTGCAGGATCAGCGCGATGATGAAGTAGGGCACCGGGTAGATGCAGATCGCGATGCCCTCCAGGATCTTGGAGGAGCGCTTGTTCTTCCGGAAGCCCGCGAGCAGGCCAATGAAGTTTCCGATGATCCACGCGACGATGGTGGTGATCAGCGAAAGCCCCAGCGTGAAGGGCAGGTAGGTTCCGATGATCTCGCCCGCGGGCGTCGGGTAGCTCATCAGCGAAGGCCCGAAGTCAAAGTGCAAAAGCCCTTTCCATAGGAAGGTGGTATACTGCTCCCACAGGGAGCCGTCCAGGCCGAACTGAACCCGGAGGGAGTGCCGCATCAGTTCCAGCGCTTTCGGGTCCATCTGCCCGGAGCGGGACTGGATCTGACCGATCATGCTCTCGACCGGGTCGGAGGGGAACATCCGGGGGATGAAGAAGATGAACGTGACGCCGATGAATATGGTCAGCGCCCAGGTCAAAAGGCGAAGGCCAAAGTACGTCCGGAATTTCATTGGCTGCACCCCTTTTATCGCAAGCGTATGGGAAAGGCGGTCCGGCCCCTTACAAAGAAGGAGGCACGCGCGCTTTTGATGGCGGCGCGTGCCTCTCCTTGCCACAAAGGGCTCGGGGTTCAGGGCTTACTTGGAGACAGGGGTGATCTCCGTCGTGATGTACTTGAAGCAGCTCCACCACCACCAGGGGCCGTTGTAGGGGTTCTTGGCGGAGGGGTAGTTGGTCCAGTAGGTGGAGTTGGTCGGCACGAACTTGACGCCCGAGTGGAAGCCGATGAAGGGCATATCCTTGATGGCGACCTTCATGAAATCAAGGCCGAGCTGGTAGGACTTCTCGTCATTCGGAGAGAGTTTCGCCATCTCGTGGATGATCTTGGTGGCTTCCGCGTTGTTCCAGCGGGAACCCTGGCCCGATCCGCGCTCGCCCAGCGGCACGATCAGGTCGGCGTCCCAGCCATTGATCTGGGAGTAAAGGTCCTTGGTGATGCCGCCGGTCGGCCAGTAGCCCGCGATCTCGAAGTCGCCCGTGGCGGCGTTGGTGTCCCAGGTGGCGCTGGACTCGCTGGACAGCGTGCAGTTGAAGCCGAACTTGACCAGCTGGTCGTAGGCGGCGGTCAGGCCGCGGCCCGCCTGGGCCTCGGTATTGGCCAGGTAGCTCATCTTGATGGTGAAGGGCTGATCCTTGTAGTACCAGCCGTCGTCCTTCTTCACGAGGCCGGCCTTGATGAACAGCTTGGTCGCGGCTTCCGGATCGTACTTCCAGCAGCCGATGCCGAACATGTCGATCAGCGCGTCGTGGTCGGTGGGGATGTCCTTGCCATCGGCGCGCAGCGTGGCCGCCATGCGCTCCGCATAGCCGCTGTCAAAGGGCTTCACGGTCGTGCCGTCGCCCAAATCCAGCGTGAAGTCCTCCAGCCAGGGCAGCAGCGGCTTGTAATACAATTCCTGCATGGCGCTGGTGGCGGTCAGGATCGGCAGGCAGCTGGCGCGGCCCACGCCGTCGAAGATGGAGTTGGAGATCTCGTCAAAGTTCATGGCCAGCGCGACGCCCCAGCGGAAGTCGGCGCTGGAATAGGGATCCTTGGCCATCTCGAACGCGATACCCTTGGAGCAGGGGTCGTCGCTCGTCGCGTACGGGAAGCTGTCGTACCAGCAGGCGATCTTGTCATTGGCCTGGGTCATCACGTCCAGAATCTCGGGCGTGACTTCGCACATGATGTCCACTTCGTTGTTGATCATCGCCATCTGGCGGGTGGTGTCGTCGCCCAGCGCCTTGACCAGGATGTACTTGGCCTGGGGCATCTTGCCGGTCACGACGCCGACGGTGGAGTTCTGCCAGTCGTCGCGGCGCTGGTAGAGGATCCACTTGCCCAGCTGGTCATACGCCTTCACGGTGTAGGGGCCGGCCACCACGGGCTCGGAATCCTTGAAGGTGGTCACGTCGCCGACCTTGGAGTAGATGTGCTCGGGAACGATGCGCAGGTCGTTGCCCCAGATGGTGACGCCGAACTTCAGCGCCAGCCGCGGGAAGGATTCCTTGGTGACGATCTTGACGGTGTAATCGTCCACCTGCTCGATGGACTTGAACACGGAGTTGTAGTAGTCGCACTGGTTGATGCCCTTGTTGGACATGATCATGTTGAACGTGAACGCCACGTCCTTGGCGGTCAGGTCCACGCCGTCAGACCACTTGATGCCCTTGCGGATCTTCACGATGTGCTCGGTGAAGTCCGCGTTGGACTCGGGCATGCCGTCCGCCACTTCGCCGAACTGCTCGCCCTTGACGGTGTCCATTTCCCACATCATCGCGCTCATCAGCTGATGGATGCCAAAGCCCATCTGAGTGCCCTGCATGTAGGAGTTGAACTGCCCAGGCACGTCGGTGGGCGTCTGGGTCTCGACGATCAGAGTCTCGCTGCGGGGCGTGCCGACCTCGGTCATTTCCTCGGCGGTGGCCATGATGGGCGCGACCAGCACCAACGAAAGGATCATCGTCAGTATGAGGAGAAGGGACAGGGATTTGCGCATACCGTTTACCTCCTTTTTCTTATGCACACGGCGGCGGGCACTCTGAAACCCGCGCCATGAACAGTCCAGCAAGCGGAAGATATCAATGGCACATTCGGATTAATATAATTATATTGGGAATGTGCAGAATCGTCAAGCAAGGCCGGGACGGCTTGGTGTTTTTATACCAAAGATACCATTCCATTTACATCCGTTCCTTCTTAATGATGCGCCTCAAAACCGCATCCGCGCGCCCGGAGGCTGGAGCGCCTCAATAAAAGGCCTTCGGGGCGCTCTGAGCGGAAACCTTTCCGGTCAAGGGTGCGCTTCGGGTCGGAAACCTTTCCGGTCCGTGAGATATAGGGCACTTGAAAATGTTAAGTATTTATGTTACCCTCCTATACGAAGGATTACTGGGCCATGCGATCTGAGGTGCAATGTGAAGAGAATCGGCCAATTTCTGGCGAATCTTTCGATAAAAACGCGGCTGACGATGCTGTTCGCGCTGGTATCGCTGATCCCGGTGTGCGTGATCGGCGCGATCTCGCTGAACGTGTCCAACCGCACGATGCTGGATAAGGGCGTGCAGGCCAGTCAGAGCCGGCTGGAGTTCATTGCCTACCGCGTGGACGAAATCATGCGGGAGAAACACCGCACGACGCTCCTGGCCGCGTTCAACCCCTATGTGCGCGCCTATTTTGACCCGGATAAGCCCCTCGATCAGGCGGCTTCGGTGATCGAGGACCAGACCCGCCGCCAGATCATCCGGCTGTACAACAGCCAGGAAGCCACGTCGGTGCTGCTGATCGGCGACGGTGCGGCGCTCAAGTATTCCCAGGACGCTTCGGTCGTCCAGCGGGTGGACGCCAAAGCGCTGGACCGGCCCACGGCGTCGCAGTTTCAGCTGTTCGACCTGTGGCAGAACGCCGCCTGGGACGACGGGGAGAGGGTGATCCCCTATGTGCGCCAGGTGCTCAACAAGCGCAATCAGCCGGTGGCGCTGATCCGTGTGAACGTGCGCGAGAGCCTGTTCCGCAAACTCTACCAGGGTTATGAGAGCGTGCAGGGCAGCCAGTTCCTGATCGTGAACGGCCAGGGCATCATCCAATCCTGCGCCGACGGCGACCTCTACGGCAAGAATCTTTTTCAGGCGCTGAACGTTCCCGAAGGCGGCCTTACGGGGGATTCCGGCGCCATCGGTCTGAACGGGCATGTGCTGGTCTATTGCCGGGATACCGCGCGCAACCTGAACTTTCTGGAATTGATCCCGGAGGCGGCGCTCAACGCGGGCTTCCGCCCAATCCTTACCATGACGCTTCTGGTGGCCTTTTTGTGCATAGGTCTTTGCGTCCTCTTGGGTTCCATGATGTCCAGGAGCCTCATCAAACCGCTTTACCGGCTGATCGGCAGGGTTGCCTCCTACGACGCGCCGCCAAGCCAGGGCGCGGCCCGGTCGCCTGTGAAAAACGAAATCGCCATCCTGGACGACAAGTACGGCAAGGTGCTGGAAAAGCTGGAAACCGCCATCAAACAGTATTACGAGGAGCAGCGCAACAACCGGGAGGCGCAGATCCGCGCGCTGGAGTTCCAGATCAACCCTCACTTCCTGTACAACACGCTGTCCACCATCATCTGGCTGATCGGCGCGGGGGAGGACAAAAAGGCCATCCGCATCACCAAGGACCTTGCATCCTTCTTTCGCCTCTCCATCAGTAAGGGACGGGATTTCATCGCGCTCAGCGAGCAGATCAAGCAAATCGAATTGTACATCGGCATCCAGATGGCGCGGTACGAGGACTCCATCTTCGTCGAGTACGACCTTCCCGAGGAACTCAAGGACTGCATCACGCCCCGGTTGATCCTGCAGCCGCTGGTGGAGAACTCCATTATCCACGGCATGCAGCTCAACCGTTCCCGCACTTGCCACATCCGCATCGCGGCCCAGGCGGAGGGCGATGATATCCTGCTGACCGTCAGGGATGACGGCGAGAGCGCCACCCAGGACACCATCGAGGCGATGAACCGCTTCCTGTACCATCGCAATGAAGTGCCCGCCTCCCGCAATTATGGTATCGGCATCTCCAACGTACACGACCGCGTGCAGATGTGTTTTGGCGAGGGCTACGGCCTCACCTTCGCCCGGGGCGGGAACGAAACGGTGGCCACGATCCGCATTAAGAAGATTTTCGGAGGGACCTGAATGTTTACCATGCTGGTGGTGGATGACGAGCACCTGCTTGCCGAAGGCATGAAGCGGACCATCGAGGAACTGGGCCTGTTCCAGACGTTTTCTGCCCAAAGCGGCCTGGAGGCGCTGAAAATCATCGAGGGCAGGAGGATCGACGCGATGCTTTTGGACATCGCCATGCCCGAAATGGACGGCATTGAGCTGATGCGGAAGCTGGGCGAACATTCCTACCGACCGGCGACCATCATCATCAGCGGGTACGACGAATTCGACTACGCCAAGCAGGCGCTCAGCTATGGCGCGGTGGACTATGTGCTCAAGCCCGTGGATCAGGACGACGTGAAACGGATGGCCGCGCGCCTGCACGACCTGATTGGCGAGCGGGAGGAGCGCGAGCGGCTGATCCGGAGCGCGCTGGAGAAGAGCGATCATGGCGAAGAGCCCCGCTCCGCGGCCGAACAGGCGCGGCGAGCCATTGATAAAGGCTTTGCCAACGCGGAGTTGGGCGTCAACAACCTGTCAAAGAAGCTGGGCTATTCGCCCAACTACCTGGGCAACGCATTCAAGCGCGCCTACGGATTCACCGTCGCCGACTACATCGGCAGGGTTCGGGTCGCCGAGGCCAAGCGGCTCATGGACCAGACGGATTTGATGGTCTACGAGATCGCGTTCCGGGTCGGGTTCGGGGATCAGCACTACTTCAGCAGGGCCTTCAAAAAGTACGCAGGCGTCACGCCGTCGGAATATCGCGGAAAAGCCCAAGACACATAATGCCATTTCCATTTATGAGAACATGGGCCGACCGTTGATTTTTCCACCAAATGCTGTGGAAATTACATTCCCCTTTCGACCGGTGACAGATATCATAAAATAGATCGGTGCAGATTGATTTTATCAAACGAATTATTGCGTTTTGTACGCTTCGATGGGAGGCGACGGCATGGCGCAGAGCGGCGCATTCCTGCGGCTGGAGAATGTATCCAAGACGTTTCCGGGCGTCAACGCGCTGTCGGGGGTAGGGTTTGACGTGCGGCGGGGCGAGGTGCACGCGCTGATCGGCGAAAACGGCGCGGGCAAGTCCACCCTGATCAAGGTGCTGACCGGCGTCTATCAGCCCGACCCGGGCGCAATTATCGAGATCGAAGGCAAGCGCGTGGAGAACCTGACCGCGCTGGACGCCATGCGCAGGGGCATCATCGCGATCTATCAAGATTTTTCACTGTTCCCGACGCTGACGGTGAAGGAGAACATCGCGTTTTCCGAGCAGATTGAGCGGCACAACCATCTTGTGGACTGGCGCGGCATGGAAAAGACCGCCCGCAAGGCTCTGGAGAGCCTGGGCGTGTCGATCGACCTTCGCGCCCGGGCCAATACGCTCTCTACAGCGCGGCAGCAGCTGGTGGCCATCGCCCGCGCGCTGGTGTACGACGCAAAGCTTCTGGTAATGGACGAGCCGACGTCCGCCCTCTCCTCGGGCGAGGTCGATATGCTCTTCAAAATCGTGCGGTCGCTCCGCGACAGGGGCATGGCGATCATCTTCATCAGCCACAAACTGGACGAACTGTTCTCCATCGCGGATCGCATGACCGTCCTCCGGGACGGCAGGCTCATTGGCACCGCCCCCACCGCCGAGATGGATCGCAAAAAGCTGATTTCCATGATGGTGGGCCGGGAGATCAGCGACGAGCGGATGCGCGGAAAAGGCGCGGGCGATGTGGTGCTGGAGGTCAAAAACATCTCCAAGCACGGCAATTACCAAAATGTATCCTTCCAGCTCCGCAAAGGCGAGGTGCTGGGCATTACAGGCCTCGTGGGCGCGGGCCGCACGGAGACGGTTCTTTCGCTTTTTGGCATGAACCCGCCCGACAGCGGCGAGATCTGCCTGGAGGGCAAAAAGGTGATGCCGCGCTCGCCCGCCGAGGCCAAGAAGCTGGGCATCGCGTTCGTGCCGGAATCCCGCCAGACCGAGGGGCTGGTGCTGCAGCAGGACGCCGAAGGCAACCTGACGCTGCCGGTCTTGAAAGATTTTGCGGGCCGCTCCGGGATGATCGACTTCAAAAAGCGGCGCCAGCGCGCGCAGGAATTGATCCAGAAGCTGAATGTCCGGCCCGCTTACCCCGGCATGCAGGCGCTGAAATTTTCCGGCGGCAACCAGCAGAAGATCGTGGTGGCCAAATGGCTGGCGACAAACCCCAAGATCCTGATTGTGGACGAGCCCACCAATGGCATCGACGTGGGCGCGAAGGCGGAAATCCACAGGCTCTTGAGGGACCTCGCGGATTCGGGCATCGCGGTGATCATGGTTTCCAGCGAGCTGCCGGAAATCTTCTCGATTTCCGACCGGATCCTGGTCATGCGCAGGGGCCGCATCACCGGCGAATTCGACGGCGCGACCGCAACCCAGGAGATGCTCATGGAAAAGGCTGTCCTGGCGTAGGACTTCCAATCATCCCGCAATCGATACGCACCAACTGGAAGGAGGGGCCCGCTTGTCTGAACGCCTGAAGCGCATGATGGGCCACAAGGAGGTCTCGGTCGGCGCGATGCTCTTGGGCATCATGCTGATCTCCTGGCTATTCAACCCGACCTTTCTCTCCTTTGAAAATCTGATGGATGTGATCAAGTCCAACGCGGTGCTGGGCACCTGCGCGATGGGCATGCTGCTGATCATCATCACCGGCGGCATCGACGTTTCCATCGGCTCGCAGCTGGCACTGGTGACGGTTTTGACCGGCCAGATCATGAACCGCACCGGATTTGACAACATCGTGCTGATCTATCTTCTGGGCATCGCGATCGGCGGCGCGGTAGGGCTTTTGAATGGCTTGATGGTTTCGCGCCTCGGCCTGCCTCCGATCATCGCGACGCTGGGCATGGCGTCGGTGATCGACGGTTTCCTGCGCTACTACACCAACGGCACCTGGATCAACCAGCTGCCGCAGCGGATCATCGACTTCGGTCTGACGAAGTTCTTCTCATTCCGGAATCTGAACGGCTCGGAAATCGGCATACCGGTGCAGTTTCTGCTGTTTGCGCTGGCAATGTTGACCACGTGGTTTCTGATCAAGCGCACGATGCTGGGCCGCTCCATCATGGCGATGGGCAGTAACCCCGTGTCCGCCCAGCGCATCGGCCTCAACAACCGGCGGCTGACCACGTTCGCCTACGCGTTCTCCGGCATGATGGCGGGTTTTGCGGCCATGACCTACACCTCCATCATGAAGTCGGTGGACCCGAACGCCTTCATCGGCTATGAGATGAACGTGATCGGCGCGGTGGTGCTGGGCGGCGCGCTCTTAACCGGCGGATCCGGCTCGGTGCTGGGTACGTTCCTGGGCGTGATGCTGTTTGCCTTCATCTCCAACGGACTGACGCTTGCCCGCATTTCCACCTATTGGCAGTCGATCATCGTGGGCGGGATCATCCTCCTGGCGGTCAGCTTCGACATGGTCAAGCTGCGCAGGGAAGAGCGGCGGCAGACCAAGGTGGACATCGATATGACGGCCCAGGGAAGGGGGGTCGCCTGATGGACGGCGCGCGAGGCCATTTCTCCCGCAACAAAAACCAGTACTTCCTCTTGGCGCTTCTCATGCTGCTGATCGCGGGGATGTCGCTGATGGCGCCCGGCAAGTTTCTGACGGTGCGCAACTTCAAGAACATGGGCTTTCAGATGGCCGAGTTCGGGATTCTTGCCATCGGGATGAGCGTGGCCATCATGACGGGCGGCATCAACCTGTCGCTGGTCAACTCGGCGATGCTGTCGGCGATCGCGGGCGCGTTTTTGATGCGAGGGATGAATGAAGCGGGTGGGATCCCGGATCTGGTCATCATCGCTTCGGGCATCGCGGTGGTGATGGTGGTTTCCATCCTGTGCGGCATGATCAACGGCTACTTCGTGGCCTATGTGGGCGTTGCGTCGCTGTTGGTGACGCTGGGCACGCAGACGGTATTTAACGGCGTGTCGCTCAACATCACCCGGGGTTCCGGCATCTCCGGCTTCCCGGAACTGTTCCAGCGCATCGGCGCGGGTTCGGTTTTAAACATTCCCTACACGATGCTGATCTATGTGGCGGCGATCTTGGCCGCGTGGTACCTGGTGGAGCGCACGCCCTGGGGCGTGAGCGTCTACATGGTAGGCGGCAACGAGAAGGCCACCCGGTTCAGCGGCATCAACACCAAAGCGGTCCTCATGAAGGTGTACGTCTTCTCCGCCGTGATGGCGGGCGTCGCGGGTGTATTGATGGTGTCTCGCTACAACTCGGCCCGCGCCGACTATGGCTCCAGCTACACCCTGCAGGCGGTGGCCGCGACGGTCTTGGGCGGAACCGACATCAATGGCGGCAGCGGGCACATCCTGGGCACGGTCACGGCTGTGTGCATCCTGCAGGTGGTGTCCTCCGGTTTTAACATCATTGGCATCAACCGCAACATCACCGACGTGGTCACCGGCTTCATTCTGGTGGCAGTGTTGACGATCAACTACTTCGCGGCGCGGGAGCGCCGGCATAAAAAAGCGTGATTCGTCTTTTTCGGCCCGGCACTCGGGCAGTTGCCGGGCCGAAAAACGGGATAAACCATGAAAAGGAGCGGTTTTGCATGAAGAAGGTTCTCTCGCTCGTCCTCTTGCTCTCCTTGGTTCTCTGTGTCGCCGCCAGCGCGGAGACCATCGTCGTAATGCCGAAGCTGGTTGGCATCCCCTACTTCAACGCCTCCCAGGTGGGCGCGGAAGCGGCCGGCAAGGAACTGGGCATTGATGTCATCTACACCGGCCCCACCGAGGGCGACGCCGCCCAGCAGGTTCAGATGATCGAAGACCTGCTGATCCGCGGCATCGACTGCCTGGCCATCGCTCCCAACGACCCGGATGCCGTCTCCCCCGTGCTGCAGAAGTGCAAGGAAGCCAACGTCCTGGTGGTTGACTGGGACACCACCGCCAAGGGCGGCGACGTGAAGTATTCCATCCACCAGATCGACGATAAGGCTTACGGCGAGTTCATCTGGGACAAGCTCGTGGAGGCGATGGGCACCGATTCCGGCGAGTACGCCATCGTGACCGGCTACCTGACCGCCGCCAACCTCAACACCTGGATCAAGTACGGCGAAGACTACGCGGCGACCAAGTACCCGAACCTCAAGCTGGTCACCGACCCGGTGCCGTCTGACGAGTCCGCTCAGGAAGCTTACACCCAGACGCTGGCGCTGCTGGCTGCGTATCCGGACCTGAAGGGCATCATCGGCATCTCCACCCCCGCCCCGATCGGCGCGGCGATGGCAATTCAGGAGAAGGGCCTGCAGGACAAGGTCGCGGTCGTTGGCTCCTCTATGCCCACCGACTCCGCCCCGTACCTGAAGGACGGCTCCTTGGACTTTGGCATCCTGTGGGATCCCGGTATGCTGGGCAAGCTGACCGTTTATGTCGCCCACGACGAGCTCAATGGCGTCAAGATCGAGAACGGCATGGAAATCCCGGGCGTGGGCAAGATCACGCTGCTCGATGATGGCAAGACCATCATCATGGGGCCCCCGTCTGTCTGGACCAAGGACAACGTGGATCAGTTCAAGTTCTAACCTTTTACGAGGTATCTTTCCTCGCGCGCAGGTTGCTGCCCGACCTGCGCGCATTTTTTATGCGTTTGATTTTCCTCGTTCAGATTTTGGAATCTTCCAAGAGCACGGTGTACGACCACTTCACGCAGTGGCAGAAGTCCGGGTTGTTTGCGAAGATTCTAGAGGAACTTGGCGAGGAAGCGGATCTTGAGGACATGAGCCTGGATAGCACCAGCGTTGACGCACACCAGCACAGCGCGGGGGCAAAAAAGGGGCGGTAGACTGGGAAGTGCACCAGCACATCGGGGTCAGCCGGGGCGGGAAGACGACGAAAATCCACGCGATAGTCGATGGCCTTGGGAATCCGATCCACATTCACCTGTCGGCGGGCAACTTCCACGATTCCAAGGAGGCGGAAACATCCAGCACACGCTCCGCCCTAGGCGTACCACCGCTATTTCATCAAATGCGGGCTGTCGCCGCCAATGGAAGCACACGCAATGGGTATGCCAGGCTGATGAAGATCTGCAGGCAGGCCGGGATAGGCGGCCACCACAGGTCACCGAAAAGTTGAGCGGCACCAACGATGCGAGTACGGGAAATCTCTCATCATTAGCACCGCTATTATCGATTATGATGATATCCTTAGATCCTCGCGATTGTCGCCGTTGCGCCGCTGAGCCGGAGCACTTCATAGGGCGCCGCGGGGTACATCAGCGTGGAGTTGGCGTAGAGCCCTCCGTCCGCGAACAGTTCGCAGATACTCCGGTCGAATACCACCAGCATCTCCACCGAGCCATTTGTCAATCGGGCCGCCTTCGTCCGCTGGAACATCGGCGTCGCGTACAGCGAGTTGAAGCTGTCCTCTCCCGCCTTCGAGCGGTCCGTGAAGAATTGCTCTTCCCCGTTCAACCCAAACGCGAACGATTCGCCCTTTCCATTGTCAAGGCTGGCGGAGAAAGCGCCTTCCGCCCGGATCTCCAGCGCGAACACCTCGCCCGGAAGCGAACCGCCGTCCGCGATGACCGCCTCATTCCGGAGACCCGGAATCACCGGCCGCTGGCAGAGCCTGAGCCCCGAGGGCGTGTCCTGGAGCGACAGCGTGCGCGCCAGCGTCATGCAGCCGCAGTAGTCCGTCGTGGGCTCCTCGCGCGCGTACACCCAGCTGGTGCCCCATCCAAGGATCACCGGCCGGTCCGCGCCGAAGAAGGAGACCGCCGCGTAGTTGTCATAGCCCGCGTCCAATAGCATCGGTTCGGGCATCGGCACCGTCTGGCGGAATGTGTGGCCGTCAAATTCCCCCAGGAAGTATTGGGTGCGGTTGCCGCCAGCTTCCGGCGGCTGGATCATGCTCGCGATCAGCGCCCAGATTTCGCGCCCGTCCGACGCCGTCAGCGTGATGAGGTCTGGGCATTCGAAAACCGTGCCCAGCCGGTTCTCCTGCGATCCGAAATCGCCCGTGCGCTCCCAGCGCTTCAGATCAGTGGAGTGGTAGAACGCCACGCGGTTGCCCGCCGCGATCACGCAGCCCCATCCGCCCAGCACCGGGTTTTTGAACAGCTTGGGATCCCGGAAATCCCGGAGGCCGGGGTTGGGGATCACCGGATTCCCCTTGTATTTGACGAAGTTCACGCCATCCGGAGCGGCGGCGATGGACTGCTGCTCGCATTCGCCGTGGCTGGTGTACATCGCGACCAGCGCGTCCCTGCCGAACCCGGCGGTGTTGCCCTCGTCCACGGCGGCGCTGCCGGAGAAAATCTGGCCGAGCTCGTCCGGGGCCAGCGCGATCCCCAGCTCGTCCCAATGCAGCAAATCCTTCGACGTGGCGTGCAGCCAGTGCATCGGCCCCCACACCGTGTCGTCCGGATAGTGCTGCGCGAATAGGTGATAGGTGTCCCCGCGCTTGCAGAGCCCGTTCGGATCGTTGATCCACGCCTTCTTCGGCGTAAAGTGCAGCGCGGGGCGATAGTCTCGTTTCCCTTTTGTGGCCATCAAGACACCTCCTGCCGATCGTCAAAAATCCGTGCTGATGCGGATATTTTCAAACCTCGCCGCGCCGTGCTGCGCGAACAGCCCGAGTGACTGTCCTTTGTAGTTGTACATGCGCGTGGTCAGCGCCGCTTGCCCGTCCGCGTACAGCGTGGCCATCGTGCCGTCCACGATCAATGACAGGTGTATCGGCGCGTCCGGCTTCATCGGCAGCAGCCGGTCCAGACCGCGCGTCTTGAGCGAGTTCCAGGTCGGCTCCGGCAGCGCGTCAAACGCGAGCCGGCTGGACGCCGGGTAGAACTTGAACCCGTAGGCGGTGTCCGCGTACTGATCGGCCCGCAGCATCAGCCCGAACATGCGCGTCCGATCGGCGAACGTTACGTCCAACTCCAGCCGGAATCGCTGCGGACAGGGCCCATCCAGAAAAGCGGTGGCCATGCGGTCCGGGCAGGCAAGGGAAACGCTGTTCTTCCCCCCGAAGCGCGCCGGCTCTCCGCCACCCCACGCAGCCCGAATGCTGTCCGGCTCCCTGACGCCCAGCGAGCCGTCCTCGCGCTGGAACAACTCGTGCACGACCAGGTTGCCACCCCAGTGGAAGTCCTTCGCGTCGTCGCCGTCCACCCGCGTGGGGTTCCAGCCGAACAGGTAGCGCGCCTTTCCGTCCGTGGCGGTCTTGGCGGCGTAGAAGGCGCGGGTATCGAACACGTCGTCTGCGGGCGAAACCCACGGGCCCTGGAGCGACCGGCTCATCACGTAGCGCGTGCGGCAGCTGTCGGTGAACTCGGAGAACAGCAGGTAGTACCATTCACCGATTTTGAACACGTCCGGGCACTCATGGGTGTAGTAGCTCTCCGGCGCCCACAGAGGCGGCTGCGTGGTCCAGTGGACAAGATCCGGACTGGTGAGGTGCGCTGTCACCCCGCGGCGCGTGGCAGGGCCCCGGTCCGCCCGCGCGGCGAGCGCCATATGGTAGAGCCCGTCGCCGTCCTCCAGCCATACGAAGGGATCGCGCCAGTCGTGGTCCTCATAGCCCTCCGGCGAGAACATGCAGCCCGACTGCTTTTCGAAGGTCTTCATGTCGTCGCCGCTGACGGCGACCATGACGCCCTGTTCCGGCCGGCCCTTGGAGCGCATGCGCGGGTTGTGGCCGGTGTAGAAAATGTAGACGCGTCCGTCCTTTTCGATGGCGGAGCCGGTATAGACGCACAAGTCCTGCTCGTCGTAGCCGCCGGGCGCAATCATCAGCCCGTGATCCTCAAAGTCGACGAAATCGCGCGTTGAGACGCGAAACCAGGGAATGCCGTCAAAGTGCCCGTGGGGCGAGCGAATGTCGCGCAGGTAGAACAGCTGAAACGCGCCGTCCCGGTAGAACGGAATAAAGTCGCCTGCCCAGCCGACCTGGGGCTTGTAAAACACATGCTTCATGGCGGATGAATCCTCCTCTAGGGACTGTGGTTTCATTATAGTGGCGGAGTGCATGAATTGCCATTGCACTTTTTACGGATTTGTAGACGATTTATCAGTCTATTGGCAGATTTATTGTTGAGAGATTTTTGGTGTGCTATAATCAAACTGGTGATTAAGATGCGTGTTTTGATTGTGGAGGACGAATGGGAGAGCCGCGAGGGGCTGACCAACGCGCTTCGCACCATTGATCTGGGGATGCAGATTCAGGTGGCGGGCGACGCGGAGCAGGGCTTCCTGCTGCTGGATGAGCAGCTGCCGGACTTGATCTTTTTGGACATCCGCATGCCCGGCATGGACGGACTGGACATGCTGGAGCGCATCCGCAAGCGCTATGGAGACCTTTGCGTGGTCATCCTGAGCGCCTACGACCACTTCCCTTACGCCCAGCGCGCGATCCGGCTGGGGGTGTTTGACTACATTGTCAAACCGTATTCGATGGATTCGGTGCGCGCCATCGTGGAGCACGCCGCAAGCGGCGACCATGAGAGCGCCGCGCAGGGCGTGTACATGCTCTCGGCGCTGAGCCGCTGGCTGCGCGACCCGGCAAACTACGCGCGAAGCCTCGCGGAACAATTAAAACTGCCGCTGGATACGCCGGGCCGGCTGGTGCTGCTCCGGCCCATGCTGGATACGCCGGAGCAGCGCCAGTTCTACCAGCACGCCAGCCCGTCGCTGGTGCGCGACCTGCGCAACGCCATCGAGGAGTGGTACGCGCCCGAGGGGCAGAGCCTGACGTTTCTATCCGGCAGTGAGATCGTCTCCGTGCTGTTTCAAGCGCAAAGCGGCGTATCGCGGCAGGACCTTGGCGTGTTCCTGCGCGAATGCCTGCAGGAAACCGCGCTGCGCACCGGCGTCTCCCTGAGCGCCACGGTGTCGGGCAGCACGCCCTCGATCCTGCAGAATCCGCTCCGATGCTACCATCAGGCGCAAACGCTGTCCGAATTCGCGTTTTACGCCAAGCCGTATTCCATCCTCACACCCGAGGCCATTTCCATCGATACGGGTCGAACCATCGCTGGCAGCCGGATCGAACGGGTTTACGCCGCGATCCGGGAAGGCAATCCCGAGTGCGCCGCGGCGGAAGCCGGCGCGCTGATCGACGACACGGCGCTGGCGCCGTGGATGCCGCCGCAGCGGATGATCTTTACGCTGCACACGGGGCTGACGGAGCTGCTGGACAAACTTTCCGGCAGCATGCCCACCAGCGCGCACAAGGCGTTTGACGAGCGGCTGCACGAACTCAGTGAATACGCCGCGCATATCTCGGCGTTCAAAGTGCAGTTCATCGCCATATGCCGGGACGTCGCCGATGTGGTGCAGGCGTTCCAGCTCAATAAGAGCGTCAGCATCATCAGCCACTGCATCGACTACCTGGCCGAAAACTACGGCGACAACGGTCTGACGCAGGAGAGCATCGCCCAGATGTTCTACTTCAGCCCGAGCTACTTCGGCTCACTTTTCAAGACCACGACCGGCCAGACGTTCGTGCAGTACCTGAACAACCTGCGCATCCAGAAGGCGCAGGAGATGCTCAAGGATTCGGGCCTGAAGGTGTACGACATCGCGGAGCGGACGGGGTTCGCCGATGTGCGCTACTTTATCCGCGTGTTCAAAAAGAACACGGGCCTGTCGCCCAACCAATACCGCCAGATTACCGCGCCGGGAAAGGGAAGCGATTGATTGTGAAGCGATCCAGCCTGAGCAAGCGGCTGATGGTCGGCCTGGTTCTGCTGATCGCGCTGCAGGCGGCCTTCATCGGCACATACTATTACCGGAATACCTCGGACCGCTACATTGAAAGCGCATTGAACACGACCCGGACGGTTCTATTGAGCAATGTGGAGCTGATCGATGCCAAACTGCTTCGGCTGCAGGATCAGGCCAACAAGATGGCCGTGAGCAACGAACTGTACAAGTTGCTGATGCTGATGCCCGATCAGGACGTGGGGCTGTACCACTGGTCCAAGGGCTACGACTGGTCGCGCGAGCTGAAACGGCTCATCTACACCTATCTGGGCGACTTCTCCTTCATGACAGACGCGAGCATCCTCATGCCGTTCATGGATTATTCCTATCACGGGCTGATGCGCTATGGATACCAATCCTTTCGCGCGTCGGGCCTGTTCCGCCCCGAACTTGACGAGCGCTATCATCAGTACTGGCTCGCCACGGAGCTTGCGGGTGACACGTCAAGCAGCAAGCTGACCGCCACCCGCAGGCGCGCCGTGGAGCGGATGCCGCTGTTCCGGTTTGTGAAACAACTGAACGTATCGACCGTCATCAACGAGGCGATTACGGTCATGCCGCTGTCCAAGCAGCGCCCGGTGCTGGTGATCGACCTGAATCCCGACGTGTACACGCAGATCCTCAAAGAGGCGCTCCCGACGCCTGGCAGCAACTATCTGGTGTACGACAGAAACGGCCGGCCCGTCGCGGGCAGCGAAACGCTTGAATACGGCGAGGCGCTCGATCTGCCCTTCTTTTCGGATGTGAATCTGGAGCCGGGCACCTGCGCGTCCGGCTCGTATGTGATGCACGGCAGGCAGTACCTGGTATTATCCTCGGTGTCTGCGGTGAACGGCTGGGTGTCGTCCGTCATGATCCCGCTGGACGAGCTGACTCAGTCGGCCAAGAACAACTTGTACGTGGTGCTGATCGTTGTGGTGGGATCGACGCTGGTGATGCTGCTGCTGATCTTCTTCTTTGTTTCGCGCACCATGCAGCCGGTGACGCGCATCGCCCGCATGGTCGAGGACATCGGCCGCACCCAGGGCGCGATCGCACAGCGGGCGAACCTATCGGAGACCGACCGCATCTCCATGTCCATCTCCGCGATGAACCGGCTGATTGAAAGATTGATGATGGAGAACGGCGAGATTCAGCACCGCGAGCAGGATGCCACAATTCTTTCCCTGGAGATGCAGATCAACCCCCATTTTCTGTACAATTCCCTGAACAAAATCTACCTGTCGCTGCACAACGCGGGCCAGCACGAGCTGGCGGAGAGCCTTCTGTCGCTTTCGAGCGTCTTGCGCTACTCCATCGACAGCAAGGAGCACGTGGTATTCCTGTATCACGATCTGAACCAGCTGACCGCCTACATCGCCGCCATCAAGAACGAGCGCGAGGGGGCCTTCAGCATCTACTACGACATCGAGGCGTCGATGTACGATTCCATCGTACCCAAGATGATGCTGCAGCCGTTCGTCGAAAACTCGATCCTGCACGGCTTCAAAAACCGCGCCTACGGCTGCGTGATCCGCATCGAGGGGCATGTGGAAGGCGGTACCGCCGTATACGCCGTGGAGGACAACGGCGAGGGCATCCCGCCGGAAAGGCTGTACATTCTGACCGACGGCGGCGCGGAGGGCCACATCGGATGCGCGAACGTGAACCGCCGCATCAAGCTGCTCTACGGTGAGCGGTATGGCATCTCGGTGACCAGCGGCCAAGGCGGCACGCGCGTCGAGATCAGGCTGCCATTCATCCTGGAGACCGAGCCGCAGGATTGAGGCGTTTTGTCCACCTATTCGTAAATTGTGGTATTTACCCCAATGAGCGAGGCTGGGTATAATGACATTGTGATAGGCATACTGCCCATATCGCAACGAAAGGGTGATCTGGATGAATAATCTGACGCTTGCGAATGGGCGGCAGACCGCATCCGCCCGCGTGGCGCAGGTGTTGAAGCACAACTGGAGGCTTTGGCTTTTGTTGCTGCCAGGGCTCGTCTGGCTGATTGTGTTCTGCTACATCCCGATATACGGCGTATCCATCGCGTTCAAGGACTTCAATGCCAAACTGGGCATCATGGGTAGCCCGTGGGTAGGCCTGAAGTATTTCAAACAGTTCTTCTCCACGTCCATTGCCATGAAGACCATCGCAAACACGCTGCTGTTGAGCGTGTATTCGCTGGTGTTCGGGTTCCCCGCGCCGATCCTGTTCGCGCTGCTGCTCAACTCCTTAAACAAACTGAAGTTCAAAAAGTTCGTGCAGACGGTGTCGTTCGCGCCGCACTTCATCTCCGTGGTGGTTCTGGTATCGATGATGAGCATCATGATGGCGCCTTCCAGCGGGTTTATCGGCGTGCTGGCCAAAAAGCTCACAGGCTCGGAAGTGCTGTTCATGACAAGGCCCGAGTACTTTCGTTCGCTGTATGTGATCTCGGACGTGTGGCAGAACATGGGGTTCAGCGCGATCGTATACATCGCCGCGCTGGCCGGCGTCAGTCCGGACCTGCACGAGGCGGCCATCGTGGACGGCGCCAGCAAGCTGCAGCGCATACTCCACATCGATTTTCCGTCCATCCTCCCGACGATCATCATCATGTTCATCCTGAGCGTCGGCAACCTGTTCACCATCGGCTACGAGAAGGCGTACCTGATGCAGAACACCATCAACACCTCCGTCAGCGAGATCATTTCAACGTATGTGTACAAGGTGGGCCTGCAAAACGCGCAGTACAGCTTCTCCACCGCGGTGGGGCTGTTCAATTCAATCGTGAACTTCGCGCTGCTGATCGTGGTAAACGCCTTTTCGCGCAAGCTCTCGGACATCAGCCTTTTCTAAGAAAGGAGGTCGCTCATCATGATGACTCAGCCACGGTCGATGCGCGTCTCCACGAGCGACCGCATTTTTGACATCATCATCATCGCGGTTCTGGTCGCGATCGCCGTCGTGATCCTGTACCCGCTGTACTTCGTCCTCGTGGCCTCTTTCACCGCGCCGCGCGTGGTAAACAGCGGTCGGTTCCTGTTGTACCCGGTGGAATTTTTTCCCGGCGGCTATCTCAAGACGTTCAAATACCCCCCCATCTGGCGCGGCTATCTGAACACGATCGTCTACACCGGGCTGGGCACGGCGATCTCCATCGCCGTCACCACAACCACCGCCTACACCCTCAGCCGCGTCGACATGTTCGGCAGGCGTTGGCTGATGCTGCTGTTCTCCTTTACGATGTTCTTCAGCGGCGGCATGATCCCGAGCTATCTGCTCATGCGCAACCTCGGAATTTACGACACGCTGTGGGTCATGGTGCTGCCGGGCGCGATCTCGGTTTACAACATGATCGTATGCCGCACGTTCTTTGAGACCACGCTGCCCAAGGAATTGCTCGAGGCGGCCAATCTGGACGGCTGCAATGACTTTGGGTTTTTCTTCCGGATCGCGCTGCCATTGTCTTCGACGATTCTGGCGGTCATGGCGCTGTTCTACGCGTCCGCCAAGTGGAACTCCTACTTTGACGGGCTGATTTATCTGATGGACAACGACAAGATGCCGCTGCAGATCGTGCTGCGCAATCTGATGCTGGTCGGCAAGAACGCCGCCACCGAGATGGTGGGCGACGCCAAGTCCATCGCTGAACGCCGCAACCAGGCGGACCAGCTCAAGTACTGCGTGATCGTGGTCAGCGCCGCGCCGCTGCTCATGGTGTATCCCTTCCTGCAGAAGTACTTCGCCAAAGGCGTCATGATCGGCGCGGTGAAGGGCTGATCCCCCCATTGGACTTTCCGCGGCGCCGCCAGCTTACGCCGGGTTCGGCCGGCCGGGCGCAGGCGCGCGCGCCGCGCTAAGCGCGACACCTATTAAGAGTTTGGGAGGCTTACTGGTTATGAAGAGACTTATGGCGTTGACCTTGTGTCTCGTGCTATGCCTAACCGCGATGGGCTCCGTGGCATTCGCGGCGGAGTACGACTCGGCGAACGTATCGCTGGACGGTACGCTGCCCATCGTCAAGGACCCCTCTAAGCTGGAGCCAATGACCATCGTCATTCCTACGCCGGAGAACCGGGTCATCAACGAGAACGACCTCCAGTGGACCAAGGATGTGTTTGCGGCGACCGGCGTGCCGATCAAGTTTATCGGCGTCCCCGAGTCGGGCTATGCTGAGAAGGTCAACCTGATGCTCGCCAGCGGGGACCTGCCCGACATGTTCTGGAAGGGCATCAGCGCTTCGACCATCACCCAGTACATCGGCCAGGATGTGTTCCTGCCGACGGACGAACTGATTGAGAAGTACTGCCCGAACCTGGTGGAAATCTTCAAGAAGCGGCCGCAATACGCCGCGCTGAGCCAGTACGCCGACGGCCACCGCTACGGCTTCCCCTATGTGGAGGAGATGTACGGCCTGACGCTGACCCCCGGCCCGTTCCTGATCAACAAGACGTGGCTCGACAAGCTCGGCCTGGAAGTGCCCAAGACGCTGGATGAGTTCAAGGCTGCGCTGGTGGCCTTCAAGAACGCCGGCGACCTGAACGGCAACGGCGAAGCCGACGAGATCCCCTACGCCTGCAACTTCGTGACCAAGGATATCTTCTCTACGCTGAACTCGTTCTTCACCCTCATGCCCTGCTTCGGCGAGGGCGTCAGCTATGGCGACGAGTATCCCTACTGCAAGCTGGGCAAGGATGGCAAGGTGGAATTCGCCGTATTGTCCGACGCGTTTAAGGAGTGCCTGCACTTCTACAACGAGCTGAATCAGGAGGGCCTATTGGACATGGACGGCTTCTCCGGCGAGGGCGATTACACCTATAAGCTGCGCCTGGACGACGCGGTCGTCGGTGCATTCTCCATCTGGTCGCCCGAGGGCAGCATCCCTGTGCACGATGTCCTTGAGCAGTACGTGCCGCTGCCGCGCCTCGAAGGCCCGAAGGGCAAGATGGGCATCGCCGTCAACCGCAGCGAACTCTGGGGCACCAGCCAGAGCGTATTGACCACCGCCTGCAAGTACCCGGAGATCGCCGCGGCGCTGATGAACTACCTGAACCAGCCCGAGCAGGCCATCACCACCAACTGGGGCTCAATCGGCTGGTCCTACAAGAAAGGCGAGGACGGCGTGCTGCGCTTCCCGCTGGATGACAAAGGCTACTTCATCCTGCCGGAGGGCATGGAGACCTTCAACGACGTACGCCAGAACAGCACCCCGGCCCAGGGCGGCGTCACGGTCCTGAACGATTACTACGATACCGTGGCCGAGTACACCTACGACGCCGTGAACCTTCTGAAGTTCCAGCGTGCAAACGGCAAAGATGAAGTCCTGAAGGAGGACACTCCTCTGCCTCCGGTGCTGATGACCACCGAGGAGCAGGCCGCCTATTCGCAGATTCAGCCGCAGATCGAGAACATTGTGAAGAGCTATATGGTGTCCTCCATCCTGGACGGCGGGATCGACGAGAACTACGACACATTCGTCAGCGATCTGAAGGCCGCAGGCCTGGATGAGATGATCAAGCTGATCCAAGGCGCCTACGACCGCTACCTCGTGACCTACAAGGAGTACGCCGCCAAGTAAGCAGAAGTCTATCCATACGGAAGGTTTGGAATTAACTAGTGTCAGCGCCCCGCCTTATGCAGCGGGGCGCTTCATGTTGCCGGAGGCTGAAGAAGCAACCGGTAAAGCTGTTCAACCACAGAAAATCTAGGAGCGCGATCCGGGAATACGATCTGACCGGGTCGCTAAGGCTACCAGCCCCGATGGAATTCAAGAAAACCTGCACCTCATAATTTCTGTCCTATTTGGGGTTGACAATCCAATATGCTCTTTCAATCCACGTGCCCGCGAGGGCGCGACGCAGATACATCCCGACGTTGCATCCATCTGCATTCTTTCAATCCACGTGCCCGCGAGGGGCACGACGGATTGCCGTCCGCGTCACCGATCCACTGTTCGCGCCTTCAATCCACATGCCCGCGAGGGCACGACTTGATGAGGTTTTCGCCAATTCCATGTCCATCACCCCTTTCAATCCACGTGCCCACGAAGGGCACGACCTGAATTTTCCGATGCTATCCCGCTCTCCGAACGCTTTCAATCCACGTGCCCACGAGGGCACGACCCATAGGTCGGCGCGTGGCTCCCCAGCACGTCCGTCTTTCAATCCACGTGCCCACGAGGGCACGACCGCTGACGGTGGCATCGACGTTTCCTCCCGTTGTCTTTCAATCCACGTGCCCACGAGGGCACGACCAAGATGATCGATCAAACCATCAGCGCGGCGGAAGCTTTCAATCCACGTGCCCACGAGGGCACGACCCAAGCAGCCCGAGAAACCAAGCTATACGGCGAACCTTTCAATCCACGTGCCCACGAGGGCACGACGCGATTGAGTTTCCGATCCGGCGAGATTAACGCCTTTCAATCCACGTGCCCACGAGGGCACGACATGAACGACGCAAGGTTATTCCGGACGTCATTTTCTTTCAATCCACGTGCCCACGAGGGCACGACCGGGATCGCACGTCCAGTTTGCGCTTCCAGGATTCTTTCAATCCACGTGCCCACGAGGGCACGACCGGGATCGCACGTCCAGTTTGCGCTTCCAGGATTCTTTCAATCCACGTGCCCACGAGGGCACGACGACGATGATGCCCCACTGCTGCAGCGGCTCAGAGCTTTCAATCCACGTGCCCACGAGGGCACGACTTGTGCAAGGACGGTATCTCCGTGATCTTCGTATTCTTTCAATCCACGTGCCCACGAGGGCACGACGTTTCAGCTTTTCGTACTCCGGATCGCCGGCCTTCTTTCAATCCACGTGCCCACGAGGGCACGACCTGCTGCGCCACCTGCTGCACGGTCTCGTTTTTGGTCTTTCAATCCACGTGCCCACGAGGGCACGACTTTCCCGATATCGCAGCAGTATTGCCTGGGCGTCCTTTCAATCCACGTGCCCACGAGGGCACGACTTGCGAAACCACTTGGAGGGTGTGTCATGGTGCTTTCAATCCACGTGCCCACGAAGGGCACGACTCGCCTACCGGGCGATGCGGCAGGGCTACCACATCTTTCAATCCACGTGCCCACGAAGGGCACGACCGTGATGTCTTTGCCCTTCAGCGCTTCCAGTTGCCTTTCAATCCACGTGCCCACGAAGGGCACGACTCTCGTCGTCAGGCGGCAGCATCATCACCTTGAACTTTCAATCCACGTGCCCACGAAGGGCACGACTGGATCAATCCAAGCAGGCGCAGGGGCGGTGGAACCTTTCAATCCACGTGCCCACGAAGGGCACGACGAAGCTGTAGAACGATTCCATGATCGCCGAAACCTTTCAATCCACGTGCCCACGAAGGGCACGACGTCATTAAACGAAGCATCAACGACAAATTGAAGCTTTCAATCCACGTGCCCACGAAGGGCACGACGAAATACTTCTACGGTAAAACGCGGGCTGAGGCCCTTTCAATCCACGTGCCCACGAAGGGCACGACGGTGCTCATTATGCATGTACCTGTTCAGCATCGTCTTTCAATCCACGTGCCCACGAAGGGCACGACGTGGGTGAACTCCCGGCTGTCCGGGTCGGGAAGTCTTTCAATCCACGTGCCCACGAAGGGCACGACCAGGCCGAGGAAGCGGAACTCTGGCTTGAGGGTCTTTCAATCCACGTGCCCACGAAGGGCACGACCTCCCGGCATCCAAGGAACTCCGGCGCGTGAGCGTGCTTTCAATCCACGTGCCCACGAAGGGCACGACGGAATCTATCATCGTACGCGATCATCTGTTAGGCCTTTCAATCCACGTGCCCACGAGGGCACGACATTGCTGCCTGTTTTGCACGTCGCTTCCCAAAGTCTTTCAATCCACGTGCCCACGAGGGCACGACCTTACTCCGATCAGGTGGCGTATCAGTACTGGAAGCTTTCAATCCACGTGCCCACGAGGGCACGACGTTGGGGCGTCATACGATCCCCCAATTGTTGTTCTTTCAATCCACGTGCCCACGAGGGCACGACAAGATCTTTCGGGCGAGGTCGATCAGATCTGGGCACTTTCAATCCACGTGCCCACGAGGGCACGACGGCCACGGCGATGGCGGAGGCTAAGACGGATTTTCTTTCAATCCACGTGCCCACGAGGGCACGACCGGAAACATCCGCGGCGGCTACATGCGGCTGATCCTTTCAATCCACGTGCCCACGAGGGCACGACGACGTTGTCCAGCTTGTGGGCAGACACCAGATCCCCTTTCAATCCACGTGCCCACGAGGGCACGACGGGATGCGCGAGGGCATGCGGGAGAGCATGGCGCTTTCAATCCACGTGCCCACGAGGGCACGACTGGCAACGCAGCGCGGAGAATGATGCGGAGAATCGCTTTCAATCCACGTGCCCACGAGGGCACGACATCCGGGCGTCGCGGAGGTCATGGTCTCCGAGGGCCTTTCAATCCACGTGCCCACGAGGGCACGACTGCCGAAAACATCTTTCAGCGTCTTAACGATCTTCTTTCAATCCACGTGCCCACGAGGGCACGACATGCGTCTTCGTACCGGAGGCGTCGCCGCCTAAACTTTCAATCCACGTGCCCACGAGGGCACGACAAATCCTTTGATTGCCTTCTGCGCTTTCTCAAGCCTTTCAATCCACGTGCCCACGAGGGCACGACCGACCAGCAGCTCCACGCTTGTTAAGACCGTCAACTTTCAATCCACGTGCCCACGAGGGCACGACTGAAGATATACTTTGAAGAAGCGAAGGCCGAGGCCTTTCAATCCACGTGCCCACGAGGGCACGACTGGGCGAGGCCGTGGCGCATAGCGTCACAACCGATCTTTCAATCCACGTGCCCACGAGGGCACGACTTGAAGGCTGTCCTTGGTCTTGGTAGTCGTATCGGTCTTTCAATCCACGTGCCCACGAGGGCACGACTGGGCGAGGCCGTGGCGCATAGCGTCACAACCGATCTTTCAATCCACGTGCCCACGAGGGCACGACTTGAAGGCTGTCCTTGGTCTTGGTAGTCGTATCGGTCTTTCAATCCACGTGCCCACGAGGGCACGACGGTGCGGTTTGGAAAGATCGGTCAGATCATCATCTTTCAATCCACGTGCCCACGAGGGCACGACAAAGCAATTGCGGATATCCGAAACATGCTCGGTCTTTCAATCCACGTGCCCACGAGGGCACGACCAAGTGCCGTGAATACATCAAGATCTACGTCGCGCTTTCAATCCACGTGCCCACGAGGGCACGACGATCGCGACAGGCTGCTTCTCGCCCTTGGAATTAACTTTCAATCCACGTGCCCACGAGGGCACGACTGATATCACTCGTTGGCACCGCGCTCGGCGCCTGCTTTCAATCCACGTGCCCACGAGGGCACGACTTTCGTTACTTATCTTTCTGCTCCATCAATTTATCCTTTCAATCCACGTGCCCACGAGGGCACGACACAGGCTTTTGTCGCCCTGTATAACGCCAAAATCCTTTCAATCCACGTGCCCACGAGGGCACGACCACGCCGGACTTCTCGATGGCGGCGAGGTTGCTGTCCTTTCAATCCACGTGCCCACGAGGGCACGACGCGAGCAGCAGGTGAAAGAAACGCTTGCGAAGCAACTTTCAATCCACGTGCCCACGAGGGCACGACCCGTCGTCGAGTGCGGGAAACCCGTCAAGCTGCGCCTTTCAATCCACGTGCCCACGAGGGCACGACATCACCCACATAGAAGTAATCCTTCGCGCCAGCGCCTTTCAATCCACGTGCCCACGAGGGCACGACCCCGGCCTCATGGTTGCCGTTTGCGTGGTTAACGCTTTCAATCCACGTGCCCACGAGGGCACGACGCATCGGCCTGTACACGGCGGAGGGCGGCACGATCTTTCAATCCACGTGCCCACGAGGGCACGACTCGAAACGCTGGCCGATGGCGTATCCTACACCGACTTTCAATCCACGTGCCCACGAGGGCACGACACGGCCAAAATAGCAATAGCTCTGGCCACAACTCCTTTCAATCCACGTGCCCACGAGGGCACGACCTCGACGCCGCCCGTGGCCGCTGTTGGGTTGGTGATCTTTCAATCCACGTGCCCACGAGGGCACGACATTCGATCTGTGCCAGTGCAAGGGCGGATCGTGGCTTTCAATCCACGTGCCCACGAGGGCACGACTCCTGCGGATGTTTGCAGAAAGAACATAAATATCTTTCAATCCACGTGCCCACGAGGGCACGACGGGTGCGCGGCAGCAGCAGATCGAAGGGCACATGCTTTCAATCCACGTGCCCACGAGGGCACGACAGGTGCCGTCCACCGTGTCGTACTCGATCACATCTTTCAATCCACGTGCCCACGAGGGCACGACGTGGCAACCAAATCCCATACTGCTGCCTGTATGATCTTTCAATCCACGTGCCCACGAGGGCACGACCGAACCACGCGCGCAGGAGGTGAACCGCCTTTGATCTTTCAATCCACGTGCCCACGAGGGCACGACGTGATCGCCGAGACGTTGGTGAAGCTGATCAGGTTCTTTCAATCCACGTGCCCACGAGGGCACGACGGCGGTCTGCAGCGACGTCTCCGCCGCCTTCAGTCTTTCAATCCACGTGCCCACGAGGGCACGACAAGGGCAGCCAGCCGTTGTCCGGTCGGGCGCCCTTCTTTCAATCCACGTGCCCACGAGGGCACGACTCAATGGCGTTCGCGCGTTCATACCGGCAGTAGCTCTTTCAATCCACGTGCCCACGAGGGCACGACTTGCAGGTGATCATGTTGCCCTCCTTCAAATGACAACTTTCAATCCACGTGCCCACGAGGGCACGACTCGAACCACGCGCGCAGGAGGTGAACCGCCTTTGATCTTTCAATCCACGTGCCCACGAGGGCACGACGTGGCCGGCAGGGACAGGTCCGGCAGCTGCCAGTTCTTTCAATCCACGTGCCCACGAGGGCACGACGGGTCTGTGATAGCATCAGGCCATCCGCAAATGGCTTTCAATCCACGTGCCCACGAGGGCACGACCCGGGACTTTTTTGGATAACGATGGGCAGATCTATCTTTCAATCCACGTGCCCACGAGGGCACGACTACGCGGTGCTCTATAATGGCACGCAGGCGTATCTTTCAATCCACGTGCCCACGAGGGCACGACGTCCAATTTATAGGACTCAAGCCCCGGCCATAAACTTTCAATCCACGTGCCCACGAGGGCACGACAGTTGCCTGTGAACATGGAAGCTATCTTTGAGTTCTTTCAATCCACGTGCCCACGAGGGCACGACGCGCGAAGTTGCACCATGACGTCGGCTACCCATGCCTTTCAATCCACGTGCCCACGAGGGCACGACGTGGCTGTTTCTTGCAGCTGGGTTTTGATGTTGGTCTTTCAATCCACGTGCCCACGAGGGCACGACTTACGCCCAGGTAGGCTGACAGTTCGATCGTGAAACTTTCAATCCACGTGCCCACGAGGGCACGACCGAGGCGATCATCCTGGGTATCGACACCGCAGGTCTTTCAATCCACGTGCCCACGAGGGCACGACGACTTGAAACTGCTGGTATATGAACTGCTTAGCTCTTTCAATCCACGTGCCCACGAGGGCACGACGACCGCATAAACGATGATAACCAGAATACCCGTCATCTTTCAATCCACGTGCCCACGAGGGCACGACCCTCAATGCACCACCACTGGAATTTTGCGCCGGTCTTTCAATCCACGTGCCCACGAGGGCACGACCCTCGTTGGGATCCTCTACGGACACCCTGTCAGTCTTTCAATCCACGTGCCCACGAGGGCACGACGTGAAATGTTCGGTCGCAAAACCCGCACTCGCAAGCTTTCAATCCACGTGCCCACGAGGGCACGACATGATGACGCAGGGCGTTACATCATTCAGTCACGCACTTTCAATCCACGTGCCCACGAGGGCACGACTCTCGCAATGCTCCTTGAACATCCGGTAATTCCTCTTTCAATCCACGTGCCCACGAGGGCACGACCGAATGACGTTGTGCGTATTGTCCAATCGTTTCAACTTTCAATCCACGTGCCCACGAGGGCACGACGCGAAAAAGCTGGGCGGCGAGAAGTCGATCATCCTTTCAATCCACGTGCCCACGAGGGCACGACAACCCAACAGCCGCCACGGGTGGCGTCGAAGACCTTTCAATCCACGTGCCCACGAGGGCACGACTCGCACGCTTCGAGCTTCGCTTTGATGACCAGATACTTTCAATCCACGTGCCCACGAGGGCACGACCCTCGTTGGGATCCTCTACGGACACCCTGTCAGTCTTTCAATCCACGTGCCCACGAGGGCACGACCGCTCAATAAGAACAGTATAATGCTGGGCGAAGGCTTTCAATCCACGTGCCCACGAGGGCACGACGGACTATCTCAACACCACACCGAAGGCGGGCATGCTTTCAATCCACGTGCCCACGAGGGCACGACCGAATGGGTTGTCGCAGAAGACGCCGAGTAATAAACTTTCAATCCACGTGCCCACGAGGGCACGACATCGACACGGTCACGCTTACGGAGGCGATTTAGTTCTTTCAATCCACGTGCCCACGAGGGCACGACACAAGAAGACCATGCGCTACTACGCCATCGATAGCTTTCAATCCACGTGCCCACGAGGGCACGACACCGTCGGATGGGTGCTTTCGTCGGGGTTTTCGACTTTCAATCCACGTGCCCACGAGGGCACGACTGCTGCTCCACTTTGTTGAACATGACAAAGAAACCTTTCAATCCACGTGCCCACGAGGGCACGACAGGCCGAGATTGACCGGGTAAAGCCTTCCCACATCTTTCAATCCACGTGCCCACGAGGGCACGACGCTGATCAGAGAGGACGTTCCCTACCTGCTCTCCCTTTCAATCCACGTGCCCACGAGGGCACGACAGGCCAGGGTGTCCGACAAGGCCAGGGTGTCCGGCCTTTCAATCCACGTGCCCACGAGGGCACGACATCGACCAAGGCCCGTCTCGTGGCACTGGAAGATCTTTCAATCCACGTGCCCACGAGGGCACGACTCGGTCGGAACATGCTCCAGGCGCTGGCCTATGAGCTTTCAATCCACGTGCCCACGAGGGCACGACGAATTGCAACAATGTTGGCGACGGCGCAAGGTGCTTTCAATCCACGTGCCCACGAGGGCACGACTCTCCTCCAGCGCGCGGCGGCTATCGGGGTTCATCTTTCAATCCACGTGCCCACGAGGGCACGACGTCTCTGTAACCATTCTGCAAGGCCCAGCTTTGAACTTTCAATCCACGTGCCCACGAGGGCACGACGCCGGTATCCAAAGGTACCGTTGATGATTTTGATCTTTCAATCCACGTGCCCACGAGGGCACGACGACAGACGCAGGTAGGGAATCCGGTACAATGTGACTTTCAATCCACGTGCCCACGAGGGCACGACCGTGGCCATTGCGGCAGCAACAGCCGTCTTCTCGCTTTCAATCCACGTGCCCACGAGGGCACGACACCGCATAAACGATGATAACCAGAATACCCGTCATCTTTCAATCCACGTGCCCACGAGGGCACGACTTCGCGATCCAGGCATCGCTGCGGCCAATCTTGTGCTTTCAATCCACGTGCCCACGAGGGCACGACTTGAACTGACCCGCCTCCGGGCAGGTGCTGAAATCTTTCAATCCACGTGCCCACGAGGGCACGACTTTAGGTTATCCACTCTCGGAAGCATTCGACAGCTTTCAATCCACGTGCCCACGAGGGCACGACGCGGAAGGGCCGAATAGTTCTTTGATCGGGAATCCTTTCAATCCACGTGCCCACGAGGGCACGACCGCACTCCAGGCCCAGATAGCGCGGGCGTTTGATCTTTCAATCCACGTGCCCACGAGGGCACGACCAATGGCGTTCGCGCGTTCATACCGGCAGTAGCTCTTTCAATCCACGTGCCCACGAGGGCACGACTTATACCCTTTGCGTCTACTTTACCACCCTGAGTCTTTCAATCCACGTGCCCACGAGGGCACGACTAGTCGGATGCGCACGCGCTCCATCAGGTTGAGCTTTCAATCCACGTGCCCACGAGGGCACGACAGAACTCAATTCCACTTATGTCAAACTGAACGAACTTTCAATCCACGTGCCCACGAGGGCACGACGGCAAAGGACAACATCGCCAAAGGGCTGCGGATACTTTCAATCCACGTGCCCACGAGGGCACGACGGCGAAGGGGTTGAACGCCAGGTTCGCTGTGTGCCTTTCAATCCACGTGCCCACGAGGGCACGACCGGCGATTCCCGCAGCTGCCACGCCCGCACCAATCTTTCAATCCACGTGCCCACGAGGGCACGACTCAGGCAGAGCCTCCAGCTTCGCAATGGCCTCATCCTTTCAATCCACGTGCCCACGAGGGCACGACGCGTTGACCACGTACACCTGCTGCACGGTCGGCTTCTTTCAATCCACGTGCCCACGAGGGCACGACTTGCATCGCCTGATGGGCGGAGACCTGCGCCTTCTTTCAATCCACGTGCCCACGAGGGCACGACTACGATAATGCCCCACTGCTGCAGCGGCTCGGAACTTTCAATCCACGTGCCCACGAGGGCACGACGCCGCCGGATGATCCCGCTGACGACAGCTGGAAACTTTCAATCCACGTGCCCACGAGGGCACGACCGTTTGGTTTCCCAGCCGGGCCGCGTACTCGTCCACTTTCAATCCACGTGCCCACGAGGGCGCGACATTTCAAGCCTTGCGCGGTACCAAGTCAATCTGTTCTTTCAATCCACGTGCCCACGAGGGCACGACGATCATTCGGCTTGGGATGTGATCTACCTGGACGATCTTTCAATCCACGTGCCCACGAGGGCACGACGTAAAGGGCCTAAAATTGCTTTGGGATATAGGGGCTTTCAATCCACGTGCCCACGAGGGCACGACACACATCCTCTACCTGGAGCCTGCGAGCAGCGAGCTTTCAATCCACGTGCCCACGAGGGCACGACGCGTACCGCCTTCGCCCTCAAACTGATCGAAGGCCTTTCAATCCACGTGCCCACGAGGGCACGACCCGCGTCACCCGCATCTGCTATGCTTTGAGTAAGCCTTTCAATCCACGTGCCCACGAGGGCACGACTCCTCCTTGCTTAATTGTGTCGTGGAGTAATGGACTTTCAATCCACGTGCCCACGAGGGCACGACTTGCACCGCGCTCGAAAAGCACCTGGAGGATTTCCCTTTCAATCCACGTGCCCACGAGGGCACGACTGCCTTCCATCGCCACGTCTGTGCATCGCATGCTCTTTCAATCCACGTGCCCACGAGGGCACGACCCAAGAGCGTACCCCAGCTGCTCAAGTGGCTGCAGCTTTCAATCCACGTGCCCACGAGGGCACGACGACGACGGCTCTGGCGCCGGCACATCGCTTCCGTCTTTCAATCCACGTGCCCACGAGGGCACGACATTGACGTTGCTCTGGACAATGGTTTCTGTGGTCTTTCAATCCACGTGCCCACGAGGGCACGACACGGCGCTGCATTTCATTTGGGGGATAGATTGATCTTTCAATCCACGTGCCCACGAGGGCACGACTGGTCGCGCAGGCAAGCGGACGGGATCGGAATGCTTTCAATCCACGTGCCCACGAGGGCACGACACAAAATCTCCTTGATATACGCTGCCGTCGATCTTCTTTCAATCCACGTGCCCACGAGGGCACGACCCGGCGACATTGAGGAATGAAATCAAGACATTGCTTTCAATCCACGTGCCCACGAGGGCACGACGTGGTTGCGTGACCTGGCCTCGTCACTCCACGGCCTTTCAATCCACGTGCCCACGAGGGCACGACCTGGTACGGCCAAATCA
>Ga0183096_1000756_pt1 | contig 35556 bp, 53 predicted proteins | sample Biomet5_FD_127791 | JGI IMG/M metagenome (GOLD analysis project Ga0183096, IMG submission 127791) | Microbial communities from bioreactor (seeded with sewage sludge) at LBNL, California, USA - Biofuel metagenome 5 (version 2) (version 3) | ecosystem: Engineered > Bioreactor > Anaerobic >... | reverse complement strand
AACTGCCGTTCTTCCTGAAACGCGATATTCAGATGATGAACGGCCAACACTTCGCGGTTGTCCAGCGCTTCACTGTGCGGCACGCTTTGCCCCCTTATTCACGATAGATCCCCGTACTGGGCTCATCTGATTAGACTTGAGATAAATAACAGGGAGTAAGTGAGATAATTATGGGAAGAACTGGGTCAACATGGGAAGAGACTGGATGGAATATGCAACAACCTTACAGTATGTGAAAATCAGACCGGCCCGAAAAAAACAGAATTCGAACCAGCCTGATTGCAGATATTACTCCTGTTTCCCCATATCGGCATCGGGTTCACTATCAAACAGTTTCCCCTGCATCCGATCCAGTTCTTCTTTTCTGACCCGCTTCACCACGCTGTAGACCCACTGTAGCGAAACTCCAAATTTGCGGGCCAGTTCGTGATGGTTGCGCCCGTCAAACTCCTGGAAGATTTCCCGGTCGCGCTGGCTGACCTTCCAGACCATCCCCATCGGGAAATAGACGTTCTGCCCTCCCCAGACCTGCATCATGCGGTTTGCGACGGCCTGACCAATCTGGTCGGCAACTGCAGGTTCAATATCAATAATCTCGCGGACGGTCTCAGAGGTGTGTTGTGCCAGCTCCACCAACAGTTCCGGCCCTTTACTACGAAACTGATTCAGGTCGCTCATTGCTTCCCTCCCGCAGCCCTGCGCTGCCACTTCTTCAGCTTCTCAATAATGCTACTTGCCTGCTCATTGCTGAGCCAGCGTAACGCACTGATACCCGTTTCCCGTTTAACCCATAGCGCCAGCGCCTGCTCTGAACTGTCCCGAACGATGCCCGCTGCAGCCATTTCAAGCCATAGCGCACGGATTTTCTTTGACTGCGGATGGTTATCCAGCGGTAAGCTGGAAGTGGCTTTCCCGGCAGGCTTAACGCGAAATCCTTTCTTTTTCATGGATTCCAGCACGCGATCTAGCTGTGTGGTATCCATCCCTTTGGTTGAGGCTTTTCCCGTCAGCCCCTGCAGCATCTGGCGGTAGGTATCCTCATCCATCTGGAGGTCGCTGCGGGCAATATGGATAAGTTGAATAAGACGCTGCTTAGTCATCATCGACCTCACCTTTTGATTTTCCACTGACATAGTCAACATATAAAGGAAGGGCTACAGGCCAACAAAGGAGCATGACCGTCCAGCTAATCCAGTACTTAGCTCCGCTGTATCGTGAACAAAAACCTGAATGGCGGTGCAGCTCAGCATTACACCACCCCACGAGGCCGTACCAGAACAGAGCGCATACAATATATTCAGCCATCATAAACCACTCCCCAGTTTACGCTGTTCCTGCCCGCTGACGGGCTGATGCAGGCGGACGTTTTCCCCCTCTCTGTAACCAATGTGGCGCGACATGTCCGCGTCACGGGATTTACCGGCTTGGCGGCCAGTAGTTGTTCCTGAGTCAGGGTATTTTTGTTCAAGCCAGAGGCTTGTCAGCTCCCGTTCTTCGCGGGACATAGCAAATAAATGAACCTCGCTGCGCACGGCCAGAACCCAGCCTTCGGCAAACTTGTCACCACGGCTGGTCTTGGTCGTGCTTTTGATTCTTTTATTCTGCTGCCGGATATAGTTTTTACGGGCCACGATTAATTGTCTGGCCAGTACTTCCCATGTGTATGAAGCAAGTTCCACGCGGTCTTTATTCCCGTAAAAACCAACACTGGGTTTAAAGCCGGAGTGAATAATAGACTTAACGCCAAATGCCACCTGGATAATATCCAGCAGGCCCAGCATGTAACGCGGTGGATTAACGCTACCTGCGGCCCAGTAGTTACTGACGCTTTCATCAATATCACTGAGGGCGAGATCAGCCTGGGTGATGTTATACGCCTGCATCAGTTTCTGGGCGCGTTGCAGGGCCAGCGCCGCTTCATGGGGGTTGTCGGACTTAGCCAGCGCCAGCAGCTTTTTTAACTTCTCCAGCAGCTTTTCATTATTCTGTTGCATACGTTACCTGCCATCGTTGATAACGCTATTCAGCGCATTGAGAACCATATCTGTCATTACACCTTTCCCGTTAAGTTTGACATGGGCCAGGATTTCACTGCGAGCCGCTTTAAGTACACCGAGATTAACCCTGACCGAACGCTGGTTATCAGCATTCAAAGCCTTTATTCGTTCTAAACAAGTTGTCGCTGCCGGATTAATGTTCATCGGATGCCTCCTGTCGTTGCTTCATTTCACAGGGGATGAACTCCATAGCCGGGACTTCCGTGTAGTAGTGCTGGCTGCAGTGAGGGCATACCAGCGTGATAAGAACAGCTGGAACATGGTGCTTACCGGAGGTAATGACACTGGCGTCGCTGAATTTTAGGGTGGTGACACCTTTCTGGCAGTTGGTGCATTTGATGGACATGGCTATTCTCCCAGGACAAAGTGCATATCAGGAACATCGTCAGGATCTTCGTTAAACTCACTCTCAAATTCATTGAGGCTCAGGGCGCTGATAACGATGACCTTTGATGCCGTTCGGCCAATAAAGCAACTGGTTTTGCTGGTATAAACCCCGTCATCTTTGGCGATATTGGTAATAATTTTTTCCAGCTTCGAAACATCATTAATTTGCATAGTTAATTACCTTTTAGCTGTTTTCGGCGTGCAGAAGCCCACGGCACTGACGCCGAAATAAAAAGAAAGTGAATTAAAATTAAATGGCAGCGATATCTAACGGGATATTAATTAGCTTCCCGTGTTTATCTTTTTCCCGGAAATTAATATAGGTTTTGGACATGGCCACCTGCAGCGATTCCGATATGGCCTCCATGGCCCGGTTCCAGCGCTCGTCCTGAATCTTGACGCGGCGCAGGGAAAGAATACGCCCGGTATTAAGCTGGCCCTCTTTGTCCACCTGGAAAGCATCACTGATGATGGCCCGTAGGTTATCGTTCGCCCCCTGCGACCATTCGGTGACGCACTCGTCAAACAACTCTTTGGCAATCTGCAGCTCCGGCCCGAATGTCAGCGTTTCCTGCACACGGATGGTGATCTGCTGGCTGCCATCAAACGTGGGAAACGTCACATTGCCTTTGGCACCACCGCGCGTTCTGCCGTACTTCTCGGCCACAAGGTCAAGCCATGCATAGCACTCATCGAAAGCGCGTTGCTTGAAGTCACTGAGGTCAGCGCTTTTGACTTTCGCCGCAGCGACCTGCTCCCGGACGAAAGAGTCCATGGCAAGGTCATAGTCAGAGACCTGATTAATCGGCACCAGACGCCCCTTACGGTCTTTCATGTAGTCTTCTTTATTTACTTCGCTCATCTTTGTTCACCTTATGGTTAATGTAATGACTCTGACCAGGTAATACGGCAGCCATGCAACTCAAATACGCCCTGACGAAAGCGCCCTGAGCCGTCATGGCCAACATGGGTATAACTTGCCTTGCCCTGTTCCAGCAGGCGGGTGCAGTGGCCGTTGCGGGCGATACGGATAACTGGTTTGTTTCCGGCAATCATGACGCTCTGCACGGTGGTGTTCATGGCGTTGAGCGCCATAATGGCGGACTGAACCTTGTTCATCTGCTGGTTGATATCGGTGATGGATTTCATGATTAAACCCCTTTGACGACGTCGGCGTTGACCTGCGGAACCCCGATTTCAGCAGCCAGATTCATGGCGGCTATCACCAGGTTACTGACGGCCAGCGGATACAGCAGGCTGACCATGCTTTTACGGTTGCTGCCCAGATTGCTCAGGCGGGCGCGGATGGCTTCCACTGCGCTGGAGTCCATGACGTCGGCCAGCTGCTTACCAGCGCGTTGCAGTTTAAAGGCCAGAAACTCTTCGAGGCTGTTGTCCAGCGGCAGCAGTTCAACCACCTCGCAGCGCTGGACAACCTCACGGACTTCCATATTGCGTTCGGACAGTTTGTCTGCCAGCTCAGGCTGGCCAATCAGCACGATAGACAGCAGTTTTTTGAAGCCGGACTCCAGCTCGAAGAAGCGTTTGAGGTGCTTCAGCGTCGGGATGGGCAGGCTGTGGGCCTCCTCAATCACCAGAACGTGGCTGAAACCCGCCTGACTGCTGTCCTTCAGGACGCGGTGCAGCTGGCGGAAGCGGGCGTCCTGGCTGCGTTTGATACTCTCCAGTGGCGCGATGGTGCTGATGATGGCCTCAGCGATAGCTGCCGCCTTCAGGGTTTTGCCCTTCACGTCGTTGTCTTCCATGGCGATAATGTATGGCTCGATAACAATCACCGGCGCATTCTCGCGGTTGACACGTTCAATCAGGTCGCGACGCAGAGTCGATTTACCCGCGCCAGACTCGCCAATAACAGCCAGAAAGCCACCGTGGCGGGCGGTCTGGAACAGTGCTTCACGCACGTAGCGGATATCCGCCGTGGTGAACACATCGTCCGCGCCCTGCATGGCTTCATCGGCGAACGGGTCACGGAAAAGGCCAAACGCTTTTTTGGTTGCTGGAAATAACACCTGCTTTTTGAGTAACATGTTCTCTTCCTCACTGAGGTTGGTTTTATCGGTAGTACCCGCTGTACGGGGCGTGGCTGCGCCCTGTGCAGCATCAAAACTCTTCGCTGTATCAATCCCCTCACTTTCCAGATACGACGCCAGACGCTGGCGCACTTCTTCCGGGCTGGTGCGGGGCCACTCGTTATGGTTCACAATCTGGGCCAGCGTAGCCTCGGAAACGGCAACGGCTCTGGCCACCACCGCCTGCGGGATACGGGCCTCTTTAAGTTGTTGTTTCAGTACCAGCATGCCTTCCTCCTCAGTTGCCGTTAACGATGCTGATAACGCTGTTGCGTGCCGGAGTGGTCAGGGTGACCATCACTTCATCCAGTGCTGTTTCCGGTACGCCATCAGGGTACTGTGCCGCTAACTGGCGGTAATGTTCCGGCGTCCAGGTATGACCGCTCGCGCTGAACTTCTCGCGCAGGGCTTTTGCCGCTTCCACATGGGTCAGCGGGCGCTGCTCGATACGTGGGCCACGCACGTCTGAAGCCTGACCGCGTTTAGGCATGTAGGCCGGAAGCGTGGTGTCGTCGATATGTTTGTACGGGTCAAGTGCCCCGCCGAACGGCAGCATCTTCGCCTTGCGTGCAGCAGCTGCATCGGCGGCGTTATCCGTGCCGGTGACCAGCTCTTCGATTTCTTTTGCTGCTGTCTGCGCCGGGGTCTCCGGCAGGGCTTTGTAGCTTTCGCCAAATACCGCCGCGCTCTCGGCAAAGCCGAACTCGTTCTTTCTGACCTCATCAATCAGCAGAAACGTTTCGTGACCGTCTTCACCGGTCAGTACCACCTGCGCCACATCGCTGCGCCACGGGTTACGGGTAATCATCAGCTTTTCACCGACCAGTACGCCCGGTACCGCCGACACGTCATACTCAACGCCCCGGAACGAGACGCGCAGTTTTGGCGTGACTTTACGGAGTTCAGGTGCTGATACCGCCAGCTCGCGGCAGACCTCAACGGATGGCGCTTTCCTGAGCTGATCAGCGGTAATTTTCAGCCAGATATCCGTGCGGGTTTTAGCGTGGCGGCTGTGGACTGCCGTGGCGTTAAAGTGGCTGCGCCATTTCACGGCCAGCGCGTTCAGCTCTTCCAGGCTGTGAACCGGCTGGAACTTGAGACCCGGCTCCAGCTTGCGCTCGATAATGTCACGGGCCTTTTCCACCTGCCCGGTGGCGCGGGCGTTATGCGGCTTGTGTGCTATCAGGTCGATACCCAGCGAGCGGCACATGTTTTTCGTCATGCCTGCGGTGTTTGCCGAACCGGGGTCGAGGTAGAGTATTTTCGGCACGCCGTGCAGTACGTCAGCGCCACCACGCTCCTGCATGGCGTTGATAAGAACAGAACAAAGGTTCTCACCGGATTCCGCGCCCATCACGTACTCAACGTAAATCCAGCCACTGGTATGGTCAGTAATCTCATAACTCCACACGCGGTCACTGGCGATACGGGCAATGTTGGCAGGCTTGTTCTTGTAGAACTTCGCGCTGTCCATCACCTGCAGCCCTTTGTTGCCGTTGCTCAGGTAATAAAGCGTACAAAGTGAGGCATCAATCTCCCAGACGTGATTGGGATGCAGGCTGGCCATCTCGGACGACGGGGCCGGGGCGTCAAGCTGTTCCGGGTGCAGACCATAGTTACGCAGGGCGCGGCTGATGGTGTCCTCGGACAGCGGGAAAAATTCGCCTGTCGCCTCGTCCGTTCTGCCTGCTGAGATAAAGCCGTTTGACCGCAGGGTCTCCACCGCATCAGCGATGGAATACAGGCGCTTACCGTTCTTACGGGTGGCTTCACGCAACGTGGCGGATATCAGCGCGGCTTCGTCACGGCTCAGGGTGCTGCGTCCGGCATCGGCGCGTTTCTTGCGTTTGTCAGTCACTGATACCTCCTTTAGCTTGCGTAGCAGGGTTGCGCGGGACAGACCCAGTTCAGCGCAGGCGGCGTCATATACTGCACCGCGCTTACCATGCCCCGCGTCACGTGCCGCGCGGGCAACATAAACCAGTCGTTCAGTCAGGGCGGCACTCATCGGTTATGCCTCCTGACCGTTAATCTCAGGTGTCGGCTCTGTCAGCCAGGAAGGTGCAGCGTTGCCTGTCGGCTCATCCGGCAGGTCAAACGTGGAGCGCAGGTTGCGGGCAGCGCTCTCCAGTTCACAGACCAGACCCGCCATAAAGTCTTTAGGCGTATCAATCTGGTTATCTGCGCAATAGCCACTCAGGGTCTCAAAAGCACTGAACAGGCGAACGGTGATGGCAGATTCTGCCTCGGTGGATAAGGCCGTCACTTCCGCCCGCAGCTTCTTCACCTCTTCGTCGGGCTTCGGTGGCTGGATGCGGGATTTCTTCTCCAGCTTCGTGGAGAGTGTGTCAATTTTCTCATTCTTGTCGGCCAGAACACGCTGCTGTGCTGCGTTGGTTTCGCGGGATTCGCGTAATGCTGCCTTCAGTTCGCGGCTGGTCATGCGGTCAATATCGTCGAGAGACATACCGGCGATGGTGCCACCGTCGGCTAATTCAACGAGATCGCCATCATCTTCGGTCATCAATTCAAACAGCTTTGTTTTCCCCAAAACGGCAAGCGCTTGCCGTTTTGGTTCTAATTCTGGTGAACAATATTTAACTGCAGCTTGCATGACCAACCTGGCAGTTCTTTCTGCAAGCCCCAGTTGTTCAGTGATAATGTGAGTGAAATCGCCATGAGGTTCGCATTCCTTAAGGATAATCAGCCTCTTACCTGCCTCTAACATGGCTTCGGCTGATTGAGCCATATAGAACTTTGTCTCATGGACAATACGATCACGTTCGTAGGGCAGACCTTCCCCGAACTGTTGCATGATTTCGAGGCGATGTTCGGACATAGCATTAAGACTAACACTGAGGCCATCAGTCAGCGGTGCATCTTCCACTAATTCAACTGGTTGTAATTTTTTGCGTCCCATTTCAACTCCTTAGCGACTGCCAGCCATAACACGCTGGTTAATTTCATTGATACGATCCTGCGCCCGAGCCATCTCGGTACTATGCGCCATGGCGATTTGTAAGAGCTGGACTCCAGGGGCAAAACGCCCGTTATCCAGTTTCAGCGCCAGTCCCTCTTCGATAAGGGTATTGAGTGCCCGGTTGATATTTGCTGGGGATTCATCCAGCGCAGATGCCAGTTCACCGTTAGAAACACCGTTCAGGGCGTGGCCGCGCAATGCTTTAAGAACGCGCAGAATGCGGGAGCCGGAACTGGAAACATTTGCCTTACTCATGTCACATTCCCCTTTTTGCGATATGTGATAATCTGTTACATGGGCTAAAACGTTATGCCGCATTTGAATCTGACTTCAGACCCAGCTTCACAGCAATTTCGTGGGATTTGCCGTAGCGGGCTTTGGTAAAACCGTTAAGAACACGGTAGACCTCATTGCGACTGTAGCCGTTTTCTTCTGCCCAGCGGGTGAAAGTGACCCCGCGCTGGCGGAAGAGTGATTTGACTTGTTCTGCAGTCATCGTTGTCTCCTTTGTTGATGCAATGATGTTTGCCTTATGTGTGATAGATTATATACACAAATGTGTATAAAGCAACGAAAGAGACGCAAATGTGTATAGCCGAGCGATTAAAAGAAGTGCTAAAAGAAAAGAAAATCAGCTCAATCAAAGAGTTTTCTGAGATTTGCGAGCTACCTTACCGTACAGCTCAAAGCTATTTGAATGGCGACAGGGAACCTAATATCGCAGGTCTAACGAAGCTATGCACACAATTGGGTATAAACCTCAATTGGCTTCTCACAGGTGTTGGTGAACAATTTATCTTGGGAGATGGGACTTCATCAGTGCAGGGGATATCGACGGAGAAACAGGCTCTAATGGATGCGTTTGATGATATGAGTCCTGAGCAGCGGAGGGCTATTCTTGAGGTCGGCAAAGTCCTTACTCAACCAAAACCAAGCAAGTTTGCTGGGTAGGGAGAGGGCTTATAAGGATTTATCGGTAAAGGGAATGTGGTTGAGTTAGCTGCTTATCGGGAAAGGCTTTTAAAAAAAAAGTAATGTGGCAAGGCCTAAGCTCTTGCCACGACAGAACTGTTAATCTGTAACCATAAACCAACCTTCAAAGTAAGTGCCTTTAGACCCTGTCTCTTTCTTTTCGCAGGCGAACATTTTCTCGTTTGGCAATCGTCCAGTCACCATGTCTGGCTTATCCTGAATGATTTTGAGGGGTTCGCCACCATTAGCCTTTATAGCCGACAGACATTCTTGTAGTGAATGAAATTCGGCCTTCATGACGCTATCAGCCATAGCATTTCCAGCGACTAAAAAGATAGAAATCAGAACAGCGATCTTAAATTTCATAGCGTTATCCATTGTTAGTTGGTTCAAACTCAGCGGCCTATTAACGATTCTATTTAATTAAAAATTACAAATCACTAATTCTTTCCGGGGCGTAGCTTTGCCCGTTACTTTCAGGTTATAGCTTATATCCACCGACTGAATGTTCAGTCCGTTAAAAGCCTGTCGCATTTCCGGGATATCGTTCACCGATATAATCATTTTTCCCTTAATACTTCTGGCCAGTTCCGCCATATGGATATAGTTACCCATCGGAAAATCCACGCCGTAGCCTTCCGTTCCCCAGTACGGCGGGTCACAGTAGAACAGCGTATGCGAGCGATCATAACGCTCTATGCACTGATGCCAGTCCAGATGCTCTATCAACGTTCTCGACAGGCGTAGGTGTGCCATTGATAGTTCTTCTTCGATGCGCAGCAGGTTGAAGCGCGGCGCACTGGTGGTGGAGGTTCCGAAAGTGTGATCGGCGACCTTACCGCCAAACGCCTGTTTCTGCAGGTAGTAGAATCGGGCTGCTCGCTGAATGTCAGTGAGCGTTTCTTCCGGCGTATCCTGCAGCCACTTGTATATCTGACGGCTGACCAGCGCCCATTTGAACTGGCGGACAAACTCTTCCAGGTGATGTTTTACCACCCGATACAGATTCACCAGCTCACCGTTGATATCGTTAATGACTTCGATCTTGCTGTGGGTCTTAAGAAAGTAAAGCGCAGCTGCTCCGCAGAACGGTTCCACATAGCAGGTATGGGTCGGAAACAACGGTAAAATGTGCTTCGCAAGACGACGTTTTCCGCCAATCCATGGAACGATGGGTAAAGATTGTTCTTTCATTATCCGTAAGCCTTTTGCAATCAGTGAAAATATGGCAGGCTAGTCTTGTCTCGCGAGACTGACTGAACCCTGGTCGGCTCACAGTGCATACCTGTGGGTTGATGACCAGCCCGGTGCTCGAACACCGGGCTGGTCGTTCTTTCACTGTCAGGATGAGGTTTAGGGATACCCTATGACTATTAACGCTGTTTACTGGTTTAGTAATTTGCCTTGAAAAGGAAAGTCACGAATGAATGATAAACATAATCCACACAAGCCTGGTTCTCAGAAGAATGAGTCTGACAATCGCTCGCGTCCTTCGCGAGAGAGTTACAATAATGATTCTGCGGATTATGGCGAGCGCAAGGGTGATAATGTGACTAATACTTTTTCACCTCCCGTACGCCCAGGAAGAGGAGATAATAGTGGAGACAAATCTGGATCATGAGTGGGAAGGCCTTCTGTTCGATGTAAGGCGTTCCGTTCGCTACCATAACCGTCGCAGAGCTTGGTTTGACCGGCTGGATCAGACCACGAATGTGTTGTCTCTGATTTTTGGCTCAACGGCTATCTATGGTGTTTTATCTCAGGCTAATACGAATTTAGCCGTGCTTTCAGCGGCTATTGTGACTGCTTTTTCTGCGATCAATTTGGTCGTCGCCTCATCGCAGCGTGCCCGTGCTCATTTTGATTTTGCCCGCAAGTTCTTTGCGCTGGAACAGAAAATGATACTGGTGTCTGACGTATCCAAAGAAAGTGTACAGGCCATTACATCTGAGCGTTTATCTATTGAGAAGGATGAACCGCCCGTGCTTCGTGTTCTGGACAGCATCTGCTATAACGAGCAGATCCTTTCGATGGACTACCCTGTTGACCAGATGGTCGTCATAGGATTCTGGCAGCGTCTGCTTTCTCCTGTATTAGACTTTCAGGCGGGCAAGCTGCGAAGAGTTAAAGATATGAACCATGCCTGAAGCTGCCGTTTCAGTTAGTTCCTTTATGGTGTTAGCACCATTCTGGCCGATGATTCCATATCCACACTTATAACGCGCTTTAAAATCCCCTTTAATTGACATTTGTGATGCTGTCTCCACTACACAAGGAGACGCATCATGAAAAACCTAAAAAAATTCATTCCGCCCGTTAAAAAACCCCGCCTCAGCGGCTGGCTGCTGACCGCTGTGCTGCTGCTCGGCACCATCGGTCTGGTCTCGCCCCAGCAGTTGCCGGTGGTGGTCTACAAGCTGTCGCTCATTACGCTGGCGGCGGTGCTGGGCTACTGGCTTGACCGTTCACTTTTCCCCAAAGCCCGCCCCGGACAGTACCTGAAGCATGATGACAGGCTGATGGCCGATGGGCGATTCCCGGTGCAGACCGGCCTCCACCTGGTGTTTTCCGCCGCGTTGATCCGCCGTGCGCTGATTGTTGCCGCAGTCTGTCTGGCCGTAGCGATGGGGCTTTAACGATGACCCTCTATATGTACTGGCCTCAGGTTGTCTGGGCCGTGCTGGTACTGCTGGGGCTGGGCATTGAGCTAGCCCGCCACGGGCAGGCCCGCACGGGTAAGCACAGTTTCTGGTGGCAACTCTTTGGAACGGTAATAGTAGCTTTGCTGCTCTGGAGTGGTGGTTTTTTTAGCCAGGCCAGAGCGGCCCAGCCGCCACAGGCCGCGCTGCAGTATCGCGACGATGTGATCCGCAATGCCCGGCTTGAATGGGGAATGTCTGCGCCGGTGGCCGATTTTGCCGCGCAGCTGCATCAGGAAAGCGGCTGGCGACCTGATGCGGTCTCGCCTGTTGGCGCTCAGGGGCTGGCGCAGTTTATGCCCGCCACAGCCGACTGGATAAGCCAGTTGATGCCAGCCCTGAGTAGCCGCGAGCCGTTTAACCCTGCATGGTCTATCCGGGCGCTGGTCAGCTATGACCGCTGGCTATGGGAGCGAGTAAGCGCCGCCAACAACTGTGAGCGGATGGCCATGGCCCTGTCGGGGTACAACGGCGGTCTGGGCTGGGTGCAGCGTGACAAACGGCTGGCCTCGCAGAGAGGGCTGGACAGCGCCCGCTGGTTTGGTCATGTCGCCACGGTTAATGCCGGGCGCAGCGCCGCCAGCTGGCGTGAGAACCGCCACTACCCGCAGCGCATTCTGCGGGAGCTGGCACCGGGATATCTGACATGGGGAGACAGCAGCTGTGTGGAGCCTGATTAAACAATTGCCGTGGCGCTCTATTTTGCTCGTCATTCTCATCAATGCCTTCCTGCTCGGCGTGTACTGGGTGGGTTACAGCTCAGGGCATGATAGCGCGAAGCTCACTGGCGATAAGGCGCTCAGCGAGCTGCAGTCCGCATTTGATACATACAAAACCGAACAAACGTCGCTTGAGAACGCTGCGCTCCGTGACTGGGCAAAGCGTTATCAGGAACAGGTTGCCACCGGGCAACAGGCCGAGGCTGGCTACCTTGAGCAGATAGCCCAACTTGAGAGCCAGAACAAACAACTACAGGGGCAAATTAACGATGTCACACAGCGCTGGATTGATGAAAAAGGTAAGAGCCATCCCATTGAGTGCGTGTTTACTCGCGGTTTCGTGCGCCAGTACAACGCCGCGCTCGGATATGACAACACATCCGTCGACAGCGGTCATTCAGACACAACTCCCGCCGCTGGCACCGGCACTGGCACAGCGTCCGGGCAACCTGAAGCCGCTGACGCCTGGCTACGCGACTCAGGCGTCTCCCAGCGTGACGTCCTCGCCAACATCATCGACAACGCGAAGCAGTGCCGCATCTGGCGCGGCCAGATAAACAGGCTGCTGGACGAACGGGAAGGATTACAGAAATGACGTTGCAGGTTGAATTCTGGACGGTGGTGGGCTTTCTCATCACCTTCATGAGCTTTGTCGGCGGTATGGCCAAGTGGCTGTTCAGTAGAGCGGAGGAGCGTCAGGCGGCGCGGTTCGCCTCCCTTGAGCAGTCGCTGCAACAGTCCGCCTCCAACTGGGGCGAGCTGGAAAAAGAATTTATGCGGTTTAAAGCGGATTTACCGCTGAACTACGTCCGCCGTGAGGATTACATCCGTGGCCAGACGGTCATCGAGGCCAAGCTGGACGCACTCTACAACAAACTGGAAGTGGTACAGCAGTACCGTCATACAGGAGGTCATCATGGTTGATATCGCCCGCGTGCGCCGGGAATCCCTGCGCTGGAGTCTTCTGGTTGCTCTGAACAAAACCCGCCCGTACACCGCCAGCGAGACGCTGCTGCTGGACGTGTCCCGCGCCATCTACCCGGACACCACGCAGCTGGAGCTGCGCCGTGAACTGGATTATCTGGCTGACCGCAAGATGGTTGATCTGGAGAAAAAACCCTCCGGAGACTGGTTTGCCGACCTGACCCGACTCGGTGTCGACCTCGTGGAATATACCGTGGAGTGCGGCCCCGGCATTGCCCGGCCGGAAAAATACTGGAGTGAATGATGGCCAGACGCAGCACGATAGACAAGCTGCCGGAAGACGTGCGTCGCTGGCTTGAGCGGGCGCTTAACGAGTCCGGTTTCAGTGGATATACCGAGCTGGAGACCCTGCTGCGCGATCGGGGGTACGTCATCAGCAAATCGGCGATCCATCGCTATGGCCAGAAGATTGAGCGCCGTTATGGTGCTATCCGTGCGGCCACCGAAGCGGCCCGCATGCTGACCGAGGGCGCTGCCGACGATCAGGATGCGCGTTCGGAGGCGGTGATCGCCCTGATTCAGACTGAGCTGTTCGAGAGCATCGTCCAGCTGCAGGAAGCGGAAGAAGGCGAAGTTGATCCAAAAGAGCGCGTGGCGCTGCTGTCGAAGGTGGCGAAGAACGTGGCCACGCTGTCCCGCGCGTCCGTCAACCTCAAGAAGTTCCAGTCCGAAGTCCGGGCCAGAGCGCAGCTGGCGGCCAGCAACGCCGAGAAGATTGCCCGTAAGGGTGGTCTGTCAACCGATGCAGTACAGGCGCTGAAGCGCGAAATCCTGGGGATTGCCACATGAGTCAGCTTGCTCCCGTTTTGCCTGATACCTCGGCGCTGGATATCCCCGCCGTTCTGATGCCCTACCAGCAGCGCTGGGTGGCTGACACCTCTCCGCTCAAGGTGATTGAGAAGAGCCGCCGTACCGGTATCACCTGGGCTGAAGCGTCCGATGATGTGCTGACCGCAGCCTCTTCAGCGCCTGCGGGCGGGATGAACGTGTATTACATCGCTTATAACCAGGACATGACCGTCGAATATATCCAGGCCTGTGCGATGTGGGCGCGGGCATTCAACTATGCCGCCAGTGAAATCGAAGAGGGTTTCTGGGAAGAAGACGAAGACGACAAACACATCAAGACCTACACCATCAAATTCCCTGATTCAGGCTTCCGCGTTGTTGCGCTCTCAAGCCGCCCGTCTAACCTGCGTGGCCGTCAGGGCATCATCGTTATCGACGAAGCGGCGTTCCATGAGCAACTGGATGAGCTGCTGAAGGCGGCGCTGGCGATGCTTATCTGGGGCGGTAAAGTGCGCGTTATCTCCACCCATGACGGTGACGATAACCCGTTCAATACGCTTATCGGTGATATCCGGGCTGGGCGTCAGGGGGGCAGCGTACACCGCATTACTTTCCAGGAGGCCGTGTCGGAGGGATTGTTCCACCGCGTCTGTCTGCGAACCGGGAAAGAATGGTCGGAAGCGTCCGAGCAGGCGTGGATGGCATCGGTGTACAAATTCTACGGTGCCGGTGCATCGGAGGAGCTTGACTGTGTCCCGGCCAACGGAGGCGGAGCCTGGCTGTCCCGCGCCCTGATTGAGTCCCGCATGTCGGCTGGCACGCCGGTGCTGCGCCTGACCTGCCCGGAGGGCTACGAGCTGAAGCCCGACGACGTCCGCTGGAGCGAGACACAGGACTGGCTGGATGAGAATCTGAAACCACTGCTGGAAGCACTACCCGCTGACGCACGTTCTTTCCTGGGGCGCGACTTTGGGCGCAGCGGTGATCTGTCGGTGGACTATCCCCTGCTGCAGGAGAAGAACCTGGTACGCCGCGTACCGTTCGTGCTGGAGCTGCGCAACGTGCCGTTCAAACAGCAGGAGCAAATCGCGTGGTATCTGATGGACGGCCTGCCAAACCTGATGGGCGCGGCGCTCGATGCCCGTGGTAACGGCTCTTACCTCGCCGAATACGCCATGCAGCGCTACGGCTCCAGCCGGGTTAAGCAGGTCATGCCCACCGAGGGCTGGTATCGCGAGCATATGCCGCCGGTCAAAGCTGCGCTGGAAGACGGCAATCTGGTTGATTTGCCGAAGGATGAAGACACGCTGGATGACCTGCGGGCCGTTCAGGTGGTAAACGGCGTTCCCCGCGTGCCGGAACAGCGCTCAAAAGCGAAGACGGATAATGGCAAACGCCACGGCGATTCAGCTATCGCGCTGGCGCTGGCGTACTTTGCCAGCCGTGAAATTAACAAAGGGCCGGTGAAGGCAAGCTCTCGCCGTCGCCGTCAGGCGGCCCGTATGCTGGAGGATTACTGATGGCCCGTGGACTCTGGGTTTCACCCAGTGAGTTCGTCAAATTTGCCGAACCTAATAAAACGCTGACGGAGCAGATCGCCTCGCGCAGCCGCTCCATCGACTTCTTCGGGCTGGGAATGTACCTGCCTAACCCTGACCCCATTCTGAAATCTCAGGGCCGGGATATCCGCATCTATCGTGAACTGCGCACCGACCCGCTGGTCGGTGGCTGCATCCGCAGGCGTAAGGCGGCGGTCAAGTCGCTGGAGCGTGGTCTTGAGCGCGGTCATGCCCCGGCGCGGGTATTCAGCTTCATCCGGGATATGCTCGACGATCTGGATTTGTCACGCATCATCGGCGAGATGACCGACGCCGTTCTCTACGGGTATCAGCCCTGTGAGATCATGTGGGGGCGTTCTGTTAAATCCTGGGGCATCGCCGATATCGTGGGTAAGCCGCCAGAGTGGTTCCAGTTCGACAATGACAATCTGCTGCGCTTTCGGGCAAAAGACGCCGGGCTGGAAGGCGAGCCGGTACCGCTGAACAAGTTCGTGGTACCGCGTCAGGACGCGACCTACGACAACCCGTACGGCTTCCCTGATCTGTCGATGTGCTTCTGGCCCGTGACATTCAAAAAAGGCGGCATGAAATTCTGGGTGCGCTTCGCCGAGAAATACGGCTCACCGTGGGTCATTGGCAAGCATCCGCGCGGTACGGCACAGGGCGAGATTGACCTGCTGCTGGACTCCATGGAGGCAATGGTGGAAGACGCGGTGGCCGCTATCCCTGACGATTCCTCCATTGAAATTAAGGAGGCCGCAGGCAAGGCCGACAGCAGCGATATTTATCAGAACCTGATAACGCTTGCCCGCAGTGAAATCTCCATCGCTCTGCTGGGACAGAACCAGACCACTGAAGCCAACAGTAACCGCGCCTCCGCGCAGGCCGGACTGGAGGTCACCGATGATATCCGTGACGCTGACGCTGATATCGTGGAAAGCGCGGTGAATCAGGCCATCAGGATGGCGGTGTCGATGAACTTTGGCGATGTGGCCAGCCCCGTCTGGAAGATGTGGGAACAGGGAACGGTCGACGATACCCAGGCGACCCGCGACGAGAAACTCAGCCGCGCCGGTGTGATGTTTACCCCGCAATACTTCAAGCGAGAGTACCAGCTGCAGGACGGCGATATTGACGAGACACCACCGTCAGAGCGACAGAAGAACGCCACGCTGCCGTTGTCGTTCGCCGAGGCCATTGATGCCGATATTCAGGCACAGCAGGCACTGGACGATGCGCTGGATATTCTGATGAACGGAGGCGCGTTAAATGGCACGCTGGAACCCGTACTGGCTCCTCTGTTTAAACGGGTCGAGGATGGCGTCAACCCGTCTGAACTGCTGGGTGAACTGGCCGAACTGTACCCGCAGATGAACGCTGAAGACCTGCAGGAGCGGCTGGCACGGATTATGTTTGTTGCAACTGTCTGGGGGCGTCTGCATGAGCGTGACCACGGCTGAGCTGGCCTACTGTATGACGCTTCCCCCAAAGCGGGCTATCAGCTACCTGAAGTCCAAGGGGTATAGCTTCACATGGGACTGGGAGGAGATGTGGCAGGAAGCCCACGCCCGTGCCTTTACCGTCGCTAAAGTGACCCGACTGGATATCCTGGAAGATATCCGGGGTGCGCTGCAGACCGCTCTGGATGAGGGGAAGACTGACCGCTGGTTCCGCCAGCAGCTGGAGCCGGAGCTGCAGCGCAAGGGATGGTGGGGGCCGCGTGATACCACCGACCCGGTGACAGGCGAACCGGTCACCATCCAGCAGGGTAGCCCGTGGCGGCTCGATACCATCTTCCGTACCAATATGTCGGTGCTTTACAGCGCCGGTCGTTGGGCCGAACAGATGGAGAATGTCGACGACAGACCGTACTGGATGTATACCGGCATCAACGACAGCCATACCCGCAAGGCGCATCTGCTACTTCACAACCTGGTGCTTCGCTATGACGACCCGTTCTGGCAGGCGTTCTATCCGCCGAACGGCTGGCGCTGCCGCTGTGGTGTCATTGCCCTGAGCGCGGCGGATGTACGTGCCCGTGGCCTGAAGGTGGTGAACTCAGGCTCCGCAATGGGTTGGGAGCTGAAGCTGGTCTCAGAGAAAACCGGTGAGATGCAGAATGTCGCCACCTTCAATACCGGCACCACGAAGGTGGCCACCGACGTCGGCTGGTCTTATGCGCCGGGGGCAGCATACCGTCCCGATCTTGCCCGCTATCAGGGCACGCTTAAACCGCTGGCACAGCAGGAACTGAGAGGATAACGATGGCTTCCGATAACCTGGTCAATATCACCATTAACGATGAATCCCTGCACCGCAGTCTTCGGGCGCTGGACCTGGCTGCAACAGACCTTACACCCGTGATGCGTAAAATCGCCGGAACCCTGCTGGCAGAAACGCAGTTTAACTTTCTCGATGAGGGGCGTCCGGGCTGGATGCCGTCGCTCGCAGCACAGGATCGCGACGGTCAGACACTGCAACTCACCGGGCGACTGATGGGATCAGTATCAACCGACCATGACGACAGGCAGGCCGCAGTCGGCACTAACGTCATTTATGGCCCCATTCACCAGTTCGGGGGTAAAACGGGGCGTAATGAGTCCGTTGAACTCCCGGCCCGTCCCTTCCTGCCAATGACAGGGGATGGTGAGCTGCAGTCGGACGTGGTTGTCCCCATCCTCGACACGATTGTCCGCCATCTTGAAGCAGCGGCCCGTCGTTGAGTTTTCTCTCTGCTGACGGGTGATTTATCATTGCCAGCCATTGAGGGGCTGTATTACCTTTATAAAGGCTTTACAGCCCCCGCTTTACACCACTATTCGTCCGCAGCGTGACATTCCCCGTACTGATACCCCCGATTTTTTCTAAAGCAGATTAAAAGCGCCATTACGTGCTTTTCCGCAGACTGTTCCCGACAACGTAACGCGGGACAGCAAAATGTCAGCCATTCATATTTTTAAAGCCGGTACTCATACCGATATGCACGGCACAAAACTGCCGTTCACGCAAAGCGATCTTGCCGCCTGCGTGAAAGCCTACGATCCATCCGTCCATGAAGCGCCACTCGTTATTGGCCACCCTAAAACGGAAGACCCGGCGTGGGGCTGGGTGAAATCCCTGTCACTCAACGGTGTCGATCTGCTGGCTGAGCCTGAACAGCTTGACCCACAGTTTGCCGAACTGGTCGGCAACGGGCGCTTCAAGAAGGTCTCCGCCTCGTTCTATCTCCCGGACTCACCGAACAATCCGAAGCCCGGCACGCTTTATCTGCGCCATGTCGGCTTTCTGGGGGCGCAGCCACCGTCTATTAAGGGGCTGAAGCAGGTCTCGTTTGGTGAGAAAGAAGAAGGTGTCGTCGAGTTCTCCGACTGGAGCGATATCACCATTGCCTCCATGTTTGGCAGGCTGCGTGACTTCTTCATTTCTCAGTTCGGGCTGGATGAAACCGAGAAAGTACTGCCCGCCTGGCAACTGGAATCCCTGCGCGATGAAGCTAATCGCGACATCGTGAAGCCTGAGCCGGACTTCAGTGAACACAATCCCAACCCTCAACAAGAGAACAGCACCATGACTGAAGAAGAAATCAACACACTTAAGGCGGAAAACACCCGTCTGAAAGCGGAAGCGAACCAACGGGCAGAGCAGGAAGCGAAGGACAGGCTGGATGCGCTCCACACGGAAAACGTGTCTTTTGCCGAGAAGCTGGTCGTCGCTGGCCGTCTGACCCCGGCAGCAAAGCCGGTGGTGGTGGCCATTCTTGATGCGGTAGCCGGTGGCGACAAGCCGGTTGAGTTCGCCGAAGGCGATACCCGCACCCCGCTGGCCACGGCATTTAAGACGCTGCTGGACGGTTCTGCCCCGGTGCTGAATTTCGGTGAGCACGCCACCAAAGAGCGTGTGAACACGGATATCGGGGCGACCTCGGCGGAGTTCGCTGAGGCCGACCCGGAACGTCTGGCGCTGCATCAGAAAGCGCTGGAGCTGTCGAAAAAAGAAGGCATCAGCTACGACGCTGCTGTCTCACGCTGCCTGTAATTAAGGAGAGAACATGTCTGACTATTTAAAGGGTAAGCGCGTCGTTGACCCGGTGCTGACCAGCATCGCTCGCGGTTATAAAAATGCGGCATTCATCGGCGAGCGCATCTTCCCCATCGTGCAGACCGACAAGGAAGGCGTGACCGTGCCGACCTTTGGCAAGTCCGCTTTTGTGGAGTACGACACCGAGCGTGCCGTGGGCGCTGACAGTAACGTTCTGGTACGCGAGAAAACCGGCAAGCTGGATCTGGTTCTCAATGAGCACGATCTGGCCGCACCGGTGGACTATCGTGAGCAGGCAGAGTCGATGTTCAACGAAGAAGCCAAAGCCATTCGCCGTGTGACGAGCGGCGTCAACCTGAAACGAGAACTGTATGCGGCCCGTCTGGCCCAGGACAAAACCGTCTATCGTGCCGCTAACGTAAAAGCGCTGCCCGCTGCTGACCGCTGGGTCGGTGGTAAGGGTGATCCGATTGGCATCATTGAAGGCGGGATTGAGGCGGTACGTAACGCCACCGGTCTGCGCCCGAACCTGATGACCATGGGGGCCAGTGTGATGTCGCTGCTGAAGTTCCATCCGGCGATTCAGGCAGCAATTGGGGCCAACGAGCGCAAGCGTATCACCATCGAAATTCTGAAAGACCTTTTCCAGCTGGACGATGTTGCGATCGGCGAACCGGTCTCCATGGCCTCCATGAAAGATGCGCAGAACAAGGACAAAATCCCGACCGATATCTGGGGTGACAACCTGATGCTGCACTACGTCGGCAAACCCCAGCCGGGCACCGACAGCGCAGACGAAAACGAACCGTCCTTCGGTTACACCCTGCGCCGTAAGGGTATGCCGGTCGCGGATAAATATCCGGGGGCTGGCGGCAAGGTGAATTACTGCCGTTATACCGATATCTACAAAGTCGCCGTGGTCGGTGGCGATGCCGGGTATCTCGTCACCAACATCGTGAAATAAGGAGAAGGTCATGGGTGCAACTCAACAGGTCATTCTGACCACGTCCGTAACAGCGCTGGCTGCCCTGACACAACAGCGCTTTGTCGGGGCCGATAACGCCCCCTGTCAGGCCGGAGCGGTGGCACTCGGCGTGGCAGAGGTGGATGCCGCTGCCGGTGATGTCGTGCCGGTGAATGTTCTCGGCATCATTGTCGTGGAGGCCGGTGCGGCAGTCACTAAAGGGCAGAACGTCCAGTCGGATGCGAACGCCTGCGCCGTTCCTCAGGTTCCCGCAGCCGGTGAGACCCCGGCAGGTATTTCAGCCGGGATTGCGCTGGATGAGGCGCTGGCCGAAGGCGACGTTATCCGCATCCTGCGCGGGGTGTGACATGTACTGCACTCTGGCGGATTTGGTTGGGCAGGTGCCTGAGCGGACGCTTATCCAGCTCACCAACGAGGAGCTGGACTTCGACACGCCTGCGACGGTGAACACCGAGGTGGTGGATGGCTGTATTCGCTATGCCGATGAGCTGATTGATGCCCATCTGCGCGGACGCTATACCCTGCCGCTGGCGGAGATACCGACCGTTCTGCGGGATATTGCCATCACGCTGGTGCGTTACCGGCTCTACACCCGTCGCCCGGAGGGGGCTGTCCCGGATACCGTGAAGGATGATCACAAAGAGGCCCGTCGTCAGCTGGAGGCTATCCGCGATGCAAAACTCACGCTGGGGCTGCAGTCCACCCAAAAAGATGTGCCCGAGTCCGGTGAAATCCGGGCACGGGCACGCCGCCCCACCTTTGGCGGGCGTGATGGTTTGCTGGAGAAATACTGATGAACGTTCTGCCCGTCCTTGATGCGGTACTGGCCCGGTTACGCGAGAAACTGCCCCAGCTGCAGGTGGAGTACTTCCCGGAGAAACCGACTGAATATCGCCTGAATCATCCGGTTGGGGCGCTACTGGTGAGCTATGCCGGGTCGCGTTTCGACAAGCCCAATGATATCGGCGCTGTGATCCAGCCCCAGACCATCCAGCTCTGCGTCACGGTGGTCTTCCGCCAGCTCAACGGTAAAAGAGGTGCGATTGACGTCCTGGATGCTGTCCGTCGCATCCTCGGCGGTTACACCCCGCCGAACTGCCGCCGTCGTATCTGGCTGACCCGTGAGGTCTTTATCGGGGAGGTCAAGGGGCTGTGGCAGTACGCCCTCGACTTCGCCACTGAAAGCGTCTTTATCGAAGACAGCGATTTACCGTCCGGTCCGCTGTTAACCGAAGTGAATTATGAGGAAAGCGAGTGATGAAAACATACCGCTATTCCGGCCCGGCCAGCGGCGTCACGCTGTCGGACGGAACCGAAATCCTGCTCTGGCCGGGGAAGAACGTCTCCCTGCCGGAGGAGCATGACTATGTGAAAGTACTGGTGGCGCTGAAGCATCTGACGCCGGTATCTGAAGAAACCAGCCCCGCCAGCACACCGACTGTGCAGTTACCAAAACGCAGGAACGGCGGTGACAGCGATGTGAAAACGGAGGACACCCATGCCAGCTAACTATCTGCACGGCGTTGAAACCATTGAGGTGGAAAACGGTGCCCGCCCGGTCAAAACGGTAAAATCTGCCGTTATCGGGCTGATTGGTACCGCCCCCGTGGGTAGCGTTAACACCCTGGTACAGTGCCTGTCTGAGAAGGATGCTGCTGCATTTGGCAGCCAGCTTACCGGCTTCACCATCCCGCAGGCGCTGGACGCTATCTATGACCACGGCGCAGGCACGGTGCTGGTCATTAACGTACTTGATCCAGCCACCCATAAAACCGCCGTGGCCGATGAAGAGGTGACGTTCGACAAAGCCACCGGCAAAGCCACGCTCGCTAACCCTGTCGTCGCACAGCTGGTTCTGAAACCCGATAGCGACGGTCAGCCTTATGCTGAAGGTGAGGACTATGCGCTTGATGCCCAGACTGGCGTGCTGACGAACCTCGGCAAAAGCATCGCGCCGGGTGCCAAAGCGAAAGCCAGCTACAACTATGCCGACCCGACGAAGGTCACGGCAGCGGATATCATCGGTGCCGTCAACGCAGCAGGTAACCGTACCGGCATGAAGCTGCTGAACGACAGCTTCAACCTGTTCGGCTACTTTGCCAAAATCCTGATCTCCCCGGTGTTCTGTACCCAGAACAGCGTCTCGGTGGAACTTATTGCCATGGCTGAAAAGCTGGGCGCGGTGGCCTACATCGACGCGCCGATTGGTACCACCTTTGCGCAAGCGCTGACGGGACGTGGCCCGGAAGGTACCATTAACTTCAATACCAGCTCCGATCGCGTCCGCCTGTGCTACCCGCACGTCAAGGTGTACGACGCAGCCACCAACAGCGAACGGCTGGAGCCGCTGAGCCAGCGAGCAGCAGGTTTACGAGCCAAAGTCGACCTGGACAAGGGCTACTGGTGGTCGTCCTCCAACCAGGAAATTCTGGGTATCACCGGTGTGGAGCGCCAGCTGTCGGCAATGATTGACGACCCGCAGAGCGAAGTGAACCTGCTCAACGAACAGGGCATCACCACGGTCTTCAGCAGCTACGGCAGCGGCCTGCGTCTGTGGGGTAACCGGACAGCAGCATGGCCAACGGTCACCCATATGCGCAACTTTGAGAACGTTCGCCGCACCGGTGATGTGATCAACGAGTCCCTGCGTTACTTCAGCCAGCAGTACATCGATATGCCGATTACCCAGGCGCTGATTGATGCGCTGACGGAGTCGGTCAACGCCTACGGTCGCAAGATGATTGGCGATGGTGCGCTACTGGGCTTCAAATGCTGGTTTGATCCCGCCCGTAATGAAGAGACGGAGCTGGCTGCCGGTCACCTGTTGCTGAGCTACAAATACACGCCTCCACCACCGCTGGAGCGACTGACGTATGAGACCGAGATCACCTCGGAATACCTGTTAACCCTGAAGGGGAATAGCTGATGGCAAAGATTGAGATCAACCGCATCACCAATGCCAACATCTACCTGGGTGGCATTAACCTGCTGGGCCGGGCTGAGGAGGTCAAACTACCTGACGTCTCCATGACCATGCAGGAGCATAAAGCGCTGGGGATGGTGGGCAAGGTGGAACTCCCGGCAGGCTTCGATAAGCTGGAAGGTGAGATTAAGTGGAACAGCTTCTACCGTGACGCGATGCTGTCTGCCGCTAACCCGTATAAGTCACTGGCACTGCAGTGCCGCTCCAGCGTTCAGCGCTACAGCTCTCAGGGGCTGATTGATGAAGTGCCGCTGGTGACGTTCCTGACCATCATGTTCAAGAAGAACCCGCTGGGTACCTTCAAACAGCATGAGAATGCAGAGTTCTCTAGCGCCTTCACCTGCACGTACATCAAACAGGTGATGGATGGCGAAGAGCTGCTGGAGCTGGACTATCTGGCCAACATCTTCCGCGTCGGCGGCGTTGACCAGTTGACTGACTACCGTATCAATATCGGGGGTTGATGGTGACCGTCGAGATTGAAGATAAAGGCGGGAACTGCGGTTCGATTGGTATGGCAAATGGTACCTGGTTTACCATCCTCGATATTCCGGGGGTGGAAAACCTTTTTAATAACCAAAAAACCAATAACCCGATTGACTGCACCCGCTCCAGAGCACGGAAGCTGGCTGACCTGATTGAGGCATGGGAACCACCAGACCACTGGTTTACCGGCATCCGCAAAGCCGAAGGTAAGGCGCTCCTTATCGAGTTCCTTCGTAACTGCAAAGGCTTTCGCACTCACTGATATCACAGGGGCTTCGGCCCCTTTCTTCTTAATCCCCTTTAATATCTGTCAGTCTCACCACCGGACATACTGCTCTGAACTTACACAGGAGCATTAACATGTCACAGCCCCAAACTGAAGCCGAAGTCTTTATCCTGAAATACCCGTTCACCACCGCAGCTGGCGAGGAAATCACTCAGCTCGTGCTCAAACGCCTGACGGTGAAAGACCTCAAACAGATTAAGAAAACCTACAAAGACCCTGCTGACTGGGATGAACCGCTGATTTCCCGCAGTACCGGCCTGCTTCCTGAAGACATGGACAATATGGATTTAGCTGATTACCTGGATCTGCAGACCCGGTTTCAGAAAGTCACGGGGCTGGGCAAGAAACCCAAAAGCGATGACGAAGGCACAGGGGCTGCTGGCGAGGTGGTTCCGGTTCCAGCCGGGGGAGATTGACACTCTCGATATTGACGATCTGGAGATGTGGCTGGACGAGGCCCAGGAACAAATCAAAAGTGAGTACGGCGATAAGTCGTAACCCGGACAGCCGCCACTCGCGGCTGTTTTGCTTAGAACGCCTCGCCCATCTCCTGTTGTTCTTCCTTTATTTATTACGCACTCAGAGGACTTCCTGATGGCCAGTAATTTTTCAGTCGGCGTCATTATTGGTGGCATTGTCGGGAGTAGCTTTCGCTCAGCCGTCAGCGGTACCCGACGCGCCCTTGACTCCCTTGGTGATACCTCGCGACGACTGCAAGAGCGCCAGAACACCTTAACCCGCGCAACAGAACGCTATGGTGAGCTGGGCACCTCGCGGATGCAACGCCTTAACAGCGAACTGTTACGCGTCGGGCGGACGATGGAACAGATTGAGCGCCAGCAGCGTCGTTTGTCTGCGGTATCAGCCACCAGTGATGCGCAGAGGGCTAACCGCATGGCGCTCTATGGCCAGGGTGCCGAGACTTACGCCATTGCTCGTACGATCAGCGATCCAATAATTAAATCAATCACTCAATACTCTTCGTTTGAGTCTCAACTGAGAGATATTTCTGTTACCGGAAGCCTGAGTGCAACTCAAGAAAAACAGGTAGGGAATATAATCAGAAAAAAAGCCATCGAGACAAACCAGCTTCAAGATGTATTAATGGAAGGTGTTGGAACCCTGGTAGCCGCAGGTCAGGATCCTTTAAAAGCTTCCATGAAGAGCGGCATGCTTGGCCGAGCTGCAACAGCCTCTAAAGCCAATATTAATGACCTGGCTAAAATGAGTCTGGCTTTTGAAACTTTACGAATCAATGATGAGAAAGGGCAAGAACAAGCTTTCAATAGAGCAGTTTATGGCGGTAAATCAGGACGTTTTGAACTAAAAGACATGGCCCAGTATTTTCCTGAAATGTCGATGCAATTCGCTGGTAAAGGTATGTATGGGCAGGAAGCTCTTTCCCAAATTATCGCCAGTCTAGAGGTTGGTCGTGAGGGGGCTGGCACCGAGGGAGAGGCAGCTACCAATATGAGAAACTGGCTGGCCTCTATGGGACGTGGTGATATAGCGAAGCGGTATGCAGATGCGGGCGTTGATTATCAAGGTTCAATGAGTCAATACGTTTCTGCAGGCATGTCCCAATATGAAGCATCTATACAAATTGCGGATCGGTTTATTAAAAGTAAAGGTAAAGAGTTTATGTCTCAGTGGGAAAAAGCTGGGGCACGAGGTGATCGAGACGCTCAACAAACACTGATGGAGTCCTTTGGTTTATCCTCAATATTTACAGATGTTCAATCGGTAAACCACTTACTTGCAATGAGACAACGTTGGGGTGATTACCAGCAAATTAAAAAAGATATGGATACACCTGCTGCTCAAAATTCAGTAAATACGGATTTTAGTAGGCAGAATGACACTATTGAAGCCCGCTGGCGCAGAACGCAGATTGGCTTTAACGAGTCGGCTATCAGCATTGGTGAGTCATTACGCCCTGCCTTGATCCAACTGGGTGAGACTTTTATCCCTTTAATGGATAGCGTTGGCAAATGGATAGCGGCAAACCCGCAGCTCGTCAGCAGCACCATCAAAGTTGTTGGAGCATTACTTGCTTTCAAGATGGCCACCATCGGTCTCAAACTGGGGCTGAATCTCCTTATCTCACCCTTTACCAGCGTATGGGGAAGTATTGTTAGGCTTCGTGCTAACTGGCTTCGTCTGACGCTTGCTCTGGGTGAAGGCGGCAAACTCCGCTGGCTGGTAACTGGCTTCAGCGCGGTCTCCAAAGGAGCCACAACGCTTGCCAGCGTGCTCGGTGGTGGACTCGTTCGGGGGCTGATGCTCGCGGGCAGAGCCGTTCTCTTCATTGGCCGGGCGCTGATGATGAACCCCATTGGGCTGGTTATCACCGCCATCGCTGGTGCCGCGTATCTGATTTACCGCTACTGGGGGCCAATCTCGGCATTCTTTAAGCGACTCTGGACACAGGTTACCTCTGCGTTTAGCAGTGCCTGGAACTGGATTAAATCAGTATGGGGCAGCGTGACAGGCTGGTTTTCTGGTATCTGGGGCAGCATTAAGACTGCATTTAACGGCGGCATTGCTGGCATCGGCAAACTCATCATGAACTGGTCGCCACTGGGACTGTTCTATAAAGCCTTTGCCGGGGTCATGAGCTGGTTTGGTGTCGATTTGCCGAAAAACTTTACTGACTTCGGCAGCAACCTGATATCCGGGCTTGTGAACGGGATCGGTAATAAGCTCTCTGCCGCAAAAGATACCATCGTTAACTTTGGTAATTCGATTTCAGGGTGGTTTAAAGAAACCCTGGGTATTCACTCACCCAGCCGGGTTTTTATGGGGTTCGGGGACAATATAGGCCAGGGTGCCGCTATTGGCCTGCAGCGAACCACTCCACTTGCGGCGCTGGCCGGACAGAAGCTGGCAGAAGATATGACGCCGGACGTCCCCCGTCTACCGTCACCTGAGATTATGGCTGCCGGGTATGGCGGACGGGGAGCCGGTGCTGCAGCTGGTGTTGGCGCAACTGGCGGTATTCAGGTCAATTATAACCCCCAGTTTTATCTCAATGATAAAGAGACAGCCGCGCCTGCCGGGTTAACCGGTGCGCTGAATATGAGCATGCATGAGCTTGAGAAAATGCTGGAGCGCCTGCTGGCCCAGCAACAGCGCCGGAGGTACAGCTGATGTTTGCGGTTCTGGGCGATATTGAGTTTGAGCTGATTACCTACTGGGATGGTTTCGAGGCGACGTTCGGCGTTGATTACGCCGAGCATCCCCGCATCGAAGGGAAGCCCGGTCTGCAGTTCATCGGCGACAAGCTGGACGAAATCCAGATAAGTCTGGTCTTTCACCAGCACTATTGCGTGCCCGACGTCGAGCTGGCCCGTCTCAGAACGGCGATGAAAGCCCATCAGGCGCTGGCGCTGGTCTTTGGCAACGGCGACTATCGCGGCTGGTTCGTGATTACCGACGTGACCGCGACCAGCGAACAGACCGACAGCACCGGCAACGTGCTGGCGGTCAATGCCACCGCATCACTCCGGGAGTACATCGGTGATCCTAAAAACCCGCTGAAGCCACCCGCCATTCTCACGCAGGTACCGGGCACCGGCGCGGTGTCGTCTGCGGTTACGTCACCGTCCGGCGTGGCGCAGTACGTCCGGGATGGCGTCAACTATGCAAAGCAGGCTCAATCGGCGCTCCAGACCACCATGAGTGCGGTGCGGATTGCACAGAAAATGAAGGATAACCCCACCGTGGCACTGACCCGTGTGCCGGGGCTGATGAGCGGGCTGGGGAATATCTCCGGGTCGCTGGGAAGCAGTATTCCGGCGTTTAATTCGCTGGCTGAGTCCATGCCAGAGGCCGTCAGTCTGGCGCGGGCCACCAGTGAAGCCGCCTCGTATGTGCAGCAGGCTCAGTCCTCGCTGAACGGCGTTGACGGTAGCAATATTGCGGCGGCGCTGGATGCGGTTTCCGGCCAGCTGAACTCCGCCAGCACCACCTTCACCCGCATGTCACCGGGGTTAAGCACCATGGCAGCCAGAATTATGGCGAGGAGTGTCTGATGTTTCTTGAGCATGTCACCCGTGAGGGGGAGCGCTGGGATTCTCTGGCATGGCAGTACTACGGTGATCCGATGGGCTACCCCCGGATTATTGCCGCTAACCCGCACGTGGCTATCACGCCGGTGCTTCCCTCCGGGCTGCTGTTACTTATCCCGGTGATTGAGGCTGAAGAAGCCACGACAGAAGAGGATACCCCACCATGGCTGAGGTAAGCAGCACACAAGCATCGTCTGCCCCGACCGGCGTCAGCGATGTGCTGTCGCCTGTGTTCGCCCTGTGGTATCTGAAAAAGAATATCACCAGCGATATCACCCCTTACGTCACCCGCATTACGTACAGCGATAACATCAAAAATGAGTCTGACACCATTGAGGTGGAGCTGGATGATACCGATGGTCGCTGGCTGGATGCGTGGTATCCGGGCAAAGGCGACACGCTGACCCTGAAGGTCGGCTACCTGGGCGAGAAGCTGCTGTCCTGCGGTACCTTCTCCATCGACGAGATAGAGGTCAGTTCGCCCGCGTCCGTGGTCTCTATCCGGGGCGTGGCCACCTCGGTCAACAGCGCATTGCGGACGAAATCAAGCCGGGGTTTCGAAAGCACCACGCTGTCAGCCATCGCCGGGCGCATTGCCAAAAAGCATCAGCTGAAGCTGGTCGGCAGCATCGAGGCCATCAAAATTGACCGTGTGACGCAGTACGCCGAGACCGACGTGGCCTTTCTGCACCGGCTGGCCAGCGAGTACGGCTATGCGGTGAAGATTGTCAGCGACCAGCTGATATTTTCGCATCTGGCCACGCTGCGCAGCCAGGAGCCGGTTAAGCAGCTGAAGCCGCAGGATGTGGCCCGTTATTCGCTTCGCGATACCATCAACCTGGTCTACAAATCTGCCAGGGTCAAGCACCAGAAGAGCAGCACGAAAAAGCTGATTGTGTATGAGGCTGACGGCGGTACCAGCGAGAGCAGTAGTAAGCAAACAAAAGGCGGCAAGGTCACCAGCGCCGACAGGCTGCAGGTCAACAGTCGAGTCAGTGGCCCGGACAGCGCCCGCGTTAAAGCTGATGCCGCACTGGCACGCCACAATGAATACCAGCAGAGTGGCTCACTGACCCTGATGGGGGCGTCCCAGCTGACGGCGGGAAATAAAATTGAGCTGTCAGGCTTTGGCAAGTTGTCCGGGGCGTGGCTGATAACCACCGCCCGCCACACCCTTGACCGCAGCAGCGGTTACGTGACCGAGCTGGATGTGGCGCGGGGGCCGGTGACTCAGGGCAAGGCGAAGAAAGGCAATAAGACCGGCAAGACCCAGACGCTCACCGTCTACAAGCCGGACGGCAGCACATCCACGGTAATAAAGGAGAAGAAAAAATGACAGGCGTAACCCTGCAGACCGGTACAGTCAGCGCCGTCGATGCTGACAGCGTGAAAGCCCGCGTCCGGTTACCTGAGTGCGATAACATGCGCACCAACTGGCTTGACGTCCTGCAACGCAATACCCAGAACAACAAAGACTACTGGCTCCCGGATGTCGGGGAGCAGGTCAAGGTGCTGCTGGACGAAAACGGCGAGGATGGGGTTATTCTCGGCGCGGTCTATTCAGACGTTGATAAACCATCTTTCAACAATAAAGACGTTCGCGGTACACGATACGCCGATGGTGCAGAGTTCAGTTACAATCGTACCTCGAATACGTTGACTATCCGGGGCGGTATCAGTCACCTGGTGATTGAGTGCAGTGCTGATGTGATCGTGAAAACGCAAAAAGCCACGATTGATGCAGAAGAGACTGAGGTCACTGGCAATCTGCTGGTCATGGGCAAGCTGACCTGGCAGGGGGGCATGGCTGGCTCTGGTGGTGAAGGTGCTACCGCGACCATTCAGGGCAATATTGAGATTGAAGGGAATGCCCACGCCACAGGCAGCATACTGTCTGATGGCGCAAACTCCAACCACCACTCCCACTGAACCTTCTTAAACGCCTTTAATATCGGCAATCCCTTCCGGGGGCAATACTGCCCCCATGAAAACGACCTCAGTATTCTGGCAACCGGCCCTGCAGGCTCCTGGTGAAATAGTCCAGGGGCTGGATGATATCTGGCAGGCCATTCAAATCATTCTGCGCACTCCTCGCGGCAGCGACCCGCACCGCCCGGAGTTCGGCAGCAATCTGCACCTTTATATCGACTGGCCCGTTGAGCGTGCTATTCCGCACGTCGTGCGCGAGTCCGTCGATGCCATTCGCCGCTGGGAGCCTCGCTGCCAGCTGATATCGGTTAAACCCGCCGTTGACGGTGAACATCTTACGCTCCGGGTGAGCTGGAAAGGCTCAGACGGACAACCCCGGATTCAGGAACTGCTATGGCGCTGACAGAACCCGATTTTATTGAACGTGATGCCGACAAAATCACGACTGAAATGATTGCGCAGTACGAAACCGCAACCGGCAAGACGCTGTATCCGGCACAGGCCGAACGTCTGCTGATTGACCTCTATGCCTACCGCGAAATGCTGGTCAGGGTGGCGGTACAGGAAGCGGCAAAGCAGAATCTGGTTGCCTTTGCCCGTGAGCCGATGATTGATTACCTCGGTGAACTGGTTGGCGTGTACCGTCTGGCCGCGCAGCCTGCATCCACCACGCTCCAGTTCGCTGTTGACGAACCGATGGCGATGGATGTGCTGATACCAGCAGGCACCCGCGTCAGTGCCTCCGACAGCATCATTTTCGCAACCGATGCGGACGTGGTGCTGAAGGCGGGTCTGCTGCTGGTCAATGTCATGGCGACCTGTACCGAACCCGGTGATGCCGGTAACAGCTGGCAGCCCGCTCAGGTCAGCCAGCTACTCGATGAGATTGACAATGTTGACCTGCAGGTCACCAATCTGTCCGCCAGTTCTGGCGGCTCAGAACAGGAAGACAATGACCGGTTGCGTGAGCGTATCAGGCTGGCCCCGGAGTCCTTCACCAACGCCGGAAGCCGTGGCGCGTATCGTTTTCATGCCATGGGAGCACATCCCAGCATTGTCGACGTCGCCGTTCTCTCTCCTGTGCCCGGCACTGTTGAGCTGTATCCACTGCTCAGCACCGGCCTGCCGGACGACAGTACCCTCACGCTGGTCGAGAGCTTCTGTTCGGATGAGAAAGTCCGACCGCTCACCGATACCGTTCATGCCAGAACGCCCGTACAGGTGGACTACGCCATCGACGCCCGCATCACGGTTTATCGTGGTCAGGACGTCAATTCGATAAAAGACGCCGCTAATAATGCCATTCAGCGCTGGGTGGCGGCTCGCCGGGCAAAGCTGGGGCTGGATATCGTGCCGGGGCAGATTAACGCCGTGCTGTCCGTTGAGGGGGTGTATCAGGTTGAGCTACCCGGTCTGGAGCTGGTTGTGGTGGCAGAAAATGAGTGGGCCAACTGTGCCTCCATCAACATCACCATGACGGGGGTCGCCGATGGCTGAGCCACTGCAGCTTCCGCCGCCGCTTGAGGGGGATATCAGCCTCAGAGCACTGGGCAGACTGGCCGGGCGACTGGACAACATCAACCTGGAAGCCCTGATGGTCTACCTGGTGGATATCGTCGACAGCTCTGCACTGCCGTGGCTGGGTGAGCAGTTCTCGCTGTTTGGTGACGGCTGGGAGCTGGCCGAAGCTGATGACGTGCGCCGTGCCCTGATTAAATCGGCCATTGAGCTGCACCGCTACAAGGGGACACCATGGTCAATCCGGGAAATCATACGCCGTTTCGGTTTTGGTGAAGTGGATCTGATTGAAGGCACGGGTCAGATCGGCTACGACGGCAAACACAGTTACAACGGTCTTTTCGTCCATGGTGATGCTGAAGCATGGGCGGTTTACCGCGTCATCCTTCAACAACCCATCACTAACGATCAGGCGGCTCTGTTGCGACAGACGCTCACCGCCTTTGCTCCGGCCCGCTGCCATCTGGCGAGTCTGGAGTATCAGTCTGTCGCGATTCGCTACAACAACACCGTCAGTTATGACGGCAGCTATAACCACGGGAGCAGTTAATTATGGCAAACCTACCAGAAACCCCTCAGTGGGAAGATGGCATCTACCAGATTGAGGTCTCTGACCCCGTTCTGGGTGGGCCTGACGGGATTTCTAACCGTCAGGCTAAGCAACTGGCCAAACGAACGTCGTACCTGAAACAGCAGGTCGAAAAAGGCGGTTCAGACCTTTCGAGTCATATTGCGGCAGCTGACCCGCATACTCAGTACGCACCGAAGGCCAGTCCTGTTTTTACCGGAACGCCGACAGCCCCCACGCCTGCAGCTAACGACAACAGCAAAAAACTGGTGACAACAGAGTTTGTGGCAAGAGCGATTTCGGCTCTTGCAGGCACAGCACCTGAGACGCTGGATACGCTCAAAGAGCTGGCTGATGCCCTTGGCAATGATCCAAATTTTGCGACTACGGTATTGAACAAGCTGGCGGAGAAGCTGGCCAAAGACCAGAACGGCGCGGATATCCCTGACAAAGCTGCCTTTCTCCAAAACCTTGGTTTAGGGGAAGGCTCGGCATTGCCAGTTGGCGTCCCCATTCCGTGGCCGTCAGCAACACCACCAACAGGCTGGCTCAAGTGCAATGGTGCGGCGTTTACGGCTACGCAATACCCTAAGCTGGCTCTGGCCTATTCTGCGCTCAGGTTACCTGATTTACGTGGGGAGTTTATCCGTGGCTGGGATGATGGGCGTGGTGTAGATCCTGGGCGGCTGATTGTGAGTAATCAGCTTGATATGCTTGCGTCTCACTCACACACATTCTATTCATGGCCAAACTCAGGTAATCCAGAATCACATGGAGGAGCACAGGATGCCAATGGAGGGGATGGAAGGGCATATCCGAGCAACTCGCCAATATTACCCAGCGGTGGGTCTGAAACGCGCCCACGTAACGTCGCATTTAACTATATTGTGAGAGCCGCATAATGACAAAAGCGAAACTAAACAATGAACTCATTGCCACTGTGGCGGGTGATATTACCGTATTCAACTACGATGGTGAGTCCCGCGAATATCTTTCTTCTTCGGCTGAATATCTACCTGTTGGTGTTGGCATCCCTGCCAACTCATGCACTGACTCACCGGGCGAAAGCAAGGTAGGTTTTGCTATTTGCCGGACAGAAGATTTTACTGCGTGGGAATACGTCGCCGATCATCGCGGTGAGACGGTATACAGCACTGAAACAGGTGAAGCGGTTGTCATTAATACGCCGGGTGATTACCCGGAGGACACAACCACACTGGCACCGTCCACGCCATATGATTCGTGGAGCGGTAGTAAGTGGATAATCGATACTGAGATGCAGCACGCGGCGGACGTGAAAGCGGCCGAACAGCAGCGAACGGCATTACTGGCCGAGGCTTCAGCTGTAATTGCTCCGCTGGCCGATGCTCAGACCGGGGGGTACATCGAAGATGCTGACGTGTCACGGCTGGCTGAATGGCAGCGATACCGCTACCAACTGACCAAAGTTGATACCAGCACCGCGCCCGATATTACCCTTCCACCAAAGCCGGAGGCATAGGCCATGTAATGCCAGGAGCCGTCGATACATTGACGGCTTTTAAAGCTTTGATGTAGTTCATCCATGCAATCAGGTTATTTTTGTTTTCGTCGCTGATAATTCCCAACTGCAATTCAGTCTGCCAGAAGCTGATTTTTTCCTGTGCTTCTGCCAGCAATCTGGCCTTTTTCTGATCCGCCTCTTTAACATCAGCCGCGTGCTGGGCATCAGTATCCTTTACCCACTTCTCACCATCCCATTTATCATACGGTGATGTAGGGGCATTGGGCGTAGTACCTTCGGGATAACTCCCCAGTGCCGTCACTTCAACCTGTTGACTTGTCTCTGTGTTGTAAACGGTTTGACCTCTGAAGTCGGTGATATATTCCCATGATGAAAGGTCTGCTGTACGGCAAATGGCAAAACCCTCATTATTTTCACCCGGAGCATCAATGCAGGAATTTGCAGGAATTCCAACCCCCACGGCGAGATACTCAACGGAAGAAGAAAGGTATTCTCGCGTTTCACCATCGTAGTTAAACACAGTGATAACACCGGCCACCGTGGCGATCATTTCCTGGTTTAATTCAGCTTTAGCCATCATGCAGCCCTCACGATGTAGTTAAATGCGATGTTACGCGGGCGGGTTTCTGCTGATGTTCTTGCGACACGAGAAGCATCAAATGAGTAGTTGGCCTGACTAAAGGTGCCACCCTGTGCCCATCCTGCCAGGTTCGACGTTAATGTACTTTTACCAATAGCGCCTGCGGCGGAGTTGTTAGGACCAGCGCTAATATCCAAAAAGCTACCGGTAATATTCTGCAAAGTATCCGTCTGGGCACTCAATAACGTTCGCCCACTGTCCACACTACGTCCGTCATCCCAGCCACGGATAAACTCCCCACGTAAATCAGGCAACCTGAGCGCTGGATAGGCCAGAGCCAGTTGGGGATACAGTGAAGCCGTGAACGCGGCTCCATTACATTTTAGCCATCCCGTTGGTGGTGTTGCTGACGGCCACGGAATGGGGACGCCAACTGGCAATGCCGAGCCTTCCCCTAAACCAAGGTTTTTGGAAAAGCGGTTACACATAGCGAAATCTGTAAAAATCCTCCCACAGCGACATAGAGGAGGAGAATTGATGGCCGTCATTGGTTATATCCGCGTATCAACAATCGACCAGAACAGCGATTTACAGCGTAATGCACTCACAAGCGCAAACTGTGACCACATTTTTGAAGACCGTATGAGCGGAAAAGTTGCCAGCCGCCCCGGTCTGAAACGTGCTTTAAAGTGCGTTAATAGCGGAGACACCTTGGTCGTGTGGAAACTGGACAGGTTGGGGCGCAGCGTTAAGAACCTGATTGCACTGATATCGGAGTTACATGAACGCGGTGCCCACTTCCGCTCTTTAACAGACAGTATTGATACCAGCACAGCCATGGGGCGTTTCTTTTTCCATGTGATGTCGGCACTAGCAGAGATGGAACGTGAGCTGATCGTCGAACGAACACTGGCCGGGTTGGCAGCAGCTAGGGCACAGGGACGCATAGGTGGAAGGCCCAACGCATTAATGCCGCATGAGCGGGAACAGATTGGGCGGCTATTGGCTAAGGGTCATACCCGCCAGCAGTTGGCCATTATCTACGGGGTGGGGTTATCGACGCTCTATCGGTATTTTCCGGTAGATGGTCAGGGGAAGGATGAAGCGGTAGGATTGTAATTCTTTTGCAAATATTGAAACGCCGCAGCGGTGCCATTTATCTCACGGAAATGGGCGCATTTATCGCGCGGCGCATCACTCATCACCCGCATAGCCCCAGGCACGATACATGCCTTCACTGTTAAACGGCAACGCCACGTTTCCTTCATGATCCACGGCAATTAACCCACCGACGCCGCCCAGCGCAGGCAACTTCTCCATCACCACGCGTTCGCAGGCCTCACTCAGGCTTAATCCGCCGTAATCCATCAGTG
>Ga0183096_1000754_pt1 | contig 35593 bp, 34 predicted proteins | sample Biomet5_FD_127791 | JGI IMG/M metagenome (GOLD analysis project Ga0183096, IMG submission 127791) | Microbial communities from bioreactor (seeded with sewage sludge) at LBNL, California, USA - Biofuel metagenome 5 (version 2) (version 3) | ecosystem: Engineered > Bioreactor > Anaerobic >... | reverse complement strand
TCCAACTGAGCTACAGAGACGTATTTAATTTTTCGCATCCACAGCCTATCGCATTTTGGCCCTAAATGCAAGGACTTTCATAGACTTAGGAGGCGGACGCTCTATCCTGCTGAGCTACGGAGACAATCACGGTCTTTCTTTCCCGAAAGGCCGTTTTCTATCTTATCATACTAAATCTGATTTGAAAAGTCTTTTGAACTATTTTGCTTCCCGCTCCTTCGGCATTTCCGGCAGTATCACGGTAAATGTCGTGCCGTGTTCCGTATCGCTCGACACCTTGATCTTTCCGTGATGGTTTTCAACGATCGCCGCCGCGATCGATAATCCAAGGCCATATCCGCCTTCGGTGTGGACACGGGCCTTGTCACCGCGGTAAAACCGTTCAAAAACATGGGTCTGCTCTTCTTTTGGAATCACGCCCTTCTCGTCGTTTACCGAATTATTGACGCAGAGCAGCAGCTTCTCCTTCTCTGCCGCCTTAAGGGACACCGTAACTTTCCCGTTCTTTCCGTATTTGCAGGCATTGTCCAGAAGGATCGTAAGAAGCTGCTTCAGCTGTTTCTCATCACCTGTCACGAAAAGTCCTTCCGCGATCTCTTCCGTCAGTTCTACTTTCTTCTCGAAAGCAACGGATTCAAAAAGAAGCGTTGTGCTCCATACGAGACTGGAAAAATCGATCTCCTGCTTCATGACCGGAGTCTGCGAAGCGTCATTTCTGGCCAGAAAAAGCAGATCGTCAAGAAGTCCTTTCATCCGCACCGATTCTTCCTTCGTGCTGTCGATCCATCTGCTCTCCTGCCCGATCGTTTCTTCCGGATGCGTCTTCAGGATCTCAAGGTTAGCCAGGATAACGGTCAGCGGCGTCTTCAGCTCATGGGACGCGTCCGCCACAAACTGCTTCTGACGGTTCCACGCCTCTTCAACCGGCTTTACGACGAGACGCGCCAGATAAAGGCTGATCACAAAGAAAACGAGCGCGCTTCCGAAGAAGATCAGCAGCTCATTGAGCAAAAGCTTCCTTAACGAGCTGGTCATCGATGACGTATCCGCAAAAGCGATCTTCGTGCCGTCCGTTACCGTCTGGGTCATATAGGCCAGGGAAAGACTGCTGATCGTGCCGCGCGTTTTGCCGTCGGCAAGAGATGCCGCAACTGCTGATTCAGCAGTGCTTTCATCGATATTGACCATGGAATCGTCCAGTGACTGGATATTCCCGTCACTGTCAACGGTCGCCGTAAAAACCGTGTTGATATGATCTCCCACCATCGGCTTGTCAACAGATACGCCGGTCCCGGTCCCGTTTCCGGCCCCGTTCCCCGCTGCGGCTCCGTTCGTCATTCCGCCGCCTCCGATCGAGGGACGAAGGTCCTTCTGTTCTCCGGAAAGCGCCATGGTAAGGCTGCGCGTGATCGAGTTCTGGCTGCTCTGATAACTCGATACATACAGTATGATCAGAACCGTTGCCATAACAGCCATGACAAAAATCATATTGACAAGCACAAATTTCCTTCGAAGTCTCGCTATCACGATTCCGGTACCTCCAGTTTGTACCCCATTTTCCGGACTGTTCCGATCGTAAGTACAGAGCCGATAAAAAACAGCTTCTTCCGCAGAAAAGAGATATAAGCTTCTACATTATTGTCTTCCGCGTCGGACTCGGCACCCCAGACCTTGACGATCAGGGTTTCCTTCGACATCAGGATTCCGGGATTCGACAGAAAGAGCTTCATCAGCTCAAATTCCTTATAGCTTAAATGGATGCTCTTCGTCCCGCACCAGAGATCATTCGTAGCGAGAACCAGCCGCAGATCTTCATATGCAAGCTCCTCCAGTATCACTTCGCCCTTGCGGCGCGACATTGCCCGGATCCTTGCCAGAAGCTCTTTCGGTACAAACGGTTTCGTCATATAATCATCGGCGCCTTGATCCAATCCCGTTATCTTGTCGCTGACGTCATCTCTGGCCGTCAGCATGATGACAGGCGTTTTGACGCCGTTCTTTCTTAATTTATTCACGACGGAAAATCCGTCCATGCCGGGAAGCATTACATCCAGCACGATCACATCGTAATCCCCCGACAGCCCGTAATCATATCCGTCCGTTCCGTTATAGACAACATCGACCATGTACTTCTCTTCCTGCATGATCTCTCCAAGTGCGTCCGCAAGCCGGACTTCATCTTCCACGACCAGTATTTTCATGCGAATCCCCCGTTCTGTCTGTGACCTCATTCTAACATACTATATTCTATGGCAACAACCTGAAAATAACCTGAAAGTATTTTTTCAGGATAATTTCAGGAAGCCCGATTATAATGACTGCAATAGCTACCGAAAACCGATATCCGCAATAAAAGGAGGAACCCACGATGATGACAGAAAATACAGACACAGAAAGAACTCCCGTCGTCTTCCGAAGATATGAAATGAAGTATATGATCACCCGCCGCCAGTTTGCCCGGCTGCTGCCGGTCATTATGAAATATATGAAGGAAGATGAATTCGGAAGATACAAGATTTGCAACATCTATCTTGATACGAAGGAATACAGTCTGGTCCGGACTTCCCTCGAAAAGCCTCTTTATAAAGAAAAGCTGCGTCTCCGCAGCTATGGCACTCCGCAGCCCGATTCCTTCGTTTTTCTCGAACTGAAAAAGAAATACGACGGTATTGTATATAAACGCCGTGTTCCGATGACGCTCGAAGAAGCCCGGATGTATCTTTCCCGTGGAATTTACCCGGCCGAAAGAGACGGTCAGAACCTCCGCGAACTGGACTTCGCCGTCAGCAAGTACAAACCGGTTCCGGGCGCATATCTTTCATACGACCGGATATCCCTCGTCGGAATCGACAATCCGCTGCTTCGTATGACATTTGATCACAACATCACCTGCAGAAACACCGATATGCTGCTGGAGCACGGCAGTTACGGACAGAAAATCCTGGATGACGACAAGCTCATCATGGAAGTAAAGATTCCGGATAATATGCCGTTATGGCTGGCTTCTCTTCTTTCGGAATCCCGCATCTTCCCGACAGGTTATTCCAAATACGGCACTTACTACACGGTCTGCCTCGCCGGCGAGGCTCCCGCGTCACAAAGACATTCAGAATCACCGGCAGTCGATCAGGAGATCGCCGCTGTTGTAGAAAAAGGAGGGGTTTATTGTGCTTAGCAGTATTTTAAAGGCAACCCGCCTCACGACCATGTCGATCAGTCAGTTACTCGTATGTTCCGCCGTTTCTCTCGGACTTGGCGTTCTCTGTCTCTTTCTTCACATGTATAAGAATCAGGCAACAAAAAGCTTTCTGATCACGCTGGCACTTTTGCCGCTGATCGTTCAGATCGTCATTTCCGTCGTAAACGGTAATCTTGGTACAGGCGTCGCTGTCGCAGGTGCTTTTTCCCTGATCCGCTTCCGCTCCGTTCCGGGAAGCGCCAGAGAAATCGGCAGTATTTTCCTCGCAATGACGATCGGCCTTGCGGACGGCATGGGATATATCGGCATATCAGCCATTCTCTTTTTACTTGCGGCAGCGCTTACGATCCTGCTGCTCAATCTTCCGCTGAAGGCTTTCCGCGACGACGGACCGAAATCTCTCAAGGTCACGATCCCGGAAAATCTGGATTACACAAATATTTTCGATGATATTTTCGAAAAATACGCAGCTGATATCAAGCTGGACCATGTAAAAACGACGAGCATGGGAAGTCTTTACGATCTTTCCTACACCATCGTCCAGAAAAACGAAAAAGACGAGAAAAAAATGATCGATGAGCTTCGGTGCCGCAACGGCAATCTTCCAATTTCCTGCGGAAGGCCTGTAAGTGACACCCAGGTATTATAGAAAGGAAGTGTTTATCATGACAAAAAACAAAACGATGTCTGTTCTGGTCGTTGGGATTCTGCTTATTTCCATGACCGGTTTTCTTCTTTCCGGATGCGGCAGCACCGCCGCCGCTTCTGCCGACACGGCAAGTACAGCCGCCGCATCGGATTCTGCCGTGACGGAAACGGCTTCTGATACATCCACTTCCGGAGGTGTTGCCGCAGACTTTTCCGACCGCGACCTCGACGGATCCTGGAGCGCATCCTCCGGCACCGTCATCACATGCTCCGGCTCTTCCGTTTCCATAAGCGGCAGCGGAGCCACAGAGAGCGGCGGAGTCATCACCATAACCACAGCCGGGACTTATATTTTCTCGGGTACCCTGACGGACGGGCAGATCGTTGTAAATGCAAGTGACAGCGATAAAGTCCAGATCGTACTGAACGGATTCACGATCTCCTGCAGCAGCGGAGCCGCGATCAACGGCATTCAAAGCGACAAGATTTTCCTCACACTTGCGGACGGAACCGTAAATACGGTAAGCGACGGTTCTTCCTATGCATCAACAGATGAAAAAGGCGATCCCGACGCGGCTGTTTTTTCCAAGGATGACCTTACGATCAACGGCACCGGCACTCTGAACGTAACGGGCAATTACAAAGACGGCATCCACTCAAAGGATGATCTGAAAATCGCAAGCGGCACGATCACGGTAACCGCCGTGAAAGACGGCATCAAAGGCCGTGATTCCGTACAGATCAACGACGGCGTTATAACAGTCAATGCCAAGGAAGACGGCATCCAGTCGAATAACGACGAAGACACCGCCAAGGGCTTTGTAGTAATAGAAGGCGGCACACTGAACGTCACAGCCGGAAAGCAGGGCATCCAGGCCGAAAGCGTACTTCAGATCGACGGTGGCACCATAAACGTCGAAAACAGTTACGAAGGAATGGAGGCACCGGTCATCATACAGAACAACGGCGATGTTTCCATCAATTCCAGCGATGACGGCATGAATGCCGCAGCAGCAAATTCAAGCTCAGCTTCGTCTTCCTCCACATCTTCTTCATCCTCAGGAAGTTCCGGTACATCCGGAACTTCCGATTCATCTGACACAGCTGCCGCCACAAACATGAGTTTCCAGATGGGCGGCGGTTCGACGGACGGAGCTCAGATGGGCGGCGGTTCGTCAGGCGGAGGCCAGATGGGCGGCGGTATGATGGGCGGCGATGACAGCCTTTCGATTACGATCAACGGCGGCACACTGAACGTCAACGCCGGCGGCGACGGCATCGACAGCAACGGAAAAATCGTCATCAACGGCGGTGTATCCTATATCAGCGGTTCTACGGCAAACGACAATTCTCCGATCGACTGCGGCACATCCTCTGTCGTCAACGGCGGAACGATCGTGGCAGCCGGTTCTTCCGGAATGGTGGAAATGTTCTCCGATTCTTCCGGACAGTCAAGCCTTGTATATTACTACAGCCAGACACAGAGCGGCGGCACGACGGCAACCTTGAAAGACGCCGACGGCAATACCGTTCTTACCTATACACCGGAAAAAGATTACAGCTGCATCATCATCAGCACAGCCGGATTGCAGGACGGCAGCACGTATACCCTTTACGCAGGCGATACGGAAACAGCCCAGATCACAATAAGCGGCACCGTAACGACTTCCGGGACAGCCTCCGGCGGCACGATGGGCGGCGGCTCAATGGGCGGCGGCACCATGAAGAACGGCGGCGCGATGGGAAGCGGTTCGACAGGCGGCAGTACAATGGGTCAGGGCCGTCCTGGCAGTCAGACCACTAATTAGGCAATTCGACATCACAGCAGAAAGGCAGGTGGCATTTTGATGGAACGTACTGTAAAGACATATCTGATCATCCCCTCTTACGAACCGGACGAGAAACTGATCTGCCTCCTGCAGGATGTTTCTCTCCGCACAGATTATGAAGTGATCCTTGTAGACGACGGAAGCGGAGCAGCTTATGATTCCTTGTTCCGTACATCACAGCAATATGCCTGTCTTCTCCGTCATCCGGCCAATATGGGAAAGGGCTGCGCGTTAAAAACAGCCATGCGCTTCATCCGGGACAACGGATCAAAAGAAAGCATCATCATCACGGCAGACAGCGACGGCCAGCATACCGTCCGTGATATCCAAGCCGTCCGTGAAGCCGCCCTTCATCACCCGGAATGTCTCGTTCTAGGAGAACGGCGCTTTACCGGACACGTACCGTTCAAAAGCCGTGCGGGCAACCGTATAACAAGTATCGTGTTTCAGATGGCATCCGGTAACAAAATCAGCGACACACAGACAGGTTTACGGGCTTTTTCCGGAGCTTATCTGCAATACATGGTTTCGGTCGAAGGGAACCGGTACGAATATGAAACGAATGTCCTGCTGAAATGGGCCGGTGACCGGCAGCCTTTTTACGAACAGCCGATCGATACCATTTATCTGGATGAAAATGCATCCTCGCACTTTCATCCGATACGAGATTCGTTTTTAATTTACAAAGAAATATTAAAATTTACTTTGTCCTCCTTTTTAAGCTTTTTACTCGATTACGGCCTGTACTCCCTGCTGATCATAATGACCGGATCCCTGCCGCTGAATATCAGCATCGGCATCAGCAATGTGGCCGCGCGATGCTTAAGCGGAGCTTTCAACTATACGCTGAACCGGCGGTTTGTTTTTAAAAGCAATGAAAATGTTGCGCGAACTGCCTCTCAGTATATGCTCCTGGCTGCTTCGATCCTTATATTAAATACATTGCTTCTGACACTGCTTGTAAACACGATCGTCCCGAACCGTTATCTGGCGAAGATTCTCGTGGAACTGTTTCTTTTCTTTTTCAGCATTACGGTTCAGAAGAGAATCATCTTCCGCAGAAAGAAAAATATTTCCGATTCGGAGGAATACCGAAAGGCGGTCATGGCAAAATGAAAAAATGGAAAATACTATACGATATTGTACTCGTTGTGTTTACTGCTTTCGTACTGCTTAAGACATTTGTGATCAGCGACGTCAAAACCGCGCAGGCCGAAAGCACCGGCATATACACGCAAACCAGCACGTCTGCCGCCGATACTGCCGGTACCGAAAGCAGTTCGTCCGGCACATCTTCCGGAGAAACGGCTTCGGCCACCAGCAGCTCCTCTGCAGTGATCACGGAAAACAGCTATCAGGACGACAATATTTCCATCACCGTAACGGAAGAGCGCATCGACGGAACAACGGTATATATAGCTGATATAACCGTCAGCAGCGTCGCCTATCTGAAATCCGCCTTTGCCAGCAACGCTTACGGCCGAAACATAAAAGAAACGACTTCGGAAATGGCGGAATCCAACAATGCGATCCTGGCAATAAACGGAGATTATTACGGATTCCGTGATTACGGATACGTTCTCCGCAATGGTACTTTATACCGAAGTAATTATGAAAGTAAAGATGACGAAGCTTTTGTGATTTATGATGACGGCAGCTGTGAGACGGTAAAAGAAGGCTCTGCAAGCGCCGAATCCCTTCAGGAAAACGGTGCGGTCCAGATTTATTCATTCGGCCCGGGACTGATCGAAAACGGCACGATTTCCGTTACGCAGAACGAGGAAGTCAGTCAGTCAAAATCCAGCAATCCGCGGACAGCGATCGGCATGATAAGCCCTCTGCATTACGTATTCGTCGTTTCAGACGGGAGAACGTCACAGAGCACAGGTCTCTCGCTTTACCAGCTTGCATCCTGCATGCAGGATCTGGGCTGTACCGAAGCTTATAATCTCGACGGCGGCGGCTCATCAACGATCTGGTTCAACGGACAAGTCATCAATAACCCTACAGATGGGAACAAATCAGGAGAACGCGAGGTGAGTGACATTGTTTACATCGGATACTGATCATTATGAAAAAAAGAATTCCGGCCCTTCTGTATTAAGAGCCGGAATCAAAAGAAGCTTATTGGCTTCTGCTTTCTGTTTCGTCTTTTCAATGGTGTATAATCATTTCGGCCATGGCGTATATTCCCCGTTCATGACCTGGCTGTTCTTGTTTCCTCTCCTCTTCGGAACGGCTGTTTACATGATTCTTTTTATGACCGGGATACCGCGCAGACCATCGTCTGCGGCGATCGCCGTCTACGGTTCCGGAATCGCCGCCGTTACGACAGGAAGCGCTTTGACCGGTGTATTTGAAATCGCAGGCACTTCTTCCCCCTATCTGCCTGTATACTGGATAACCGGTTTCGGGCTCATGGCAGCAGGCGTACTCGTACAGTACCTGGCTTCCCTGCGCAAGCCGCACCGTTCTTCCGGTTCGTCGGTTCTTCCGTATCAATAATTACTTGCCGTCAATCACAGTACGGCCGCTCATATACGGGACGAGAAGCTTTGGCACGCGGATCGTCCCGTCTTTCTGCTGATAGTTCTCCAGAACAGCCGCCGTCGTACGGCCGCAGGCAACGCCGCTCCCGTTCAGTGTATGAACAAATTTCGCTTTGTCCTTTATATCGTCTTTATAACGAATATTCGCGCGTCTTGCCTGAAATTCTTCAAAATTACTGCAGCTGGAAATTTCGACATATCTTCCGTAGCTTGGCATCCAGACCTCGATATCGTATTTCATCGCAGCCGTAAATCCGAGATCTCCCATACAGATCTTCACGACCCGGTACGGCAGTTCAAGTCCCTGCAGCACCTCTTCTGCGTCATTTACAAGTTTTTCCAGTTCGTCATAGGAATTCTCCGGCTTTGAAAACTTCACAAGTTCAACCTTGTTAAACTGATGCTGACGAATCAGACCGCGTGTATCCCTGCCTGCCGCGCCCGCTTCAGCACGGAAACAGGCCGTATAAGCGCAGAGCTTGATCGGCAGTTTCGTACCGTCAAGGATCTGTTCCCGATACATATTCGTAACAGGGACCTCAGCCGTTGGAACAAGAAAATACACCTTCCCGTCGCCGTACACCTTATACGCGTCCTCTTCGAATTTCGGCAGCTGACCCGTTCCCGTCATGCTTTCCCGTGAAACCATAAAAGGCGGAAAGACCTCTGTATACCCTTGCTTCTCTGTATGCATGTCAAGAAAATAATTCGTGATCGCCCGCTCCAGTCTTGCTCCCTGGCCGCGGTAAATCGTAAAGCGGGAACCCGAAACCTTGCCGGCCGTTTCCGGATCCAGAATTCCCAGGTCCGAACCCAGCTCCCAGTGCGCTTTCGGTTCAAAATCGAAGGACGTCGGCTCCATAAATTTACGTATTTCAACGTTGTCCTCATCCGATTCGCCCATCGGTACGGTCGGATTGGGAATATTTGGAATTGTAAGCATCCATGTATTCAGTTCCTCTTCCACCTCACTGACTTTACTGTCCAGTTCCTTGATTTCTCCCGAGAGCTTCTTCATCTCCTCAAAAACTGGAGCAACATCCTCTCCTGCTTTCTTCATGGATGGCACCTGTTTGGAAACTCTGTTCTGTTCCGCCTTCAGCTGCTCAACTTCCGTCAGCAGATTCCTTCTCTTTTCGTCCAGCGTTTTAAACTGACTCAGATCAAAATCCTCTTTTCTCGTTGACAAAGCTTTCTCTACATCTTCAAAATGTTCTCTCAGTAATTTTACATCCAGCATTTTGTGATCTCCCTCCTTTATGATAAGACTGCTGCCTCGACCGCTTTCTTCAGTGACTGTGCTTCTTCTTCAGCCAGAGCGATGTAGGATTCCCCTTTCACAATCTCTTTAATATATGTGTAGCAGCCTTCACTGCTGTGAATCGAGTTGATGATAAAACCGTTATTGTTGTCGTCCAGAAGTGTCAGAGCAAAGCTTAAATTTCCGCCCATTTCCTGAAACGCGTCATATTTCACAATCCCAAGCTTCTGATACACATTCTTCATATTTGCGTAAAGCTTGTCGATGTCACCCTGCTGTTTCCGGACAATCAGCGAAACCTGATCCATCTCCTGAAAACGATTCATCACAGAACCTTCCAGTGTCTTTCCGTCTTTACCCTTCATAAAGGACTTATACTGTGTAATAAGCCTGTTCTGCTTCTCCGCTGTCTGGATCACCAGTACGATCAGAATCAGTACAAGAACTAAGAGCAGAATGATTAATATGCCCGGATCAAACGGCAGTTTTGCCAGTATACTGTTTTCCATTATATTTCTCCTTTTTCAGCTTCATCAAAAGGAAGATCACTGCCTCAGTGTCATGATCATATGGTAAATACGATCCAGTTCATCTTCCGAATAATATTCGATTTGTATGCTTCCTTTTCCTTTTCCGCGATCGTTCAAAGTAACCTTCGTTCCGATCGCTTCTTTCATTTTGCCGGCCATATCATTGTATATTGCTGCATTTCTCGAATCTGTATACGAGACGGGAATCACTTTCTTCTTAGGTTCTTTTATGTTTCTGATAATTTTCTCTGTTTCCCTTACACTTAAATTCTCGTCAAAGATCCTTCCGGCAAGGCGGTACTGTTCTTCGGGATCCTCAAGCGCAAGAAGGGCTCTTGCATGTCCCGTCGTTATCATCTCGCTCGTAACCATATCCTGAATCTTTTCATCCAGCTTCAGCAGACGCATGGAATTCGTTACCGCAGAGCGGCTTTTGGAGACACGCTCCGCAACTTCATCCTGCTTCAGATTAAATTCATTTAAAAGCCTCTGATACGCTCTTGCTTCTTCGATCGGGTTCAAATTCTCACGCTGAATATTTTCGATCAGCGCAATTTCGATGGATTCCTGTTTCGTGAATTCGCGCACGATCACAGGAACTTCTTTCAGTCCGGCCATCTTCGCCGCCCGCCATCTTCGTTCGCCTGCGATCAGCTCATAGAAATTGCCTTTCGGCTGCACCAGAAGCGGCTGCAGTACGCCGAACTGTTTGATCGAATCCGAAAGTTCGACCAATGCGTCTTCATCGAAATTCATACGCGGCTGACTCCGGTTCGGTTCGATCAGACTCAGCTTGACCATTCTCTCGGAACTTCCTTGCTGTGTCTTGTCAGGTGCTGTTTGATTTTCATTTTTCTTCCGATTTACTTCATTTTTCACGGAAGGTTGAGGCTTCTTGTCTTCTTCTGTATTCGTATCGGAGGGTGATGCTTTCTGCCTGTTTTCCGAGTAGGAATTCATTTTTGGGATCAAGCTGTCAAGTCCTTTTCCAAGTCCTGTCTTCCTTGGTGCCATTATTCAAGATCTCCCTTCTTCAAAAGTTCATCTGCTAATTCCATATAACTGACGGCACCTGCCGACTTTGGGTCGTAAATACTGATCGGCATGCCATAGCTCGGTGCTTCCGCCAGCCTTACATTACGCGGGATCACAGTGTCAAAAATATAATCCGTCAGGTTTCCTTTTACATTTTCTATGACCTGCTGCGCAAGGTTTGTTCGCATGTCACACATTGTAAATACGATTCCCTCGATACGCAGTTCGCTGTTCAGACGTTCTTTTACAATGTTTATGGTAGAAATCAGCATAGTAAGTCCTTCGAGAGCATAATATTCACATTGAATCGGAACAAGAACGCTGTCTGCCGTTGTCATTGCATTGATCGTAAGAAGATTCAAAGAGGGCGGACAGTCGATAATCAGATAGTCATAAGCATTCCGTAATGATTCAATTTTATCTTTAAGTACAAATTCTTTATTATCAACGGAAAGAAGTTCAATTTCGGTTGCTGCAAGATCTATATTTGACGGAAGCACATCAAGGTTTTCAAGCGCGTCTTTATAAATACACGTTTTGATATCTGCTTCGTTTATGATCAAATCATAGATCGTATTATCAATACGTTTCGGATCCAGGCCAAAACCATTTGTAAGATTGCCTTGCGGATCCAGATCGATTGCCAGTATGCGCTTGCCTTTTTCAGCAAGACAAGCTGATACATTGATTGCAGTAGTCGTTTTCCCGACTCCGCCTTTTTGATTTGAAACAGCAATAATCTTTCCCATGCAAGCCTCCTTCTGATTGATTCTGTTGCCATATGGTATATTATACCATATCGTGCAAATCTGTCTAACTCTTTTTCATAATTAAATATTTGAAATGCATACATTATTTAATGAAATAGTTTGTCGATTTAATCACTGGTAACCAGAGTTGTTTTCATTGGTTAATAATGTTTCACGTGAAACATTATTCCTTGTTTAATTCATATTTGTTTAGCTTGAAGTATTGTTTGAGCTCAATGTCTTTATGTTTCAAGTGAAACATTATTCCTTTTGGTCGATATTTGTTTTGCATGAAGTTTTTTTGAAATCAATGTCTCAACGTTTCACGTGAAACATTATTAGTTTAGCTTCGTTATCGATTACTTCTTACTATTTTGAATGTTTCACGTGAAACATTTTCTATAATTTTAGAATATTAATCTATGGTATACCTGGTTTGTTTGATGTATAATATAATTTAAGTTAAGTATTTCTCTTTTTGATAATGTTTTTATTGATCAATGTATAAAAGGGAGGCTTTTATGGCTAAAAAGAGTTTTCTCAAATCAACAATTACATTTTTTTCCTCTGCTTTTATTGCTAATTTGCTTTATCATAACTACTGTATGAAAAAAAATAATAATGTATCCGACGGCAGCTATTACAGTTGGAAATATGGTGATATATATTATGAAAAATGTGGTGTCGGGGATCCTTTGCTTTTAATTCATTCACTGTCGCCTGAGCGTAGTTCCTGTGAGTGGTCTGCTGTGATCAGTTATCTTTCCAGTAAATTTACAGTTTACGCAATTGATCTACCGGGCTGTGGCCGTTCGGATAAGGATATAGATAAGTATACCGAATATTTGTACTCAGAAGCGATTACTTCCTTTGTTAAAGATGTTATTTGCGCTCCTTGTGTTGTAATTGCTTCTGAAATGTCTTCCCGGCTGCCTCTTGTTTCTTCTCATTTTGATGATTCTTTGTTTAAGAAGATTATTTTATTAGATCCACAGAATATCATTCGTCCATCCTATACAAATACATTTCGTTATTACTATTCAAAAGTAGTTGGTTTACCTGTTATAGGTTCGATTCTTTATGATATTCGTTTTAGTGCTGTTACATTACGTAACATATATGGTCTCCGTTACTTTTCAAATCCCCATCGCGTTATGTCTTCCTTTATCGAAAAATGCGTTTTCAATGCGCAGTTTGGCGGCGGAAGAGGACGATATCTTTATGAAAGCATGCTTTCCGGAATTTACGGATATGATATTCCGGAAGATGTTTTCAAGGTTTCGGTCCCGACCGTTGTTGTCCGTTATTCACATCGGATAAGAAATAAGAGATTTCTTAAAATGAATGAAAAAACGCAGGAATATGTCTATTGTGACAAAGGGTTTCTGCCGCAGGTAGAAAATCCGAAAGCATTATCTATATATTTGTATAATACAATATTTTCGTGAACTTTTTTCTTTTGCGATGTATCTTAATAACAGGAGATAATGATGTCCGCTTACAATTATAAGAAGATATCTCTTCTTGTAGACAGAGTGAAAGAGCGGGATGCTCAGGCCTTCGCAGATTTATACGGAATGTCGTATCAGAAGGTTTATTACCTGGCTCTGTCTCTTCTTCGTGATACACAGCTTGCGGAAGATGCTGTGCAGGAAACATACATTCGGGTTTTTAACTCCATCTCGTCGCTTCATGACAACAGGATGTTTATAGCGTGGCTTAATAAAATTACTTACTCCGTTTGTATGAGAATCCTTTCCGGCAGGCGTATTGACAGCGATCTCGATGAAATAGAAGAGAAGGTTACTGACAGCAATATGGACCAGGATCCATTGATTTCTACCGTTAAGAATGAATCCCGAAGAACTCTTATGAAAGAGATTCTCGCTCTTCCTGATTTATACAAGGCTGTCATACTGATGAAATTTTATGAGAATCTCAGCATCGATGAGATCTCTGAGGCTCTCGATATTCCGCCGGGAACCGTTAAGAGCCGTATTCATACGGCAAAAGGCATTTTAAAGAAAAACATATCAAAGAAAGGAGATGATCTTAAATGAATGGTTTTGGACTTCCGATCGCGAAAACGTTAAAAGAGTCTTCTGCCGGTATCAGCATGGATCCTGACAAAGCATATGCTGCTCTTGCAGGGATTTTTGCCGGCGCGGGCATAACCGCATCGGTCGCGTTTAATCCGGCATCATCCGCGTTACTTTACAAGGCGTTCAGTATTAAGGTCATCTCTGCCGCAGCTTCCGCCATCGGTGCTACGGCTGTTATCGGTACGATTGCCTTTTCTACTGTCACGCCTTCGTTTGAGCAGGTTTCATTTCCTGACACTTATACAGGAGAAGATGTATCCGTAACCGTAGATGTTTCGCATACATCTGTATTGGACAGTTTATACTGCGTCGGGCCTGACGGCAGCATTATCAATGCTTCTTCAGCTTCCGGCGGTACCTATACGCTTGATATACCGGAAAACGGTACGTATACAATTATTGCAAAGGGCAGTAACGGCAAAAGTTCTTCCTATGATTTCACCGTTGACTGTATCGACAAGGACGGTCCCATTCTTGGAAATTATTCGTCTTCAGACGACAGTCTTGTAGTATATTTCCATGACGCACAGGGAAGCGTAGATTTCAGCAGCATATACGGAGAAGCGGAAGACGGCTCCCGTATACTTCCGTTATCGGTCGACGAGTCTTCCGGTTCCGTAACATTTTCACTGCCGAAAGAGGATTTTACGATTTATGTTTCGGATACGCTTGGCAATGTTTCCGCCAATCGTGTTACCGTAAAGTAATTACTGAATCGGTGTTTTTGCAGGGATTCCTGCTTTTCTCGGATATTTTGACGGTGTACCTGATTTCTTCCGGATTACGACAAGTGAACGCGCTTCGTCGGAATCCGGAAGTGTAAACCGTTCGATCGTTTCGATGCTTCCTCCAAGGATTCGCACAGCTTTTTCTGCATTTCTGCATTCTTCATCGATCATTCCGGATTTATAAGAAATGAAACAGCCCCCGGTTTTTACATAAGGCATGCAGTATTCTGCCAGAACCGCCAGATTTGCTACAGCCCGGGACAGGCATACGTCGAATGTTCCGCGGATTCCGTCTTTTCTTACATATTCTTCTGCCCGGTCGTGCAATGCTGTGATGTTTCCAAGCTGAAGCTCGTCTATAACCTCGTTCAGAAATATTACACGTTTGTTCAATGAGTCCAGGAGCGTCATTCTTGTCTCAGGAAACATGATTTTAACAGGTATTCCTGGAAATCCTGCTCCGGAGCCGATGTCGATCACGGATGCGCTTCTTTTGTTTTCGGTCATTTTCTGAAACGCTTTCGTCTGTGCGACAGCCAGACTGTCCGCAAAATGTTTGCGAACCGCTTCTCGGTAATCGGTCACCGTCGTCAGGTTCATTACTTTGTTTCGTTCCACGATCATTTCATAATAGCGAAGAAACTGGCTGCATTGGCCGGAAGTGGGAGATAAGCCAAATACTGCCATATTACGCTTCAAAAGATTCTCTTTATCCGTTCTGTCCATCTTTGTGCATCCTCCCGTATTGTTCCATAAAGACAAGCAGAACAGCGATATCAGCCGGTGTTACGCCTGCGATCCGTGACGCCTGGCCAATGCTGTGCGGTCTGTATTTGTCCAGTTTTATGGCTGCTTCCGTCCGCAAACTTTTGATTCCGGCATAATCGATTTCTTCCGGAATTCGCTTGTTTTCCAGCTTACGGAACTGTTCGACTTGTTTTTTCTGACGTGTGATATACCCTTCATACTTGATTTCTATTTCTGCCTGTTCTGTCGTATCGTTTGGCAGATCCGGTCTTTCCGGATCAAGCGGTGCAATTTTCTGATAATTCAATTCCGGTCTTCGTATCAATTCTGCAAGAGATGCGCCATTTTTAAGTGGTGTGCTGCCGTATAACTGCAAGATTTCCTGCGTTCTTTCGGATGCGCCGATATACGTATTTTCAAGACGTTTGATTTCATTTCGGATCTGTCTTTCCTTTTGCTTAAGCTTTTCGTACCGCTCACTGCTGATCAGACCGATTTCATATCCTTTTCCCGTCAGTCTTAAATCCGCGTTATCCTGCCGCAGGAGCAGCCTGTATTCAGCTCTTGAGGTCATCATTCTGTACGGTTCGTGGTTTTCTTTCGTCACAAGATCATCGATCAGTACGCCGATATACGACTCGGAACGGTCCGGCCGGATCATTTCTTTCCCTGCCAGCTCACGTGCAGCGTTTATGCCTGCAATCAGTCCCTGAGCAGCAGCTTCCTCATATCCCGAGCTTCCGTTAAACTGGCCTCCGCTGAAAAGTCCTTTTACTTTTTTGAATTCGAGTGTCGTTTTCAGCTGTCCCGCCGCAATGCAGTCGTATTCGATGGCATATGCGTTTCGTACGATCCGGGCATGTTCGAGACCGGGAACTGTATGATACATCGCTTCCTGAACGTCTTCCGGCATGGAGCTTGACATACCGCCGATATACATTTCGTTCGTATAAAGGCCTTCCGGCTCCAGAAAAACCTGATGCCGGTCTTTATCGGGAAACCGTACGACCTTGTCTTCGATCGAAGGGCAGTAGCGCGGGCCTGTTCCTTCGATCACGCCGGCATAAAGCGGAGAGCGTTCAAGATTTTCACGAATGATTCCGTGTGTTTTTTCGTTCGTATATGTAAGCCAGCAGGAAACTTGATCCTTTTGAACCTCATCCGGGTCGGTCGTAAAGGAAAATGGAATGATCCGGTCGTCGCCGAACTGCTCCTCCATTTTTGAATAATCGACCGTGTCACCTGCGACACGGGCCGGAGTACCCGTTTTGAAGCGCTGCAGCACAATTCCAAGCTTTTCCAGCGAGGATGTCAGTTCCTTTGCGCTCTGAAGGCCGTTTGGTCCGGTTTCCGTGCTTGTTGAACCGTAAATACATCTTGCCCGCAGGTATGTGCCTGTACAGAGGATAACGGCGCCGCATTCGTAAATCGTTCCGGAACTTGTCCGGACTCCGCGTATTTTTCCGTCTTCTGCCAGTACCTCTGTGATTTCTGCCTGCCGGATACTTAAGTTTTTCTGACCTTCGAGGACTTTCCGCATGGTGCGGCTGTATTCCGCTTTGTCAGCCTGAGCGCGAAGAGAGTGGACTGCCGGTCCTTTTGACTCGTTCAGCATTTTCGACTGGATGAAGGTCCGGTCGCTCACGCGTCCCATTTCACCGCCAAGCGCATCGATTTCACGAACGAGATGACCTTTTGACGTTCCGCCGATATTGGGGTTGCAGGGCATAAGGGCAATGCTTTCGATGCTGATTGTAAAAACGATCGTACGAAAACCAAGGCGCGCGGCGGCAAGCGCCGCTTCGCAGCCTGCATGGCCTGCACCGACTACCGCAACGTCGTAATCTTTATTTACCAGTACAGAATTTGCTGAAGATTTCATCGATCAGGTCCTCCTTAGCCGTTTCCCCGGTGATCGTACCAAGTGTATTGTACGCATCCAGCAAATCTATGGAGTAAAAGTCCTCCGGCATTCCGTTCCGGATACCGTCCATAACGAGGCCGATGCTCCGCTGCGCTTCCGCGAGCGCATTTCTATGCCGGACGTTCGTAATAATGATTTCATCGCTGCATTCCATTTTGCCGGTGAAAAACATTGTCTGAATCGTTTCGTTGAGTTCCTGGATTCCCTGATGTCCGAGCATGGATACTTCAATGACCGGCCATTCTGAATCCTCCCGTGTATTCCGGTATTCTTCCCGGCATGTTTCAATAAAAGCTTCCGCTTCCTGTTTTGTAACCTTTTCTTCCAGATCTGTCTTATTCAGCAAGACGATTGTTTTTTGTTTTCTCAGCAATTTTATTATTTCTTTATCATCTGTGTCAAGCGGCTGTGATGCATCGATCATGTAAATAACAAGGTCACATTCTTCTGCATGCTGTTTTGCTTTTTTTACACCGATCTGTTCGATTTGATTCTCTGTTTTGCGGATGCCTGCCGTATCGACAAGATTGATCAACATTCCCCCGAGACGGATCTGTTCTTCGATCGTATCTCTTGTCGTCCCCGGCATATCCGTTACGATTGCACGGTCACTGCCTGACAGTATATTAAGAAGAGAAGATTTCCCTACATTCGGCTTTCCGACGATTACCGTCCGTATGCCTTCTTTTATCATACGTCCGTTTTCAAACGTATCCTGAAGTTCCTGAAGTTCCCCTTTTATTTCAAGCATCGCCGTTTCCAGCTTTCCGGCATACCCGTCGAGGGAAATATGTTCCGGGTCATCAAGTGCGGATTCAATAAATGCCGTCTGATACAGAATCCGTTTCCGGATGCTTTTTATCTTTTCGGAAAAGCTTCCGCTCAGCTGACGGAGTGAGCTTTGAAGCGCGTAATCGTTTCTTGAACGGATGATATCCATGACCGCTTCCGCCTTTGTCAGATCCATTTTACCGTTCAGAAAGGCACGTCGTGAAAATTCTCCCGGTTCGGCCGGTCTTGCGCCGCTTCGGACTAAGGATTCGAGAATTCGTTTTTTTACATAGAAGCCTCCGTGACAGTCGATTTCTGCCGTATCTTCGCCTGTATAGCTGTGGGGTTTCTTCATGATCAGAAGCATCACTTCATCAATGACTTCATTCTTGTCGACAATATACCCGTAATGTATGGTATGCGACCTCATCGCCGTAATATTGGCTTTCTCTTTCCGGCTGTTCCGGAATATCTTTTCCACCGTGGAAAATGCGTCTTCTCCGCTTATACGAATCACGCCGATTCCGGTATCCTGATCCCCGGCCGCGATCGCGGCAATCGTATCGTTTTCCATAATATGCTCCTTCGAAATAAAAAAGCCTGTCAGCAAAAGGACCGATATACACGGATATCAAGGTCTGTCCTTTCACAACAGGCTTTCTCTTATGCAATTCTTGCTGATTACTTAATTCGTATGTTCCCTGTGATCCGAGCGGCCGGGACGGTTCTGTCTGTCCCTGTGATACGGCTTGTTTCCGTAAGGTCTGTGCCCTGCATTCCCTGTATAAGGCTTGCAGTTCTTGTTCGGTGTCACAACTACCTTGCGGTACGGCTCTTCTCCTTCACTGTGCGTCTCCACATATTTGTCCTTCTGGAGTGCCGAGTGGATGATCCTTCTCTCATACGGATTCATCGGCTCGAGCGTAACTGCCTTCCGTGACCGTTTTACTTTGGAAGCAATGTTTCTGGCAAGATTCTCAAGTGTTTCTTTCCGTCTTTCACGATAATTTTCCGTATCGACCTTCACACGGATGTATTCGTCCTGATCGGTATTCACGATGATGCTTGTCAGATACTGGAGCGAATCAAGTGTCTGTCCGCGCTTGCCGATCAGAACACCCATGTCGTCACCCTTCAGATTCACTTCGATCGTATTGACCTCTTCACTGGCCGAAACGTCGATCGCAACATTCAGCTTCATTGCTTTAAATACATCTGTCAGAAACGTCTCTGCTTTGCCAAGCATCGGAGTCACGTCGACCGGCACGACTTTCTTTTCAGGCGCTTCTTCTGTGCTTTCTTTCGTTTGTCTGACCGGTTCTGTGTTTCTTATTTCTGGTTTCCTTTGTTCCGGCTTCCTTTGCTCCGGTTTCTTCTGCTCCGGTTTCTTCTGTTCCGGCTGTTTCTGTTCCGGTTTCTTCTGCTCCGGCTGTTTCTGCTCCGGCTGTTTCTGTTCCGGCTGCTTCTGTTCCGGCTGCTTCTCGGCAGCCTGCTTTTGTTCGTGCTGCTTTTGCTCGTTCTTTGCTATTTCGGCATCCTTCTGTCTCTGCTCAGCTTCAATTTCTTCGTCATCCTTCCTGCGTGCCTTGATAACGACCGGTTTGGAACCGATGCCGAGAAATCCTGAAGACCCTTTGTCTATTACCTCGTAATCAAGATGGTCACTTGTAGTTTCAAGCTGCAGAATTGCATTAATGATAGCCTCATCCAGTGTTTTTCCTTTAATTTCAGCGTATTCATTCATACCCGATTCTCCCCCTGTTCCGGATTATTTCTTGTTCTTCTCTTCATATTTTCTGACCAGATTCGCTTTATCTGCAAGACTTCCGGGTTTCGGAGCCTGGCCGGAACGCGAAGAACTGCCGGCAGAAGAATTACCTGTGGAATCAGCCCGGTTGATCGAACGTGTATTTTGCTTTGCTCTTTCCGACATGCGCACGTTGACTGTCTCTTTCTGCTTCTCTCTGGTTTTGATTACTTTTTCTTTATTCTTCTCAATAATTGCATTGATATCGATCTTGTCAAGGTACTTGTTAATGCCAAGCTGTTCCGCAGCACGAATGACAGCGCCGGCGATCCAGTAAAGACCAAGTCCTGTAGGAAGTGTAAAGCAGAAGAAAACGGACATCAGCGGCATCATCATGTTCATCGTCTTCATCTGTTTTGCCATCTGATTTTCCGGATCGTCCATGCCCGGCTGCGGCATCAGTATAATATTCAGATACTGTGTTATACCGGAAACGATCGGAATCAGAATCGCAACGAAGCACATCAGAAACTGCTTCTCTGACCAGTTTGCCAGAAAGATGCTCATCGGTGAATCCGCAATATTGATTCCCAGAAACATCGTATACTGCTTGATTTCTGTATATGTCTGATCCGCAGCACCGGAAAAGCCTGCAATGCTGCTCCCAAGATCTTTCAAAGATGCCCATGTCGAATTCTGAAGCTTCCACAGGACATCAATGATCGTATTGCTGTTTACAGAAGATATCGTGACTTTTACCGTTTTGGCAAAGGCCGTAAAACTGTCAGCAGGAATCGTACTTATCATATCGACAAGTCCGTAGTGATTATATACTGCTTTAATAGAAGGAACGTATGCCGGTATATTGTAGATTACCCTGTACATGGCATACAGAATAGGAAACTGTATCAAAACCGGAAGACATCCGCCGGTAGGGCTCGTTCCGTATTTTGCGTAAACTTCTTTCGTTTCGGCCTGCATCAGCATCATGGATTCTTCATCGCGTTTTCCCTTGTACTTCTTCTGGATCTTCGTGATTTCAGGATTCATAATGGCAGACATCTTGGAAAATTTCTGCTGTTTGATCGTCAGCGGAAGCTGAGCAATATAGACGATCAAGGTAAATAAAATAATACACCAGCCCAGGTTTGTAACTCCCTGAACAAAAAACAAGTTCATGATCAAACCGAAGAACTTGGCAATCGGACCGATGATAAATGTATTCGACGCTGTCAGCAGCAACGCTTCTGTCATAAAAACCTCCTCTTAATCATGGAACCGGATCATAACCGCCCTTTGCAAACGGATTACAGCGCAGAATTCTCCAGGCTGTCAAAAGACCGCCCTTCCACGCACCATACTTCTCGATGGCTTCCAGTCCGTACTGCGAACACGTCGGTATATAGATACACTGACCTCTCTTGATCGGCGATAAATATTTTCTGTAAAATTTAATCATTGCGATTAAGATTCTCTTCATGATTATTTGATCCCGATTCCATTTCTCTGTAAATACCGTGATCTGCTCCAAGACGGAGCAATGAGTTCTCAACTGCATGAAAACTTCTTCCGCAGACACTTCTTCTCGCGATAACTGCTATATCGCAGCCTGTGCAGAAACAGGCTTCGTGAAGCCGGTAGCTTTCTTTGACCAGTCGTTTGATTCGATGGCGTACAACGCTGTTGCCGACTTTCTTGCTGACAGAAATACCGAGGCGGTTCTGCTTCGTACCGTTCGGCATAAAATACATTACGAGGTACCTGTCGGCCTTCGACCGGCCTTTCTCGTAAATCTGTCTGAAATCGTTGTACTTTCTCAATGGTTCCGTAAATTTCATGTCTGTTTCCAATCCGGGACAGCCAAAATTCGATATAAAGAAAGGCCACAAATATGCGGCCTACGCTCTATATCTATATAGCTATTTGTTTTCTTCCCTTGGCTCTGCGCATGGCTAATACTTTACGGCCGCCTGCCGAACTCATTCTCGCGCGAAATCCGTGAACGCGGGCTCTGGGTTTCTTCTTCGGCTGAAATGTCATTTTCATAATATCGGGCACCTCCTGACTTTTTTGAATCGTCAACTGCTATGACGATGAGAATAATAATCCCCTCTTTACCGGAATATCATTACAATTATAGTAGAAAAGAAGTTCACCGTCAAGATAAACCTTCTTTTTCCGCAAGAAATTGTTATCCCGGCATAAATTATTTATGCACATTTTGTGGATAACCTGCGCAAAAACCGTGGAATACTTGAAAAATAACTCATAATAAATAAGAAAAAGCACCGATATTCTGTCGTTATTCACGCGAATGAATTATTCACAAAAGATGATGATGCACGCGGCCGGGAACTCTTTTAATTTCTTGATTAATCTCTTATTCATGATATAATATGTTTATGTGCCTCGAACCATTTATCTGCCTGGCACATTCTTCATCTAGACAGCTGCGGGGGAGTAATTGTTATTATGGATAAGATATTCGACAACTGGAATAAAATCAAAGAAGCCATCCACCTGGAATATGATCTAACCGATGTTTCATTTCGTACCTGGATCCAGCCTTTGGAAATTTATAAAATTGAAAACAACCGCGTAACAATTCTTGTAAACCTGGAAGGCTCCGTCGATTACATCAAGAATAAGTTTACGCTTCCTTTTCATGTCATTATTTCTCAGTTTGCCGGAAGTGAATACGACGTTGAATTCGTTTCGCCGACAATGATCCAGGACATCGGCGTTTCCCCAAAGAAAGCAGAACCGATGCGCAAAAACACATCTCTTCTTGTAAACCTTAATCCGAAATACACGTTTGATACGTTCGTCGTAGGGAAGAACAACGAATTTGCCCACGCTGCATGTCTTGCTGTCGCCGAGGATCCTGGCAAAACTTACAATCCTCTTTTTCTTTACGGCGGCGTCGGACTTGGAAAGACGCATTTGATGCATTCCATCGCACATTACGTCCTTGACAAGTTTCCTGACAAGAAAGTCCTCTACGTAACGAGCGAAACATTTACGAATGATTTGATCGATGCGATTCGTTTCGGCAAGACAGGCAATGCCGACGCAATCGTAAAATTTCGTGAGAAATACCGAAACAACGATGTTCTGCTCGTTGACGATATTGAATTTATTATAGATAAACTCGGTACACAGGAAGAATTTTTTCATACCTTCAATGATCTTTACAGCCGTGAAAAAGCGATCATTATTTCTTCCGATAAGCCTCCGAAGAATTTTGATACGCTTGAAGAGCGGTTCCGCACGCGGTTTGAATGGGGTATTACAGCCGATATCGGACGTCCCGACTTCGAAACACGTATGGCAATTCTTCATAAGAAAGAAGAAATGGATCATCTGGAACGATATCATATTCCAAATGAAGTGCTTGAATACATTGCAGCCAATGTGAAATCAAATATCCGTGAACTGGAAGGATCTTTGAATAAACTCGTCGCACTTGCCAACCTTCAGAATATGGAAATCAATATTACGCTTGCTCAGGACGCTTTGAAAGATATTATTTCTCCGAATGAGAAGAAGAAGGTAACACCGAAACTGATCCTGGATATCGTTGCGGAGCATTATCACGTCTCCTCCGATGAAATTGTCAGCAAAAAGCGAAATGCTGAACTCGTAAGGCCTCGTCAGATCGTCATGTATCTCTGCCGCAGAATGTCAAACGCGAAGTATATGGAAATAGGAAATCTTCTGGAACGTGACCATACGACCGTCAAATACGGAGAGAAAGCGATTGCGAAAGAAATTACGAAAGATGAAACACTTGCAAATACTGTGGATATCATAATGAAGAAAATCAGTCCAAATTAAACTTATTCTTCCTTATTCTTTCCTTATTACCGCGGTTGCCAATCTTTTATTAAAAGCTGAAACCCTTTAGTAACGGGCGAAAGGAGAGTTTTCCACATATCCACAGCACCTATTATTACGTTTACTGATTATTTTTTTATTATTTTTATTATGCACACACCGGAAAGGAGTCACCAATGAAAATAACCTGTACAAAAGCAAATCTTCTGAAAGGGATCAATATTGTGTCAAAAGCCGTACCGGTCCGTACGACAATGCAGATTCTGGAATGCATTCTCATTGATGCTACAACAGATGTCATTAAGCTGACGGGAAACGATATGGAACTCGGAATCGAAACGAAAGTCGAGGGAGTGATCTCTTCACGCGGTATGACAGCGATTGACGCAAAGGTATTCAGTGAGATCATCCGAAAGCTTCCGGATTCGGATGTCGAGATCGAATCTGTTGAAGACGGAGAGAATGTACAGATATTGATAACGTGCGAGAAATCAAAATTCAATATCGCAGGTCACAGCGGTGACGACTATTCGTTCCTGCCATTTATCGAGAGAAACGAATCCATTACAATTACCCAGTTTACCCTGAAAGAAGTTATCCGCCAGACGGTCTTTTCCATTGCGGTAAATGATAATAACAAGAGGATGACGGGGGAGCTTTTTGAAATACGTGACAATATTCTTCGTGTCGTTTCCCTTGACGGACACCGTATTTCGATCCGAAAAGTGGAATTAAAGGAAAACTATGTGCCGAGAAAGGTCATTGTCCCTGGAAAGACATTGACAGAAATCAGCAAGATTCTTTCGGGAGATACGGAAGAAGATGTAGTTATTTCATTTGCGGCAAACCACGTTGTTTTTGAATTCGATGATTCTGTCGTCGTTTCCCGTCTGATAGAAGGGGATTATTTTAATATCGATCAGATGCTTTCCGGCGATTATGACACGAAGCTTGTTATCAACAAGAAGAGTTTTCAGGATTGTATCGATCGTGCTTCTCTTTTGATCAGTGAAAGCGACAAGAAACCGATCGTCATGGATATCCGTGATGATACAATGGATTTAAGTATTCGGTCACAGCTTGGAAACATGGAAGAGAGCATCGGGATTTCAAAAGAGGGAAAAGATCTTCTGATCGGCTTCAATCCGAAATTTCTGCTTGACGCGCTGCGTGTCATCGACGATGAAGAGGTAACACTTTATATGATCAATCCGAAGGCGCCTTGTTTTATCAAAGATGAAAGGGAAAGCTATATCTATCTGATATTGCCGGTAAATTTCAATGGAAGTCATTAAGCTGAGAGAGGAATATATCAAACTTGGACAGGCATTGAAGGCATCCGGAGCCGTGTCTTCCGGAGTAGACGGCAAATATGCTGTTTTGGACGGGCTTGTCAAAGTAAACGGAGAGACAGAAACAAGAAGGGGAAGGAAACTGTACGGCGGGGACGTTGTTCTTTATAACGGTCAGGAGATACGTATTGAATCATAAGGTGGGATCATGGTTGTCACATCACTGAAACTGAAGGATTTTCGAAATTATGATCTTCTCGATCTGGAATTTGATCCCCTTACGAATATTTTTTACGGTGATAACGCGCAGGGAAAAACCAACATTCTGGAAGCTCTTTATCTTGGAGGCACGACTCGTTCGCACCGCGGAACGAAGGATAAAGATATCATCCGGTTTGACAAGGATGAATCGCATATCGAAATGAATGTTGACCGCGGCGGCACAAAATACTGCATTGATATCCATATCAAGAAAAATGAACCAAAGGGCGCTGCCATCAATAAGGTTCCGATCCGCCGGGCAAGTGAACTGTTTCAAATTGTGAATTTTGTTTTCTTTTCTCCGGAAGACTTGAATATTATCAAGAATTCACCGGCAGAAAGAAGAAAGTTTATGGATACGGAGCTTTGTCATCTTGACTCCGTATATCTTCATGATCTCATAAATTACAATCATATCATCGGTCAAAGGAATAAGCTTCTGAAAGAGCTTGTATATCGTCCTGAACTTCTTTCAACACTTGATATATGGGATGAGCAGTTGATCCAGTATGGAAATAAAATAATTAACAGAAGAAATATTTTTGTACAAAATCTCAGTGAAATATTGTATAATATACATAAGAATCTTACAGGCGGAAAGGAGTGCCTGGAAGTTCTGTACGAGCCGGCATCCCCGGAAGAGGATTTCGGCAGTGAACTTGTGCGTTCAAGAGAACGTGACATGAAAGTATGCAGCACATCGGTCGGACCGCACAGAGATGACCTTGGGTTTCTGGCAAACGGAGTCGATCTGCGTGTTTTCGGATCACAGGGACAGCAGCGTACGGCGGCTTTATCTTTGAAGCTTGCCGAGATCGAACTGATCCGCAGTCTGGTCCATGATACACCGGTGCTTTTGCTGGATGACGTTCTTTCCGAGCTGGATCAGAACAGGCAGGAATATCTTTTAAACAGTATCCATGATATTCAGACCATGATAACGTGCACCGGACTTGATGAATTTGTCAATCACAGGTTCTGCGTCAACCGTATTTTTAAAGTTGCCGGAGGAACCGTTACAAAAGAGAATTAAAGGAGGCTCGTATATGAGTCAGGACAAGGAACTAGATTTTGAAAAACCGAGCAGTGAAGCATCGGATGAAAGCGATGACATCGTCGTTGATGAGAAGGAAATCGAAGAACGAATCGAAGTAGATGCCGGAACGGAATACGGTGCGGATCAGATCCAGATTCTGGAAGGTCTGGAAGCGGTACGAAAGCGTCCCGGCATGTATATCGGCACGACTGCATCGAGAGGGCTGCACCATCTTGTGTATGAAATTGTGGATAATTCTGTTGATGAAGCGCTGGCAGGCTTCTGCGATAATATCGAAGTTACGATCAACGAAGGAAATTCAATCACAGTGATCGATAACGGCCGCGGTATTCCGATCGGAATCAACCATAAAGCGGGGATTCCCGGTGTAGAGGTCGTATTTACGATTCTTCACGCCGGCGGCAAATTCGGCGGCGGGGGTTATAAAGTATCCGGCGGACTTCACGGTGTCGGCGCGTCTGTCGTGAATGCGCTTTCAGAATGGCTGGAAGTTACGATCAGCAGCGAGGGAAAACTATACAGGCAGCGGTATGAACGCGGCCATGTAGTTGACAAGCTTCACGTTATCGGTGAATGTGAACATGACAGGACCGGAACACGTGTAGATTTCCTGCCTGATAAGGAGATTTTTGAGGACACGGTGTTCGATTTTGAAGTTTTGAAACAGCGTCTCCGCGAAATGGCTTTTCTTACGAAGAACCTCAAGATCACTCTGCGTGATCTGCGTCAGGAGGAACCGGTGGAACGAGTTTTCCACTATGAAGGCGGAATACGTGAATTCGTACAGTATCTGAATAAGAGCAAGACGCCTCTTTATGAGGATATCATGTATTTTGAGGGCATTAAGAACAACGTATATGTGGAAGTCGCCATGCAGCATAATGACGGCTATAATGACAATACATACGGATTCGTCAACAATATTACGACACCGGAAGGCGGTACGCATGTCATCGGCTTCCGCAATGCGATCACGAAGACGTTTAATGATTATGCAAGAAAGAACAAGCTTCTGAAGGACAATGAAGAGAATCTTTCCGGTGACGATATCAGGGAAGGACTTACGGCGATCATCAGCGTGAAGATCGAGGATCCGCAGTTTGAAGGTCAGACAAAGCAGAAGCTTGGAAATTCTGAGGCGCGCGGTGCGGTCGAGAGTGTAGTCAGTCAGCAGCTGGAGATTTATCTGGAACAGAATCCTTCCGTTGCACGGATGATCGTTGACAAGTCGGTACTGGCGCAGCGTGCGCGTGAAGCAGCCCGGAAAGCCAGGGATCTTACGCGGCGCAAGAATCCGCTGGATTCCATGGCGCTTCCCGGAAAGCTCGCGGATTGTTCCGACAAGGATCCTGTAAACTGTGAAATCTATATCGTTGAGGGAGACTCTGCCGGTGGTTCAGCCAAGACGGCGCGTGACAGGAAGACACAGGCGATCCTGCCGCTTCGCGGCAAGATTCTGAACGTTGAGAAGGCACGTCTCGACAGAATATACGGCAACGCAGAAATAAAAGCGATGATCACGGCGTTCGGCACGGGGATCCATGATGATTTCGATATTACAAAGCTGCGTTATCACAAGATCATTATTATGACGGATGCCGATGTCGACGGCGCCCATATCAGTACGCTGATGCTGACGTTCCTTTACCGGTTCATGCCGGATCTGATCAAGGAAGGCCATGTTTATCTGGCACAGCCGCCGCTATACAAGATCGAGAAGAATAAGACGGTTCGGTATGCGTACAGTGATGATGAACTGAACAAGATCCTGGAAGAGCTTGGCCGGGACGGCAACAACAAGATTCAGCGTTATAAAGGTCTTGGTGAAATGGACGCGGAGCAGCTGTGGGAGACGACCATGGATCCGGCGAGGCGCATTCTTCTTCGTGTATCGTATGACGAAGAATGTTCTTCCGATCTTGACGTAACGTTTACGACGCTCATGGGCGACAAGGTAGAACCAAGGCGGGAATTTATCGAAGAGAATGCAAAATACGTTCAGAACCTTGATATCTGACAGAAAGGACATTACGAATGGAAGATAATATATTTGACAAGGTCCATGAAGTAGACTTGCAGAAGACCATGGAAACATCTTACATCGACTATGCCATGAGTGTAATTGCTTCACGTGCGCTGCCGGATGTGCGTGACGGTCTGAAGCCTGTCCAGCGAAGGATCCTGTATTCAATGATCGAACTGAACAACGGACCGGATAAGCCGCACCGCAAATGCGCGCGTATCGTCGGTGATACAATGGGAAAATATCACCCGCACGGTGACAGCTCGATATACGGAGCCCTCGTTAATATGGCTCAGGAATGGTCTACGAGATATCCGCTTGTGGACGGCCATGGAAATTTTGGCTCGGTCGACGGAGACGGCGCTGCGGCAATGCGTTACACGGAGGCCAGGCTGAGCAAGATCTCCATGGAAATGACAGCGGACATCGGCAAGGATACCGTTGACTTTGTGCCGAATTTCGACGAAACAGAGAAAGAACCGACTGTGCTGCCTTCTCGTTTTCCGAATCTTCTTGTAAACGGGACATCCGGTATTGCGGTCGGAATGGCTACCAATATACCGCCGCACAACCTGCGCGAAGTCATTTCCGCTGTTGTGAAAATCATAGATAACGAGATTGACGAAGACAGGGATACAGACATCAGTGAGATACTGGGAATTATTAAAGGACCGGACTTTCCTACCGGAGCAAAGATCCTGGGTACGCGCGGCATCAATGAGGCGTATCTGACCGGACGCGGAAAGATCCTGGTCCGTGCCGTCACGGAAATTGAGACGATGCCGAACGGAAAGAGCCAGATCATCGTGACGGAGCTTCCGTATATGGTCAATAAGGCCAGGCTGATCGAAACGATCGCGGACCTCGTCCGCAACAAAAAGATTGACGGCATTACGGCACTGAGCGATCAGTCGAACCGGGAAGGCATGCGTGTCTGCATCGAGCTTCGGCGCGACGCGAACGCGCAGGTAATACTGAACCAGCTTTACAAGCATACGCAAATGCAGGATACGTTCGGTGTGATCATGCTGGCGCTGGTGAACAATGAGCCGAAGATCATGAATATCCTGGAAATGCTCACCTATTATCTGGAGCACCAGGAGAACGTCGTATCCAGAAGATGCCGGTATGAACTGAATAAAGCGGAAGAGCGGGCGCATATATTGAAGGGCCTGCTGATTGCCCTTGACAATATCGACGAAGTGATTCGGATCATTCGCGCTTCCCATACGGCACAGATCGCCAAAGAAGGCCTGATGGCGCGCTTCGGACTTACAGATGCGCAGTCACAGGCGATCGTGGACATGCGTCTTCGTGCTCTGACAGGACTGGAACGTGAGAAGCTGGAAGAGGAGTACGCACAGCTGATGAAACGGATCGAGGAACTGACGGCGATTCTGGCTGACAAGAAGCTTCTGCTCGGCCTTATCCGCGGCGAACTGCTGGAGATCAGCGAGAAATTCGGAGACGGCCGCAGAACAGAAATCGGCTACGATGAATACGATATGTCAACGGAAGATCTGATCCCGAAAGAAAACGTTATTATTACGATGACGAAGCTCGGATACGTCAAACGGATGTCGATGGATACATTCAAGAGTCAGCACCGCGGCGGCAAGGGCATCCGCGGCATGCAGACGATCGACGGCGATTACATCAAAGAGCTTTTTATGACGACGACACATCATTATATCCTGTTTTTTACAAATCAGGGGCGTGTCTACAGACTGAAAACATATGAGATACCGGAAGCCGGAAGAAACGCGCGCGGAACTGCCATTATCAATCTGCTGCAGCTGCAGGCTGATGAGAAGATCACGGCTGTGATCCCGATTCATGAATATAAGAGCGGCCGTTACCTCTTCATGGCTACGAAGAAGGGACTTGTCAAGAAAACGCCGCTGGAAGAGTACGCAAATGTCCGCAAGACCGGACTCACTGCGATCCTGCTTCGTGACGGCGACGAGCTGATCGAAGTCAAATGGACGGACGGCACGAACGATATCGTTATGGCAACGAAATTTGGCCAGTGCATTCGGTTCCACGAAACGGATGTCCGCAGCACAGGCCGCAAGACGATGGGTGTCCGCGGCATGAACCTGGAAGACGGGGACGAAGTGATCGGCATGCAGATGACGTCTCAGGGCGATTATCTGCTGATCATCTCCGAGAACGGCATGGGCAAGCGCACGCTGATGTCGAAATTCTCACCGCAGAACCGCGGCGGAAAAGGTGTAAAGTGCTATAAGATCACCGGCAGGACAGGCGATGTCGTTGGCATGAAAGCGGTCAGTGAAGAGAACGAAATTCTGATCATCAATACGGCGGGAATCGTGATCCGTATCGAATGCAAAGACATTTCCGTGCTGGAACGGATCACATCAGGTGTGAAACTGATCAACCTTTCAGACGACGATATCGTGGCAAGCGTCGGGAAGGTCCGCGAAAATGAAAACGCGGAAGAGCGCAGCGATGATGAAATGACGGAAAAAGGCCTTGCTGACGGGATCCTTGGCGCACGGGACGAGGAAGAAAACGAAGATCCGGAAAGCGACGCGGAAGGCAATGCAGAAGGCACAGCGGAAAGCGATCAGGAATAATACAGAACGATATCTATAATTTGCGGAAATAATCGCAGGCTAAGAAATCCATGAGCAGGACTTTGGACTGTTCACGGATTTCTTTTTCGTCCGCGTGTTCCATCCGGCTTGTATGGATATATCCCCAGAGACCGTTGCAGAGGAAGCTGGTCGTTCTTTTTACGGAATATTTTGGCTTGAGCTTCCGGCCGTAAACAGATGTCAGATGTTCAATACTGCGCATGATATACCAATAGAAGGAAAAGTACAGATACGGGCTTTCTTCGGACTGGGTATGCTGCAGAAAATCAAAATAATCAAAATAAATATCGATAATGACATCAAGCAGGTTGCAGTATCCGATGACAGGATCGTCATCCGGATTGCTGTTTTCCTGAACTTTATTCAGCTTCTCCGTGGCAATCAGCAGGATGTCATGGAAAAAATCGTCGACAAGCTCGTATTTGTCGCCGTAATACGTATAAAAGGTGATTCTGCTGACGTTCGCTTCCTTGCAGAGTGAAGTCACAGTGATAAGCTCGAAAGGCGAGTGAGAAAGAAGTCTTGTCAGAGCTTCCTTCAGACTCTTCTTTGTTTTCTGTATCCGTCGGTCTTCCATATTTTAACACTTTTCCTTATCTGTAAAAGTACCGTACACATTCCGTTCACTTGTTATTGCAAATATTTTCCTTGAAGATATCATACTAGGTGTATAAATATCTGTCAATAGAGAGGTGAGCGCATCATGAGAATAATTTTTGTTACACCGGCACCGTTTTTGAGAAGAATGCCCGCCTATCGCTTCGCCGGAAGCTTTTACGGTCAGTCAAATTCTATTACGGGACCGCTGATCCTGGGCGGTATTTTGAAAAAAGCCGGACACACGGCGGAGGTATATGAAGAGCTGAATGCAAAAGTCGATCTCGACAAATTGATACCCGGTACGGATGTTTTCTGTATTTCTATTATGACATCCAACGCGGTGCGGGGATATGAACTTGCGGATCAGATACGAAGAAGCAGTAAGGCGCGTGTTCTGATCGGTGGGATACATGCCACGGCATTGCCGGAAGAAGCTTTAAAACACGCGGATCAGGTGATCACAGGCGAGGGGGAGCAGGTGATCCTTGATGTTGTAGAAGGCCGGCTTACGGACAGGATCGTAACCGGAATTCCGTCAGAAAATCTGGACGAAGTGCCTTTTCCGGATTATTCGATCCTGAAAACGCCGTGCAAAAGTGCCAATGTCATGTCAACGAGAGGATGTCCGTACAGCTGCACATTCTGCACGACATCGCGCATGTTCCGGCCATACCGGGAGCGCAGTATCGACAACGTGATCAAAGAGATCCGCATGTACAAAAAAATGGGCTTCCGATACATGAATTTTGAAGACGACAATTTTACCGCGGATAAAGATCGGGCAAAAGAAATCTGCCGCCGGATGATTTCGGAGCATCTTCAGTTCAAGGAATCGTTCTTCTTCGGAAGGACCGATATGGCAAATGATGAAGAACTGCTGGATCTTCTTCAGAAAGCGCATTTAACGAGAGTTCTGATCGGAATCGAATCACTGAACCAGTCTGCACTCGATTCGATCCATAAATGCCAGAGCGTTCAGGATATACAGCGTGCTGCGGCTGCCTGCAAACGCCATAAGATCCGTTTGATCGCAAGCATCGTTCTTGGCATCGACGATGACTGCCGCAAAGATATCCGGCGTTCGATCGACTTTGCGAAAAAAATCGACGCGTATGAGCTTCAGCCCGCGATTCTGACGCCGTTTCCCGGTACACCGGTCTATGATAAGTATACTTCGGAAAACAGGATGCTGGACGTACCGTGGACTGCGTTTGACATGACCAACGTGACATTTCAGCCGTACCATATGTCGCCGTGGAAGCTGCAGGAAGAGTTCTATAAAGCAGTCGACTATTTTTACGATTTCAAGTCATCGTTCCGGATCCAGAAAATTTTCGGACTGGAATACGGAATTCGCAGGAGAGGTCTGTCATTCCTTACGCGGCTCGGAACAGCCGGCGCACGGTTCGCGGCAAACTGCGTCAAAGGAAGCCCGTATTACAAATTAAAGCACACGGCCTGGAAAAAGCCTTGTCAGGAAGCATCATGACTTCGGTCATGATGCTTTTTATTATTGACGGTATGAGTACGCTGACGCTATAATGGATTCGTTGAAAAGGAGAAAATATATGCGTACGATACAGTCAGAGGAAATCACAAGAAATATAAAAGAAATGTGTATGGAAGCGAATTACCGCCTGGCTCCCGATATGGAAAAAGCAATCGCTGACGGCGCGGAACGTGAGGAATCACCGCTCGGACGCGAGATCCTGCAGTCGCTCGGCGAGAATCTCACAACGGCCTGGGAGGAACAGATACCGATCTGTCAGGATACAGGCATGGCAGTTGTTTTTCTGGAAATCGGTCAGGATGTCCATATAGAAGGCGCATTCCTGGAAGATGCCGTAAATGAAGGCGTCCGTCAGGGATATACGGAAGGTTATCTGCGCAAATCCGTCGTGCGCGACCCGATCATACGGGAAAACACGAAGGACAACACACCGGCTGTTATCCATGAGAAGATCACAGAAGGCGATAAGATACGCATTACGGTAGCACCGAAGGGATTCGGAAGCGAAAATATGAGCAGGGTTTTCATGCTGAAGCCTGCCGATGGTCTGGACGGCGTCAGGAAGGCTGTTCTCACGGCTGTCTGTGAGGCCGGACCTAACGCATGCCCTCCGGTCGTTGTCGGAGTCGGCATCGGCGGTACATTTGAGAAATGCGCATCCATGGCGAAGGAAGCGCTGCTTCGGGAAGCAGGAAGTCATTCCGATATTCCATACGTAAAAGAACTGGAAGAGGAGCTTCTTCAGGACATCAACCGGAGCGGCATCGGACCTGTCGGTCTGGGCGGCACAACGACGGCGCTTGCGGTCAATATTAATACGTATCCGACGCATATCGCCGGACTGCCGGTAGGAGTCAATATTTGCTGTCACGTAAACCGTCACTCCGTACGCGTGCTGTAGCGGATGGGAGGAGCAGAATGAAGATAAGAATGAACCTGCCGGCGACAGACGATCAGCTTCAGTCGCTGCAGGCAGGAGATTATGTTTACCTTTCGGGAACGGTATATACGGCCCGTGATGCCGCGCATGCGCGTATGAAAGAAGCGCTTGATCAAAACCAGGATCTTCCTTTTCCGCTGAAGGGAAGCGCAGTTTACTATATGGGGCCGACCCCGGCGCGGGAAGGCCGCGTGATCGGCTCGGCGGGACCGACAACGGCAAGCAGGATGGACCGGTATACACCACGCCTTCTCGATCTTGGCCTTAAAATCATGATCGGAAAAGGACGTCGTTCAAAAGAAGTTGCGGACGCGATCGTACGAAACAAAGCCGTTTATTTTGCGGCGGTCGGAGGCGCGGGAGCGCTGCTTTCCAAATGCATCGTAAAGTCGGACGTCATTGCTTATGAAGATCTCGGAACAGAAGCAGTGCGTAAGATGGAGCTGAAAGATTTCCCGGCGATCGTAGTCATGGACACGGAAGGCAGAAACTTGTATGATACAGCCAAAGAAACATATTGTACCCTTGACAGACAGGAGTGAGACATGGCCTCACTTTACATCGCAGATGTGACCGGACTGCGGGATCCGGCGGTATACAGAAGACGGACAGCTTCCCTTCCGGAATGGAAGAAAAAAGAGCTTGACCGCTGCATGTATCAGGATGACAGAGCCAGAGGCGCAGGTGCGTTTCTGCTCCTTGCCGAGGTATGGAAAAATACAGGACATTATGAGTTACTACATATTAAAAAGGGAGTGTACGGAAAACCATATATAGTGGAAGATCCTTCTTTTCACTACAATATATCACACGCCGGCAGATACGTGCTCCTTGGCACGGCTTCTTCTGAGCTCGGCGTGGATATTGAAGAGATCGGAAATATTCATCAGAGTCTGGAAGAACACTTTTTTTCCGAAGAAGAGCGGAAGTGGATCGGTGAATCGGAAAATCCGGAACGGGAATTTTACCGGATATGGACGATGCGGGAAAGCTACGTCAAACGGATCGGCGGGGGACTGTCTGTTGATTTTCGTTCTTTTTCTCTTTCACAGGGAAAAACGGCAGCAGTGGAATCCGGCGGAATAATGATAAAAAATTATTTTCATGAAGTTGCCCAAATCCCGGGTTACGCGGTGTCTGTCAGTCTGGAAACAGAAGAAAATGTTGATCTGATCCCGGTTTCCCTGCTTTGGTAATGCACAGAAAGCCGCCCGGTAATTGAAAACATATGTATTTAGCCGTTGACAAAGGCCTTTTGATAAAGTATAATAACATTTGCGCTGAGCGCAGAAAAGTATATCGAAGTAATTGAATTCAGACCCTGGAGAAGTACTCAAGTTGGCTGAAGAGGCGCCCCTGCTAAGGGTGTAGGTCGGGGAACCGGCGCGAGGGTTCAAATCCCTCCTTCTCCGTATCTCTTATTAGTGATTGAATTCTCAGGAATCCGTTTTTTTGTTGACAAGGGATAGATTCAGGTGGTATACTATTAAACACTTGCGAAATATCTGCAAGTGTGGTTTTTTTCACTTCAGAACCTTGATAATTAAACAGCAGAATTAACACAATACCCGAAGTTCTTAAAGAGAATTTTTGAAGAAGTACAACCAAGTAATAGAACGGAAAGATTAGCCAA
>Ga0183096_1000751_pt1 | contig 35777 bp, 30 predicted proteins | sample Biomet5_FD_127791 | JGI IMG/M metagenome (GOLD analysis project Ga0183096, IMG submission 127791) | Microbial communities from bioreactor (seeded with sewage sludge) at LBNL, California, USA - Biofuel metagenome 5 (version 2) (version 3) | ecosystem: Engineered > Bioreactor > Anaerobic >... | reverse complement strand
GCAATAAATCGCGTCGCGCAGGCTGCCGTTGCCAGGGCTGTGGTAGATGTTCTTGTCCTGAGACGTATAATGGAACGATATTTCGGGAAACGCCAGTATATACCGGGAAATAAGGTCGGAAACATAGGCTGCTTCGTTTGCCGGGCTTTTCAAAAATTTCAGCCGAGCGGGGACGTTGAAAAACAGATTGGATACGGTAACGGAGGTCCCGTCCGGCAGCCCCGCCGGCTTAACGTCTTCCATTTGCCCTCCGGAAGCGCGCATGATCGCGCCCATTTCCTCGTCGCGCCTCTTTGTTTTCAGCTCCACCACAGACACCGCCGATATGCTGGAGAGAGCCTCACCCCTGAAGCCCTGCGTGCTGATGTAATTGAGATCCTGCTCGGTGAAGATCTTGCTGGTGGCATGTTTCTCAAAGACCAGTGGCGCATCGTCCGCCGCGATACCCGCTCCGTTGTCCGTTACGCATAACTGGCGGATGCCTCCGTCTGTTATGCTGACGCTGATGGCGCTTGCGCCCGCGTCAATCGCGTTTTCCACCAGTTCTTTTACGACGCTGAGCGGCCGCTCAACAACCTCGCCGGCGGCAATTTTATCTGATACGCTTTTTGATAAACGCCTGATCTGTCCCATGTAATCCCCTTTATCTGAGTCTGTGCTTGATCTCACTCAACAGCTTAAGCGAATCCAGCGGTGTAATATTATCCAGATTGACATCTTCCAGCATGGCGGTTAGTTCATCGCGCCCAAAGCTCTGCTCCGTCTGCTGCCTCCTCTGCCCCAAAATGCTGTCATCCTTGTTGACGAGAGCGGTCATGATAGCCTTGGCTCGTTCTGTAACGCCGTCGGGAACGCCGGCCAGTTTGGCCACCTCAATACCGAAGCTTCTGTCTGCGCCGCCGCGAACAATCTTGTGCAAAAATATAACGGTATCACCGATTTCTTTAACGGTAATGGAATAGTTACTGACGCCATCCACAACGCCCTCCAGCTCCGATAACTCATGAAAATGTGTCGCGAACAGCGTTTTGGCCTTAATATGTCGGCTGATGTATTCCACCACGGACCAGGCAATGGACAGGCCGTCCAGTGTACTGGTCCCCCGCCCAATCTCATCGAGGATCAGAAGGCTGCGCGGCGTAGCGTTGTTGAGAATATTAGCGACCTCGCTCATTTCCACCATGAACGTGCTTTGTCCCGAAGCCAGATTGTCCGACGCACCGACTCGTGTGAATATTTTATCTACAATACAGATGCTGGCGCTGTCGGCCGGGACGAAGCAGCCCATGTGAGCCATCAGTACGATCAGCGCCACTTGCCGCATATAAGTGCTTTTTCCCGCCATGTTCGGGCCGGTCAGTATCATAATGCTCTCTTCGCCCGATATCTGCGTATCATTTTTGACAAAGCTGGATTTTACAAAGGATTCTACCACCGGATGCCTTCCCCCGATGATACAAAGATCTCCCTCCGGAACGATGGACGGCCGCGCGTAGTTTCTTTCATACGCGACGGCGGCGAAGCTTTGCAGCATATCGATAAGCGCCACGGCATCGGCGCTTTTCTGAAAACGCCGGATATTATCAGATAAAGTCTGCCGGATACCGATGAAGCATTCGTATTCCAGCGCGACTCGCTTTTCTTCCGCGCCGGTCAGTTTCTCTTCCATCTCCTTGAGTTCCGGCGTTACAAAACGCTCACAGTTAGTCAGAGTCTGTTTACGTATATAATGGTTGGGGACTTGTCCGAGAAAAGACTTTGTAACCTCAATATAGTAACCGAAAACTTTATTGTACCCTACCTTCAGATTCTTAATGCCCGTGGACTGCCTTTCGGCAGTTTCCAACTCGGCAATTTTTTGTTTGCCGCTGTGAGACATCTTCTTGAGTTCATCAATTTCAGCGTTATAGCCTGTCTTGATGATTCCGCCTTCAGTAATGCCCGCGGGTGCTTCCTCATCAATAGCGGCCTCCAACAGCGCGGAGATGTCGATCATTGTGTCCAGCCCGTTTTTCAGCCCGGTCAGCAGACTTGCGTTGCAGCCTTCCAGGGTGCTTTTCAGGGCCGGTAATCGCTGCAGCGAGGTCTTCATCGCAAGGCAGTTACGCGCGTCCAAAGAACCGTATGAGATCCGCGTGATAAGCCTTTCAAGATCAAATATACCGTCCAGCGCGTCAGCCATTTCATCCATGCGCTTAAGGTCGCTCTTCAGCTCCTGAACGGCGTCCAGGCGCTCGTTGATCCCTTCCGCGCTTTGCAGCGGTTCGTTGATGCTGCGTTTTAAAAGGCGCGCGCCCATAGCCGTTTTAGTCTTGTCCAGCGTGCCGAAAAGCGAGCCCTTCACACGCCCTTCGCGCAGCGTTTTGGTTAGCTCAAGGTTGGCCCGCGTAAACATGTCCAGCGCCATATAAGCGCTGGCGGCATGATACTGGATAGTATTGATATGCGGCAACGCGTTCTTTTGCGTTTCTTTCAGATAGTCGATCAGGGCGCCCGCCGCGCATACGCCCGGCATATCGTTCGAAAGGCCGTATCCCGCCAAGCTGGTCACGCCAAAATGACGCAAAAGCGAATCAACCGCGGCATCCCTTTCAAAAAGGAAGGATGGGTATTCGCTGACATAAATGTTCTGATCCTTGACGGCAGCGCTCATCGCATCAATAACATCTTTGTCTTCCGTACGGTAGATAATTTCACGCGGCTGTATCCGCGCGATCTCGCTCAGCACGGAAGCGTAGTCCTCATCCACGGCGCATTCCCCCACATAGAAAGCGCCGGTCGAAACATCCGCGTAGGATATCCCAACCCGCCCCATGCCGGCATACATCGCAAGCAGATAGTTGTTTTCATTCTCGGCGATGGTAGCCGTATCCGTCACAGTGCCGGGTGTTACTACGCGAATCACATCGCGTTCAACCAGCCCTTTGCTTAAAGCCGGGTCGGAAAGCTGTTCGCAAATAGCGACTTTATAGCCTTTGGCAATCAGTCTATCGATATATCCGTTGACCGCGTGAAACGGAACACCGCACATGGGCGCTCTTTCAGGCAATCCGCAGTCCCGCCCGGTCAGCACGATCTCCAGCTCCCGGGAGGCCAGCAGCGCGTCGTCGAAAAACATCTCATAGAAATCGCCCAGACGATAAAAAAGAAGGCAGTCCTTATATTTCTCCTTCAAGGCTACATAATGCTGCATCATTGGTGATAGTTCGTTCATCGGTGCCCTCCGTCCGGCTTTATGTCGTCAGTATTGATGTGGCACTAATGTTCAGGTTCATTTCTCCGTCCGTACGCCTCTCAGTGTATGAGCCAGCACCTCGTCAACACGTACGTTGATCAGACGTCCCATGTCCGAAGCATCGCCGGGAAAATGAACGGTCTTGGCAGTTCGGGTACGACCAATCACGATACCGGATTCCCGCGAGCTGATGTTTTCAGCCAGCACCTCAACGGTTTTTCCCATGTACTCACCGATATGCCGCTGCATCGATTCTGTAACCAACGTGTTCAATCGTGCAAGGCGTTCAGACTTGACAGCTTTATCGATCTGTCCCGCCATATCCGCCGCTTTGGTGAGTCTTCGTTTGGAGTAAGCAAAAGTATACGCTGCATCGAATTGAACCTCGGAAACAAGGCTGAGCGTCTCCTCAAAGTCCTTTTCGGTCTCGCCGGGAAAGCCGACGATAATATCGGTCGTTATGGCGACATCGGGCACGCGAGCGCGCAGTTTGTCGACCAGTTCCAGATAGTGCGTCCGCGTATAACGCCGGTTCATGCGGCGCAGCACGTCGTCGCTGCCAGACTGCACCGGCAGGTGAATGTGCTCACAAAGGCTTTTGAGGCCGCCATAACAGGCGATCAATTCATCCGTCAAGTCTTTGGGATGGGATGTCATAAAACGTAAGCGGCTCACTCCCGTTTCGGCGTCAATCCGTCTCAGCAGATTCGGGAAAGTTACGCTTTCATCCAAGTCGTTTCCATACGAATTAACGTTTTGCCCCAGCAAAGTGATCTCTTTTGCGCCTTCGTCGCATAGCTTTTTGATTTCATCAATAATATCGTCCGCCCGTCGGCTGCGCTCCCGTCCGCGGACAAACGGCACGATGCAATAGGTGCAGAAATTGTTGCATCCGTAAATGATATTGACAAAAGCGGCGGGGCCGCCTTCACGTTTCACTGGCAAATCCTCAACGATGGAAATGTCCTCATCCACACAAACAGCCCGTTGTCCACCGAGCAGCACGCTGTCCAGCAACGATTCAAGCTTATGTATGCTGTTGGTGCCAAATACCATATCAACAAAAGGGAACCGGCGCATCAGCTTTTCCGCAGCGCCATCCTGCTGCATCATGCACCCGCATACCGCGATGACGCCGTGTTCTTTACCCGCCTTATGGTCCTTCAGGGCGCCGATATTTCCAGACAACCGGGCTTCCGCATGCTCGCGGACGCAGCAAGTATTATATATCAGGAAATCGGCTTTATCCTTGCTTTCAGACGGCAGATATCCAAGCGTTTCAAGAACGCCGGCGATTTTTTCGCTCTCATGGGCGTTCATCTGGCATCCGTATGTTTCGATATGATAGGTTAGTCCTTCATTTCTAATGATCTTTTTAAGCTCTGCTTTCACTTTTTCTATCTTTCTTTTTTCTTTTAATCATTGTATATTATAAACAGATTTTTATTTTGCCGCAACTGAAATAAGATCGTTACAAAGCTCTTGATCTCTATATAGCGAGGGTTTATAAAGGACTTAATAAACATCAAAAATATTGACTAAAAGCAGTTGACATTAATAAGAGAATACTGTATATTATACTTCGTCGCGAAAAAACACGGGGTGTAGCGCAGTTTGGTAGCGCACGTGCTTTGGGAGCATGGGGCCGGGAGTTCGAGTCTCCCCACCCCGACCAGCATATTTATCGCGCTTCGTGGCCCCTTGGTCAAGTGGTTAAGACACCGCCCTTTCACGGCGGTAACAGGAGTTCAAGTCTCCTAGGGGTCACCAATAATCAAATTGCTGTGACCTTTGTGGGGCCTTAGCTCAGTTGGTTAGAGCAGTCGGCTCATAACCGATCGGTCCGGGGTTCGAGTCCCTGAGGCCCCACCAGTTTGTTTGTGGCCCGGTAGTTCAGATGGTTTAGAACGCTAGCCTGTCACGCTAGAGGTCGAGGGTTCGAGCCCCTTCCGGGTCGCCATTTTTCTTCTAAAGGGTCTTTGATTCTTTTAGGGGGCCAAATAAGCCTCGGTAGCTCAGTCGGTAGAGCAAGGGACTGAAAATCCCTGTGTCGACAGTTCGATTCTGTCCTGAGGCACCACGTGCTTTAAGCTGATGTAGCTCAATTGGTAGAGCAGCTGATTTGTAATCAGCAGGTTGCGGGTTCGAGTCCCATCATCAGCTCCATGTGGAGGGATTCCCGAGTGGCCAAAGGGAGCAGACTGTAAATCTGTTGTCGATGACTTCGGTGGTTCGAATCCACCTCCCTCCACCACTTAAGCCATCTTTGCGAGAATGGCGGAATTGGCAGACGCGCTAGATTCAGGTTCTAGTGGGGTCACACCCGTGCAGGTTCAAGTCCTGTTTCTCGCACCAGATAAAGCCCGTTAAAACGGGCTTTTTTCATACCCCGAAAAGATGTCATCTTGTTGTCATAATCCTTGTTCTGTATTTGTTTCTCCCCTTTCAAGTGTCATCTTCTTTCGGAACTATTATAAACGTAATAGACGATATACATCTAGCACTGAAATACATCTAGCACTGAATTTGCGATATAATAAATATATAGACACATCGGTATTTTATGCAGAGAATTATATACGCTGTCCCCCCAACCCCGGACAAAAGATGACACGCAATGTCGGGAACTGTTCTTTACAGCTTGGTATACTGTTCTCACAGCGGGAGGTGATAAACATGGAATGGATGGAGTCAATCAGTCGGGCAATTGGATATATCGAAGAACACATCACCGAAGAAATATCCATTGACAGTATCGCAAGGCAGGTCAGCATTTCACCCTTTTATTTTCAGAAGGGATTCAGCTTTCTTTGCGGTTTTACCGTTATGGAATACATTCGCAAGCGCAGACTCGCTCTCGCCGGCAGCGAGCTTGTTTCTACCGACGCAAAGGTGATTGATGTTGCTTTGAAATATGGTTACGATTCTCCAGACAGTTTTGCCAAAGCTTTCACCCGTTTTCATGGATTGACACCTGCCATGGTGCGAAAGGACGGCGTAACGCTTAAATCCTTCGCGCCGCTGAAAATCAAAATTTCATTGGAGGGCGGTTATCTTATGGATTACAAAATCACGCAAAAGGACAGCTTTACCATCATTGGTGCTACGAGAATGTTCAATTACGACAATGCGAAAGCGGAAATTCCGAAGTTTTGGGGCGAACACTATGCTGAAGGCAACGGTAAATACATCTGCGGTATGTACGGCATCAGCTATGACGAAAGAATGACGGGCGATGCGTTTGAATATCTTATTGCCGACAATTACAACCCGGCAATGGATGTTCCCGGTGGCTTTGTCACAAAAGTGATACCGGCACACACTTGGGCAGTATTCCCCTGCAAAGGCGCCATGCCGCAAGCGGCACAGAATGTAAACAACATGATTTTCACAGAATGGCTTCCGGCTTGCAAGGAATATGAAATCGCTGCGGGCTACTGTATTGAGATGTATGACGACCCAAAGAAATATCCGAGCGGAATACATGATGAAAACTACTATTCCGAGATGTGGATTCCTGTTAAGAAAAAGAAATAAAGCATCATCCATCGAGTAAAACAAATAGCTCCTCGCCCCGTAATGGTAGTGAGGAGTTATTTTATTCTTGGAATTATACTGTTATTTCTGCCGTTAATGCTGTGTCCGATGTCTCATTGTGAATCACTTTTCTCTATGCTCACTAATTTTACCGTCGGATTATCGCCTTTCGTGTAAGAGACGTTAAAGATTGCCGTGTTTGATGAATACGAGTTTCCTAAAATATCGGTGACAATATAGCGGTACTCATATGTTCCTGCGTCCATTGACAAATCGTATACGGAGCTGTCCCCGTTGTAAATGACCTTCTCCCCCGGCTCCAACTTCCCGGAGTTGCCTTCATGTAATAGTGTAATCTTATCCCCCGCTTCAAACGGATGCAGTTTGTCTTTAGACATACCGGTTTGCTGATCTAGTCCGCTCCATGCGCCCAGAATTTCATACTTGCCTTCAAGTAAGTCGTCTGCGCTTTCATTCTGTTTATCAAACACAAAAGCATACCTTATGTTTGTCTCTTCTCCGTTTAGGATAATCGGTGCGGAATAAATAAAGGAATGCTCTGTTTCATCAACAGGATAGCTTTGCAGTAAAATACCATCCAAAGATACCCAATAGCCTTGGAAGTTGCTTTTAAACAAACCTGCATCCCAGTCATCATACAAATTGTTGTCAGTTCCAAGCTTAATGGTATGGCCATCGCCGCCGACCTTCGTCAACTCGTACTCCACCGTGGATACATACTTCACCGAATCCAGGCTCAGACTCATAGCCAATCCGCCGTTATCATCAATCGACCCTTTATCAAGGAACTTAAACGTTCCCTGTGGTATATTAAAATAGGTGTCTGTCAGAAACGCCTTATATTCTGCATCCGGACAGACTTGCAGGTAGTTTTTCAGCTGCATCTGGTCATATACCTGCGGATAGTATATGGACAATCCGGTTGCCTGCGCCCGCTGCTCGCCTGTGCGCTGATAAACAACCGCCTCTTTCAGCTTTTTTGATACGTCCGGAGCATCCATATTTTCCGCGAAGTCACCCAAATCAAACAAGTTGGAATATCCTTCTTGCTTGGTTGCTCCGCCATATTCCAACGACTGCTCGACGCTGCGTATCGTATCATATAAATCATCCTGATCTCCAAGGTATTCACAAAACGATTCGAAAGACTTTGCCAGATCCGGAATTTTATCCAGCTCCGTCAACGACAACGTGACAGTCTGATCCTTGCCCTGATTAGCGCACTTATCATAGTAGCTGTCACAGATCGTCTTTCCCAGCTCATCTCCCCCCTGCCCCGGATTCTTAGTCAGGCTTTGCTCAAGAGCTGTGTAATCCCATCCGTCCGAAGGAGTTATCTCTTGCGAAGCCACCATATAATCACCATAGGGCGCAAGTGTCTGCGCGGTCTCCAGCGTGGACATCAGGCAAGCGTCCAGGCCAATCAGCTGAAACTTATCCTGCATATCATTGCACGCCTCCGAAAAGGCCTCCTGCAATTCGTCCAGCGTCAAAGCGTCATATCTATACTGCTCGTCAAAGGCCACGCCGCCGATGCTTCCGCTTCCGTGGTCCCAAAGGATTACCGCGTACTTATCCGCAGGATAATTGTGAATTCCATAACAAAGAAAATCCGCCAGTGTCCTTGCTTTTCCCATACTGGCGTTTGGCAGGTTTTCCAGCAGATTTAGTTTTCCGCTTTTTATTTCATAACGTTGAATATTTGTTGACGAAATGCCAAAATTCCGCCACTTCCTTGCTCCGCCTGTTTGCAGAATGATATTGACGCCGTTGCCAACGCTCACGTTCAGCATCTCTTGAATATTCTTGGTCGCCGAACCGTGCTCAGTTTCCAGATCACTGCCGCACATATAGATAAAAACGCTGTAAGCGTCCCTAAGAGTCTTTGCCGGTGTATTTGTCGCAGATAATGATTCGGGTGCGGCACACGCAGCCGCGCCCAGAATCATGATAATAATAGCCAATAGAAAGCATTTCAGCTTCATTCGCATATATACCTCACAGGATTTCAAACTTCCATTCATATTGTCTCTACGTCTTAAGCACTCTCAAGCCTGAATCCCGGGCATGAATACGTTCCCCAACACTCTTTCTGTTTCCAGTCAAAATTATACCAAACGTATTCCTGCCGTTGATAATAAGTTCTAATATTCTTCTTTATCTCATGCGTCCTGATGTTGATTTCGGTCATCGTTGTCCACCACTCTCTTTTCTTTGATGTGCGATGACTGGAATTCACGCAGTCCACGATGAATATATCACATCCTAAATACGTTTTGGCGTTAACAGTATAGAATCCGGCTTCGTCCATATCGGCGCCCAGTGTTGTGTTGCGATATTTTGCCCGTTGGATCATATTTTCAGCAATGGTTTCAGTCAGATCGGATCTGTAATTTGAACCATCACCGCCCACGGCTCCGGCAAATCGCTTGAGTGTTCTTCCGGCTGCGTAGCAATAGACATTATCATCCGTCCGCCGTACAACCGCGATTTTGTCCATCAGTTTGTTGATGGATACCAACTGTGATTCGAGCTGCTTGAGCAGTTCATTATTTGAATCGGTTAACTCGTAATATAAAATCGCTTGGTCATAAGCTTCCATATACAGCGCGAAAGTCATGACGCGAAATTGCTCCTTAAGGCCGTAAGTCTGTACATCAAAGTTGTACAAATATGAGAGCATTTCATCATACGAACCCACCACGCCGGAAGCCAACCCTGCTGAACCTTTCAGTATCTTTTGTCCCAACACATAGGCATTGGTGTATACCTTGCACGGCTCTTTGTCCACGGCCGCAACATAAGCGGCTTTGGCGGTCTCATATTCAGGTGTGTTCTTTTTGGCAGCATCGACTCCCGCCTTTTTATTATTCAGGTGCAGCACCGTTGCCTGAAGCGTACTCGCCAACGTATCGTATTCATCCAAAACGCGCGAGCAGTTATTGCTGCCAATCTTGTCCTGCATAATTGACAGATGGCCATTGACCTGATCCATAATACTCGTCCATTTTGCATCGATTTTCTGCAGATAGTCGTTCATTTTAGAAAGCTGGTTCACCGTCTCGTCGGGAAAGAGATTTGCGTCCATTGCCTCCATAAGGCGGCCTCCCGCTTCTTTCCCTATACCAAAAGCGATCGACTTAAGGCCGGCCTTAATCAAGTCGTAGGCCATACCGGTATCCACGGCCAAAAGCTCTTTGGAGTCATCCTGCGCCGAATAATGCACGGGCAAATCCGCTCCCGAACAGGCCGATCCCCAGAGATTCTTGCCCCATTGGCCCGTTATCCGCACATGGCCATCAACAGTCATCTCATCTGTATATTCCTTATTGACCATCACCTTAAGCTCGGCCGATTGATCATCCATCAGCTTGAAGGATGAAACAGCGCCAAAGTCGCCGTCCAGCGATATACGATCCTTCTCCAGACCATCTAGATTTCCATTGGAGCACGATATCAGCAACGTCACAAGAGCGCTATCCCCGGTTTGTTCAACGTAGTCCACCGAAACAGACAGACCAGCGTTATAGCTGCCGACCGGAGCCTGCAGTTCCCGTCCTGTACTGACTGCGTCTTTTGAAATAAGCAGCGCCGAGTCGGCAATGCTTTCAAACAACGTGTCAATATCCTTATCCGTATTTGAAGCGAGCAGCAATTCCATGGTTTGGTCGTCCACACGCGTCGCTGCCGAAATATTAACCGGAATTTGAGGATCATTAAATGAGAAGCTGACTTCACTGGCAGCATCCGTAAATTCGCAATCCGTCAGCTTGACTTTTATTTTTGCTACCGTTCCTTCCGTGTTCTCTATTTGTATATTTGCGCTTGGTTGGAGGACTGCAATATCGACCGAATAGGTTACTGGCGATGTTTCGTCTGCCGCCGTTTCCGTTGCCGCTGTTTCCTTCTCCTGGGATGAATCGATTCCGGCCTGCTCCTCTTGTTCATATGGGTCAATAATGGTATTTCCTTCAAACTCAATTGAACCCGCTAAAAAATTCTTCTGGAGATCCCCCTGGACCGAGATTTTCAGCTGCGTATCATTAATGCGTTTTACCTGGTCAACTGTCATATCCGAGAACGCTTGTGAGAGTATGATGTCTTGAATTGATATCTGATCATTCCACTTGTAACCCGTTAATGTAATGGTTGTATCAAAAGAATTATCATATATGTTCAGGTTCTTTGTATCACTGGCAATTGAAAAAGCGGTCGCATCCGGTTGTTCCTGCTGCGCGCAGCTGACAAGCATGCTCAACAAGAATATCATCACAAGAAAAAAACACATTGCCTTATTGAATTTATACATTTTCCATTATGCCTCATAGATATGATTAAAGTTTTTCAAATTTATATAAACCTGTTTACATATGCTTAAACAAAAATAATCTGACCTGAACCATTTAACATCATTTTAGTTTATGAAATGAAAACGCCGCTTTCCTGAGATACAGGTTAGCGGCGTCATCTGAAAAGGGTGCTTGTCATAAACGATATTCTCGGAAAGCACTCAGGGGAGGGTGCTGATTAATTAACTAATCATTCCCTCCCCCGCTACATATGAGATATTTGCAGAACTCAATCAAGAGGTTCATCTGCCGCCGATACAATTTTGATAATCCCTATCACTAATCGACGCTGGATAAAAACTTTCACCCCTTGTTTTCTTATTGTTTCTGGCCATAGTTTCTATGAACCTCAACCGCGTTTTTAACTTGTTCCGGCGTCATTTCCGTGACGATTCCAGCCGCCTTGGCGGCAAGATACGTTCTTGCGGCGTCTTCCATATAGATCGCGGCATATAACGCATCCTTGAGTTTCGGCCCAACGGTGATAACGCCATGATGCTTTAAAATCACCGCTCTCCTGTCGCCAATATACTTTACCGTCTGTATTCCCATATCAATGCTTGCAGGCGAACTATATGGCGCAACATTGACTTCTCCTAATGTGACATTGGCTAATGTTGTTACCGCAACAGGGAAAACATCCTGTATCAGCCCAACCGCCGTGGCGTACGGCTGGTGCGAGTGAATGATTGCATTCACCTCCGGCATATGTTCATAAATATACAGAAGCGCGACGGTATCCACCGATTCTCGCAGTGTTCCCTCCACCCTTTCGCCCTGAAGGGTAAGCACGATGATGTCATCTTCCTTCATCCCTTCGTATGGCATTCCGGAAGGAGTGACCAGAACATGACCTGCTTCCGTTCTGATACTGACGTTGCCTCCGGTTAGGCTGACTAGCCTATTCTCTTTGATTTCAAGCGCCGCGTGAATGATTTCTCGTTTCTCTTTTTCGTACAAAATGATTCCTCCCACCGATAAGCCCAACGTTATATGACATATGTCATAACATATTATAATATTAACATGTGTCTGGACATATGTCAATATTAGCTGGCAAAGGTCGGAGTAAAAATCATTGCATTACTAAATTAACATTCCTCCAGTTACATCCACGCAGGTGCCATTGATAAAATCTGCTTTGTCGGATGCAAGGAACGCGACCGTATAGCCTACTTCTTGGGCTGTTGATACCCTGCCAGACGGAATACGCTCAACATAAGAAGCCATTATTTCAGGGTTAGACAATTTATCTTCATTCAGCGGCGTCCTGACCATGCCTGGAATGACGCCATTAACAATAATACCGTATTGGGAAAACTCTCTGGCGAGGGCTTTTGTCAATAGTACCACTCCGCCCTTTGCGGAAACATAATGCGCATGGGCCGGCGTATTGACTGCATAAGCAGACTTTGATGTGACATTAACGATGCGTCCGCGTATTCCTTTTGCATGGTAATGCATACACACCCGCTTGCTTACCATAAAAGGTCCGGTTAAGTCTATATCAATCACTTTTCGCCATTCTTCATCCGACATATCCTCTATCATGGTTGTCGGCCATACCCCCGCATTATTAACAACAATATCCATATGGCCATATTCCTTTTCAGCCGTCGCGATCATACTATCAATATCATCTGCTTTTGTTACGTCCCCATATATCGCCATGTGGCGGCCACTGCTGAACCTCTCATTCAATGATTCGACAAACTTCATAACATCATCTTCATTGACGATATAATTGACCATGACATTGGCGCCTTCTGCCGCAAAAACCTCGCAGATTCCGGCGCCTAAGCCCGCTCCGCCTCCTGTAACCAACACAGTTTTTCCTTTTAAATTCAAATCCATTTGAGGACCTCCCGTTATCACTTAACCAATGTTTTATTATCTGCCTTTGTCGGCAGTATGTTCTCAACATCCTGATGCGGACGCGGTATTACATGTACCGAAAAGAGTTCGCCCACACGCTTGGCAGCCGCTGCGCCGGCGTCTACACTTGCCTTAACGGCGCCGACATCACCCCTCACCATAACGGTTACCAATCCGGAACCGATTTTTTCCTTTCCGATCAGCGTGACGTTTGCCGCTTTCACCATGGCGTCAGCCGCTTCAATCGCGCCAACGAGGCCTTTTGTCTCAACCATACCCAATGCCTGTTTATCCATCATTCAACCTTTCTTTAATACTCGTTCCTTGTAATCGTAACATTACCGCTGGGGCATACCGCATTACATTTACCGCAATGAATGCAACTGCTGTCATCTTCACCAAGTACGATCTTTATGCCCTTACTGGTGCCCATCCGGACAGCTCCCGCGGCCAGCATAGCATCGCAAATCTTTCGATCATTAATTCCCGTCGATGCCTTAACCATCATGCTCTCTCCAACCGTGCGTTTCATGAGGCGTATGTCCTCAACGGTCGCGCCGCCTTTGCCAAAGCCAGTTGATGTCTTTACAAAGTCCGCTCCCGCTCTTTTTGCTAACTCGCAGGTCTGAACCTTTTCCTCGTCACTCAAAAGGCATGTTTCTATAATAACCTTGACTAACGCGTTTGGATGAGCCGCCTGTACGACGCCTTTGATATCTTCGTAAACAAGCTCGTAATCCTTATCCTTAAGCGCTCCAACATTGATGACCATATCCACTTCTTCCGCGCCGTTTTTTACCGCCTCCATGGCCTCCAGGGCTTTTATAAACGAGGTATTGGCTCCAAGAGGGAATCCAATTACGCAGCATGTCTTGACACCTGAGCCTTTAAGCTGTGACGCAACGTATTTTACATGTGTAGGGTTGATGCAAACACTTGCAAACTTCCACTCCTTTGCCTCATCACAAAATTTCTTTACGGTTTCCCTTGTAGTTTCCGGCTTCAAAGCAGTATGATCCATATACTGAGCATAAGACGGATCATATTTTGGGCCAAAACCAGTTTTGCTGCCGGGCTGCTCGTTTTTATACTCTTTTAAAACTTTATTTGTGATTTCCTTTACCAGCTCATCAATATCCATACGGTTCCTCTTTCCTAGTGCATTTCGCGGCCGCCGGTAACGTTAAAGGCCTGCCCTGTGCAATAATCTCCAGATACCGAAAGGAAGAATACAAAATCAACAACATCCTGTTTGTCCGTAAGACGTCCCAACGGCACTTTGGCTGTGAATTTCTTAACCACGTCTTCCTTGGGAAGCTTCAAATTCTCAATATAACCGGCACTAACGTTGGACCACACTCCAGTCGCATCGGTAATTCCCGGGCATATGGAATTGATATTGATATTATATGATGCGTATTCATAGGCCAACGCCTGCGTCAAAACAATGACCGCGCCTTTTGCAGCGCTGTAAGGCGCCATCAGGGCCGAACCCGTTTTTCCGGACTTTGAAGCAAAATTAATAATCTTGCCTTCCCTGTTCTTCTTCATGCTTTCAATAGCTCCCTGTATGCAATAAGCTGTACCGTATACATTAACTTTGAAAATCTTTTCGAATAAGGCTTCATCGTTTTCCTCAAACGGCCTTTGATCTACAACGCCCGCGTTATTAACCAGTACAAAGATATCGCCCATTTCTTCTACAATTTTCTTGAAGTACTTTAATACGGCGTCCCTATCCGTAATGTTTAAAATAATTCCTTTTGCAACGTATCCTTTTGCAGATAACTCGGCAGCGGTTTCAGCGACCAGCGGGTCAATATCAATAAGCACCGTTTTAGCGCCCTGTTCGCAGAACTTCTTTGCTATTTCGGCACCTATGCTTTTAGCCGCACCCGTAACCACACATACTTTTCCCTGCAACCTCTCAGAATTTAATCCCATTAATCCCACTCCTTTCATAACCATAAATTTATTGATATGTTTAAGCTCTATAAGCTTTCATTGACTGTACCGTTTTCTTCATATCCTTTGAGCCAAACAGATATGAACCCGCTACCAGCACATCAGCCCCCTCTCGGATCACTTTCCCAAATGAATCCTCAGCAATACCGCCATCAACCTGTATTTCGTACTTATAGCCATAGCGTTCTTTATATTCTCGGAGTACGTTCAGTTTTTCGTAGACGACTTCTTTAATTTTTTGTCCGCCAAAACCTACGCTAACGGATACCTGCAGAACGATATCCACTTCTTCCAGAACATATCGAATGTTCTCGACCGGTGTCTCCGGAGTAATCGCAATGCCCGCAAGCTTACCTGCGTCCTTAATCTGTCGGATAAGTCTGAAATGATGCGGGCAGCTTTCAGCGTGAAATATAATGGAATCGCCTCCCGCCTCGGAAAAGGCATCGATAAATCTTTCCGGTTCTGCAATCATAAGATGAACATCTTTGCGAAAACACTTTATTTCCTTTAAGCACTCCACTATACAGAGCCCCACCGCCAAATTGGGCACAAAATGTCCGTCCATAACATCAATGTGCAAAAGCTCGCATCCAGCCTTTTCCGCCCTTTCAAGTTCATTTCTTAAATTAAGAAAATCAGCGGATAATATCGAAGCAGAAATCTTCATCGCAGCCCTCTAGACATTTGACAATACAAATGTTATTATTAATTGTATAGTAACACTTGAGTTAACGTTTGTCAATGAATCGCGATATATATGCACATGTGTTCACGCTTTTATTTAATATTGAAATCGAAATTGTACATAAAAAGCACTATAGATATCTGTATGGCAAAGTCGAATTATTCTTAGAGTTGTTAACTGAACTTTTCAATCTTAATTTGTTAAAACAATCGACAAACGAAAGTTTGCTTATGCGCTGGTAATTTTCATAATGTAATCAATCGTATGTTGATTTTTAGGTTAGTTTTTCGGTATCGCCATTGATTTATTATTGTAATTTAATACACTCACGGCCGCTTTCTCATCAGTGATAAGCACGTCGATATATTTTCCCCTCAAAGCTCCAATGATAATATCTGCCTTTTTTTCTCCTGCGGCGACTCCGATCACGGTGGGTATTCTTCTCAGATCATCCAAGGAAATAGCTATCATTCTATCGCTTAAAGAAGTATGGCAATTGCTTCCGTTAATATCAATATACCTTCCGCAAATATCGCCGACCGCGCCTTCATAGATAAGCTTTTCAGAATCCTCCATGTTGATATGGCCTGATCTGAATTGCGCAGACAGCTCTGGTTTTGTTGAACCAAGCCCGACGATCGCGAAATCAACGTTCTTCATTTTTTCAAAATGGTTTTTTATATGCGGCTCTTCCATCAGTAATTCCTTTAATATTTTGCTTTGCACCATTAATGGCGCTTGTAAAATATAGCTGTCCCCATCTAAAGTTCTGGAGAGCCTAAGTGTCATCATATTCGCGTCAGTGTCATTTGTTTTATTGCCAGTGCCGCCGACGAGTTGTATCACATCTGCCTTTATAAATGGATTCGGCTTGATATTCTTTACAATATTAAATATTGTCGTTCCCCACGATATGCCAATCAGCATACCATTTGTCATGATGGATTCAATATAGGATGCTGCCGCTTGGCCTACTTTTTCTTTATCTGCGTCCTGACTATGACTTTGAGGAACAACAATAACATGGCGCAAGCCGTATTTTTCCTTGATCTTAAGGGCAAGTTCCCTTCCAAAGGAAGATACATCGTCAATCTTTATCTGCACCAGACCCTCTTTGATACATGCGCTCAGCATACGGGATACGGTAGGGCGGGATAAATGTATCTTGGATGCGATTTTCTCCTGGGAGAGGCCATCGATATAATACATCTTGGCAGCCATGATCATGAGATCTCTTCTCTCCGGATTATCAGTATGCATACGAAAGGTCCCTTTCCCATTTTCTTATATTTGACTATATCGCGAAGCATCAAAGTTGTCAACAGTTCATATGGGATGCAGCATTTAAACATCTGTTCATTCTTTTAATTGTGAAACTTATTTTTTATTGTTACAAGGTTGCAATAAAAAACCCGGCTAATGTGACAGGCAGAGCCACATACCGGGTATTTCTACTATAATTAAGCTATGCCTTTGAAACATCCAAAACACCTTGCGCGGTATTTTCATCCGTTATCAGTAAATCAATCGTGTCGGTCCGCAGCGCGCCAAGTATTGATAATATTTTATGCTGCCCTGATGCGATACAAATCACCTTTCCCGCGTTTCTTAGCTCATTATCTCCGATACCCATAATCTTCTGATTGTAATCATTTTTTAAAAACTCACCATTAATATTGAACCTGCGTGCACAAATATCACCAACCGGTCGCATAGAGTCTGATTCGAACATTTTCTTCATATCAAACGGGTCAAAAAACTGCTTTGAATTATAATATTCCGGCGGGGCGCCAACACTAACCAACGCAACGTCCAGGTTCTTCCACACCTTTTCAATCTCCTGCATTTGCATGCTCTTCATATAGAGCTGTTTATCATCAATAGTATCCGCAAGTGCCGGCGCATAGATAAAAGAAGGCATACCTTGCAGCTTTTCAGCCATGATGCGCACCATTTCGTTTAATTGATACTCCGAAGCAATACGGTTTGTTCCGCCGATAAGAGGCACCACATTAACATCGAAAAGATTTGAGTTGTTACGGAACGCCATCATGCATTCATAGCAGGTTGTCCCCCATGCAACGCCCAGAGATGAATGGTTTTTTATTTCCTTTTCCGCGATAAAGGCGCCCTGGGTCGCTACAATTTTAGTTAGTATACGGATAAGCTTTGCATTTATCGGGATAACATAACATTTTGGAATACCAAACGTTGCCATCATTTTTTCAGAAAGTTCATCGTTGTTGGTCTGTGGATTTTTTACACGAATATCAACGATACCAAAATCCCTCGCTTCCGAGAGTATCATGGAGATGGAAGATCTGGATATACCAAGCTGTTGCGCAATTTTTTCCTGTGTAAACCCATCTATGTAATACATCTGTGCGACCTGTACCATGATATGTATGTCGTATTTTGGCTCCACTTATATGACCGTCCTTTCGGAATAATTGTAGAAAAGATCGTATAAATTATTCTTTAAAATTCTATTTCAACATAGTCGCATTGTCAAGTAGCAGCGTAACAAATGTAATAACATATTCAAGGGCTATTATGCATTTATTATGGCCAATCACTCCACACCGGTTCAAGTGTATTGAGCATTTTTTTATATAACCTGTATTTTTTATCATAGGCATCCTTTTTCAAAGGATTCGGAACACTTGTATATGCGATTTTTGAAAATACGCTGGATGCTTCTTCAATAGAATCATAAGCTCCACATGCCGCGCCCGCACAAATAACAGCGCCCAGCGTACCCAGTTCGCTTACCGTCGAGACCTCAACAGGCAGCTGCATTACATCAGCAAACATCTGTACCCACACTTTGGAGTTTGCAACTCCGCCAGCTATACGCACATTTTCCGGCTTTCCTCCTCTAAACGCAAACAGCTTCTCTATGTGCATAAAGTGGGAAAACACAACGCCTTCATAGATTGCCCGAAGAAGATGGGCTTTATCATGCCAGTTTTGCACGCCCATAAAACAAGCTTTGGCGTCTGGGTTTACGTTTGTTCCAAATAGAAAAGGCAAAAACATAATCGAAGATTCTTCAGGCTCTATAGCGGATACCATTTGATTTGCAATTTCGTAAACGCTCTTTCCCTGTTCTTTCATCTGCCGTTTCTCTTCAGTCATAAATTTTCTTACAAACCATTCCAGATTGGACGCCGAGGTCATACTACCTTCGGTAACCATATAGTACCCTTCGATACAGTAAATCGAAGTCAAAAATATATCCGGGTTGAGCACCGGCATCTTGCATATAAACTCATTGATGCTCCATGTACCGGCCACTACGCACAGGCTCCTCTCGTCCGTGATACGTGTCGCTATTGCGCAGGCGCTGCCATCATAAAGCCCGCCCGCCACCGGCGTTCCTTCCGCAAGGCCCGTCTCTGCCGCCGCCCTTGCCGTAATTTGCCCGCAGACCTCCGATGATTGCTTCAAGGGCGGGAAAATGCGCATATAGTCTTTTATGCCAAGGGCTGAAAACACCTCTTCGTCGTAAGAACGCGAATGCTGATCGATGGCGCTCGTGACCGATAGGTTTGTAATCTCCCCATAAACCTCCCCGGTCAGGCAAAAGCGTATATAATCAGTGGCGGTTAACGCCCATCGGGCCTTTTGGAGGAACTCCGGCTCATGATCCTTTAAATAGGCGATGAGAATGGTCAACTGTCCCGCATAGAGCATCTGCATTGTCTTGGGCTGTATTCTGTTATACGTTCCGTCCCTCATAAAACGCCATACATACTCTTTTGCTCTCGTGTCGCTTGAATATATGCCATTTCTGACCGCGTTGCCTTCTTCGTCGATCAGGTATAGGCCGTTGCCGTGTCCGCAGACAGAGAGGCATAATATGTTCCTTGGATCGACACCTGTTTTGTCGAGAAGGTCACGTATGGCTTTGGCATTCATACGCCATAGCTCATCCATGTCCCTTTCCACCCTGCCATCCTGTCCGACAATGGTATTGACTTCTGCGGAGGAAAAGGCAACCGTATCGCCCGAGGTATCGTATAAGCCGGCTTTAACTACCGTACCGCCGTTATCCAATCCGATCAAATATTCTTTATCCATGATAAATTCCTATATCCTATTTTCTTATAATGAAAACCGCGGTGCCATGAATACCCACAGCACCGCGTCATTTCAGGACGACATTCATTCTATCACTTCGTCGAGCACCTCAATACGTTTATCTTCAGGTATCTCGATACATATGCAATCGTTGGCATACGTTCTTTCGGGCAGCGCGCACAATATGTGAACTTCGTCACATCCATACGGAAATCCTGCCTGATGCCATACACCCGGTCTTGTTATAACCATCGTTCCCCTGGGGATCAGGAACACTTCAAAATTATCATACGGATACTCGCCTTCCGGACAGGCCGGCGCGAAATGCGCAAGATAATCCCCATCTAAGCAGATGATAGCTTCGCAGCAATGGTTATGATATTCAGCGTTTGTAATGATCCAATCCCTTTTTTCCACAACGCACGCGGAATAAGAAACAGTATTGTCGTTACCCAAATATTGTTGTGCCATATCCCGGTAGAATTCCACGGGCTTTGCCCCCAGCTTGCTGCCTTTGGGGTCAATGATGGAAGCAAAAGCTCCATACGGCGCAAATGCCTCCATGGTGAGCTTTTTAATCCTTACCGTTCTCATATTAAACCACCTTTATTAATAGAATTTCCCCTTTTATATTCATCCCATGATCTCACTGTATTTCTTTTCAATGTAATCAATTTCATCCACAGTGAGATTCCATTCCGCGGCCTTTGCGTTTTCATATGCCATTTCCGGAGTCGTCGCGCCCATCAGCGAACAAGTGACGCCCTGCTGCGCAAGCACCCAGTTAATAGATACCTGAGCGACGGTGGTGTTTTTATCGCTGGCTATACCTCGTAAAACATCCAATAGTTTCTGGCATTTGGACCACATTGGTTCCTCATAGAATGAGTAAAAAGCGGAACGAAGCTCTTTTCCTCCTGTAACCGGCTTTTGCATCCTGCCTGTCAGTATTCCGCCTCCCAGAGAACCATATGTGATAACACCAAGTCCGTTTTTCCTGCATAAAGGTAAAATGCCATTATCAATCGACTTACGATTCAACATGTTCAACGGAGGCTGTACAGCTGAAATATCAGCTATATCTATCGCTTTTTGTATGAGCGTGGTATCAAAATTTGATACGCCGATCGCGCGAATCTTGCCTTCCTTTTTAAACTTGACCATCATCTCCAGCGCGTCTTCTATGCTGGTGTTAAAATCCGGCCAGTGTATCAGATAGAGATCAATGTAGTCCGTCTCCAGCCGTCTGAGGGAATTTTCTAATTCGTGCCGCATAATATTGGTGTTCAGACAATTGACATATTCCCCATAAATACGCAACGTGCCAACCTTTGTCGCGAGAACAACTTTATCCCTTAACCCTTTAATAGCTTTGGCTACAACCTTTTCAGAAGCGCCGTCAAGTCCATAGGCAGCTGCCGTATCAACCATGTTAACACCCGCGTCAATAGATGCTCTTATGGCGTCAATAGCCAATTTTTCATCGACTTCTCCAAAGAAATCGTTGCCCATCTCCCATGTTCCCTGACCAATAACGGATATATCAATACCGCTATTACCCAATTTTCTATACTTCATCCTTTTATCCTCCTTTTGATAATAAAATTTTAATGACTAAAATAAACTCTTATGCATCCGAACCTCTAAAAACGGCGGGCGCCAAAGCAGTCTTCTCCTCTTTAGCCAGTATAATGCCCGGCGCAAGCGCAATATTCATTTTCTCCATCAAGAATTCTCTAGCCTTTTTAGCGTCCGGAATGGATGTGAGGTCATCATCCGACCACATCTCTACAACAAACGGCCCTTTATACTGTATTTCATCAAGCAGTTTGAAGAAACTGACAAAATCAACAATACCTTCACCGAACTCAACGCGTCTGAATTCATTCTCCCGAGTGTCTTTAAGATGGATGGCAACGATATGGTCTTTACCCGAGTAAAAATCGCTGCGAATATCCACCTTTTTAGAAGAAAGGTTACCGATATCCGGGTACACATTCAGCCACGGTGATTTAATCTTTTCAACATAATACATAGCTTTCCGTATGGAATCCATATGATCGGTATCCATTGTTTCAAAAGCAAGCATGACGTCGTATTGTTCAGCATAATCGGAACATTGTATAATGGCATCCAAAAAGTTACGGGCGGTTGTTTCGTCGGATTCGTTGTAATACTCATCGTAACCGGCAAGTTGTATCACGCGGATACCAATGTCTATCGAAAAACGAACAGCTTTCTTAATCAACTCAATGCCCTTTTCACGAACTTCGTCGTTTTTGCTTCCTATTGGAAAACGCCGGTTTCCGGAAAGGCACATCGTTAATATGGGTATTTCTGTTTTTACAGATGCGTTAATTATATCGAGCTTTTCTTCTGATGACCAATCGAGCCTTTGCATCCGTTCTTCGGTTTCGTCTATGCTTAGTTCGAGGAAATTAAATCCCGCGTATTTAGCGAGGGAAAGCCGCTCCTCCCATGAAAGGTAAGCCGGCAATGCTTTTTCGTACAGTCCAATTAAATTATTTCTTATGTCGCTCACATTTATCCACCTTACATGTCACATATTGTCGCTATATTTCAATCATCAAAATATGCTATTACAAATTACATGCCCATTATGCTTTAGCCATCAGATCTTTCTCCAACATCATTCCTTCATTTACTACCATAAAATTAACATTTTCAGGTATATCAAATCAAACCTTTGCGTTTATCATGGTTAAAACGGAGTTTTATTTTTCTTTTCAACTTTTACAAGATCAGGCCTGTACCTTTTCCCGCACCAGGAGATGGTTCATAACTACAGCAAGTATTAAAACCCCTCCTTTAATAAAGACCTGCCAAAATGCCGGAACAACGGTCAACAGCCCTGTCGTGATACATATGATAATGAGAGCCCCAACAATCGATTTGGCTACAGAGCCTTCTCCGCCGGTAAAGGCTGTACCGCCCAACAAGACGGCAATGATGCAGTCTGTCTCCATACCGTCACCGGTTAACGGGTCACCTATGGACATGTAGCTTGCTCTGGCAACACCGGCCAGCGCGGCCAGAAAGCCCACCATAATATACAAAATCCATACTATTTTTACCGCATTGATACCCGATAATTCCGCTGCGGTCCGGTTCCCGCCTATTGCCGCAGCATATTTGCCCAGTATGGTTTTTCTTTGAATAATAATCATAATGATTATAGCCGCAATCGCTACATAAAATGCCAGAGGCAAACCAAGGAGAACATCCTTACGGCCATAGTCATTTATCCAAGTAGGCATCACCTGACTATCGCTTCCCTTTATGCCAGAAGTTCCGTCTGGTACTATAAGAAGCGCTATACCTTTATACAGGTTTAATGTAACCAATGTTGCAATAACAGGCGTAATTCTAAGTTTCATGACAAGGAAACCGTTGATGAAACCCATTATGACACCCATCATGAGCGTTATCAGCAAGGCGACGACCAATGCAAATCCGTTTAGAATCATTAATGCGAATACAACTGCGGAAAGACTCATAGCGCTGCCAACAGATAGGTCGATGTTACCTGAAATGATAACCAGCGTAAATCCACCTGCGATTGTTATTATGGGTATTGCCATACGCATCAGATTGATGACACTGTCCGGGCTTAAGAAATGCCCTCTTCCGAAAAACTCCACCTGATCCAATTTAATAACCGAAAATATCAATACGATTAAAAACAAAACGGCATATATATAAAATCTCTTGATAATTGATTTCGCTTGATCATGCCTGTTCTGGTATTTAATGTTTGACTGTGGTTGTCTCATGATTATCTACCCCTCTTAATAAACTCGCTTACACGGCGGCCTTTTCAGGCGTTTCTTTTATCCAGTGCAAAGCGCTGGGCCAGTATGGCTAAGAATGTGACGACGCCCTTTATTAGAAACTGCCAATCAGGCGACAGCAATAAACCCGTTGCTGCTGAGGTCATGACGGAAAGCAAAAGCACACCCACAACTGTTCCAAGCACAGATCCAAATCCACCGTTTACACTGGTACCACCCAAAAGCGTAACAACCAGAGCATCAAATTCATATCCCGCGGCTCTTCCGGATTCACCTGATTGATAACTCGATGCAATCAGAACGCCGGTAATTCCAGCCAACAAAGCACTTGCAAGGTATAAATATGTAAGATGCCTTGTTACATTTATACCGGATAGCCTGGCGGCTTTTATATTTGCACCAATGAGATAGGTACGCCTGCCAAAAACAGTTTTCTTCTCTATAATGACTGCTATGACGACAAGTACAAGCGCTATAACAATATATATTGGTATATAAGTGCCTGGCAGATATGAGGTTCCCAATACTCGGAAATCATCGGGAAGGCTTGTGTTTCTTTGTGCCCCTTGAGCAATGATCTGTCCGATACCGCGAGCGACAGACATTGTGCCAAGTGTGATGACAATGGATGCGACTCTCAATTTTGCAATGAAAAGTGAGTTGAGAGCACCTATGGCAAGCGCGCAGGCCAAAGCCGCCACAACGGCCAACCAGTATGGCATTCCAAGACCGCTGAAAAGCTGTGACGCGGCATCGGCGGAGTTGCTTACAGGTTGGCAAAAATACGCTGTCAGGACACCCGTCATTGCGATAATCCCACTTACAGACATATCAAAATTGCCTGTAATCATGATGAACGTGACGCCGATACCCAAGATTATAATATACCAAAAATTTGTTAGTAGATTGAGCATGTTCTGAAGCAGATAGAATCTTGGAACGAACAGGCACGCTATCCCAAAAATTGCTACCAATACAATGATCATAAACAAAGTAATATATGATTCGTTGCTTATTTTGCTTTTTGTCATTTGGTTTTCTCTCGTATTAAGCGGCATTTCAATTTCCTCCTGTCACGGTATGGATGATCATTTCCGTATTGATATCAGTTCCGTTTATGATGTTTGCCTTTATATTTCCATCATAAAGGAGGAATATGCTGTCACATATATTAACGATCTCGTGTAATTCTGAAGAAAATATCATGATCGATTTTCCTTCACTTGAAAGCTGACGAATAATACTGTATATTTCACTTTTAGCACCCACATCTATCCCGCGTGTGGGTTCATCCAGCAAAAGAAGGTCGCTGTTAGCAAAAAGGCATTTGGAAAACACCACTTTTTGTTGATTGCCGCCAGATAATTTGGAGACTTCTTTTTCAGTACCGCTGGTAGCAATTCTGAGTTTGTCTATATACTCAAGAGTTATTTTCCTCTCTTTTGCAGAATTAATAAATCCGTTTTTGGATATCTTTTTCATATTCATAACCGGCACATTCCCGCGAATAGTCAGTATCGTGAAAAGCCCCTGGGATCTGCGCTCTTCTGGCACAAGAGCAATGCCAGCCGCGATGGTCTTTTGCGGCGATTGCTGAAGTCTTTTCCCTTTGAACAATATTTCTCCATGGTATTCGTCCGCGCCATAAATAGCACGTGCGAGTTCAGTTTTCCCTGCACCAACCAGTCCGTAAAACCCGACGATCTCGCCCTTTTTCACATTGAATGATATATCGTTTAGTTTATGGTTTGATAGGTGGCTGACTTCAAGTATCGTCTCTTCGCTCGGCTTCTCTTTAGGCTGATATATCTCGAATACCGTCTTGCCTATCATCATTTTGATAAGCTCAGATCGATCTTTTACTTCCCTTAACGGTTTTGTACCAATGTGTTTTCCATCGCGTAGAACCGTTACATAATCACCAAGTTCGAATATTTCATCAAGCCGGTGCGATATATAAATAACAGTTACATTTTTTTCACGAAGGCTTTTAATAATATTGAACAATCGCTTAATTTCATTTTCGGAAATGGCAGCCGTCGGTTCATCCATGATAATAATGTCGGATTCGGAAGCCACCGCTTTTGCGATCTCAATAATCTGTTTTTTTGCTACACTCAAAGTCGATACAAGTTGTTTTGGATTTATGGAAGGCTCCAAACTATTCAAAGTGCTGACAATTTTCTTGATTTTATCAGTTTTCTTCAAAAATCCAAATGTCGTATCCTCAATGCCAAGAGTCAGATTTTCTTCAACCGTCAATTGGTCTACTACGTTCAGTTCCTGAAAAAGAGTGCTTATGCCCTTTTGTTTAGCATCTTTAGGATTCATCGGGCAATACTCCTGTCCATTAAGGAATATTTTCCCGTCTGTTCTCAACATTGCGCCTGTCAATATCTTGATTAGTGTAGATTTACCTGCACCGTTTTCCCCTACCAGGCAGTGAACGGAATTTCGCTTAATATCAAAGCTAACATCGTTTATAGCACGTATACCCGGAAAATCTTTGATGAGGTTTCTGATTTCTAAAACATTTTCTGTCTTTGCTTCACCCATTTTATTACACCCCCAAAAGTTCTGCTCTAATGGGTCCTCAAATTTTTGATGGGAGGAAATCTATTGTTTCCTCCCATCATTGCATATTAAACGACCTATATCTTTTCCAAAGGACTATTGCAAGCTCAACCCGAACTCTTTATTTAGCCATGTTACAGAGTCGTCACGAGTCGTTGAATAGTAAGACATTAAGAATGCTTTTGCTATGTATTCTTTTTCTGTGCTGTCAATCTGGTTAATCTTTTTGTTAATGAGGTCCATGAGGATATCAATTCTGGTATCGCCGGTCTCAATCGGCGGAAGCGCCAAGCTGAATTTAAGTGAACTATCGGAGTCGAACATTTCTTTCAATTGGACTTCGTCAAAGTCGCAAGCGCATACTAACTCGGTGAGGGGTTTACCGTCTTTGTCTACCTTGCCTCTTCCGGCCTTATTGAGAGCAGCCATGACGCCTACTGCCAGACCACCTGATTCAGCATAAATCAGGTTGATTTCCGGATGCTGCGTACATAGGTCTGTTATGATCTGTGCCGCTGCGTCACTGCCTTTGCTTCCATCGAGGCAACCAAGATCCTTGGCATTCGGGTCCACTGAAAGTACGCCCTTTACAAAAGGATCAGTACGACCGGATTTGACTTCTGTGTGGTTCGGCCAGCCAACCTCAACCATTACGATAGGCTTGTCGGGATATGCCGCCTTCCATTGAGTCGCCATCTCTTTACCCATTGCTTCAGAAATACCGGCTTCATCATTACGTACTACCGGAATACCTGTGCCGGGAACCGGGCTGAAGAAAGATGCCATTGCTATGCCTTTATCCAGGCACGCTTGAATCCCGGGTTTTGCCGCCTCATTGTCCCAGATATGCAATGTTGCCGCATCCATACCCGTCGCTACGATTTGGTCGATGTTCTGTGTCATGGTGTTTGAATCAGCCTTACCGTCGAATGCAATAACTTCAGCGCCATACTTTTCTTTGCCATACTTTTTTGCTTCAGCGAACTGTGCCTGATGAAACGTTTCTCTCATATCAGATACAAAGTAAGCTATTTTTACTGACTTAGCCTCTGGTGCGGATGGTTCCTCAGAAGTAACGGGAGCAGAGGATTCCGGCGCTGATGGTTTTACAGCAGCATCAGATGTTTCTGCTACTTCCGGCGTAGCGTTCTGGCATCCTGATAAGACGCCAATGCTTAAAACGAGCAACAAAATCATTACTAAGGATACAACTCTTCTCATTTGGACTCCTCCTTATTTGATTGTGCCAACTATATTATAGCTGAGCAAAGTTAAAATATAAATATATATATAAATTGTCTTAGCTTATCATTGTAATTAATTATTTGTTTATATGTCATATTTGCTTAACGTGACATTTGTCTTGTCATTTGTCTTTTCTATAATCAAAATATAACATATGATATGACGTTTGTCAATACTGTTATGTCATATGTCGTAACTTTTTCCATATAGTTAAGGTCTTTAAATGTGGTGACATTCTGATATTTTATAGTTTGTTTGGTTTATATAAATATGAAAGGTTATTCTTACATTATGGTTTGTTTTCAACGACAATATGGGTTTACTTGCATCCCATAAAAAGCAGCAGCCTTATGCATGATATCTGCAAAGGCTGCTGCTTGTTCTAATAGGAATATATGATAGTCGTTATACAGCGTATTTTTCGTTTTCGAAAATATACTGCTCTCTTTCAAAAATTGAATCGTAGATGATGCTGTCAATACTTCCACATTCACCAAAAGCCTCCAGAAAGACATCCTCCCCAGCCGTTTTTAAGAGAAGAGTATCCGCATCAGGGGTTCCTGCCGCAAATACCTGGGCGCCGGGACGCTGGCGTGAAAGATGACCGCCATTCGGTAAAATGATCCCACATTCCATTTGGGCATCATTTAATTTGATGACTGCCGTGCTGCCAAAAATCATGATCGGCGGATTTACAGCGCCGGAAGATATGATAGCATTATCAAGGATACTTTCCAGATTGGTAATATAACTGTTAAGATAGCTCAGCATCCCCATATAAGAATCATAGTCAAGCGAATATCCTTTTATCACGTTGAGTTTATGGTGATGGATATACATCATATGGTTTGCCAGATAATTATAAATTTGTTTCGACATAGTTAATCGCATAAAAAGGCCTCCTCAAACCGCTCAAAAAGGCACCCATATCTGGCGTGCCTTCAGCATGTCTTAATTGACACAATGAGTATAATAACGCAAATCCAGCCGGGAGTCAATGCAGAATATAATGTCATCAAGTGTTATATTACAACTGAAAAATAAAAGGGAGCAGCCTCTTAGCCACTCCCTCAAATCTGACAACTTATTTCGCGTCAACTTTGGCCATGTGCTCAATCAACATGAGCACTTTGTTGGAATAACCCCACTCATTGTCGTACCAAGATACGAGCTTCACGAAGTTGGGATTGAGCATGATGCCCGCATCAGCATCAAAGATACTGGTTCTGGCATCGCCGATGAAATCGGAAGACACAACCTTATCCTCGGTATAACCCAGGATACCGGCCAAAGCGCCTTCGGAGGCTTTCTTCATAGCCGCTTTGATCTCATCATAAGTAGTCGCCTTCTCAAGGCGGACAGTCAGGTCCACAACGGAAACGTCAGCCGTTGGTACGCGGAATGACATGCCAGTCAGTTTGCCATTGAGCTTCGGAATAACCTTGCCCACAGCCTTAGCAGCGCCGGTGGACGACGGGATGATATTGAACGCAGCGCCTCTGCCGCCTCTCCAGTCCTTCTTGGAGGGGCCGTCAACCGTCTTCTGTGTTGCCGTGGTGGCATGTACCGTGGTCATCAGGCCTTCGATGATTCCAAAGTTGTCGTCAACAACCTTGGCAAGCGGAGCCAGGCAGTTGGTTGTGCAGGAAGCATTCGAGACAACCTTCATCTCGGGCTTATAAGCATCCTGGTTAACACCCATCACGAACATCGGAGCATCAGCGGAAGGAGCGGAAATGACGACCTTCTTTGCGCCGCCGGCGAAGTGAGCGCTGGCCTTTTCTGTTGTTGTGTAAACGCCTGTCGACTCGACGATATAGTCAGCACCGCAAGCGTTCCACGGAATTTCAGCTGCATTCATGCAGGCATATACAGAGATTTCTTTGCCATTGACAACGATCGCACCGTCTTTGCTCGATGCAGTTCCCTGAAAACGGCCATGCACGGTGTCATATGTCAGCATGTACACCATGTAATCGGGATCGATAAAAGGATCGTTAATACCTACAACCTCGATGTTCGGGTTTCCCATAGCTGCACGGAAAACCAAGCGGCCGATGCGGCCAAAACCATTGATACCAACCTTAATTGCCATATTGAATCCTCCTTGATTAAATAATAATTCACAAACTTATTATGTGATTATCATAATGCATTGGCAAGGAAATTTCAACAAAGAAATGCCTTTTGCCAAGACAGATAACCTGTTTTATGCCGGGTGGATCATATTTTCCTTATCCAGGGTCGATGAATCCACACCGTATTTCTGCGCCCGCCTGAACTCAAAGAACTTCTGCGCAACCTGCGGGAACAGAGCATAGGACAGCACATCCTCTTCCTGCTCCATATATTCTTTGACTTCTTCACGGTATTTATCAAGCTCAGGCGCGATGTCATCCGCGGGGCGGTGGGTAATCACAACATCATCACCGATGCACTTCTTGCGCACGTCCGGATCTACCTCGCCCGGAAGCTGGCCGTATTCGCCACGCAGTAACGCCTTGCTCTCTTTGGTAACCATCTTATAACGCTCGCCGGTAACGACATTGAGCACGGCCTGAGTTCCAACGATCTGACTGGTGGGCGTCACCAGCGGCGGATATCCAAACTCTTTACGAACGCGGGGCACTTCCTGAAGCACTTCTTCCAGCTTATCCGACTTGCCCGCTTTATCCAACTGATCAAGCAGGTTGCTGAACATGCCGCCCGGAACCTGATAAATCAACGTATTGATATCGACGCCCAACACGCCCGGTTTAAGGAACCCGTCGTCTTTCAGGCGTTTTGCTACGCTCTTGAACATCTGCGCGATCTTATTAAGTTGTATAATATCCATACCTGTGTCATACTCGGTTCCCGCCAACGTGGCCACAAGCGATTCTGTGCAGGGCTGGGATGTACCGTTAGCCAAAGGAGACAGCGCACAATCCACAATATCCGCTCCAGCTTCTATGGCTTTCAGATACGTCATGTCGCCGACGCCTGTCTTGTTATGCGTATGAACATGGATCGGCACCTTAACGGCCTTTTTCAGCTCTTTAACAAGCGCATAGGCTTCATAAGGCAGTAACAGATTCGCCATGTCCTTAATGCAAATGGTATCAGCGCCCATCAGTTCCAGCTTCTTAGCCATTTCAACAAAATAGCCGCGTGTATGAACGGGGCTGGTTGTATAGGAAAGGGTCGCTTCGCAGAGACCACCGTACTTCTTGGTGGCGTCCATCGCCGCTTTCATATTGCGGACGTCGTTAAGCGCGTCGAATATACGGATCACATCAATACCGTTCTCAATGGCTTTTTTGACGAACAAATCCCCCACATCGTCAGCATAATGCTTGTATCCAAGCAGGTTCTGACCGCGAAGCAGCATCTGCATTTTGGTGTCCGGCATAGCGGCTTTGAGCACGCGCAACCTTTCCCATGGGTCTTCGTTGAGGAAACGCAGGCATGAATCAAACGTTGCGCCGCCCCACATTTCGATCGACCAGTAACCCGCCTGATTCAAAAGGGCGGTTGCCGGCAGCATTTCAGATGTTCTCATCCGCGTGGCTGCCTGCGACTGGTGCGCGTCTCTCAATATTGTTTCTGTGATATTGACTTTAGGCATCTATTTTAACCTCCAAATTCATGATATTAGCCGAACAGCGACAGCAATACGCCCGCCGCCACGGCGGAACCGATAACGCCGGCCACGTTGGGGCCCATCGCGTGCATCAGCAGGAAGTTCTTCGGATTGGCCTCCTGCCCCACCTTCTGAGATACGCGGGCTGCCATCGGCACTGCGGAAACGCCCGCGCTGCCGATCAGCGGGTTGATCTTGCCTCCAGACAGCTTATACATCAGCTTGCCAAGAAGCACGCCGCCGGCTGTACCGAAGCCGAATGCGAACAGGCCAAGAACAATGATTTCAATCGTCTGCAGCTTCAGGAACGTCGCGCCATTGGCTGTCGCTCCAACGGTAACGCCCAGGAATATCGTGACGATGTTAATCAGCTCGTTCTGCGCCGTTTTGTTAAGCCGATCTACAACAAGGCATTCCCGGAACAGGTTGCCCAGCATCAGCATGCCGATGAGAGGCGCCGCGGCGGGCAGAAGCAGCGAAATGAATATCGTAACGATGATCGGGAAGATAATTCTTTCCGTTTTGCTGACTTCACGCAGCTGCTCCATCACAACCACGCGTTCCTTTTTCGTCGTCAACGCTTTCATGATAGGCGGCTGAATAACCGGCACCAGCGCCATGTATGAATATGCCGCCACCGCGATCGGGCCCAGCAATCCCGGAGCCAGCTTGCTTGTCAAATATATCGCTGTCGGGCCGTCGGCTCCACCGATAATACCAATGGATGCCGCCTGTTGATTGTCAAACCCTAAAAGCAAAGCGCCAATGAATGTGGTAAAAATACCAAACTGCGCCGCCGCTCCAAGCAGAAGGCTCTTCGGGTTCGCGATCAGCGGGGCGAAGTCTGTCATAGCGCCGACACCAAGAAATATCAGCGGCGGGTAAATGCCGAGCTTGACGCCCTGATAGAGATAATACAGCAAGCCTCCATTCTCATAATTTGACGCATGCGTTACTACATAGTTCACGCCACCGTTAGTCGCGTCAGAATCTTTCACCAAGTTCAACACTTCTTTGGGGCCGGCCATCATGTTCGCCCCCGGAAGGTTTGCCAGTATCATGCCAAACGCTATAGGAACCAGCAGCAGCGGCTCATATTTTTTGACGATCGCCAGATACAGCAGTATGCAACCCACCAGCAACATCACAAGCTGCTGCCAGGTCATCATGGAGAATCCCGTGCTGTTCCACAAATCGACAAAAGATTGGCCAAGATTAAAATCCATTTGTAACCTCCTTATTAGAATGCTTCATGTGCGGCTTAAGCCAGCACAGCCAGCACATCACCGGAGTTTACAGATGCACCCTTGGCCACCTGAACACCGACGACTTTTCCGGCGACAGGGGCCAGTATTTCATTCTCCATTTTCATGGCTTCCAATATCATCAGGATATCGCCTTCCTTAACGATGTCACCCACATTCACGCGAACATCAAGGATGTTTCCGGGCATCGGCGCTTTCACCTGTGTGCCGTCGGCAGGCGCAGGAGCTGCAGCCAGAGCGGGAGCAGCGGCAACCGGAGCCGGAGCGGAAGCCGCAACAGGGGCCGCTACGGGCGCGGGAGCCACAGCCGGAGCTGAAACAACGCCGCCGATTTCTTCAACTTCCACATTGTAGCTAATGCCATTTACATTGATCTTAAACTTACGCATATGATGTTTCCTCCATATATAACTTTATAATCTGTTGTTAACCTGTTCAATTCGGCTGGTTGCGCTCCAAGCGGGAGCAACACTGTGAGCGCGACGCAAAGACCGTATGACGATACCGTTGGACGAAGTACCCATACTGGCTGCGATCGCCGCCGTAATTACTGCGATTAAAGCGGGATCGTTCTCAGCCGTTATGGCCTCTTCCTGTTTTGAAACAGCCTGCTCGGCTTTCACGGGTCCTTTGGCAATCGCCTTTTTCTGTGCTTTGGCCAATAAACGCTCGGCCTTTCTGGCCTTTCTTCTTTCCTTGGCCGCAGCGGCCTTGGGAATCAACGCTTTAATGATTTTCGGATATAACCACGTGATAAAAATCAGGAGCACTAATCCGAAGAAGACGATCGCCAGGCCAAGAACGGCTACACTTCCACCCAGACTGAGCTTCTGTCCGACGGTAGCGCCGTTATTAGCAGCCGTTGCCGCAGCCGTTGCCGTATCCGACAATGATATCAATTGATTGAGCATCTGTTACCCTCCTTATGGCCGTGAAACATGCTTCTTGGGCAGCCTGTTCTCGCGTTTGCCGATGGCGAGCTCAAGAGCCCCTGCCAGCCGTTGACGCGTTTCGGAAGGATAGATGACTTCATCCACATAACCCATCTTGGCAGCTTCCCACGGAGATGCAAAAGTTTTCGCGTATTTATCCGCGGCTTCCTTTCTGGCTTCCATAGGCTTATCCGCATGGGCGATATCTTCTCCCATCATGATGACCGCAGCTGCATCCGCAGACAGGCAGGAGATCGCGGCATCCGGCCAGGCATAAACAATATCGGCGCCAAGCGCTTTGGGCGCCATCGCGATATACCCGGAACCAATGGCTTTGCCGGTTATAACGGTCAGCTTAGGCACTGTCGCCCCGGCGTAAGCCTGAATCAGCTTCGCTCCATTCGCAATCAGGCAGCACTGTTCCTGCGCGATATCCTTCACAAAGCCCGCTGTATCGGCCAGTGTGACGACCGAAAGTCCGAAAGCGTCGCAGAAATTCACAAATCCTGCTGCTTTGCTGCCGCATTTCGAATCAATATATGCGCCGGGGGCATTGGCCACAACGCCCACGCTGCGTCCGCCAAGCCGCGCAAAGCCCGTTTTCATATCGGGCGCATAACCGGCCTGAGATTCAATAAATATGCCGTTGTCGAATATAGAAGATATGACAGCTGTAATATCCCAGCTGCCGGAATAGTTTTCGATCAAACGATTGAGATCGTCCCCGCCGTCAATGTCCGGTGTATCAACAAGGTTGTTGTCCGGAAGATAAGAAAGTAACCGGCGCAGAGAACCCAAAGCGTCATCCTCAGACTCGCATTTGAAATGAACAAGCCCTGTCTTTTCATAGTGGACGGACGCGCCGCCGACGGACTGAGGATCGGGCTTCTTGCCCATTTCATTAAACGCACCCGGCGCCGCTGTATAAATACCCCCAACGCCATCCGCCATGAAAACGAAATCGCTCAACGGTGCAAAGAATGCCGCGCTGCCAGCGCACTGTCCGCAGACAACGGTCAATATCGGAACCACTCCGGAAAGCTCAACCATCTTTGAAAAGACGCTGCCGAAGCCTTCAAGCGCGCCTGCGCCTTCACCCAGCCGTGCGCCCATTGAATCCAGCAACGCAATGACCGGCAGCCCCGTCTTTCCCGCCATTTCCAACAGTTTTAAAATCTTGCGCGCATGCATGCTGCCCATCGAACCGCCCAGCACCGTATAGTCCTGAGAAAAGACATACACGCCGCGTCCATCGATTGTTCCGTAACCGGTCACCACACCTTCTCCTGGTGCGCTGACCTCTTTTTGGCCATCGACGGCGTTCGAATGCTGAACAATAGCCTGTGTTTCCACAAAGCTTTCCGGATCCAGCAGTTTGGCAATACGTTCGCGCGCCGTGAGTTTATTCATCGCATGCTGCGTTTGGATAAGCTCCGAATCTCCGGTTACTGCCGACTGCCGTTTTTGAGCCAGTAAGTCAAAACCAGTTAGTTCGCTCATGTAGTTTAACCTCCGTAAGAAATTATATAAACGTTTGACCCTTGCGAGTCAAATAGATACCAACTTAACCCGCATTCTTATTTCTACATCAATGCCCTATATTCCTTTATAATTTTACAAAAATTCGTTCCTTTTTTCACAATATCCAATAAAATTTTTTTATTCCGGTATATTCATAGTAGATAGTTCCGATTCTGTCATATAACGCCAATGCCCTGTTGGGAGATCACCCAGAGTCAATTTTCCAAAAGCGACCCTTTTCAGTTCCATAACATGGGCCCCCACCGCCTCAAACATACGCTTCACCTGGCGGTTTCGGCCTTCATGTATCGTAATATTCAAACGATAGCTTGACGTGTTTCGATCAAGCATCTCGATTTTAGCCGGAGCTGTTTTAATACCGTCCAGCATTATGCCGCTTTGCAGATGCTTGATCGCACCTTCGTCCAGCCTCCCATGAACCACTGCCATATACGTCTTGTCCAACTCATGCTTGGGATGAGTGCAGCGATAGGCAAACGAACCGTCGTTGGTTAACAGCAACAGACCTTCAGTGTCATAATCCAGACGTCCGACAGGAAATAACCGCTGTTCAACGCCATTGACCAGGTCCAGAACCGTTTTCCGTCCCCTGTCATCTTGGCAGGTGCTAAGGACTCCGGCCGGCTTGTTGAGCATGATATAAACATTATTTCCGGGAAATGATAAAAGGGCGCCGTCTACAGCAACCTCATCAGCATCTGGATTCACATCCATGCCGATCGTTTCCACAGGTCTGCCGTTGACCGTCACCCTTCCCTCTGCAATGATAGCGTCAGCCGCCCGCCGGGACGCCACACCACAGGATGCTATGTACTTATTCAGCCTCATGTATACCCCTCGTCACATAGCGGGAATCCTTTTGTTTAACCAATGCCCAAGAAGTTTGCTCAGATTAAACGAGTACGAATTCTCGCCAATATCATTCGGCGCACAGAGCGCAACGGACTGTATTTTGTCCGCGCCCAGCCACAGGTCAATATGCCCAACCTGCTGGCCTTTAGCGACCGGCGCCGTTATATTTTCGTCAATATA
>Ga0183096_1000750_pt1 | contig 35800 bp, 38 predicted proteins | sample Biomet5_FD_127791 | JGI IMG/M metagenome (GOLD analysis project Ga0183096, IMG submission 127791) | Microbial communities from bioreactor (seeded with sewage sludge) at LBNL, California, USA - Biofuel metagenome 5 (version 2) (version 3) | ecosystem: Engineered > Bioreactor > Anaerobic >... | reverse complement strand
TCCAAGCTGTTCAACAACGTGCGCGAGAAGATGAGCCTGTGCTATTACTGCATCTCGCGGTACGACAGGCCCACGGGCGTGATGATAGTGGACAGCGGCGTCGAGACGGCGAACAGGCAGGCCGCGCAGGACGAGATACAGAACCAGCTCTCGCTCATGGCGGCGGGCGACTTCACGGACGAGGAGCTGGCCAACACCATCCTCATCATGAAGAACGGCCTGCAGACGGTGGGCGACATGCTGGACACCATAGAGGGCTGGTATCTGACGAGGATACTTGAGGACGACAGCCTGACGCCCGAGGAGGACGCCGCAGATATCGAAAAAGTCACCGCGCAGCAGGTGCGTCTGGCCGCCGCCAAAGCGGAGCTGGAAACGGTGTATTTCCTGCACGGAGAGGAGGCCGCCGGAGATGATTGAGGAGAAGACAGTCCGCTCCGAAAGGCTGGGCGACAGCTATAAAGTCATAAAACACGACAGCGGGCTGACGATGCTGCTCGCGCCCATGCCGGGATTTTCGAGCGCTTACGCCATGTTCGCGACGGCGTACGGCTCCATAGATACGCGCATAAGGATGACAGAGGGCGGGGAGTTCGAGAAGCTGCCGGAGGGCATCGCCCACTATCTTGAGCACAAACTGTTCGAGAGCGAGGACGGCGACGCGTTCCAGAGGTACGCGAAGACCGGGGCCTCGGCCAATGCTTTCACGGCGTTCGACCGCACGAGCTATCTGTTTTCGTGCACCGACAGGTTCGAGGAGAGCCTGGAGATACTGCTGGATTTTGCCACGCACCCGTATTTTACCGCGGAGACGGTGGCAAAGGAGCAGGGCATAATCGGGCAGGAGATACGCATGTACGACGACAGCCCGGATTGGCGGGTGCTGTTCAACCTGCTCGGCGCGATGTATGTGAACCATCCTGTCAAGATAGACATAGCGGGCACGGTGGAGAGCATCGCGCAGATAAACGCGGAGCTGCTTTACCGCTGCTACGGCACGTTTTACAACCTCCGCAACATGGTGCTCGTCGTGGCGGGCAACTTCGACACGGACACCGTGCTCAGAGTGGCCGACCGCGTGCTCAAAAAGGCGCCGGAGCTGCATCTGGAGCGCGCGCCCGTGGATGAGCCGGACGAGGTCGCGTCGGAGTACACGGAGCAGAAGCTCCCCGTCTCCGTCCCGATGTTCCAGGTGGGATTTAAAGGCAGGACGGGCACGGAGGCCGAGAACATGCGCGGCTCCGTGCTGGACGAGATATTCCTGGAGGCGCTCTGCGGCGAGGCGTCGGAGCTTTACCGCAGGCTGTACGACGACGGCGTGATAAACTCCACTTTCGGTACGGAGGTGTTTTCCGGCAGGGACTATATCTCCATGCTCGTATCGGGCGAGAGCCGCGACCCCAGGGCCGTGTTCTCCGCGCTGAAAGAGGGCTTTGCGTCGATAACCGAAAACGGCATAGCGGCCTCTGATTTTGAGGAGGCGCAAAAGACGGTCTACGGCCACTACGTCCGCATGGGCGAGCGGGTGGAGGGGGTCGCCTCCGCGCTGATGAATTGTTATTTCCCGGGCGTCGATCCTTACGAGCTCTGCGAGATAGCGGCGCACGCCACGGCGCAGGACGTTGTGGAGCGGGCGAAGACGGTATACAGCGAGAAACACGCGGCGCTTTCAGTGATAACGCCGCCGGAAGACAAACAGTCGGACGATTAATCCATAAGGAGCATAACTATGACAGACACGATATCGTTTCCCGGCCTCGGGCTGGAATTCACAGTCAACCGTGTGGCTTTCTCCATCGGCGGTTTCGACATCTACTGGTATGCGATACTCATTTCGGCCGGTTTCGCGCTGGGGCTGCTGTTCGCCTTCAAGAACTTCAAGGAGTTCGGGCTGGACGGCGACAGAGTGATAGACGTCATCCTCGTCGCGACCATAGCCGGCATAGCGGGCGCGCGCATCTACTATGTGGCGCTCGAATGGGACCGCTACAAGAACAACCTCGCTGAGATACTGAATCTGCGCAGCGGCGGGCTCGCGATATACGGGGCGCTGATATTCGGCATAATCGCGGCGTACCTGGCGGCGCGCTGGCGCAAGGTGAAGTTCCTGCCGTTCGTGGACCTGGTGTTCGGGGCGGTGTTCATCGGTCAGGCGATAGGCCGCTGGGGCAACTTCGTCAATATGGAGGCGTTCGGCTGCAACACCACGCTTCCGTGGGGCATGACGAGCCAGACCATACAGAACTACATCAGCACGCACACCATCACGCAGCTCGGCACGGTGATGGACCCGACGCAGCCGGTGCACCCCACTTTCCTCTATGAGTCAATCTGGTGCGCCATAGGCTTCGTCATCTATTGCTGCATCTACAAAAAACGCCGCTTCGACGGAGAGATGTTCCTCTTCTATACCGCATGGTACGGCTTTGGGCGCATGTTGATAGAGGGCCTGCGCACGGACAGCCTGTGGCTCGGCACGGTCAGGGCGTCTCAGGTGCTCGCCGGGGTGCTCTGCGCCGCCTCTGTCATCACGTGGCTGATAGTGCGCTCGAAGATAAAGCGCCAGAACGATCCGGAGTACCTGAAACTCTACCGCGACACGGAGGAGAGCCAGCTCATCGTGGCGGGAGAGTACGATTACAAGCGCGGCATGTCGAAGGCGGAGGCCTCCGCCAAGGACGTTGCGGAGCAGGCCGCGAGCGACGAGACCGTGAGCCGGCCCGAGGATGGGCAGGCCGCGGAGGAGGATGCCGGCGGCGACAGCGCAAAACAGGATGAACAGGATGAGACCGTCGGGCAGACCGGGATCGACGCCGAAAAGGAAGCCCGCGAAAAGCTGGACGACATAGCGGATCAGCTCGAGAACGACTTCATGGGCGGCGACCCCGACGACCCCGCGAAAAAATAAATTGCAAAAAGAGGAGGCGCGCCATTGGCTGAGATCATCGACGGCAAAGCTCTTGCGGCGAAGATACGCGGGGAGCTGAAAGAGGAAGCGGCCGCTCTGACGGACGAGGGCAGGACTCCGGGTCTCGCGGTCATACTGGTGGGCGACGACCCGGCCAGCAAGACCTATGTGCGGAACAAGGCCAAGGCCTGCGCCGAAATAGGGATCTATTCGGAGAGGTACGAGCTCGGCGCCGACACCGCGGAGGAGGACGTCCTCTATCTTATAAAGATGCTTGCGGGGCGGGACGAGATAAACGGCATACTCGTGCAGTCGCCGCTGCCGCCGCAGATAGACGGCCGCCGCCTTGTCGAGGCCATCCCGCCGGAAAAGGACGTGGACGCTTTTCATCCGGCCAACATAGGCAGGATAATGCGCGGCGATTACGACATGCTGCCCTGCACTCCCGCGGGCGTGATGGAGCTGATAAAGACGACGGGCGTAGAGGTCGAGGGCAGTAACTGCGTCGTCGTGGGCCGCAGCGATATAGTCGGTAAGCCCATGGCCATGCTCCTGCTGCAGGCGAACGGCACCGTCACCATGTGCCACAGCCGGACGCGGGATCTGCCGGATATAACGCGCCGTGCGGACATACTGGTGGTGGCGGTCGGCAGACCCAAATTCATCACGGGAGACATGATAAAGCCGGGCGCCGTGGTGATAGACGTCGGCATGGACAGGGACGAGGACGGAAAGCTCTGCGGGGACGTGGATTTCGCCTCCGCCGAACCGGTCGCCGGGTATATCACGCCCGTTCCGGGCGGAGTGGGGCCCATGACGGTCGCCATGCTGATGAAAAACACGGTAAACGCCGCAAAACGGGTTGACAAGCCCGTGTGATTATGTTAAACTGGCAAGTGCCGCATGTTCCGGGCTTATTTAAGTGCGCCAAGGCGCCGCCTGATGACAGCGAGTCTTAATCAAAGAGGGAATACCATGTACGCAGTGATCGAAACAGGCGGGAAACAGTATCGCGTCGAGAAGGGCGATGTTGTTTTCATTGAAAAGCTCGATGTGGAAGCGGGCCAGGAGGTGTCGTTTGACGACGTTCTCATGGTCGGTTCGGATAACGGCATAGTCGCCGGGACTCCTTACATCGACGGAGCCAAAGTGACCGCCAAGGTCGAGAAAAACGGCAAGGCTAAGAAGATCAACGTTTTCACCTACCGTTCCAAGAAGTGCAGCAAGCGCGCCCTGGGTCACCGTCAGCCTTACACCAAGGTCACCATCGAAGGCATCAAAGCCGGGAAATGATCAGGGCGGAATTTCGCTTTAAAAAAGGTGTTCCCGTCTCGTTCAAAGTGAGCGGGCATTCGGGTTACGCCGAAAAGGGAAACGATATCGTGTGCGCGGCGGTGAGCTCCGCGGTGGAGCTGACGGTCAACGGCATAACGGAGGTCGTCAGGACGCAGTGCGGCGTGCAGGTCGGGCAGGACAGCGTGGAGCTGGTGCTGCCGCAGACGTCGCGTCCGGCGGACTGGCATTTCGTCAGCGCGCTGAGACTGCATCTTCAGAACCTGTCGCAGGCTTATCCCGGCACAATAGAGCTTATTAATTCGGAGGTGTAATCAAATGTTGATACTTGATATGCAATTCTTCGCCCATAAAAAAGGAATGGGCTCCACAAAGAACGGCCGTGATTCCGAGTCCAAGCGTCTCGGCGTCAAGAGGGCGGACGGACAGTTCGTTCTCGCCGGCAACATCATCGTTCGTCAGCGCGGCACACACATCCATCCCGGTGAGAACGTGGGCAAAGGTTCCGACGACACGCTCTTCGCCCTTGCGGACGGCGTTGTGAAGTTCGAGCGCATGGGTGCGGACCGCAAGAAGGTCAGCATCTACCCGGTAGAGCAGTAATCATGAATGCGGGGCGGCGATTTGACCGCCCCGTTTTTATCTGAGAAAATAATTGAAACGGGCCCGTTGGGGCACTATAATGATAAAGAAAGAGAGGCGGCGCAGATGTTTGTCGATACCGCGAAGATAAGAATTAAAGCCGGAGATGGCGGAAACGGCGCCGTCACGTTCCACAGGGAGAAATTCGTGGCTGCGGGCGGCCCGGACGGCGGCGACGGCGGGCGCGGCGGAGACGTCGTGTTCGTGGGGGACACCAATGTCTCCAGCCTGATAGATTTCAAATATAAGAAACGCTATATCGCGGAGGACGGAAAGCCCGGCTCCGGGAAGCGCTGCTACGGCAAGTCCGCGCCGGATCTCGTCATAAAGGTGCCGGTCGGCACGGTGGTGAAAGAGGCGGAGAGCGGGCGCATCCTGGCGGACGTGTCCGACGGGGAGCCGCACATCGTGGCCAGGGGCGGCAACGGCGGCTGGGGCAACGCCCACTTCGCAACGCCCACCAGGCAGGTGCCGCGTTTTGCCAAACCCGGTCTTCCGGGCGAGGAGTTCGAGGTCACGCTGGAGCTGAAGCTGCTGGCGGACGTGGGGCTGGTGGGTTTCCCGAACGTGGGAAAGTCCACCCTCATCTCCGTGTGCAGCGCCGCAAAGCCTGAAATAGCGAATTATCCGTTCACGACGCTGACCCCGGTGCTCGGCGTGGTGCGCCTGCAGGAGGGCAGCTCCTTCGTCATGGCGGACATACCGGGCCTGATTGAGGGCGCGGCGGACGGAGCCGGTCTGGGGCACGACTTTCTGCGCCACGTGGAGAGGTGCCGGCTGATACTCCACATAGTGGATGTGTCCGGCAGCGAGGGGCGCGACCCGATAGAGGACTATAAAGCGATAAACGCCGAGCTGTTCAAGTTCAACGAGGAGCTTTCCAGACGGCCGCAGATCGTCGCCGCGAACAAGGCCGACATAGCGGAGCCTGAGCAGGTGGAGCGTTTCAGAGCGTTCATGGAGGCGGAGGGGAAGACGTGCTTCACCATCTCCGCGGCAACGGGGCAGGGCGTGCACGAGCTCATCGACGAGGTGGCCGCCCAGCTTGCGAAGCTGCCGCCTGTGGCAAGGTATGAGGCGGAGCCGCCCGTGCGCGAGGAGGTCACCGGCAAGCGCGACTTCACCGTCACGGTGGAGGACGGCGTATATGTGGTGGACGCGCCGTGGCTCATGCCTACGCTCGGCAACGTGGATCTGGACGACTACGAGAGCTTGCAGTATTTCCAGAGGGTGCTCCGCTTCTCCGGCATCATCGACAAGCTGGAGGAAATGGGCATAAACGAGGGGGACACCGTGAGCATACTCAACATAGAGTTCGAATTCGTGAAGTGATGGAGGGAGCCGCTTGCTGGGACTGACCGCGAAAATACAGGACCCCGATCTCTACAGCCCGCTGACGCTGGCTTTCATAGGCGACAGCGTCTATGAGTTGCTGGTGAGGGAGAGGCTGCTTTCTCAGGGCAGCCGTCACGCCGGAGAGCTGCACAGGCTGGCCGTCGCGATGGTGAAGGCGTCCGCGCAGTCGGCGGCGTACGACCTGCTGGAGCCGGTCCTGGAGGAGAAAGAGGCGGCCGTCCTGAAACGCGGACGGAACGCAAACGGCACCCATGTTCCGAAAAACAGTTCGCCGGCGGACTACAGGCGCGCTACGGGGGTGGAGGCGCTGTTCGGCTGGCTGTGGCTGCGCGGGGAAGAGGCCCGCATAAACGAGCTTTTCACGATGATAACGGAGAACGGCGACAGGCTGGAGGAAGACGGAGATGCGCGGTGACAAACTGGACTGGAAGAGCTATTTTATTGACGCGCTTTACGACCTGGGCGGATCTGCGTTTTTCGCTCTGGGCGTCAACATATTCACGGCGCCGAACGAGATAGCGCCCGGCGGCGTCACCGGCATAGCCACGATGCTCAATTCCATCACCGGGATGCAGATAGGCACGCTCAGTTTCATCATAAACATACCGCTGATGCTCGTGGCGTGGCGGCTGCTGGGCAAGAAGTTCATCATGAGGACTTTTCGCTCGCTCGCCGTGCTCACTGTGGTGCTCAACGTGTCGGAGCACTATCTGCCGGCGTATACGGACAACATGCTGCTGGCGTCGGTCTTCGGCGGCGCGCTGATGGGGGCGGGCCTCGGCATCATCTTCATGCGCGGCTCCACCACCGGTGGAACGGACATCCTCGGCAGGATACTGCTGCTGAAATTTCCGCATGTGCCGCTCGGCAAGCTGCTGATGGGCGTGGATTTCTGCGTCATCGTGGTGGCCGGCTTCTATTACGGCAGCCTGGAGGCCGCGCTCTACGCCCTGGTCGCCATCTACGCCACGGAGCGGGTGCTCGACGAGGTGCTCTACGGCCGCACGACCGGCTCGATCGTCTACATCGTCTCCAAGTACCCGCAGGAGATAGCGGACTACATCATGGACGACATGGAGCGCGGCGTGACGTTTTTAAAAGGAGAGGGCGGCTATACGGGCGAGGAGAAGCGGGTCGTCGTCTGCGCCCTGCCGAGCAGCGAGTTTTCCCAGCTGAAGAAGAAGGTGGAGCAGCTCGATCCGGATGCGTTCCTGATGGCCGCCCCTTCGACGCATATCATCGGCGAGGGCTTCCAGCCGTCGTTCGACGACATATGAAAGAAACGGGGCCTGCGGTATTTGCCGTCGGGCCCCTTTTTTGTTTGAATAATCGGCGCGCGGCGGTGAAAAATAATCGCAGAGCCCGCGTGCTGCCGTGCGGAGCGCGGACTTATGAAAGACAGTGTCCGCACGGAGAATGGAGAATAGCTATGCCTTCCAACAAGAACGAGAACGGCGACAACAAGAGCAGCAAGAGCGAGAACCGCACGGAAAACCGCGCCGAGAACCGCACCGGCAGCCAGAACAGAGCCCAGAACAAGAGCGACGACTGAGAACGGCGCAAAAAAAGACGCCCCCTGCGGGGGCGTCTTTTTGTTATATATCCCTTTGGCTCACAGAGCTTTCAGCGTCTCCATCACGTAGTCGCCGTACTCGTCGCAGGTGGCGCCGCCGGGCCTGCCGGTGATAACCAGCTTCTTCTCCGCGGCGCAGCGGTCGAGCGCCTCCTCCAGCCGGTCGGCCTTTTCGGTGAAGCCTATGTGCCGGAGCAGCATCACGGAGGCGCGCAGCATGGAGCAGGGGTCGGCGTAAGCACCGCGTCCCTCGTCTATCATGCGGGGAGCGGAGCCGTGTATGGCCTCGAACATCGCGTAGCGCTTGCCGATGTTGGCGGAACCGGCCGTGCCGACGCCGCCCTGCAGCTCGGCGGCCTCATCCGTAATTATGTCGCCGTACAGGTTCGGCAGGATCAGCACCTGGAAATCGCGGCGCCGTTTCTCGTCTATCAGCTTCGCGGTGGCGATGTCGATGTACCAGTCGTCCATCGCTATGCCGGGGTACTCCTTCGCGATGTCCTTGCAGATGGCCAGGAACTTGCCGTCGGTCGTTTTGATGACGTTCGCCTTCGTTATCACGGACACGCGGGTCTTGCCGTTCTTTTTGGCGTAGTCGAAAGCGAGGCGCGCTATGCGCTCCGTCCCGCCGGTCGTGGTCACCGTGAAATCTATGGCGAGGTCGTCGCTGACGTTGACGCCCTTGCTGCCGACGGCGTAGCCGCCCTCCGTGTTTTCACGGAAAAAGGTCCAGTCGATGCCCTGTTCCGGGATCTTGACGGGGCGCACGTTGGCAAAGAGGTCGAGCTCCTTGCGCATGGCGACGTTGGCGCTCTCGATGTTGGGCCACGGGTCGCCGGCGCGCGGGGTCGTGGTCGGGCCTTTCAGTATCACGTGGCAGGCCTTGAGCTCCGCGAGCACGTCGTCCGGGATGGGCTGGTGCTTCTCCACGCGGTTCTCTATCGTCAGGCCCTCTATCTTCCTGAATTCGACGCGGCCCTGCTCCACCTCGCGGGTGAGCAGGAACTCCAGCACCCGTTCCGCTTCGCCGGTGATCACGGGGCCGATGCCGTCTCCGCCGCACACGCCGACGATTATCTTGTCGAGCTTGTCGTAGTCGATGAAATCACCCTCGCGTTTTATGCGTTCGGCGCGTTCGAGCTGCGCCTGGGCGAGTTCGGCGAATTTTTCCGCCGCTTTTCTTACCTGTTCGTCCATTGTTCCACCATCCTGTATAAAGTCTGGGCACGCTGCCCGGTAAAACAGATCTTCGCTTTTTCTGAACATGCGCTCTCTGGCCGCCGCTGTGGCCGCCTCGTCGAGCGCGAGACGCCCGTCATCGTCCCTTTTTAAAATATCGCCCTCGCGCGCTCCCGGTGGCAGCCCGGAAACCCTTACGGTCACGAGCCCGCCCTCCGTTTCCAGCACCGCGAAGGCGCCTTCCAGCCTGTCTATGATCCAGTGATCCATAAAATACTCCGTCAATCGGTCGTGATCGTGAGCTTGTGCCCGTCGGTGGAGGCGACGACCGTCCCGTCGAGGTCCGTGCGGTAGATGGCGGCGCCGTGCCTTTCGAGCCTTTCAAGCGTGCTGTCCGCCGGGTGCCCGTAGTCGTTGCCGGCGCCGACCAGTATCACGGCGTATTCCGGCGCGGCCGCCTCCAGCAGCGCGTCTCCCGAGGAGGAGCTCCCGCCGTGGTGCCCGACCTTGAGCACATCGCAGGAGACGTCCGCTCCGGAAGAGAGTATGTCAGCTTCCGCGGCGGCTTCGGCGTCGCCCATGAACAGGAACGACTTCTCGCCGACGACGAGCTTCGTCACGACGGACCAGTCGTTCAGGTCCTCGTATTCGCCCACCGGGCCGAGCACGTACAGATACGCCCCGTCGCAAAGCTCATATTTTAGCCCCGGCTGCGCCTCCGTGACCAGGCAGCCGATCCTGGCCGCCGCGTCCAGCATGTCGTCGTAATATGTGGAAACGGGCGTCACGCTCTCGTTAAGCCGGGGCATGAGCAGCTCGTCCGCGCCGAAGTTGTTAAGTATGTAGGCCATGGAGCCGATGTGGTCGGAATGCGGGTGCGTCGCGATGGCGAGGTCCAGCTTCTCCACGCCCTGCTTTTTCATGTAGCTGACTATCCGGTACCCGAGATCGGGGTTGCCGGCGTCGATCAGCACGTTTTTGCCGGGCGTCGTTATGAGGATGCAGTCGCTCTGCCCCGTGTCGAGGAAATGCACACGCACGGTGCCGGAGGCGTCCGGAGCCGTGCCGGAGGCGTCCGTATCTGTGCCGGAGGCGCTATCGGCCCCGGCGCCGTCCCTGTCCATCGCCTGCGAAACGGCGCTCCACGAGGGCAACCCCATTTCCGGCCAGTTCTCGCCTATCGTCAGGATCGCCGCGGCGGCTATGACGACCGCGCTTATTATGATGAAAGGCCAGTTGAGGCCGTTCCTTCTGTGCCTGCGTCCGTCTTTCATTTGTTTTCGTAATCCTTGCGCAGATAGTTTATCTCGGAGAGATTGAGGCCGGAGGGCACGTCCGCCGCAAGCTTGTCGTTGTTGTAATCGTCAAAATAGCACTCGACGTAATCGACGTAACCGCCCTTCTCCGGGTAGGTGCGGATCACCAGATAGTGCGGTTCGAGCGAGACGCTCACGTCCATGTCCACCCGCACGACGGAATTTTTGGTGTCAAGGCCGAGCAGATGCAGCCTGTAGCCGCCGGACGAACGGTACACCTCGTTCTCGGAGAGCTTCAGCGACTTGAACAGCGCGGAGTCCAGCCCATAGTACGTGGGCTTCAGTCGCTCCTCGAACCTGTTGTACGCGTCTATGAACCACTCGCCGTCGTGCTTGTAATAATAGTAATCCCCGTCGTAGTAATCGCAGGCCGGGTAATACATAAAGACCACCGGGTTCGTCATGCGGTAGAGGACGGAGTTGTTGCCGTAGGAGTTTTTGCCGAAAGTCACGTCCTCCCGGGAGGCGGAGACGAGAGACCAGAGGTCGCGCGTGCTGTATTTGTAGCAGCGCAGTTTGCCGTACTTGAAATCTCCGGCCACCTGCACAAGGTAATCGAGCGCAGTGCCGTTCTCGTGCAGAGTCTCGTCCTGCGCGCCGCAGCCTGCGGCGGAAAATATGAAAAACACGGCCAGAACCGCGGCAAGGAATCGTTTCATGGCGCTCCTCCGGGAAACTATTTTATAATATATTTGAAAACAAGCCACAGCACGCCGTATACGACGGGCTGATGCACGATATAAATGATCAGGGCGTTCTGCCCCACGCCGGCGAGAAAGCGGCTGTGCCTTTTCAGGCAGAAAGCGGGGAGACGCCGCTCTTTAAAATACCAGCCGAGCGACGCGCCGCACAGGAACAGCAGGAACCAGGGCAGCAGGGGGAAATAGTCCGCGCTCGTAAAACCGCCGCCCGGAAAGCCGAGCGGGGCGAGCCAGGCGTAGCGGTAAAGCCAGACCGGCAGCGCGACAGTGCCGAACAGCACCGTGCCCCCATCTATCCCGTGGAGGCAGAGAAAAGCCGCTAGGAACAGCGCGCCGCCAAGCAGGGGCGGTATCCGCTCCACAGCCGGGCCTATGAGCGCGTAAAGCATCATCGAGCAGCCGAGAAAGTGCAGGATGCCGAACCATATCGTCTGCGACGGCATGAATATCAGCGTGCCCGCCGTCATCAGCAGGCCGACGCCGAAGGTCAGCGCCCCGCGCTTGAAGTTGCTGCGCGACAGGCGGCACGACACGCCGGAGATGATAATGAATGAACAGCACACATAAAGCTGCAGCCAGCTCAGCGGCGGAGAGAAGAGCGGAAAGTCCACGCCGAACAGCGCCCAAAGGTCGTAAGCGGCGTGATATATCACCATGCCGACGACGGCCAGGCCGCGCAGCTCGTCCAAAAGCCATATCCTGTTCTTCCCCTTAGCCAAGCGAGCACCGCCTTCCTCAGGTTGATATTATAACATAACCCGGGCGGGCTTTGCATCACTTTTTTGAAAAACTTGTAAACATTCGGCTTTGCGCTTGTATGAGGCCGTGTTTTTTGCTACAATGTAGACACTTATCAGCGCGGAAGGGGAACCTGAGAAAAGGCATGGATGAGGGAAAAAGACATATCAAACGGCTCGTGGTGAAGGTCGGCACTTCTACGCTGACGCATCCCACGGGCATGTTGAACATACGGCACGTAGAGGCGCTTGTAAAGGTGCTGTCGGACATAAGGAACTCCGGGGTGGAGCTGGTGCTCGTCACCTCGGGGGCCATAGGGGTCGGCGTCGGGAAGCTGAGGCTGGAATCCCGCCCGACGGATACGCCCACGAAACAGGCTGCCGCGTCCGTCGGCCAGTGCGAGCTGATGTATATTTACGACAAGCTGTTTTCGGAATACAACCACACCGTGGCGCAGGTGCTCCTGACGCGCGACGTGGTGGAGGACTCCGTGCGCAAGGAGAACGTGGAGAACAGCTTTGAGCGGCTGCTGGCGCTCGGCGCGATACCCGTGATAAACGAGAACGACGCCGTGGCCGTGGAGGAGATAGTATTCGGCGACAACGACGCGCTCTCCGCCACGGTGGCGAAGCTCTGCGGGGCGGACATGCTGGTGATCATGAGCGACATAGACGGCATGTACGACAGCGACCCGCACAGGAACAGCGGGGCAAAGCTCCTTTCGCGCGTGGACGAGATAACCGACGAGATGCGCGCGGCGGCGGGGGGCAGCGGCTCCAACCGCGGGCACGGCGGCATGGTGACGAAGCTGGCGGCGGCGGAGGAGGCCACGCAGGCGGGCATAGACGTGGTGATAGCGAACGGCGCGAGGCCGGAAAACCTTTATGATATAATGGACGGGAAACCCGTCGGCACGCTTTTCAAAGCGAAAAAATAAACCGAAAGCGGGGTGCGCGGCATGACTGAGATGGAGAGGATCGGCGCGGCGGCAAAGGGAGCGGAGAGAACGCTCGCCTCAGCCGGCACAGCGGTGAAGGACCGCGCGCTCGAAGCCATAGCGCAGGCGCTGACAGGGCGCGCGGAGGAGATACTGTCCGCGAACGCGGCGGATGTCGCGGCGGCGCGGGAGGCGGGCATGACGCCGGCCATGACGGACCGGCTGAGGCTCACCGCGGAGCGCATAGACGGCATAGCGTCGGCGGTGCGCGAGGTGATCGCCCTGCCGGACCCGGTAGGGAGGACCGACAGCGGCGTGACGCGGCCCAACGGGCTCATAATTTACAAGACGAGGGTGCCGCTCGGCGTCATCGGGATAATATACGAGGCGAGGCCGAACGTGACCGTGGACGCGGCGGCGCTCTGTCTCAAATCCGGAAACGCGGTGATCCTGCGCGGCGGGAAAGAGGCCATACGCTCCAACACTGCGCTCGCGGGGATCATGCGCGCGGCGGTGGAAGAAGCCGGCTTGCCCGCCGACTGCATACAGCTCGTGGAGGACACCTCGCGCGAAAGCGCCGCCGCAATGATGCATCTGCGCGGTTATCTGGACGTGCTCATCCCGCGAGGAGGGGCCGGCCTCATACGCAGCGTGGTGGAAAATTCCTCCGTCCCGGTGATACAGACCGGAGCGGGCAACTGTCATGTCTATGTGGACGCTTCGGCGGACGTGGGCATGGCCGTGGACATCATAGTGAACGCAAAGACGTCGCGTCCCTCCGTATGCAACGCCGCGGAGACGCTGCTCGTGCACAGGGACATCGCTGAGAGGTTCCTGCCGGCGGCCGCAGCCGCGCTCACGGAGAAGGGCGTGGAGCTGCGCTGCTGCGAAAGGGCGCTGGCCATAATCGGCGGCGCGGGCGTTCCCGCTGCGGAGGAAGACTGGGCCACTGAATACGACGATTATATCCTTGCCGTCAGGGTGGTGGACGACATAGACGAGGCCATGGCGCATATAGCGCGCTACGGCACGATGCACAGCGAGGCGATAGTCACCGAGAGCTACGCCGCTTCACAGAAATTCACGCGCGGGGTGGATGCCGCCGCCGTGTATGTGAACGCCTCCACGCGGTTTACGGACGGCGGGGAGTTCGGCCTCGGGGCGGAGATCGGCATTTCCACGCAGAAGCTCCATGCCAGGGGGCCGATGGGCCTCGCGGAGCTGACGACGATAAAATACATAGTGCTGGGCAGCGGACAGATACGCTGACGGCCGGATGAAAGGATAGGCTATGAGCAAGGATCTGAATGGCTGGGATCAGCCGGAGGAGATGACGCCGGAGACGGCGCGGGATAAGGCTGCGTCGGAGGAGACTGCGGCCTCTGAAAATGTGGAGATAGACATACCCGTTGGAGACGACGATTTCGTCGCGCCCGACGGAGACGGCCCCGAGCTCACCATAGACAGCGACGAAGCCCGCGAATACGCCAGGGCGAAAGAGAACGCGGAGCAGGTGGTGAAAAAGCACAAGCTCGTGGAGACGGCCAAACAGGAGCCGAAGCACAAAAACGCTAAGAAAAAAGAGCGCGAAAATCACGCCCGGCCGGAAACAGAGCCGGAGGGCGAGCTCGTGCTGGAGGACGTGCTGCTCATGGGCGAGGAGGCCGGGCAGGACGCGCAGACGGATGGCGCGGAGCCGGCGGCCGTGGCGAAGCACGACCAGACCGCGTACTCCGCCAGGGGCCTGGGCCGCACGAAACAGATGCTCTGGGGACGCCGCAGCCACACGTACGCCGCGCCGCTGGGGTTCGCGTTCATCATACTCGCGATAATCGGGCTCATCTCCGTCATAATATTGTGCGTCAACCTGACGGCCAACATCGTGGACAACACGGAGGAAAAATCCGCCTTCGAGTGGAAGATATATCCGCTGCTCATGTTCGACCCGGCGGCCTTCGACAGCCCTACGCAGCTCGACGAGGTGTTCGTGCTCAAGACGGCGCTGTGGAAGACGCTGCTCGAAAACCGCACGAAGTACACGTACAACGACAACGGCATGCTGGTGGTGCCCGCCTCAGACCTCGACGTCGCGGCGAAGAGCCTTTACGGCGACGTCATCAAGCTGTCGCACCAGTCGTTCAGCGAGGGGTATGAGTTCTTCTACATCTACGACGAGGAACAGAACGCCTATCTCGTCCCGGTGCAGGGGCAGACGGCGCAGTATTCCCCCAAAGTCATAAAGATCACGAAGAACGACAACCTCTACACGCTGCTCGTGGGCTACGTGCCGCCGAACGACCTGTGGAACATAGACACGGAGGGCAACATGACGGAGCCTTCCCCGTCGAAGTACATGTATTACGACCTGCAGAAGACGGACAGCGGCTATATCATAGTCGCCGTGCGCGAAGTGCCGAAGGAGGAGCTGCCTGAGGACGCCGGCACCGGCGGCCAGCAGCAGCTCAACCAGACCAGATACGACGAGTATGTGGAGGGCTTTATGGCCAGCCAGAGCGCGGCCGCGTCGGGGGACACCTCGTCTTATAAACAGGCGGTGGGCGCCGACTCGCTCGACGGGACGGACAGCGGGTCCGAGAGCGCCTCCGGGGATTCGGGCAGCTCGAGCGGCTCGGAAAGCACGGAGTCCGCAAGCAGCTCGGAGGGATAAAACCGCATATCGCACAGGGAGAGGACAAAAGTCCTCTCCTTTTTTGTGTGCAAAAAGCGTAAAGATCGCGGCGGGCGGAGTAAAAACGAGCCATTGGAGGCAGAAAATATTACAATATGTAAATATTACCGCGAATATAATTACAATTTGGAATCAAATCGGTATTGATGCGGTGTCACGAGCGTGTTACGATTGTTGCAGGAGGGGCGACCGGGGAGAGCGGCGCCGTTCCGGCAACATCGAAATCGGAGGAACAACCATGAAAAAACTGCTTGCAATGACAATGGCGCTGGCGCTCGTGCTGGCTATGTCCGTGCCCGCTTTCGCGGCGGAGTTCGGCGACATCGATGACGTGTATTTTGACGACAGGCTGGTGATCGAATTCACGCTCGAGGACCTCATCCGGATGGCGGAAGAGGCCGGGGTGGCCGACGCGCAGGAGCACCCGTTCACGCCGGAGGACCTGCAGTTCAGAGTCACCCTCGGCTCGGACTACGTGAAGCTGACGCAGAAAACGTTCGACGACACCGCGGAGAGCGGCGGGACAGCGGAGGGCCAGGCCGCCGCGATCAGGGGCAAGGGCGTGCGCATCACGCTGACGCCGGTGGATGACTACACCGTTTCCGACAGGGAAGTCCGTTTCGAGTACCACTTTCTGCGCTCACACAGCGGCAAAGTGGTCAAGACGGAGGCTGTGAAGGGCGAGTTCCGCATCGTGCGGCGCGACCTGACAAAGGGCGAGATAGGCGTTCTGGCGGGTGAAAAGGCCCCCGTTTATCTCGGCGAGGACACCGACATTATCTCCGCCGACCGCTTTGCCGAGGGGACCGGCAAAAGCATAAACATCCTTTCGCCGGACGGCGCGTGGAAGCTCGGGATCAAGAACATAAGCGAGAACCAGAAGGGCATAAACGTGAGCTTCAACACCGTGGCGGACGACAACATAACGGAGGCTTTCCCGGAGGCGCTGTTCCAGTGTGTCAACTTCCTTTCGCCGAGCGCCGTGCTCGCAACGCGCGCGGTTTTGGAGCTGGAGCTGGACGCGGACGCGCTGGAGCTGAAAGGCCCGGATCAGCGGGTATGGCTCTACACCTTCGATGGGAAGACGATGACCCTTGAGGGCGCGCAGACGGTGAACGTCTACGAGCACAGGTTGACCGTCGCCTTCGAGCTGGACGGCAAGACCGCGCTCGGCTCCTATTATGTCTCCGACACGGAGCTCAAAGGCAGCGTGCCGGCTGCAGATGGAGAGGGCAGCCAGTCCTCCGTGGACGGCACAGATGAGGGCGCCAACCCGAACACGGGCGCGTCGGACAATGTGGGCGCCGCCGTGGCGATCGCCGCGCTTGCGCTGATCACGGCGGGCGCGGTGTCCGTGCGCAGGTTCGGGAAATGACGTAACTGAGCGACATCGCCGGAGGACGGCTTGCGGCACATCATGGATGACACATCGCGCCCCGCGGGAACTCTCCTTCCGCGGGGCGTTTTGGCGCATAAGGGCGGGGCGGGGCGTTTTTTCTTGTATTTTCAGCACATGGATGATATAATATTTAAATATATTACAAGGACAGCGGACGAAAGGTGGCCGGGAGATGAAAAAGTGGAAGCTGCTCGCGGGCAATCCTGGCAAATCCAGGCGCATATGCGAGGAACTCGGCATCCCGGAGCTCGTGGGGGACATACTCGTGGCGCGCGGGCTGGATACTCCTTCGCGCGTGCGGGATTTTCTGACGAGGGAAGTCCCGTTCACCGATCCGTACGCATACCCGGACATGGCGAAAGCCGCCGCGAGGATAATCGAGGCGGTGGACGAGGGACAGCGCATCTGCGTTTACGGCGATTACGACTGCGACGGCATGACGGCGACGGTGCTGATGTACGATTATCTGCAGTCGATAGGCGCCGACGTGTGGTACTATATCCCGGACAGGGACACGGAGGGGTACGGCCTCAACTCCGGCGCGGTGGATTACGTGGCCGGGCGGGGGACGGACCTCATCGTCACGGTGGACAACGGGGTCTCCGCGATAAACGAGGTGGCCTACGCCGGGACGCTGCACATAGACGTGGTGGTGACAGACCATCACAAGCCGCGCGAAGTCCTGCCCGACGCCGTGGCTGTGGTGGACCCGCACAGGGCGGAGTTTGCCGAAAACGAAAACATATACTCGGAGCTCGCGGGCGTGGGCGTGGCGTTCAAGCTCGTCTGCGCACTGGAGAACGACGACGGCTGGGGCATAATCGACCAGTACGCCGATCTGCTTTGCATAGGTACGGTGGCGGACATCGTTCCGCTGACGGGTGAAAACAGGACGCTGGTGCGGCAGGGCCTTTCGCATATGAGCGACACGGGCAACCTCGGCCTGCACGCGCTGCTGGAGGCTTCCGGCCTCGCCGACAGGCTGCTGACGGCGGAGAGCGTGGCGTTCGGCATAGCGCCGCGCCTCAATTCCGCCGCGAGGCTGGGCAGCGCGTATCAGGTGATAGAGCTGCTGACCACGGACGACGAGGGGCGCGCGGCCGAGCTGGCGGAGACGCTCTGTGAACAGAACCGCATGCGGCAGAATCTGGAGGGCCAGATAGCCGCGGACGTGGAGAATATGTACGTGACGAGGCCGGAGCTGTTTTACGACAGAGTGGTCGTTCTGGACGGGCACGGCTGGCACCACGGCGTCATCGGGATAGTCTGCTCCAAGGTGGTGGAGCGCACGGGCAAGCCCTGCGTGCTCATCTCGTCGGACGGAGAGGAGGCCCGCGGTTCCGCCAGGAGCGTGGAGGGCTTCTCCATGATAGACGCGGTGGCGGCTTCGTCGGACTGCCTGACCAGGTACGGCGGGCACCCGTTCGCGGCCGGCATGTCGCTGCACGCCGACAGGATAGAGGATTTCCGCCGGGCAATGAACGACTATGCGGCGAAGCATTTCGACAGGATGCCGGTATACACTTTGAAGATAGACAGGATAATGGATCCGGCGGAGCTGACGGTGGACAACATCCGCTCCCTGGATATGCTCGAGCCGTTCGGCAGCAAGAACGAGGTGCCGCTGTTCGCTTTCCGGAAAGTCATAATAGACGGCATATATCCGGTGGGCGGCGGCAGGCACGTGAGGCTGAAGCTCAAAAAGGCCGGGATAACTTTTTACGCCGTGTATTTCGGCATGGCGGCGGAGGATTTCCCCTATTCGATAGGCGAGATAGTGGACATAGCGGCCACGGCCGAGATAAACGAGTACGCCGGGGAACAGCGCGTGACCGTAAAGGTCAGGGACGTGCGCCCCTCGTCGCTTTCGCAGGAGAGGCTTTTCAACGGCAGCCTTGACTACGACGGCTACAGGCGCGGAGAGCCGGTGCCTGAGGACTCGGTGCCCGGCAGGCCGGATTTCGCCGTCGTCTACAGGTTCCTCAGGGCGGCTGGCGGTTACAGCGGGCGGCTGGATGTGCTTTTCGGACGCATAACGGCGCAGGAGAGGGACAGCGGGCTCGACGCCTGCAGGATGCTCCTGTCGCTGGACGTGCTGGAGGAGATGGGGCTCATTGAGCGCGAGGGCGACGGCCATACGCAGCGCATCGCCCTGAAACAGACGGGAGAAAAGGTGGATATGGATTCTTCGCATATCCTCATCGACATAAAGAACAGACAGAGCGGACCAAAAGCATGACGGACGGTGGTGATACCAATGGCGGGGACATATCAGGAGCTGGCTGAAGCCGTCAAGACCTACGGCAAGCAGCTGGATATGGACAGGATAGAGAAAGCCTACAAGCTGGCGGAGCGGGCGCACGAGGGACAGAAGCGCGCCTCCGGCGAGCCTTATATCGTGCACCCCGTAGAGGCCGCCATAATCACGGTCCACCTCGGGATGGACACGGACACCGTGGTCACCGCCCTGCTGCACGACGTGGTGGAGGACACCGACGTAAAGCTGGAGGAAATATCCCACGAGTTCGGCAAGGACGTGGCCCTTATGGTGGACGGCGTCACGAAACTCGGACAGATACAGTTCGTCTCGCGGGAGGAGCAGCAGGCGGAGAACATCCGCAAGATGCTGTTGGCCATGGCGCAGGACGTCAGGGTGATAATAGTAAAGCTGGCGGACAGGCTGCACAACGCGCGCACGTTCCAATATCTGCCGGAGGAGAAGCGCCGCCGCAAGGCGCTGGAAACGATGGAGATATACGCCCCGCTGGCTCACCGGCTCGGCATCAGACCGCTGATGGAGGAGCTCGAGGATATCTGCATCAGGATACTCGACCCGATCGGCTACGCCGACATAGAGCAGCGCATGGAGATGCAGAAGGACTCGCGCGTCGCTTTCCTCGAGTCGATAAAGCAGCGCATACGCGACAGGCTGGAGGAAGAAAAACAGCCTTCGCACATAGAGGGCAGGATCAAGAGCGTCTACAGCATATACCGCAAGGTGTATGAGCAGGGCCGTTCTTTCGAGGAGATATTCGACATCTACGCCGTGCGCGTCATCGTGGATACGGTGTACGACTGCTACAACGTGCTGGGCATCATGCACGACATGTTCCGTCCGATACCGGACAGGTTCAAGGACTACATTTCGACGCCGAAGCAGAACATGTACCAGTCGCTTCACACCACCTGCATAGACAAAGAGGGCATACCTTTCGAGATCCAGATACGCACGTGGGACATGCACCACACCGCTGAATACGGCATCGCGGCGCACTGGAAGTACAAGGCGGGCCTCTCCGGGAAGGACAGGCTGGACGAGCGCCTTGCGTGGGTGCGCCAGCTTTTGGAGCAGCAGCAGGAGGAGGACGACGTAGAGGACATAGTCCGCTCGATCAAGACGGACCTCTCGCCGGACGAGGTGTTCGTTTTCACGCCGAAGGGCGACGTGATAAACCTGCCGACGGGCTCGACGGTGGTGGATTTCGCCTACGCGATACACACGGCCGTGGGCAACAAGATGACGGGCGCGAAGGTGAACGGGCGCATCGTGCCGCTGGATTTCGAGGTCAAGACCGGCATGATCGTCGAGGTCGTCACCACGAACGCGCAGGGGCACGGCCCCTCCCGCGACTGGCTGAAGATCGCTAAGACCTCCAGCGCGCGCACGAAAATAAGAAGCTGGTTCAAGAAAGAGCGGCGTGACGAGAACATTGCGGAGGGCAAGGCCGAGATAGACCGGGAGTTCCGCCGCAATCTTATAATCCTCGACGATCCGCAGTATACGGAGTTCCTGGAGGAGATAGCGCGGCGGCAGCACTGCAACTCGCTGGAGGACTTCTACGCGTCCGTGGGGTACGGCGGTGTTACGCTGTCGAAGATAATCCCCTGGGCGAAGGAGGAGTTCAACCACAGGTATCATCCGGTCGCGGCGGAGCCTGTGAAGGCGGTGAAAAAACCGAGCGCGAGCAGCGGCGGAGTGATAGTGGAAGGGCTGGATTCCTGCCTTGTCAAGTTCGCTAAATGCTGCAACCCGCTGCCCGGGGACGAGATAATCGGCTTCATAACGAGGGGCTCCGGCGTCTCGATACACAAGGCGGATTGTTCCACCGCGCAGCTCGCGCTGATGGACGACTCGCAGAAGGGGCGCTGGGTCAACGCGAGCTGGGCCGACACGATAAAGGACACCTACAAGTCCGTGATGACGATATACGCGGAGGACAGGCAGAACTTGCTGGCCGACGTCTCGATAACCCTGTCGAACCTGCACGTGCCCATGCATTCGCTGACGGCGAGAGAGCAGCCGGACAGCCGTGTGGTGATTCAGGTGACGACGGAGTTTTCGGGCATAGATCAGCTCCGGAACATCATGGACGCCGTGCGCAAGGTGCGCGGGGTCACCGGCGTGGAGAGAAGCTGAAGCGGGGGTACGTTATGAGAGCGGTACTGCAAAGGACGCTGGCAGCCTCGGTGGAGGTGGACGGCAGGGAGACGGCGCGCATCGGTAAAGGCCTGGCGATACTGCTGGGCGTCTGCGTGGGAGACGGCGAAGCCGAGGCGGACAAGCTGGCGGAAAAGACGGCGGAGCTGCGCATATTCGAGGACGGGGGCGGAAAACTGAACCTGTCGCTGCTCGATGTGGGCGGCGCCGCGCTGGTGGTGTCGAATTTCACGCTTTACGGCGACTGCTCGCACGGGCGCAGGCCGTCTTTTATCCGGGCCGAGAGGCCGGAGCGAGCGCGGGCGCTTTATGAGAGATATATAGACAAGCTGCGCGAACACGGCGTCGCGGAGATAGGGACGGGCGTTTTCGGCGCGGACATGCGTTACAGCATACTGAACGACGGGCCGGTCACCGTGATCCTCGACACGGCGGAGATGGCCGCCCAAAAGTGACATAAAGACGTAAAAATAAGAGCGGAGGCGCTTTTGATATGAAAATTACGACCATAATGGTGGGCATCATGCGCACGAACTGCTATATTCTGCAAAGCGAGCAGAACAGCGCGGTGGTGATAGATCCGGGCGACGACGGCGGACGCCTGTCCGACAGGATAACGAACCTCGGCGTGACGGTGAAGTACATCCTGCTGACGCACGGGCATTTCGACCACGTCGGCGCGGTGAAGGACATAGTTAAGCGCACGGGGGCGAGGGTGGCCGTGGGGGAGCCGGACGTGGAGCTGCTGCACGACCCGACGCTGGTGATGAACCGCGTGCAGGCGCAGTTCTCCGAAAAATACCACATAGAGCCGGACATGGTGCTGTACGACGGCGACGTGATAAAGCTCGACGAGCTGGAGCTCCACATCATCGCGACTCCTGGGCACACAAAGGGCGGCGTGTCGATCCTTGTGAACGACAAGCTGTTCACGGGGGACACCCTTTTCGCGGGCACCTGCGGCAGAGTGGACCTCTACGGCGGCTCCGAGCAGGAGATGACCGATTCGCTCCGGAAACTCGGCGCCCTGCCCGGAGATTACGAGGTGTACCCGGGCCACGGGGACAAGACGACGCTGGAACAGGAGCGGGTCTGGAACCCGTGCATGAGGAAAGCGCTGGGGAAGGATTGACATGACTCTCATCTGCGACGGTCATCCTTATCACTATGAGATGGAGGCCCTCTGCCGGATGTTCATGCAAGGCGGCGGTCTCTCCGTTGCCGAGGGCGAGCAGGTTCCGGCAGAGGACTATATTTATACCGGCGTGCGCGGGGACGAGCTGACGGCGCGCGTCAACATGGGCGGAAAAGAGTTCTCCGCACGGGAGAGCGCCGCGTCTGAGCACGAGCGGCGCCTTGCCGTCCTGCTTTTCGGCCTGCTGGAAAAGGCCACCGGCATCCGCCCGAAATGGGGCATCCTCACCGGCATCCGCCCCGTGAAAATAGCGTTCAAAATGGCAGACGCCGGTTTTTCGGCCGAGCGCATACGGCAGGAGCTTTCGCGCTCCATGCTCGTGTCGGACGAAAAGCTGGGGCTGCTGCTCGAGACCATGAAAAACGAGCGGGCCATCCGCGCGGCGAGCACGCCGGATTCGTACTCGCTTTATATTTCCATACCCTTCTGCCCGACGCGGTGCTCGTATTGCTCGTTCACCTCGCACAGCGTGGAGAAGGCCGCGAAGCTGATCCCGGAATACGTGAACCTGCTGTGCCGCGAGCTCTGCGACACAGCGAAAACGGCCGGGGAACTCGGCTTGCATCTTGAGACGGTGTACATGGGCGGCGGCACGCCCACCGTGCTCACGGCTTCGCAGCTCGACAGGATACTCGCCGTGACGGACAACGTTTTCGACCTTTCAAAGGTGCGGGAGGTGACCGTGGAGGCGGGCCGCCCGGACACGATAACGCCGGAGAAACTCGACGTGCTCAAAAAGCGCGGCGTCACCCGCATCAGCATAAATCCGCAGACGCTCTCCGACGAGGTGCTGGAGGCCATCGGCCGCCGCCACACCGCGCAGGACTTTTTCGACGCCTTCCAAATGGCGCGTGAGCACGGGTTCGACGACATCAACACGGATCTCATCGCCGGCCTGCCCAAAGACGACATGGAGAGCTTCAGGCACACGATCGAGGGCGTGCTGGCTCTTTCGCCGGAAAACATCACGCTGCACACGCTGACTTTGAAACGCGCCTCCGACCTCGCGCCGGAAGCGGAGGACATGATGGCGGGCAGCGAGGCCGACGACATGCTGGAGTACGCCTACGGCCGCTTTGCCGGGGAGGGCTACGCTCCGTATTACCTCTACAGGCAAAAGGGCACGATCGACAACCTGGAGAACACCGGCTTCTGCAAGCCGGGCAAAGAGGGGTACTACAACATCTACATAATGGACGAGACGCATACGATCCTCGCGGTGGGTGCCGGCGGCGTGACGAAACTGCGGGAGCCGGGCGGGCATATAGAGCGCATATTCAATTTCAAATATCCATATGAATACACCGAGCGGTTTTCCGCCGTAAGCGAGAGGAAGGGCCAGGTGAAGGATTTCTATGAGCGATACCGCGCGGGGCAGGGAGATTGACGCGGGATGCGTGAACACATACGCCGAGCTGTGTCCGGAAAAGCTGGTGCGCCTGTCTGAGTACCGCTACGAGTTGCAGCTCTACGATATAGCCAACCGCGCGCTGGCCGAAAAGGGAACGCGGGCGCTGCTGCTGGCGGGGCCGTCGGCCTCGTCGAAAACGACCACGGCGCAAAAGCTGCGCGAGATGCTGGAGCTCTGCGGGCGCGAGGCGCGCATCATCTCGATAGACGACTTTTTCCTGGGGCTCGAGTGCCTGCCGGTGCTGCCGGACGGCTCCTACGACATGGAGACGCTGGACGGCGTGGACGTGGAGCTCGCGCAGGAATGTTTCAGGCGCCTGCTGGAGGACGGAAGGGCGGAGCTGCCGGAGTTTGATTTCGGCACGCAGAGCCGTAGCGCGCGGACGCGGGAAGTGGAGCTCGGCCAGGACGGCATAGTGATAATCGAGGGGACGCACGCGCTGAATCCCGCGTTCTCCGAAAGGCTGCCGCAGGTCGGCACGCTGCGCGTCTGCACCGGGGCGGGAACGGGATTCTATTCGCAGGGGGCGCAGGTCTTTTCCCCCAGGGACGTGAGGCTTGCCAGACGCATAGTGCGCGACCAGCTCTTTCGCGGGTGGAGTGCGGAAAAGACGCTCATGCAGTGGGGCAGCGTCTGCGCCGGCGAGGAGAGGTTCATCGACCCGTACACGGGCCTTGCGGACATGCGGCTCGACTCCACGCTGGATTACGAGCCGGCCGTGCTGCGCGGCTATGTGGAGCCTTTGCTGGGCGGCATAGATGAGGGCTCGCGTTTTTATGGCGCGGCGCTGGAGCTGCGCGAAAAATACGGGCATTTCGACCCTCTGCCGCCGGAGATGATACCGAAGGAGTCGCTCCTGCGCGAATTCGTGGGGGTGACAAATTGCCCTCATTGATTCCACGCGAGTGTTGAATTATCCGCTCGACGGGTATATAATAAAATATCAGGTAATCAAATGCCATTTTGCGGAAGGAGAAATAGAAATGTCCAGTCTCGATAATATTCTCAGCGATGTGAAGGTAGTCGCGGGCGAAGTGGGCAAAAAGGCCAACGAATATATGGAGATCTCCCGTCTGCGCCTCGAGCGCGTCACCGTAAAGGGAGACATACAGAAGAACTTCGCGAAGATCGGCGAACTGGTGTACAACGCTCACCGCTCCGGCGAGGAGGGCGAGGAGGTCGTCGGCATCTATCTTGACGAGATCGACGACCAGTACAAGCGTCTGGACGAAATATCCGCCCGCATGACGGAGCTGCAGCGGCGCGCGCATTGCCCGGCCTGCGGCGCGCAGAACGAGGTCGGCGCGGCTTTCTGCTCCCGCTGCGGCGCAAAGCTCGGCGGGGACGAGGAGGAGGCCGCCGCGCCGGAGGACAAGGCCGAGGCCGCTGTTGTCGATGCGGCGGAGACAGCCGGAGAGGCCGTCAAGAACACCGCGGACGAGATAAAAGACATAGCGGAGGACTGAGCGCCGTGATGACGTACAATCAGATCAAGGGTTCTGCTGAATACATCCTGACAAAGACGCGCCTGCGCCCGAAGATGGCGATAGTCCTCGGCTCCGGCCTGAGCCCGCTCGTGGCGGACATCGAGGACGCCGTGCGCATCCCGTACAAGAGCATACCGCGCTTCGTCACTTCCAACGTGCACGAGGGCGTGCTTTACATAGGCAGGCTCGAGGGCGTGCCTGTGGCCGTGATGAGCGGGCGCATGCACTGCTACGAGGGCTACTCCATGGCGGAGTGCGCCTATCCGGTGGCGGTGCTCAAGGCGGCCGGAGTGGAGAAGATAGTGCTGACGAACGCCGCCGGCGGCATCAGCCCGGAATACAGAGTCGGCGAGTTCGTTCTGATACGCGACCACATAAAGCTGGTGCTGGACAGCCCGCTGCGCGGAGAGGACGCCAAAGACCTCGGCGGCGAGGGGCGTTTCTTCGACATGACGGACACATATTCGCGCGCTCTGCGTGAAAAGATAAAGGGCGCCGCCGCGCTTTCCGGAATGGAACTGCACGAGGGCGTTTACGCCTATATGGGCGGCCCGCAGTTCGAAACGCCGGCGGAGATAACGGCTCTGGCGTCCATGGGCGCGGACCTTGTGGGCATGAGCACGGTGCCGGAGGCGATAATGGCTTCGGCGGTGGGGCTGCCCGCCGCCGGGGTCTCGGTCGTGACCAACATGGCCGCCGGGGTGACCGGGGCCGCCGTTACAAATACCGAGGTCAACGAGACCGGCGCCGCCGTGGCCGAGAATTTCAAAAAGTTCCTGCGGCTCGTGGTCAGAACGCTGGGGGAGGATTGAAAATGCTTTTTAAAAACATCTCCTATCTCGACGAGAATTTTGAAATGGTGTCCGACGCCTATGTCGGCACGAAAAACGGCGTGATAGACTACATCTCGACGGAAAAGCCGGACTGGGGCTACGGCGAGATATACGACGGCACGGGCAAGCTCCTCATCCCCGGCCTGGTGAACAACCACTGCCACGCGGCGATGACGCTGATGCGCGGATACGGCGAAGGGCTGCCGCTGCAGGAGTGGCTGACGGAAAAGATATTCCCGTTCGAGGCGAAGCTCACGGACGATGTGGTATACTGGGGCGCGCTGCTGGGCATGGCCGAGATGCTCGCGTCGGGCGTCACCTCGTTCTCCGACATGTACCTCGGCGACGAGGGCATGGCGAAGGCCGTGCTTGAGGCGGGGATGAAGTGCAACTTCATGAATGCGCCGATCTGCACGGACGGGACTCCGCTGATGCAGCAGGCCTTCTTCCCGAAATCGCTCGAGTCGATAAAGAAATACGGCCACAGCCGCGGACGTTTCGTCCAGGAGTTCGGCCTGCACGCCGAATACACCGCGTGCGAGCGGCTGATAAAGGATTCCACGGAGTTCAGCCGCAAAAACGACCTGCGTCAGCAGGTGCACATCTCCGAGACGAAGCGGGAGCATGAGGACTGCATAAAGCGCACGGGCGTCACTCCGGCGCAGTATCTGGACAGCTTCGGTTTCTTCGGTCAGCCGACGAACGCGGCTCACTGCGTGTGGGCCAGCGACGAGGACATAAAGATATTCGCGGAACGCGGCGTCACCGTCACGCACTGCCCGACCAGCAACATGAAGCTCGGCAGCGGGTTCATGCCGCTGAGGAAGATGCTGGACGCGGGCGTGAATGTGGCGCTCGGAACGGACGGCGCCTCCAGCAACAACAACCTCAACATGTTCGAGGAGATGCACATAGCGGCGCTGATCTGCCGCGGCATCACCGGAAACGCCGCCGAGGTCTCGTCGAAAGAGATACTGCGCATGGCCACGATCAACGGCTCAAAGAGCCAGGGCCGCGCGGAGACGGGCCTCATCAAAAAAGGCTGGCATGCGGACCTGGCGGTCGTGGATCTTTCCGCGCCGCACATGACGCCCTGCTATGACGTTACCGACAACCTGGTGTTTTCCGCGCAGGCGTCGGACGTCGCGCTGACCATGGTGGACGGGGAGGTCCTCTACCGCGACGGCAAGTGGAAGACCATCGACGTCGCCAAGGTCAGGGATAAAATCAGCTACCATCTGCCGCGTATACTCGCCCAGGTATAAAAGCATATCGGACTGTCTGCCGCGTCTGACAGCAGACGCGGCTGTTTTCTTGCATTTTTTAAGAAAGGTGGGCGCCGCTTGCCTAACAAAAAACAGAACTTTCTGCAGGGCGCGCTCATATTGACAGCCGCCACCGTTATCGTAAAGATAATCGGCGCGGTGTTCAAAATACCGCTGATGAACCTTATCGGCGGAGACGGTTTCGGTTATTACAACACTGCCTACCAGGTGTTCAACCCTCTTTATTCTCTGGCCACGGCCGGCATGCCCGTCGCGGTCGCGAGGATAGTTTCGGAGAGCGTGGTAATGGGGCGGTACAGGGACGTGAGGAAGATACTCACCATCTCCATGTACTGTTTCCTTGTCACGGGCACGGTGGGCAGCCTTTTCATGCTCTTCGGGGCGCGTTTCCTGGCCGACGACGTGATAAACAACCCCGGCGGCATGTACGCCATAGCCGTGCTCTCTCCCGCCGTGTTTTTCTTCTGCATCATGAGCGCGTACCGGGGCTACTACGAGGGTCTTCGCAACATGTACCCGACGGCGGTCTCGCAGATCATCGAGGCGATCGTGAAGCTGGTGCTCGGGCTGGGGCTCGCCGTGCTGGTGGAGAAGCTGGGGATGCAGCAGTATGATGAGACGGGCCTGATCTTCGGGCAGAAGCTGGCCGACGGCGCGGGCCGGGACGAGGCGCTGCTTGCGCTGATGCCATACGTGGCCGCGGCGGCCATAGGCGGCGTCATGCTCTCCACGATGTGCGGCATGATATACCTGATGATACGCCACCGCAAGGTGGGCGACGGCATCAGCGAGGAGGAGCATTTCGAGGCGCCTCCGGCCACGAGCGGCAAGGTGCTTTTCAGAAAGCTCGTAAAGATCGCCATACCGATATGCATGGCGGCCATGGCGATGAACCTCACCTCGCTCATCGACCTTGTTTCGCTGATAAACAGGCTCACCTACGCGATAAAGCTCAGCTCTGAGACGATTATGAACATGTACGGCGACCTGCTCCCGGCGGGCATGACGCTCGACGGCATACCGAACTACCTGTACGGAGTTTACAGCGGCATGCCGCAGACCCTGTTCGCGCTGGTGCCGGCCATAACCATAGCGCTCGCCACGGCGGCCCTGCCGAACGTCGCCGCCACCTGGGCCAACAACAGGCGCAGGATAAAGCGCTCCGTGGACATGGTGCTCAAGACCACGACCCTTATGGCGATACCGGCGGGCCTCGGCCTCTCGGTCATGTCGCGCGAGATATTGGAGCTGCTGTATCCGAAACGCCTGATGGAGATAGAGATAGCCGCCCCGATGCTGGAAGTCATGGGCATAGCGGTCATATTTGTCTCGGTCGTACTGCCGATGAACAGCATACTCCAGGGCATCGGGCAGGAGAACCTGCCGCTGATATTCATGCTTGTCGGCGCGGCGTTCAAGCTGATAATCAACTACATCTTCGTCGGGATCCCGAGCTATAACATCAACGCCGCCCCTTACGGCACGCTGGCCTGCTACGTGGTGATATTGCTGCTGGATCTCAACGCCATCTGCCGGCACGCGCGGATCCGTGTCAATTTGTGGGATGTGTTCATAAAGCCCGGAATTGCCTCCGCAGTGTGTGTCACAGCCGGAAAACTGTCATGCAACGTTCTGGCAACTGTCATAAAGCCGCGCATAGCGACAGTGATTGGGCTCGTGATAGCGGTGGCGGTATATGTGGCGGTGATGGTTTTGATACATGGAGTGTCAAAAAGCGAGCTAAAGATGCTGCCAAAAGGTGAAAAAATAATAAAAATACTTGAAAAGAGCCATTTGATGCGGTAATATATAGGAGGTCATATTGTGTCGGTGGATTTTGAGTTCAAAGAGCGGTACGACATCGGGGATCTGGTGTCGGTCATGGCTCTGCTTCGGGGCGAGGGCGGCTGTCCGTGGGACAGAGTCCAGACCCACCAGTCCATCAGGAAGAACCTCATAGAGGAGACGTACGAGGTCGTCGAGGCCATAGACAAGGACGACAGCTCCATGATGAAGGAGGAACTGGGCGATCTGTTGATGCAGGTGCTCTTTCATTCGGAGATGGAGGCTGAAAAGGGCTCGTTCGATTTCGACGATGTGTGTGACGGGCTGTGCAAGAAGCTGATACTGCGCCATCCGCATGTGTTTGGCGATGTGACCGCGAACACCCCGGCGGAGGTGCTCAAAAACTGGGACGAGATAAAGAAGCGGGAGAAGGGCCAGGACACGGCCACCGATACGCTGCTCTCCGTTCCCAAAGAGCTGCCGGCGCTTATGCGCGCTGAAAAGCTGCAGCACCGCGCCGCCAAGACGGGTTTCGATTATCCGGACGCGGCCGGCGCGATGGCTGATCTCGACAGCGAGGTCGCGGAGCTCAAGGAGGCCGTCTCCGAGGGCGACGCCGCTCATATAGAGGAGGAGTTGGGGGACGTGCTGTTCTCCGCGGTGAATGTGTCCCGCTTTGTCGGGGCGGACGCGGAAGAGGCGCTGACACGCTCCAGCGAAAAGTTTATAAGGCGCTTTGCTAAGGTGGAATCCATGGCTTCTGGTGAGGGGCTTGATATGCACGGGAAGGACATGGACGAGCTGAACAGGCTCTGGAAGGCGGCAAAGGATTCCGATTAGCTCAGTATAAAAAAAGCGGCGACGCCGCAGAGAAAAGACTTATAAAAATGGAGGTTATCTGAAATGACAAAATCCGATCTGGTATCCGCGATCGCAGCCAAAACCGAACTTTCCAAAAAAGACAGCGAAAAGGCCTTCAACGCCGTGATCGAGTCCATCACCGAGGCGCTTGCCGGCGGCGATAAGGTCCAGCTCGTCGGCTTCGGCACTTTCGAAGTCAAGACCCGTGCCGCCCGCAAAGGCATCAATCCCCGCACCAAAGAGGAGATCACCATCGAAGCTTCCAAGCTGCCGGGCTTCAAGGCCGGCAAGGCTCTCAAGGACGCTGTTTCCAAATAATCGCACAAGACAAGATGTTTTGCGGTCATCCCCTGTCTTCCGGCAGGGGATGTATTTTTTAAGGAGTGAAGACATGAGGCTGGACAAATACCTTAAAGTCACGCGTCTGATCAAACGCCGGACGATAGCGAACGAGGCCTGCGACGCGGGCCGCGTGCTGGTGGACGGCAAGACGGCAAGGGCTTCCTACGAGGTAAAGGAGGGCGACGTGATAGAGATTCAGCTCGGCCAGAAGCCGTTGAGGGTGCGCGTGCTCTCCGTGACGGAGTCCCCGCGCAAAGAGGAGGCCGCCAGCAATTACGAGGTCCTGGAATAGCGCGAAACAATGAGCCGGACGATGTTCCGGCTTTTTGCTCTCATTTGACATAACACCGCGCGCGCCGTCATAATATTTTTCAGGAGTACGGGCAGGGGGCGCGCGGTATGAAAGACACGGAGACGGGCAAGGCAAAGCACAGCCTTACGCTTGAGGAACGCGGCAGGCTGTTTGCCACCGGGGTTTCGGACGTGGAGGGCTTCGACGACGAGACGGTGGAGGCGGTGACGCCGCTGGGCATACTTACGGTGCACGGACGCGGCCTCAAAGTGGAACGTTTTTCGGCGGAGACGGGGGAGCTGTCGGTGGCCGGAGAGGTCTCCGCCCTTGGCTACAGCGCCGACATGCCGAAAAGAGCGGGCCTTCTGGCAAAGATATTCCGTTAGGAGGGCATGCCTTGGAGTTGCAAAACATCGTCGCCGCCCAGACGGCAAATTTTCTGGAGAGTCTGGCGGTGGGCGCTGTGCTTGGAGGATTATACGATGCGGCGCGCGTGCTTCGGCTGGTGACAAGGCCGGGCAGGCGCGCGCTTTTCATAATGGATTTCCTTTATATGTGCGCGGCCGCGTTCGTCACCTTCGCGTTCTTTATGAAGGCGACTTACGGCCAGCCGCGCCTTTATCTGCTGCTGGGCGAGGGGCTGGGCTTTGCCGCGTGGTACTTCACCGCCGGACGCGCGGTCATGTCTGCGGCGAAGGCGGCAACAGGCGCGGTGAAAACGGCCGTAAGGGCCCTTTGCAGGCCGCTGCGCGCCGTGTTGTCGTTTTTTGGGCGCGGCGTTCGGAAAAGTTATGAAAAAATTAAAAAAAAGTTCGATAATATGGCAAATCATACCAATACGCTATTGCAAAAACGCTTTAGAGTAGTGTATACTTTATTACAACTAAACGTACATAAATTTTTCACGGCCGCCAGCCGTGAAAGAAACGGAGAGTTACCGAGAATTGAAGACGAAACAGAAAGTGCAGAAGAATTTTCTGATCCGCGTGGCGCTGATAGCTTTCGGCGCGTATCTGGCGTATTCACTGGTGAGCTTCCAGGTGGACATAGCAAGAAAGCGCGCGACATTAAATGAAATAAAGCAGCAGTACGACGAGCAGACCATAGAGAACGAGGAGCTGCAGAGGACGCTGGACACTTACGGCACGAACGAGTTCGTGGAGCGTATGGCGAGGGAGAAGCTCGGTTACGCTTATTCGGACGAGCATTTTTATGTAGACATATCGGGGACAAAGTAAAGCCCACAAAAGTTTGAGGAGGAAAAAAACGATCTATGCAGCTTGAGGTTGGCTCCATTTTGGAAGGCAAGGTCTCCGGGATCACCAGTTTCGGTGTATTTGTGGATCTGCCGGAGAACAAGACGGGAATGGTACATATCTCGGAGGTCGCCCAGACGTATGTCAAGGAGATCAAAGATTTCGTTCAGATGGGTCAGACCGTCAGGGTCAAGGTGCTCAGCATCACCCCGGAGGGGAAGATCAGCCTTTCGATGAAGCAGGCCGTCGAGCCGAAGCCGAGGCAGGCGCAGGATCAGCGCCGTCATGGCTGCGGGGCCGAGCAGGTGGACAGCTTCGAGTTCAAGCCGCGCCAAAGCGGGGACATGTCTTTCGAGGACATGATGAACAAGTTCAAGAAGAGCAGCGACGAGAAGATGGGCGATCTGAAGAAAGTAATAGACACGAGGCGGGGCAGCCAGAACCGCCGCGCCAATCAGGGCCGCTGAGCTATCATATAACGTAAGAAAAGGGGTATTGTGCACGCAATACCCTTTTTTCTGAGAGGGAGAGCAGGATGCTGTTTTACAACGCCAGGGTGTTTACCGCGGCCGCCCGCGCCATAGAGAACGGTTTCGTCCAGGTGAAGGACGGGACGTTTATAGACGTGGGTCCGAACGCCGTGCTGCCGCGTGACGACGAAGCTTACGACATGGGCGGCGCGCTCATAGTTCCGGGCTTTGTGGAGTCGCACTGTCACATAGGCATGTGGGAGGACGGCATCGGGATAGAGGGCGACGACGGCAACGAGGACACCGATCCCTGCACTCCTCAGCTGCGCGCCATAGACGCGATCAATCCCGTGGAGCGCGCGTTTTCGGAGGCGCTGAACGCCGGAGTGACGACGGTGGTGACCGGCCCGGGGAGCGCGAATCCGGTGGCCGGACAGATGGCGGCGTTGAAAACTTATGGCAGCCGTGTGGACGATATGCTGCTGAAGGCGCCGCTGGCGATGAAATTTGCCATGGGCGAGAACCCGAAGAACACGTATCACGCCAAGGGCGAGGCGCCGGCTACGCGCATGGCCACCGCCGCGCTGATACGCGAGCAGCTGCTCAAGGCCCTGCATTATAAGCAGGATATAGAGGACGCCATGGCCGACCCGGAGCGCGACCCGCCCGAATTCGACATGAAGTGCGAGGCCATGCTCGGCGTGCTGGACAGGAGCGTGCAGGCGCATTTTCACGCCCACAGGCTGGACGACATATACACCGCGGTGCGCATAGCGAAGGAATTCGGGCTCGACGCCGTGATAATACACGGGACGGAGGGCTACCTTGCCGCGCGGGAACTGGCGCAGGAGGGACTTCCCGTCATAACGGGGCCGATGCTGACGGCCAGGACGAAGCCGGAGCTGCGCTGTCAGAGCGAGGTGTCGCCGGCGGTGCTCAGCCGCGCGGGGGTCAGGGTGGCGATCTGTACGGATCACCCGGAGGTGCCTGTGCAGTATCTTTCGCTGTCAGCTGCAGCCGCAGTGCGCGGCGGCATGCCGCACGACGAAGCGCTGCGCGCCATAACGATATATCCGGCGGAGATATGCGGGATAGACGACCGCGTGGGGTCGATAGCGCCGGGGAAGGACGCCGATTTTTCCGTGTTCCGCGAGGACCCGCTGGCGGGCTTCGCGCTGCCGGAATGGGTCGTCTGCGGCGGCAATATAGTGAAAAGCCCGGAGAAGGCGTGACCGCATAAAAACAGGCGGATTTTCCGCGTCAAAAAAGCTCCCTCGTGAAAACGGGGGAGCTTTGTGTTTTTTATTGGGGCGGGATGCCGTCCGGCACTCAGTCGGAAGGCTCCAGCAGGCCGTAGTCGTCGTTGTTGCGGTGATAGACCACGTTTATCTCGTTCGTCTCCTGGTTGCGGAACATGTAGAAATTGTGCCCGAGCATGTTCATCTCCAGGATGGCCTCCTGCACATCCATGGGTTTGACAGGGAATTTTTTCACCCTCGTCACGCCGTAGTCCTCGGAAGTCGTCTCCTCGTCGTAGCTCTGCTGGAACGAGCCGGTGCGGAATTTCTTCTCGAGCTTCGTCTTGTTTTTGATGATCTGCTTCGTCAGGGCGTCCACGACGGCCTCCAGCGAATCCATCCTGTCATCTGCCGTCCTCTCGGCGCGGAACAGCATCCCGCGGGAGTTGATGGTGACCTCGACGGTCTCGCGGCCAGCCACGGTGGATACGGTCACGACGGCGTTGGCGTCGTCCTCGAAGAAACGGTCGAGCTTGTGGAGTTTCTTGTCCACCCGCTCGCGGAACGCGTCGCGAACGGCGGTGTTGCGCGATGAGATCGTAATGTTCATTGATAAGCCCCCTTTGCTTCGGTAGTTACATTATAGCACAAAGGAAGGCGCCTTTTCAATTCTATTTTTGGACAAACCGTGAATACTTTTGCTATAAGATGCTACAAAACTGTGTCATTCCCGCCAAACGGCCGTGTTGGTGGTGGAGATGCCGCATGCCCCGGCGGAGATGGCGTTCATCACGTCCTCCTTATCGCAGATGAGCCCGCCGGCTATGACAGGTTTCTCGGTCATCGCGCATATGCGGCGGATTATCTTGGGCATCACGCCCGGGAGGATCTCGATGCTGTCGGCTTCGGAGCTTGAGAGCTGTCTGTCCACGCCGGCGAGGGATTTGGAATCCAGCACAAAAAAGCGGTGCACCGTCAGCAGCCCGCGCGAGTGCGCGACGTTGATGAGCGGGGCCTTTGTGCTTATTATGCCGTCGGCCCCGGTCGTGTCGGCAATGAAGTCCACGGCCACATCCTTGGCGGCCATGCCGTCTATGAGGTCGAGGTGCACGAACGCCGTCTTGCCCAGCGCCTTGACGCGGCTCACGATCTCTCCGATGTTGATTATATTGCCGTATAGTATGAACACAACGCCGCAATCGATGCCGGAAAGCGCCTCCAGCCCCTCCTGGTCCTTTATCGCAGCTATGATGGGATTCTCACGAAGCAGCTCTGCAACTCTGTTCACTTGAAAGCCTCCGAGTATTTAATTATCTTATTTTACGGCTTGCGGGCCGGTCAGTCAAGGATAAAAAGCGTGCCGGACGCATATAAATTGCGTGTTGTCGGAAAAAAGCTGTTATGGACGGTGATTTTGCGTTGCGGTCATCATTTTGGGGCGGCAGGCGGCTGCGCGTGAGGCTGGGCGTGCTCATGCTCACGGCCGCGCTGCTGGCGGCGGGCGTCGCTGGAGAGCTGTGGGGCGAGGTGGTTTCGGCGGCGGACTGCTCGTCGCTGTATCCGGAGCTGTACGCGTCCCCGGCCCCGCCCCGCAAAGCGGAGGAGCCGGAAAAAGTGGCGTATCTGACGTTTGACGACGGGCCGTCGGAGGTCACGGAAAAAGTGCTCGACATTCTGAGGGGATACGGCATAAAAGCGACGTTTTTCGTGATCGGCCCGGCGGGGGAAGAGACGGACGAGCGGCTGCGCCGGATAGCGGCGGAGGGACACTCCATAGGCGTGCACAGTTATTGTCACGAGTACGGGCAGATATACGCCTCGGTGGAGTCGTGGCTGGAGGACTTCAACAGGACGCGGGAATGGATCTGCTCGGTGACGGGGGAGAGGCCGGACTTTTTCCGCTTTCCGGGCGGCAGCACCAATTCGCATTGCAGCGAGACCGTGCGCGCCGAGATACAGCGGGAGATGACGCGGCGGGGCTTCGTCTGGTTCGACTGGAACTCCATAGGCGGAGACGACACCTCCGAGTACGTCGCTCCGGAGACGATAGCCCGCCGCATCCTGAAATACGCGCGGGACAAGGCGCGGGTCATCATCCTCTGTCATGACAACAGCCCGCGCGAGACGACGGCCGAGGCCCTGCCCATCATCATTGAGGAGCTGCAGCGCCAGGGC
>Ga0183096_1000745_pt1 | contig 36019 bp, 33 predicted proteins | sample Biomet5_FD_127791 | JGI IMG/M metagenome (GOLD analysis project Ga0183096, IMG submission 127791) | Microbial communities from bioreactor (seeded with sewage sludge) at LBNL, California, USA - Biofuel metagenome 5 (version 2) (version 3) | ecosystem: Engineered > Bioreactor > Anaerobic >... | reverse complement strand
TCGGCGGCGGCCTCGGCCTGGGCGGCGGCCCGGAGCGCGTCCCGGGTGGCGGTGTGGAAGGCAGCCCTTTCAGCGCAGATGGTCATGGGGTACCCCTTTCGGCCCGGCGGCTTGACCCGCCCGCGGCGGCGGCCCGGTTTGCGGCCGCGACACATTCATCGCTCGGCCCGGCCGGAAACGCAAGATAACAAACGCCGTCGTTTTTGCGTCGTTTACGATACGTCGCCCGGCCCACGCGCTATAGAGGAAGCGCGCGCCACCGCCCGCCCAAACCCCGCCCGGCCGCCCGGTAAAAACACCGCTGGCTTTCGCACGCCGCTTCGGAGAAGTCCGACGGGCGTGGTGGACTTTCGGGGTTTGCTTTGGAGAAGTCCCACCGGCGTGGTGGACTTTCGGGGTTTGCTTCGGAGAAGTCCCACCGGCCCCGTGGACTTTCGGGGTTTGCTTCGGAGAAGTCCCACCGGCCCCGTGGACTTTGGCGCTCCGCTTTGGAGAAGTCCGACCAGCCCGGTGGACTTTCGTGCTCCGCTTCGGAGAAGTCCCACCCGCCCGGTGGACTTTGGCGCTCCGCTTTGCAGAAGTGTGTCGGGGAGGGGGGATCGAATCTCTACGAACCTCTCGCCGGAGACCGCAGCCCTCAAACGTAGGAAATTTCGCACATATGGAGCGATTTTTTCGGGCGCGGGCAGGGTCGTTTTCGGGGCCTTTATTGGAGAAATATCGTGATGACGGCGCGGAAAAGCGCCTAAATAGGCGTTTGAAGCGCTAAAAGCAACTGATTATGGAGGAACCAGAATGGCCACAGGGAAGAACGTTGGATTATCCTCGGGGCTGCGGGCGGATATGAACATCCAGCGCGTCCCGGTAGACAAACTCAAGCCCGCGAAATACAATCCCCGAAAGGATCTCAAGCCGGGCGACCCGGCCTATGAAAAGATCCGGCGGTCACTGCACGATTTCGGCTATGTAGACCCCATCATCTGGAACGAAGTCACGGGCAATATCGTAGGGGGACACCAGCGCCAAAAAATCCTAGTAGCGGAAGGCGCCACCGAACTTGACTGCGTGGTGGTGCATATAGAAAACCCCTCCGATGAAAAGGCGCTCAACATCGCCTTGAACAAAGCTGTCGGCGAATGGGAGCCGGAAGCCCTGGTTGGCCTGCTGGAAGAACTGCAGGCGGCAGGATACGACCTTGACGCCACAGGCTTTGACGCGGCCGAGGTAGACGACCTTTTCTCCAGCGTTCACGACAAGAACGTGAAAGAAGATGACTTCGACCTATCCGCCGCGCTCGAGCAGGCTGCCTTCGTGGAGAAAAGCGATGTGTGGCAGCTGGGTAGGCACCGGCTGCTCTGTGGCGACGCCACCAGCGAAGAGGATGCACTGCGCCTCATGAACGGGGCCAAGGCCAACCTTGTAGCGACGGATCCGCCGTATGGGGTTTCCTTCGAAAGTTCGGGCGGCCTGAAAATCATGAATGACGCGCTGGGCGGCGAAGAATTCTACGTATTCCTACTGTCCGCGTTCCGAACCATGGTGAAATGCCTGGACAAGAATGGCTCCGCGTATGTATTTCACGCGGATACTGAGGGGCTGGCTTTCCGGAAGGCGTTCATCGAAGCAGGCTTTCACCTGAGCGGCGTATGTATCTGGGCAAAGAACGCGCCGGTACTGGGGCGGTCCCCGTTCCAGTGGAAGCATGAGCCCATCTTGTTTGGCTGGCTGAAAGGTGGAACCCATCGCTGGTATGCGGGGCGCAGCGAGTCCACCATCTGGAATTTCAGTAAACCGGGAAAGAACTCCGATCATCCGACCTCAAAGCCCGTGGAACTCATGGCTTACCCCATCGGCATCTCCTGCCCTGTGAATGGCATCGTGATCGACTTCTTCGGCGGCAGCGGGTCAACGCTCATGGCTTGTCAGGAGACGGACCGGATCTGCTATATGATGGAGCTGGACCCCAAGTACGCCAGCGTCATTCTTCGCAGGTACGCCCAGAGCTATGGGGAGGCAGGCATCGTCTGTGAGAGAAACGGCCGACAGCTTCCCTTCGGCGAACTTGTAAAACAAGTCGAGCGCCCGGAAAAAGGCGGCATGGAGGAAAGCACGTAATCTTAGCGGGCTGTCAGCCTCCGCATCGGGACAGGAGGTGAAGACAAGTGGCGAAGCGAGGCCGAAAGCCGAAACCCACGGCGCTGAAGAGGCTGGAAGGCAACCCCGGCAAGCGGCAGCTGAACGATTATGAACCGTTGCCGCCCCTCTCAATGCTGCGCTGTCCGAATTACCTGTTGCCGGAGGCAAAAAAAGAATGGCGCAGGCTCGCGCCTGCGCTGATTGATATGGGGGTGCTGACAATTGCGGATGCCGTGCCATTTGCGGCGTACTGTACCGCTTTCGCCCGGTGGCGTGAAGCAGAGGACTTCATCACCAAACACGGCGCTATCTACAAAGACCCCCGGGGCTTTGCACGACCGAACCCGTATGTGGCGATCTCGGCGCATCAGCTGCGGGAGATCAAGTCGCTGGCGGCCGAGTTCGGGCTGACTCCGGCCAACCGCACGGCGATCATCGCCAACGCACTGAGCATCGCCAGGGGCGTCAAGGACCCAATGGAACAGATCCTGACGTCAAGCCTGGATGACACCATTGTGGTAGAAGGCGGCAGCAACTTTCTTGAGGATGATCCCGACGATACAAGAGAAGGAGGCGAGTGATGGTGCAAAACGCACAGAACGGCTGGAGTCCGGCGATTGAAGCCATGCACGCCCAGGGCATAAGAGTATTGCTCGTATTCGGAACAGAAACAGAGGAAAACCGCGCGAAACTGGCGGACGCATGCAGGAATATCGAGTGCATTGAAAAGATCGAGCTTCGTCTCAAAGAACTGCTCGAGGCTTGCGAACTTGCGGCGTTTACCGGCAAAGCATGGCAGGACGCTCAGAAGCAGATGAATTGTCTTTTCAAGCGCACCCGCAAGTTCCAGCGGGATACCTATGAATTTGGTTGGTCTCCGCTTGCCCGGGTACTTCTCGTCCAGAAGTATCGCCGCCTGAAGCTCCGGGATCAGAAGGAAGTGTCTGAAAACAACCCGATGGAGCGCTTTCTGCGCGAACACTGTACGCTGGGCATGGATCCGCAGGACCCGACGGCAGATGCGCAAGATCCGCTGGAGACGCTGCTAAATGACGAGTGGTAAGGCGCGTACGGATGCGCAGGGGAAGAAGCAAGTGTACGTGCCCACCCGCTTCATGCTGCCCACTTCCAGTTACGACAAGCGCCGCGCGGACCGCGCTGTCGGGTTCATCCAAGGCCTGAAGCACACCAAGGGCGTCTGGTCGGGTAAGCCGTTCCTCCTCTTTCCATGGCAAGAACAGATCATCCGCGACCTTTACGGCACGGTCAAGGAGAACGGCTACCGGCAGTTCAACACGGCATTTGTTGAGATCTGTAAGAAGGCCGGGAAGAGCGAGCTGGCCGCGGCCATTGCGCTGTACATGCTCTGCGCTGACAACGAGGATGGCGCGGAGATCTACGGCTGCGCCAATGATCGCCAGCAGGCGAGCATCGTATTTGAAGTGGCGAAAGATATGGTGTTGCAGTCTCCGATCCTTCTGGAGCGCATCAAGATTGTGGAATCACAAAAGCGCCTGGTATACATGCCGACGCGCAGCATCTACCAGGCGCTTTCGAGTGATGTGGCTTCCAAGTATGGCTACAATGTCCATGCCTGCATCTTTGATGAATTGCTCGGCCAGCCCAACCGAAAACTGTTTGACGTCATGACCAAGGGCGCGGGTGCCGCGCGCAAGCAGCCGTTGAACTTCGTCATCACGACAGCCGGTTCCGACCGGACCAGCATCTGCTATGAAGTGCACGCCAAGGCGATGGATCTGTTGGAGGGGCGCAAGAGCGACCCCACCTTCTACCCGGTGTTGTACAGCGCTCCGGACACCGCGGACTGGACGGATCCAAAGGTTTGGAGTAAGGCCAATCCCTCGCTCGGGCGCACGGTGGACATGGACTACTACATGGCCCGATGCGAGAGCGCCAAGGAGAACCCCGCCGAGGAGATCCAATTTCGACAGTTCCACCTTTGCCAGTGGACGAACACATCCGTCCGATGGATGCCCATGGACAAGTGGGATGCGTGCAAAAGCGAGTTCGCGGCATCTCAACTAGAAGGCAGAGTGTGTTATGCCGGGCTCGACCTTGCCAGCACCAGTGACTTGACGGCGCTGGTGCTCGTTTTCCCGCCTGAGAATGAGAGCGAACCTTATGTTGTGCTGCCCTTCTTCTGGCTGCCAAAGGAAACCTTGCAGCTTCGTGTGCGGCGCGATCATGTGATGTACGATGTGTGGGAGAAGCAGGGGTTCATCCAAACCACCGAGGGCAACGTTGTCCATTACGGGTTCATTGAGCAGTTCATCATGAAGTTGGGCGAACGGTACAACATCCGAGAGATCGCCTACGACCGGTGGAACGCCAGCATGATGGTGCAGGCGCTGGAAGATGATGGGTTCACCATGGTCCCCTTCGGCCAGGGCTTTAAGGACATGAGCAGCCCTACGAAAGACCTGATGCGTCTGGTGCTGGAAAAGAGCCTGACCCACGATGGACATCCCTTGCTTCGCTGGAACATAGATAACATCTTTGTCCGTACCGACCCCGCCGGGAACCTGAAAATCGACAAGGAAAAGTCGACCGAAAAAGTGGACGGCGCGGTCGCGCTGGTGATGGCGCTGGATCGGGCGATGAAGAACCAGAACGGCGGCTCCGTTTATGATGAACGCGGACTGCTCTTCATCTGATCTCTTCATCTATATAGGGGGGATTTGCATGCCGAGAAAACCGAAGCGTCCTTGCCGGTATCCCGGCTGCCCCAATCTAGGTGAAGAGCCCTATTGTGAGCAGCATCGTGGATTATATGTGCGAGAGAGCGCGGCGGCGCGTGGATACAACGGCAAATGGCAGGCGGCGCGGAAGCGCTATCTGCGTGCGCATCCTCTTTGTGTGAAATGCCAATGTCAAGGAAAGCTGACCCCAGCCACCGTAATCGACCATATCATCCCGCACCGTGGCGATGATAAATTATTCTGGGATCAAAAAAACTGGCAACCCCTCTGCAAAGGTTGCCATGACCGGAAGACCGGCGGCGGACTGTAGTGGTCGCTTCTCCATCTGGCAATCCAAGTCTGTGTATTCCCCTGGATTAGCGCTATGACCTCCTTGCGCAATGATGCACCCTCTTTACTTGTAAAGATAAGTCGGATACAATATGTGCAGTGGAAAACTGGAATTTGACATACCTTTAGGCGGCATTGTATCCATGGAATTTCATCTAGAGGAGGATGGAAATGAAAATGGAGTATCAGAAGCTTTTTGATCTTAGCGATGTTTGGCTGAAGTATGCAATTTTTCTTCACGTATGCCGCAAGCCGAGGGATGAGCTCATTGAAATAAGAAACGAGGCTTTGACTGATGGTCGGATTCAAAACTATCTTGCTGATATTGCGAACTTTCATGGTAAACCAGTAACAAATCATAAGAATCCGGATTTGCCGATACATAAGCTACTATTCCTTCTCGACCTCGGATTCGATATAGATGTTCCAGAAATAAAGGCGGCAATTGATGAAATTCTTAAGCATCGGGATGACAATGGTGTATATCAATCGCTGACCAATGTTCCGAAACATTTCGGCGGAACAGGCGTGGATATGTTCAGCTGGTGTCTGTGCGATGCGCCTCTGTTATTGCTTGCGCTTCTAAAAGCGGGAGTGGATTACCCTGGATTTATCAAGCCCGGCGTTGACTATCTGGTGTCGCTCAGTAGAGATAACGGGTTTCCATGTGCTGTTTCTCAGGAACAGGGTAAGTTCCGAGGCCCTGGGAGGAGAGAGGATTGTTGTCCGTATGCAACGCTGATAATGGCCGACTTGTTGTCGTATATACCAGAATATCAGTCTTCTTCTTCAGCGACCGCCTCTGTGGAGGCGCTACTAAGCCTGTGGGAAGGCAGCCTTGAACAGCATCCATACATGTTTTATATGGGGACGGATTTCCGCAAGTTGAAGGCCCCGTCATGTTGGTATGATATTGTCAGTGTAGCGGGTGTTTTAAGTAAATACAGGTTCGTGCATCATGACCCGCGCTTCATAAAAATGATAGACATGATAAAAGACAAGCAGAATGAGGACGGCCTCTATATTCCTGAATCGATATACTTGAAATTGAAAGCTTGGGATTTCGGCCAGAAGAAGTCTCCATCTCCATATCTGTCCTATTTATGCCTGCAGATTTTTGAAAGATTGGAGCAGGCCGCTGCATCACAAGAAGTGTTATAAAACGAACGCAAAAATTCGAACCTACACGCAAGGTCCTTCAGCGCCCATCCACCGATGGGCGTTTTCATGTGAACTTTTTGTCGGAGGCGTGATATGAACAATCCAATAGCCCGGCTATTCCGCTCAAGGGATAAGCCCCAGAACAACGTCAGCGCTGCGCCCACCTTCTACTTCGGTTCCAGCGGCTCGGGTAAATCCGTCACGGCCCGGACGGCCATACAGGTTTCCGCGGTGTACGCCTGTGTGCGGGTAATCGCCGAAACCGTTGCCAGTCTGCCGCTCCATCTCTATGAGAGCACGGACTCCGGCAGCGTGAAGGCGGTGGGGCATCCGCTGTATCGGGTGCTGCATGATGAGCCCAATGCGGAGATGACGTCCTTCATCCTTCGAGAAGTGATGCTCGCGCATCTGCTGCTCTGGGGCAACGCCTACTGTCAGATCATCCGTACGGGCCGAAACCAGATCACGCAGTTGTACCCACTGCTGCCCGATCGCATGGAGGTGGACCGCGACAGCCACGGTTCGCTTGTCTACACCTACACCACGACGGACGGCAAGACCGTGAAGCTGGCGCCAGAAGAAGTGCTGCATGTACCCGGCCTCGGCTTTGACGGCATCATGGGCTACAGCCCCATCGCGTTGGAGCGGAACGCGATCGGCCTCGGAATTGCCGCAGAGGAGTACGGCAGCAAGTTCTTTGCCAACGGCGCAACGCCTTCCGGCGTGCTAACGCACCCGAACACAGTGAAGAGTCCCAAGGCTCTCCGGGAAAGCTGGAACGCTGCGCACGGCGGTTCTGTGAACTCCGGTAAAGTCGCCATTTTAGAAGAAGGCATGAAGTTCGAACGGATCTCCATGCCGAACAACGAAGCACAGTTCCTCGAAACGCGCAAGTTTCAGGTGTCGGAGATCTGCCGAATCTTCCGGGTGCCGCCGCATCTGGTGGGCGATCTGGAGCATGCGACCTTTTCCAACATTGAGCACCAGTCCATCTCATTTGGCGTTCATACCATCCGTCCATGGCTGGTCCGCATCGAGCAATCCATGAACCGGGCGCTCTTTTCCAAGACGGAGAAGGAGCGCTTTTTCGTGCGATTCAACATGGACGGGCTGCTTCGGGGCGCTTACAAGGAACGCATGGAGGGCTACGCCATCGCCCGGCAGAACGGTTGGATGAGCGCCAACGACATCCGCGAACTCGAGAATCTGAACCCTATTCCTGAGAACGAAGGGGGCTTCGCCTACCTCTGTAACGGCAATATGGTCCCCATCACCGAAGCAAGAAAGGAGATTCCCGATTGAAGAAGTTCTGGAATTGGTCAGTCCCGGACCGACAAGCGACGAACGACGACAGCCAGAGAACGCTGTATTTGGACGGCGTCATCGCGGAAGAAAGCTGGTTTGATGATGACGTCACGCCTGCCGCGTTCAAGGCAGAACTGTTGTCGGGCACTGGGCCGATCACCGTTCGAATCAACTCGCCGGGCGGCGACTGCATCGCGGCATCTCAGATCTACACCATGCTCATGGACTATCCCTCCGATGTCACAGTGAAGATTGACGGCATTGCCGCGTCTGCCGCCTCTGTCATCGCCATGGCAGGAACCAAGGTCTGCATGTCGCCCACGAGCATCATGATGATCCATAATCCCCTCACGGTCGCCATGGGCGACAGCGAGGAGATGCGAAAAACCATCCAGCTTCTGGACGAAGTGAAAGAGTCCATCATCAACGCCTACGAGATCAAAACCGGGCTTTCCCGCGTGCGGCTCAGTCATCTCATGGACGGCGAAACGTGGATGAACCCCAAGATGGCGCTGGAGCTCGGCTTCTGTGACGAGATCATGTATCAGCAGGAGGGCGACGCGCCCGAAAAGCTTGAGAACAGCTTCACCTACTCCCGCCGGGCGGTTACGAACAGCCTGCTGGACAAGTTGAAAACCCGGATCCCTAAACCCGACAACCGAGTGAAAGCGGCAGACCTGGAGCACAGGCTGGCGCTTTTAAATCATTGAGGAGGGAAACCCATGAATCAGATTCTCGCCCTGCGCGAAAAGCGCGCAAAGCTGTGGGACGCCGCGAAGGCATTTCTGGACACCAAGCGCGGCACCGACGGTATGATCTCCACCGAGGACAACGCCACCTATGAGAAGATGGAAGCCGACGTGGTCAGCCTGGGCCGTGAGATCGACCGGCTGGAGCGTCAGGCCGTCATCGACCGCGAACTGAACGCACCCACTTCGAAGCCGCTGACCGGAGCGCCCCTTTCGGAGACCGGAACCGTGAAGTCGGGAAAGGCCACGGACGAGTATCGGAGCGCCTTCTGGCGCGTCATGCGTGACAAGGCGGTGCCCTACGAAATCACGAACGCGCTGAAGATCGGCCAGGACGACCACGGCGGCTATCTGGCGCCCGATGAGTATGAGCGTACGCTGGTCGAAGCGCTGGAAGAGCAGAACATCTTCCGCCAGCTGGCGCATGTGATCACCACGTCCTCCGGCGACCGGAAGATCCCGGTTGTCGCCTCCAAGGGCAACGCTGCGTGGATTGACGAGGAAGCGCAGTACCCCGAGAGCGACGACACCTTCGGCATGATTTCTATCGGCGCGTACAAACTGGCCACCATGATCAAGGTGTCGGACGAACTCCTTCACGACAGCGTGTTCAATGTCGCCAGCTACATCGCAAAGGAGTTCTCCCGCCGCATCGGCGCTGCCGAGGAGGAAGCGTTCTTCATCGGCAACGGCACCGGCAAGCCCACCGGCATTCTGAACACCACGGGCGGCGCAGAGGTTGGGGTGACCGCGACCAGCGCGACCGCCATCACCTTTGATGACGTGATGGATCTGTTCTACTCGCTGCGCGCGCCGTACCGCAGGAATTCCGTATTCATCATGAACGACACCACGGTGAAGGCGCTCAGGAAGCTGAAGAACGGCTCCGGTGACTACATGTGGCAGCCTTCGGTGACGGCTGGTACGCCGGACACCATTCTGAACCGCCCGGTGTACACCTCGTCTTTCGTGCCGACGCTGGTGGCCTCAGCGAAGCCGATCCTGTTCGGCGATCTGGGCTACTACTGGGTAGCGGACCGGGAAGGTCGAACGTTCCAGAGGCTGAACGAGCTGTACGCGCCGACCGGCCAGGTCGGCTTCCTCGCCTCCCAGCGCGTGGACGGAAAGCTGATCCTGCCGGAAGCAGTCAAGTGCCTGCAGATGAAATCGGCCTAATTGGTCGGGGGCTGTCCAACGTGGGCGGTCCCCGATTCCTTAAGGAGGGATACCATGGAAACCAATACCCGCAACTATCATGCGCATGGGGGCGGCGAATGGGTGATCGGCGGCAAGCTGACCTTCTTGCCAGGGGCCACCGTAGAGGGGGCGGAAGGGCTGTTTGACGTTCCTATCAGCGCCCAGATACCCAGTATTCCTGCCAGCACTGCCACCACGATGGCCGCACTGCGGGAAGAATTCAATGCCCTGATCTTGGGCCTGAAAGCCTCGGGTCTGATGGCATCGGAAGCGTCGGAGGAATAAACCGTGGGAATGATCGTGACGATCCCTGAGGTCAAAGCGCACCTGCGGGTCCAGCATGAGGATGAAGACGCCTACATCGGGAGCCTGATCGAGCAGGCGCAGTTGGCAGCACAGGATTTCTGCCGTGTTTCGTTTTCGGAGGACGCGCCGCCGCCTGTACGGCTGGCCGTACTCCTCATGATTGGGCACTACTTCGAGAACCGGGACAATCCGGACAAGCAGGTATACCTCGCGATGCGGATGGCGTTTGAGAACCTGCTCTACCCGCATAGGGACGTGGCGCAGTTTTTTTGATTGAGGTGATACGCCTTGCGTGGATACAAGAATTTCGAGAGTGACCCCCATCCGGGAGATCTGAAGCATCTGGTGGAGGTCGGGTACACCGAGAACACCATCAATGAAAATGGATATCCGGAGCCCACCGAAGTGGTGGTCTGCAAGGTGTGGGCCGCCGCTACGGACGCCGGAAACCAGCACTTCCGCGCTGCCGACACCATCAACGCCGAGGCGGTCATCAACTTCACTATCCGGTTCCGTGAGGACATCCAGCCGGGCATGTGGGTGAAGTTCCGGGGCACGCGATGGATCATCTCCACGCTCGGCGAGTACGAGTTCAAGCGAAGGTATCTGGGCCTCAAAGCGTCCATTGTGAAGGGGGTCAGCTGATGAAGCAGGTGCAGCAGGCCCTCTCCGGTCTGGATATCCCCGTCTACGCTGGCATCTGGCGGCCCACCGCTTCAGGGCAGAACCCGCCCGCGCAGTATGCTGTGTACGCTACCACCACCACTGAAGATGTCCATCTGGACGACACCGTCATCTCCCTCAAAACTTTCGTGTACCTGAGCCTTTGGAGTGACGGGGATCCCACCGACACTGCCACGGGGATCCGAAGCGCTATGTACAGCGCGGGGTTCGTCATGGTCGAAGAGACGGATATGGGTTACAATCAGCCCGCCTATGACAGCGCGACCCGGCAGTACAATGTGCATTGGACCTGGTGCCTGCGTGCAGGGGTAGCCCCATGAGGATGAAGCTCGATGGCGTCGATCAGTTGATCAACGATTTCGCCGCCATGGCCGCGCGGCTGGACGAGGATGGCCCCACATGCAACGGCATCCTGGAGGCGGCCGCTGCCCCGATCCACCAGCAGATGAAAGCCAATGCGTCGTCCAACCCCAAGATCATCACCGGCGCGCTGCACCGGTCCATCAAGGTCGAACGCGCCAAAAAGCGAAAGACCGGCCGGAGCATCACCATTGGCGTACACCACTCTGAAGAGGGTGCATTTTATGCAAATCCACTCGAATTCGGGCACGGCGGCCCGGCTCCTGCCCCGGCACATCCCTTCGTTCGCCCCGCCTACGACGCCAAGGCCGATGAGTCCTACGACATCATCCGAGCCGGGCTTCGTGATGCTGTCACCAGAAATCAGTAGTAACAGGAGGTAATCCCTATGCCCAATACCGCTTCCCCCGCTGTGACCAGCACGGTGGGTCTCAAAAATGTCGTCATCGCGCCAGTCGTTTCTGATACCGATGCAGGCGTCAGCTACGGCACATTGCAGGACTTCGCGGGCGCCATTGACGCGCAGATCTCGCCGGAAAACGCCGACGCGGACGTGCAGTACAGTGACGATACAGAATTTGCTGTCCTGTACCCCGATCCGGAGGTCAAGCTCACGATGGAGATGGCGGACATTCCGCTGCTCATCCAGGAGATGATCCTGAATAACGTCATCGACGACAACGGCGTCCTGATCCGTGCCGCGGGCGACACTCCCGGCTACTTCGCGCTCGGGTTCAAGAGCGAGAAAGCGGATGGAACCTACCGCTTCGTTTGGCTCTTCAAAGGCCGCGCCGCGCCGATGACCGAGCAGTACCATACGAAGGAAGGCACCACACTGACGCGCCAGACCGGCAAGCTGGAATGGACGTTCATCAAGCGGACCTTCGACAAGCGATATCAGGCGATTGCCGACGAGGGGCAGAACGGATTCACCCCTGAGAAGGCGGCTGTATTCCTGACTAGCGTGTATACGCCGGTGGTCACTTCTGGTACCTGAATTAAATAGAAGGGGGTGCCCATCATGATCACCTGCACTCTGGGTGAAAATCGGTATTCTGTGGATTTCATTTCCGGGCGCGCGCTGCGGGAGATGGGCCCGGCCTGGGACATGTACGCCAGCCTTTCCGCGGTTGCCGCGGATGTCGTGGCAGGAAAGGCCACCAAACAAGCGAAAGACGGTGCCGATCAGCCCTCCGTAACAGCGGCGCTCGATGTCCTTGTGAAGTGGTTCTGCCTGGTGTTCGGAAACCAGTTCAGCCCCGACGATGTGTACGACTACTATCCTGTGGATCGCCTGATGCATGACGTCGTGTTGGCACTTCTGGCGGTACAGACCCAGACCACCGATGTCCTCGGCGAGTTCCCTACACCGGCAGCGCAGGGGGAGACGGCGTCCTGACGCTGCCGGACTACATCTACGCGACCTACAACGAACTGCTGGGCGCGGGTTGGCGTATGAACGACATCGACGGTATGGACATGTTGGGATTTTTCAAGGTTCGCGCGTGGGACGCCAACCGATCGAATGCTGCGAAAGTGCCGAAACGCAGGTTCATTGACGAAGTGTGGCCTGACCCGGACAATCCATCACCGCTGCGCCAATAGCGCGGCGTTTTTCATTATGCCGAACGGAGGATTTGCATGAGCGAGACGCTTCGGGATCTGGTTGTTTCGCTGTCCCTGAGCACGGACAACTTCACGCGAAACATCAAGACCGTCAATAAGCAGATCGCCGAAGCGGAGAGCCGGTTCAAGCTCGCATCTGCTGGGGTGGAAGGTTTTGAGAAGTCAGCCAGTGTGCTGGGCTCGCAGATTGGCTCGCTGCGGCAGAAGCTGACCAGCCAGCGCCAGGCAGTCGAGCAGTATCAGCGCGCGCTGGCCGCTGCGGATGCAAAACTGCAGTCCTCTGTGGCGAACCACAACAAGTTCAGCGCCTCTCTGGAATCTACCCGCACGAAGCAGGCCGCGCTGAAGGGTGAAGTGGAGAAGGCCGCCCGGCAGGTGGAGCACTACCGCACCACACTCGGCGCGTCCAATTCCGCCACGATCGCCGCGGAATCCAATCTCGAATCGCTCACCGCAGAATATGCAGGGGCATCGGCAGAAGTCACCAAGCTCGAAGGCCAGGTCGTGGCTACCGGCAAGGCCATGCAGAAGGCCGCGGACGACTACACCCAGGCGCGGACGAACCTGAATAACGCCACAACCGCCGTTCGGGAAACGAATGCCGAAATGAGCAAGCTGTCAAAGCAGCTCACCGCCGCGAAGTCCGCGCTTCGCGCTGCAGGCGACAGCCTGACCGCGTTCGGCAAGAGCGCGACCGCTGCGGGCAAGGCGCTCACGCCGGTTGGGCGCGACCTGACGCGCTATGTGACCACGCCCATTGCCGGGCTTGGCGCTTATGCGATCAAGTCGGCGATCGACTTCGAGGACGCGTTCGCCGGGGTTCGGAAGACCGTTAGCATGACGAAGGACGAGTATGCCGCGCTGGACGCCTCCATCAAGCGGATGACGCTGGTCAAGCCTGCCGATTACGAGGCGATTGCCGCCGTGGCGGAAGCGGCCGGGCAGCTGGGCGTCGCCAATCACGCCATTGAAGGGTTCACCTCTGTCATGACCGACCTGGGCGCGGTGTCCACCGACCTCTCCGCCGAAGACGCCGCCACCAACCTCGCCAAGCTCGCCAACATCATGGGCGTCACCGGGGACAAGCAGACCAACGAGTACTTCGAGCGGATGGGTAGCGCAGTCCTGGAGTTGGGCGTCAATTCAGCGGCTACCGAGGCCGGCATTGTAGAGATGGCCATGCGCCTTGCGGCCGCGGGCAAGCAGGTGGGCCTGACCGAGCCTCAGATCATCGGGTTCGCGACGGCACTCTCGTCGGTGGGTATTGAAGCCCAGATGGGCGGCACGGCGTTCAGCAAGGCCCTGATCAAGATGGAGCTGGCGGTCGAAAATGGCGGCCAGTCGCTGAAGGACTTCGCGAAGGTGTCCGGCATGACCTCCGACGAATTCGCGCGCCTCTTCAAGTCCGATCCCGCGACAGCATTTCAGGCGTTCATCGAAGGTCTTGCAAAAATGGACGATGAGGGCGTCAGCGCCATCTCCACGCTGCAGGACATCGGGTTCAAGGAGGTGCGGCTCCGGGATACCACGCTCCGCATGGTCAACGCTACGGAACTTCTGAACTCCACCCAGTCCATCGCCAACAAAGCCTGGCGAGACAACAGCGCCATCACCACCCGGGTAGCGGAGCGCTACAACACCACGGCCAACCGGCTGAAGATGCTGAACAACCGCGCGCAGCTCACCGCCGCGACGTTCGGCGAAGTGATGCTGCCCACCATGGAGGACGTGATTGCAGGGGCGGGCGATTTCCTGGACGGCTTTGCCGAAATGGACGAAGGCCAGCGCAAGGCGCTGATTTCTACCGCCGCCTGGATCGCAGCCATTGGGCCTGCAATACTGCTCGTGGGTAAGCTCAACACCGGTATCGGCACCGTATCGTCTGCGCTCGGGAAGCTTCTTCTAGCGTCAACGGAAGCCGGAGGCGGCGCGACAGGGATGCTCTCTGCGCTTAAGGGCCTACTGGGCCCGGCAGGCATCGCAGCTGTCGCCGCCGCCGCGTTGTATGGCGCGTACAAATGGTACGACTATGCCTCGGGGGCCGCGGCAGCGAGAGAAGCGACCAAGGGCATGATCGATACCGCTCAGGAGTGGCAGTCGACCCAAGCGAAGACCATCTATGATACCGGCAACGATCCGTTCACGCGGTTCGGCATCGATGAATCGGCGTTTGCAAGTGGTGCTAACGCTGCGAAGGACTGGCTGGACGCCATCCGCAAAGTATGGTCCGACGGCACGAAGGATTCGAAAACGGCTGTGAACGAGTACATTGACCAGTTTACCGCCGGGTCGGACGAGGTTCGGGAAGCGATCAAAGCACGTCAGGCCACCCAGGAGAAGTACGGGGTCAAAGGCGACAAGACCGCAACCGACGACCTTAAAAAGCTGAAGGCGTATGACAAGGAAGTCGCGGCGCTACTCAAAAAGCGGCGGAATAAGACGCTGACAGAAGACGATCAGAAGCGCCTGGAACAGGTTGTGCAGGAGCGCGTAGAGATCAAGCTACGATACATCACCGGCGAGGGCGGCGGCTACGACAGCATCACCCAGGCAGTGGAAGCAGAGAAGGCGCGCCTGGCGGCGGAAGGCCAGTCCCCGGGCTCCGACCTTTACGGCGACGCACTGTCCGCAGCCGCCACCGGGTACAAGGCCCAGGTCGATTCCATCAACCAATCCTACACTGACCAGTACGCAGATATCCAGGCGATAACGGATGAAAAGGAACGTCAGGACGCGATTGACCAGCTGAACCTGGAGCACGTCGAGCAGCTGAAGGCCGCCCGCGAAGCGTACAACAAGGTGATGGGCCAGTACGCCGCCGAGGCGTTCAAGGCCCCGGAAGTGCAGCAGGCGCAGGCCGACATGGAAAAGCTGCGGCAAATGATCGCCACCTTCCAGAGTGACGGCGTCGTGACCGGTGACGAGTTAACGCAGCTGAAAACATTCACAGACTCCCTGGACGAGGGAAAGCTCGCCAGCTACCTGGCGCTCCTCAAGCAGTTTGACGAAGGCGGGCTGGGCGACCTCAATCTGGGCACCGAAGGTGCGCCCATCAAGGCCAGCGATCTGCTCGGCGGGTACGACACCGTTGCCGCGTTCCTTCAGGCCAACAGTGGGACGTTCGAGGGTCTGGCAGGCATGTTCGGGGCGGCGGACGCAGAAGCGAACCGCGTACTGCTGGACATCGGGATCACCCCCGAGGGCCAAGTCGTGAAGGACTGGGTGGACGCCCACAAGACTTTTACCCTCGCCGGGACAGCCAGCCTCGATTTCACGGGCCTGGACCAGGCGAGATTGGACGCATTCTATGTGGCGAACCCCGGCAAAAAGCCCAGCGTTGTGATGGACGTAGGGCTCAAGACCGGCTGGGCGGAAGCGCTGCAGACCGCCTACGCGAATGGAACACTCCAGGTGTTCGGCGCAGACGGCGCAGCAATCAAAGTGACACCCGAAGTGCTGAAACGGATTGGCCCTACGGACATCTTCCTCGAGGGGATGACCGACGAAAACGGGAATGCGGTGCTGGGCGTCGTCATCACACAGAAACTGGGCACCAAGGAAGCCGTGGATGCTGCGGACACCCAGCTCAAGCAAGTACCGGAAAATTTCCTGCCCGACTGGCTGAAATCCAGCACCTCAGACAAAGTCACCTCCATCACCAGCCTCGTGCAGGGTGTGGAGGACTTGGCCGCAGCCGGCGAGGAACTTACCGCCCAGCAGGGCAAGTCGGTGATCCTAGACCAGCTGACCAGCCTGAACAGCGCGGACATCCAGAAGATCTCCGATTCCATCGCGGCAGCCATGGCGGCGCTGAATAGCGGCACACTGGATCCGACCACTGAAGCGCAGGTGCAGGAGCAGCTCAATTCTCTACTCACCGTCGTGCGGACTGCGGACGAATACTTGGGCGTGGGCAACGATATCTCCGCGGGCATCGCGAGCGGGTTGACCACCTACGGCTGGACCGGCGATGCGGCGACCGTCGCCACTTCTATTGAAACCGCACTGCGAACCGCGGCGCAAACCCATTCACCCTCCGCCATGACACGCCCGATCGGCATCGACCTGTCGGCAGGCGTCGCCGCCGGCATGATGGCCTATGGGTTTGGCTCCGCGGCCGGGGTGACGGCGGCAAAGGCTGTTTCGGCGTTACGGGCAGGGCTGTCCTCCAGTACTACAAGGCCGATAGGCCTCAACGCCATGATTGGCATGGCGGCGGGCATCTTGAGCGGCCAGAACATTGTCGTGAACGCGATACGGATTGTAGCCGAAGCCGCCGTGCGCGCCGCGAAAGCGAAGCTCAAGATCCAGTCGCCGTCCAGGGTGTTCCGCGACGAAGTCGGTCGGATGATGGTCCGCGGCATCGGCGAGGGCACGATCCTCGAGAGCAAAGCCCAGGCCAAGGTGATCCAAAACGCCGCCCGATACCTGACTGGCGCCGCACAGGTGGGTGTTGGCGGCAGTTCCTCTTATGATAACCGCCGCACCTATCATCAGGACCAGAGCGTGACTGTTCAGGTGGATAAGCTCTACGTTCGGGATGAGAAGGACGTGCGCAGCCTCGCCATTGAGCTGGCGCAGTTCAACAAAACCCAGTACGCGGGCATGGGCGTCAGATAACACGAAAAGTGAGGTGAATGGGGATGGCCGACTGGTTCGCTTGGAATGGCGTGAAATGTACAGACTACGGAATCCATGTACTGACCCACCCGGCCATCTCCAGGCCCAAAGAGCGCGTCACCACGCAAGCGGTGCCGGGACGTAGCGGCACGCTGACCATCACGGAGGGCGACTGCGTCTATGACGAGTTCATCGCCACCTGCGAATGCATCGCGCCGAACCCGGCGTCGATCCCCGCGTTCTCCGCCTGGCTGCACGGTCCTGGGGTCGTGATGTTCGGGAACCACCCCACAGGGTTCTACTACGCCCGCGTCAACAACCAGATCGACTTCGAGACGGTAGTGCGCGGGCGTCTGCAGCGAAAGTTCATAGTGAACTTTCGCTGCCAACCCTTTCTATACCTGCTGGGTGTGGAAATTATTGTGCTGACATCTTTCAGCCAGATCGTGAACCAGGGCACCGTCTTCGCCGAGCCCATCATCACGGTGGAGGGTACCGGCGACATCGACCTGACGATTGGCGAGGTGACACTGGGGATCGCTGGCCTCGCGTCCTCAATCACCATCGATGTGCCGCAGCGGCTGGTGTACAACGAGGGCATCAACCTCACGGGTTCCCTGACCGGGGACGATTGGCCGACGCTGCCGGTGGGGTCGACTGCCATCTCTTGGACAGGAAGTGTGTCCCGCATCACGATCACCCCCAACTGGAGGGTGCTCTGATGGGCGAGGTGTACATCTACCCCCCGGACGCCGAGGACTTCGACACCATGGGCCTCTGCGGCACACTTTCCGCGACATCCTGCGTGCATACTGAGGCGCGGAATGACCTCTCGGAGATCCGGTTGGAACACCCCATTGATGAGATCGGGCGCTGGGCGTTTCTGCAGAATGACTACATCCTCAAGTGTGACGTGCCTGTACGCACCGTGCCGCCCATCACCCCGGAGGGAATGCTGGTCACCGCGCATGAGGTGTGGACCATCAAGACCGGCACAACGAAAACCCAGCGTAACCTCTACTACAAAGCGACCGGCAACAAAGTGCGCAAGAAGAACCTGCCGGTGGGCCTGAGCATCCCCATCATCTTCAAGGGCGAGAACCGATACAAGGGCGTCTTCACCGGACGAAAGAAGTACCGGCGCCATGGGAAGTGGGTGTGGAAGACCTACACCTACTACGGCTGGATCGCGAAGTCCGCCATCCAGTACACGCTGACAGAAGACTGGCCGAACGATCCCGCCGCCATCGAGGCGGTCGCCCCCGCCTGGATCGTCGCCGACCAGCTCTTCCGTATCTATAGGGTAGAGATCCAGGACGACGGCGTGACGGCCTACGCCCGGCATATCTTCTACGACCTCCTGAACAACCTCACCTCGCACCCGGCCGGGCAGACGGATTGTGTATCAACGGTTGAAGGCATCTTGGGAAACTGCCTCGTACCCACGCTATTTTCCGGCTTTACCGATGTGGGCGGCGAGCGGGTGATCGACGGCTGGACGCGGGTCAATCCCGTCAGCGCGCTGCTCGACCCCGAGACGGGCGCGGCGGCGCTATGGGGCGCGGAACTGGTGCGCGACAACTTCGACTTCTTCCTGCTCCGGGACGCGGGGCTCAACCGGGGCGTTCGGATCGAGTATACGAAGAACCTGCTGGGCGTCTCCTGCGAGGTGGACGCCTCCGATGTGGTCACCCGGATCGTTCCGGTAGGAAAGGACAAAAGTGGCAAGGATCTGCTGCTCACGGCGGGCAGCTACAACGTGGACGGCACCGCGTACACAATCGCCGCCGATCAGACCTGGATTGACAGCCCACGCGCTTCCCTGTACCCCACACCCCACGTGCAGGCGCTCACCTGCTCCGGCGAGTGCAAGGAGACCAAGACCGTCACGAAAACCATGGTGCGTGTGCGCATGATTCGAGAGGCGCTGGCGGCGCTGGCGAACGACGCTGACCTACCTAAGGTGTCCCTAAAGGTCGAATTCCTGTCGCTCGGGGACACAGAGGAATATGCCCAGTACCGGAGCCTTGAGGATGTGTTCCTCTACGACCGGGTTCGGGTGAAACATCCGGGTATCCAGCTCGACGTGCTCACCGAGGTCAACCGCGTCGAGTTCGACTGCCTGGGCGAGAAATTTCGGTCCATCGAACTGGGCTCCGTCCGGCAGGACATGCGCAAGACCGCTGTCGCTTCCTGGCAACTGCCCTCCACCATCTCCGGCCGGAAGATCGCCATGGAGAGCATCTCCGCGGCGCAGCTGGAGCCCGAGTCGGTGGAGGAGATTGACCTGTCCACCAACGGCAGCGTGATCGGCGTTGCTGAGCAGACGGTGGGCATTACCCTCGCAATTGTCGCTTCGCGGGGTGGCGTGTTGACCCCGGAGGTGCTCGAGACGGTGCTAACCGCAAAAGTCCTCCGAGGTGCCTCCGACCTTACCACTCAGTATGACGCTTCCCGTTTCTCCTGGACGCGCTCGAGTCCAGATACGTATGGCGACACTCTCTGGAACGCCTCGCACCGGGGAACCAAGACAATCACCGTCACCGCCGCCGACGTCAAGCGTCAGGCGGTTTTTCATTGCACTTTACAGGAGGAATAACCATGGCCGCATTGGCAACCGGGCAGATCAGCATCGTAGACCTTGCGGATGGCAAGTCGCTGTCCTGCTACATCAACTCCAATCAGCCGCGCATTCAGGTACAGGAGGTCAACGCGGGGACCTTCTCCCCAGACTGGTCGATTGCCGCCGGCAACGTCATCCTGACGCCAGTGGCCTACGCCGATCAGGCGCAGATTCCGCTCACTCAAGCAGGGATCACGATTGACTGGAAGCGCCGGGAGGGCTCCGCATCGGAGACCGCGCTGACTACGGGTGAGTTGGTCACCTCAGGCGTGCTGACCGTCTCCCAGAACAAGATGGCTTCGATTTCCGCGGGCACGCTGACCTACATCGTCTATGTGACCTATACCGATCCGGACACCGGGGAGACCATCTCTGTGTCCGCCGCCATTGACTTTGCGCTGGTCAAGACCGGCCAGAACGCGAAGAACTGCTGGATCTCCGGCGAGCAGGTGTTCAAGTATGCCTCCGGATCTCCAACGCCGAACCCGGCGTCCATCACGCTGACCGCGAACATTCAGAACGTCACCTTTTCCAAGTGGCAGTACAAGAATTCTTCCGGCGTCTGGACGGACTACCCCACCGGCGACGGCAATACGGTGATCACCACCACGACACTGGTGGTCAAACCGGCCCATGCAGTCTGGGTCAGCGATGTGGCGACCATTCGGGCGGTAACATCTGACGCTGGGATCGGCGACGCAACCAGCGTGTACAAGGTCGCGGACGGCGCGGCAGGCGCAGGCGGATCAAGCGGCGCGTCCGCATCCGTCGCCATGCTGACCAACGAGAACGTCACCTTCGCGGGGAATGTCTCTGGCCAGGTCTCCGCCACCAGCGTCGTCTGCAATGTGGTGGCCTACACCGGAACGACGAAGGTCGCGCCCACTGTGGGCACTGTCACCGGCGTGCCCACCGGCATGACGGTCGCCGTGGGCAGTGCCGTGAGCAGCGAGATCCCGATCACCCTGACCATTGCGTCCAACGCCACTTTGGGTGGGGCTGGGCAGCAGCAGGGCACGTTGTCCGTGCCGATCACTTCGCCCGTCAGCACTACCCTCGCCATCACCTGGTCCAAGATCAATACCGGCGCTACGGGCGCGGCGGGCGCGAACGCGGTGGTCTTTTCCGTTTACGCGCCCAATGGTGCGGTGTTCCAGAATCAGTCGGGCACGCTGACCCTGGCAACCGCCGCCTATGACGGCGCGACCGCCATTTCCACGGGTGCCACATACGTCTGGAAGAAGTACACCGCGGGCTCCTGGGCGACGATCTCTGGGCAGACGGCGTCCACCCTCAGCGTCAGCGGCGCGGATGTGGTCGGGATTCAGGCCTACCAGTGCGCCATGACCTACAGCGGCAAGACCTACACCGACACGATCACCCTGACAGACAAGACCGATAACTACCAGGCCGCCATTGAAAGTACCGGCGGCAGCGTGTTCAAAAACACCGTCGGCACGTCCTGCCTGATCTGCCGGATCTGGCAGAACGGAGCGGAGACCGATGCGCTCAAGTCGGTGACCTTCTCCGCCACCGCACCCGCTTCTCCCGCGACGGGTGATTTCTACTATAAGATCACCACGACGACGCCCCAGTTGGCGCTAATGCGCTATTCCGGTTCCGCATGGGTGGACGTGACAGCGGACGCGACCTACAAGCACACCCGGACCTATACCTGGTACCGGCGCGACAAGGACGGGAACGCGCTGGACGGCGGCTCGGCATTCGCCACCGGTAAAGTGATCTACATTGACGGGGATGACGTGACTGTGAAGACTACGTTCACCTGCGAGGCCTCCTAATGGCACTTGCACGAGCGCAATTTACGATTTCGGATCTGACCGACATCATCGCGCAGGCGACCGAGCCAGCGAACCCGGTCGATGGCATGCTCTGGCGGAACACTACCACCAATGCGCTCAAGGTCTACCGCGCTTCCCTTCCGGGCTGGGAAGTCGTGGTGGACAATCTGGCGATCCAGGGCTTGATTGAGGCGCTGCAGAACGGCACGATCAACAACGATGCCTTCAACGATCTGATGGACGCGGCCGGGGCGCTGACCAACTTCGCTTCAGCGCCTTCACAGGCCACCTGGGACAATATCGCCAGTTCCCTGACGTTCGGCGGCGAAGGTTTGACGATCTCCAATAAGGGTGGCGATCTTTGGACGCGCCTTGCGCTGGAGCAGCTGGAATTCTGGAAAGGCAAGGACGCCGCGGCGGTTCTGATGGCCGTCTTTGGCGTTCTGAAGACCATCACGTCGCCGACGCTGCAGATCGGGACGTCCGCTCAATCACCGAAGCTTCTGCTGGGCGCGGGCTTGCTGGAATATCAGGCAGCGACCGGGAACATCACTTGTAGGAAGGCGTGATCAATAAATGCCATCAGTAACGATCCCCACCAGCACAGGTCCGCGGTGGGGCGATTCGTCGTTCAACTCGTCCACCGCCTCGCTCAAGGTTGGCAAGAGCGGAACTTCCACCTATTACGGCTACGTCGGCTTTCCTGCGCTGAACCCAGCGTGGGCGGTCAAGTCGATCACGTTCAAGATGAACCGGACCGACAGTTACTCGACGCACGTCCTGCAGTTCGGCAGCAGCACGTCAAACGCGTGGGGATCGAAGGGGACGCAGGACTGGAAAGCGGACTTCTCTGTTTCCTCTGGAACCGGCACGAAATCATGGAGCCTGACGGCGTACAAGGACATCCTGCAGGGGTACACTGGAACATGGTACCTGCATGTACAGCACGGCAGCGGTTCGAACAGCTATACAGAATTCAACGGCGGGACGGGCAGCTCTTCGCCGCGGCTGGTCATCGAGTACGAGGATTCGTCGGTTACCGTGCCGGGCGACCAATTCACCATCGGCGTGCAATCGACCCTAACGGTCGGGAACGCGGGCAGCGGGCTGACGCACAACCTGTCGTACGCCATTGGGACGGCGACCGGCGTGCTCGCCACCGGTGTTGCGGCAGGGGCGACAGTCAATTGGACGCCCGACGCCGCGCTCACCAGCCAGATCACGACCGATATGGTGGGCGACGTCACACTCACGCTAGAGAATTATCTGAGCGGCGTCTTTCAGTCATCGCGCACACTGACGTTCCCGATGAACGTGCCGACGTCCTGTGTCCCCGCTATTTCATCGGCTCCGTTTGCGCTGCAGAACCCCGTGGGCGATACCATTGGCGTATACGTGCAAAACCGCAGCTGGACGAAATGCACGGTCACGGCATCGTCGGTCTATGGCGCGACCATCGTGGAATACCGACTGTCCATCGGCGGCGTAACCTACTCGTCCGCGACGAACATCATCACGACGGACGTGCTGGCGCAGTACGGCGTGCTGCCCGCGACAGTGACGGTGGTCGATTCCCGCGGGCAGACGGCGACGTACACCAATGCCGCGGCTGCGACCGTGTACCAATACTTCGCGCCGGTCATCACATCGTTCACGCTGCTGCGCTGCGACAGCGGCGGCGTCGCATCGAACGTCGGAACCTACATGAAGTACGTGCTGAGCGTGGTTTTTGCGCCCATCAACAACCTGAACACCAGAGGCGGAACGATCAAGTTCAAAGTGGCGGGTGGCACCTATGGCTCCTCGGTTGGGATGAGCGCGATCCCGACGTACAGCGCGACTGTGACCGGCGTCATCGGCGCGGGCGCGATCACATCTGCAGCATACGTCGTGTCGGCGTCGCTAACGGACAAGTACAGCACCACGACCATCGAGGTGGACCTTGCATCCTCGAAGATCTGGTTTGACCTGCATTCGTCCGGCGAGGGCATGGCCATCGGAAAGCCGGCGACCGAGGCGAGCCTTTTTGACGTGGGCATTGACTCGAAGTTCCGTGAAGAAGCGACGTTTGAAAAGACACCGACGTTTCAGGTGGCGCCGGTATTCGTCGCGCCCACCGCTACGCTCCTGGCGTTGGGGATTCGGGTCGGCACTTTCTCCCTGTCCCGCTCGACCTGGGCCGCAGACACGAACTACACTTACGCGGTGACCTTCGACACCGCGCTGCCCGCGGCCCCCACGGCGGTGCTGGTGGGATTCCTCCGAAGTGGTTCGGGCCTGGACGCCTATTCCACCGGTACGACCGGGTATACGACGACTGGCTTCACGTTCAACATCTCCCGGAACGCCGCGCGCTCGACTGCCACGGACTTCACGCTTGTCTACATTGCGATCTGATGGATGTACAGCACGAGGCCCTTAATATACCGCTCCCAAGCGCCGGTGGCGCTCTATTTATTTACGCCCGGCTGGGCAGAAACGAGGACAAAATGGCGATTTCAGTAATTGGCGGTGCCAGCATTGACGAGCACGGCCGCGCCCATGGAGGCAAGGCCGGGGACCAGACCGGCCGCGAGGTCGGCAGGAAATCCTGGTACAAACACCCGAAGAAATGGTTCGTGATCCGGCCGAACGACCCGAAGGACGCCGAGGTTATTGCCGCCGCCATGGAGGCGCTCTGCGACAACGACAACATCGGGTACGACCAGTATCAGCGCACCACCCTGCTGAAGGCTGGCATGGAGGCTAACTGGGATGTTGAGAAGATTACCCGGAAGGTGGAGTGCGACTGCTCCAAGGCGGTACAGTTCTGCTGCTTCGCGGCGGGTATTCAGGCTGGCGAATGGGACGACAAATTCCGCACCGGTAATATGATCAAGACGCTGTTGGCTACCGGGCGGTTCGCAAAGCTGGCGGAGGGCAAGTATGTCAACTCGTCCGCCAACCTGAAGCGCGGCGACATCCTGGTCACGCAGACCGCTGGGCACACGGTGGTGGTATTGTCGGACGGCGTCAACATCGCCCGCGGCCTGGGCGAGCGACCGCTGATGAAGGGCGCTTCCGGCGCGGATGTGGAGCAGCTGCAGACGGCGCTCAAAGCGCTCGGTTACGGCAGCCTGCTGGGTCGCTGGGGTGAGGACAAGGATGGCGTCGACGGCGACTATGGAGATGCCACCGCAAAAGCAGTCAAAGCGTTCGAGCATGACCATAGGCTGTCGGAGGACGGCGTAGCTGACTTGACCTGCGTCAAGGCGATCCTCGCGGCGGTGGCAGCCAAGAACGAAGCAGTGTCTAGCACCGATGACGAGGACAGCCCGGACGACAGCGCGCCCGACGACACGCCGGATGACAGCGCTCCGAGCACAGGCTCGGAGGCCATGCCATCCTACATGTGCCAGTGGGTGATCGCTACAGCCACTCTGAACGTGCGCACCGGCCCCGGCACCACATTCGCCAGAAAAATCGCGCTGTACCCCGGCACCGGCCTCATGTACGACGGGGAGACCCGTGACGGCTGGCATGCAGTCCTCTATTGCGGCAAGCGCCACTGGGTCAGCTCCAAGCATTCCAGGCTGGAAACACGCGAGAAATACATCCTGGACCTGTCGGTCTACGACGATGTGGACGATTGGGCGACGTTGGCCAAGTACGTGTCGTTCATCTGGCTCCGCGTTGCGTGCCGCCGCAAGATGGCGACCGGCGAGGTCTATATCGACGGCAAGTTCAAACAGTACGCCGCTGCCTGTGTAAAGTACGGCATTCCGTTCGGGGTGTATGTGTACGGCCGTGCGGCGACGGCAGCCGGCGGCGTGGAAGAAGCGCAGAAGGCGGTCGCCTGGGCGGAGCCGTATGGCCCCACGGTCTACACCTACGACATTGAGGCGCCCACGCTGACCTATGCTTCCTGCGCCGCTTTCTTGGCCGAGGCCACCCGCCTGTCCGGTAAGCCCACGGGTATCTATGTGGGTCACCACTGGAGTCAGGTCAACGCCGGGCAGCTGCAGCGCGCGTTTACGTGGTGCCCGTACTACCGGGACAACGGCGGCGGGACGCACGGCAACCGCAATCCCAGCCACGAGCACGATGCGCACCAGTATACCTGCTCGGGCCGTATCCCCGGCAAGGCTGATGACACGGATGTCAGCCACATCAACACAGACCCGGCGACCAACGGCACCGGACACGACGTACTGTGGTTCCGCTCGGGCGGAAAGTAGGCAAATGGGCAGCGGGCTTTGGCGACGCTGGTTAGAGGATCAATGAAAAATTCACGGAGGTAATCTGAATGAGAGACATTACGATCGATTTGGTCTGGACCAAGCTCCAGATCTTTGTTACTGCACTAGGCGGGTTCCTGGGCTGGTATCTGGGCGGCAATGACGGACTGCTCATTACCCTGGTGGTATTTGCTTGCATCGACTACATCACGGGCGTAATGTGCGCCATCTCCGACAGGACGCTGTCCAGCGCGGTTGGCTTCCGCGGCATTTTCCGAAAAATCCTGATTTTCGCGCTGGTCGGCATTGGGCACATCGTGGATGAGCAGGTGATCGGCACCGGCGGCGCGCTTCGTTCTGCTGTTATCTGCTTCTATCTATCTAATGAAGGCGTTTCTATCCTGGAGAATGCTGCCCATCTTGGACTACCGGTTCCGGACAAGCTCAAGACCGTTTTGGAGCAACTCCATGACCGGGACGGACAGGATATTGGCCAGGGGTAAGGTGGCCGTCCACTTTTTCAATGACAGACAAAATCGTGTTTTTCACTACCGCGGTTCGGCTTTACGCCGGGTCGCGGCTTTTTCTATTTTTGGCGATGGGTGTCCACATATTCGATCTTCCTGTCAGCAGGTAACCAGAGGGAGCGATTATAGCCCTCTATCCCACACTGCATGAGGAGCGTTGGTTGTTCCTCCTCGAACAGGAGAAATTTTATGCGGACAGAAATGCAAATCGGAAAGACGCTCGTCATCGTGAATTCCGAGTTCAGTTCGGCGGCAACGGAAACGCTGGAAACCAAGATCGAAGGCTTGCTGCTCAGACACATAGACGCGGCAAAATCACTTGCTATTTCTTCGGAACAGAGCCAATATGGTCAGCAACCAAAGGAGGTGCTTGGGTGAAAAATCAAGTTGCTGACCAGTCAAAAGTAGCCGCCCTGTACTGTCGCCTGTCTCGTGATGATGGCAGCGATGCCGAATCCAACAGCATCAGCACGCAGAAGCTGATCCTCAGCAAATATGCGTCTGATCATGGATTTACGCAGACGCGCTTCTACATAGATGACGGCTATTCCGGCGCAAACTTCGACCGCCCTGGCTTCAAAAGACTGATTGCGGATGCCGAGGCCGGGCAGATCGGAACGGTCATCTGCAAGGACATGAGCCGCTTCGGGCGTGATTATCTGAATGTTGGTCTCTACACAGAGATGCGTTTCCCGGAAATGGGAATTCGCTTCATCGCCGTCAATGACGGGGTGGACAGCGCGGATGATTCTACCAGCGATTTTACGCCGTTCCGGAATATTATCAATGAATGGTACTGCCGGGACGTGTCAAAGAAAATCAAGGCCAGCATGAAAGCCCGCGCCACCGCCGGGCAGCATTTGACGGCATATGCGCCCTACGGTTACAGGAAGTCGGAGACAGACAAGAATCAATGGTTGATTGATGAAGAAGTCGCGGATGTCGTCCGGGACGTTTTTTCCCTGTTCATCGGCGGCATGGGCGCTGCAGAAATTGCGGAGGAAATGAACCGTAAGGGACTTCTGCCTCCGCGCGAGTACAAAGAGAGCAAAGGCTACCCAAATCGAGGAAAGCGCCTGACGATAGAGGATGCTCCCGTCGTTTGGCGTAACACCTCGGTGTTGCGCATTCTCGACAATTACGCCTATGCCGGTCACACCGTCAGCTGCCGATCTGAATCGGTCTCTTACAAGAGTAAAAAGCATGCGGCCATTCCCAAAGAGGACTGGATCATCACGCGCAACACGCAGGAGCCCATCGTTGATGAAGATACTTGGCAGACCGCGCATCGGATACGGGAACAGCAAGGCAGGCGCAGACCAGCCGTTATGCACGACAAAGGCGCGTTGAACGGGTTTCTGTTTTGCTCGGATTGCGGGAACCGGCTGCATTTTCATTTTTCTTCGCGTCTGAAAAATACCAACGGTACGTTCTCCTGCTGTTATCATACGGGCTATCATCTTTGTTCGCCGCATTACATCCAGCGGGGCGTTGTGGAGGCGGCCGTGCTCGACAATCTGCGGACAGTCACCTCAATGGCGAAAGACCATGAAGCGGAATTTATCCACACGATACAACGAAAAAGCAGCACCAGCAACCGAGACGTCTTGCGCCGCAGCAAAAAGGAGCAGGGCACCATCCTAAAGCGGCTGGAAGAGATTGATCGAATCATCAACGGCCTGTTCGAGTCCAAGGTCAGCGGCGAGCTTTCTGCGGAGCGCTTTACCCGGATGCTAAACGCCTACGAGGAAGAGCAGGCAAAGCTCCGGGCGCGCAACGCCGAACTGATGGAACTCATCACAGCGGAGCAGGAATCATCGGACGGAGCGAACCAGTTCGTCAGTCTTGTCAGACAATTCACGGACATTCAAGCGCTGACCCCGGAAATCGTCGCCGCGTTCATCGAAAGGGTCTATGTCCATGACGCGGTGGTGGTTGATGGAAAGAAGCAGCAGGAAATCCGGGTGGTTTACAACTTCATAGGCGATGTGAAATGACAGCCAGTCCGAGAAAGGGCAGGCTGCTTCATTTTCTGCCCGACTGAAATGGTCAGGATATGTTCATTGTTGGGGACAGTAAAGTTAAGGGTGCCGAAAGTCGATTTCCCTCCTCGTCACCACAATATATTGTTAACCGCTTGACAAAACGTGATTTTCGCACTAGAATAATGTGGATTTATAGAAACAAGGACAGTAGAGATTTTGAGGAAGGAGCTTTGAAGATGCAGAAGTGGGAGTATGGGTTTCTTACATTCAAAAACCATATTGAGGAAAATGGACTGGGAGGGCGCAATTCGCAGGTACATTCAGTGGCTTTTTTTAAAGGGAACTCTATCGCAAGTGGCGATTACCTAATTGATATGCGACAACCTACAAATGATGATTCATGGTACGAAACTGCATTTAACACTCTGGAAATATGGGATGGGAGTTGGTAACATTTGAGGTTGCATATTCGTCCGTCTCTCACCTCGATGGTGTGAATCAAAAGTTTCAAAAAATCATCTTCAAGCGTCCTGTTGAGTGACTCTTCCTTTCCCCAATTGCTTTGATTGACTACAGATCACGTGGTTTGTTGAACCCGCGTCAAGAATAGAGGAACCTGTACCAACTGTCGATGAACTTGTTGAAGACCGAGAATGTTGAGAGGGCTCTGAAACGCCTGTCTACGAAGTTCCAGTTTAGACCAATCGCCGTGCTCTGAAAATCCTGTTAGAACGGATATCAGGATCGAAATGTGGCTGAAGCCTTTGCTCTGACGGAGACTACACTCTGCTTCCAAAATCCTGCTACTTTCCGCGTAATGCATGTGGCGGCAATGGGGATCGACACGGAGGGTCGGAAGCGGATTCTGGGGATTGTTGAGGGAGGCTCGGAGAACAGCGAAATCGTAAAGGCGCTGCTGGCTTACCTGATCGAGCGGGGCCTGGACGCCTCCGAACCCCAGCTGTACATCCTGGATGGCGGGAAGGCGCTTCATAAGGCGGTGAAGGAAGTGTTCGGAAAGAAGGCCGTCATCTAGCGCTGCCAGGTGCACAAAAAGCGGAATGTGCTCTCCCACCTGCCTGAATCAGAGCAAGCAAACGTCTCCCTCGCCATGACCATGGCATATCGGGAGTTCGAATTCGGCAAGGCGAAGGCGTCGCTGGAACTGCTGGCGGACAACCTCGCCTACCGGTATCCGAAGGCGGCGGACAGCCTGAGGGAGGGCCTTGAGGAGACGCTGACCGTCCACCGCCTGAAGCTGCCCGGACTGCTTCGGCAGACGCTGTCCTCGACCAACGCGATGGAATCCGCCAATTCCACCTGCATGGGCATCATCCGCCGCGTGTGCAACTTCAAAAACGGTGCGATGACGCTGCGTTACGCCGCCGCCGGCTTCCTGGAAGCGGAGCGCGGTTTCCGCCGGATCATGGGCTACAAGCAGATTCTCGTCCTGCAATACGCGCTTGCGAGATTGACCGAATCCGGCGATTGGGGTATACTGGAATCCGCTTAATCAAGTCGGTCAGAGCCTTCTCGTCGCTTTCGCTCTTCACCAAATTCCACGGTGTTTGGGACAGGCTCGGAAGATTGACTTTGTTAACGGGCAAATACTTGACGACGTCTTGCATTCTTTGATATAATAAAAGATAATTATGATTTATTCTATTGATTGGGCTTAACTACTGGCGAGGTGTGACTGATATGGGAAAAACCGCGTATACATTGACTCCGGAAAAGATTTTTAACGATCCATACGGGTTTACTTATGAAGAAATATCATCCTGCCTTTGCGAAGCTGATGCAAGGACACTTTTCTCGCAATTGTATCACGAGAGAAAGACAAGTAAATACCAAACGATGACAATTTCACACATCTATCGTAGCAGCGATACCGTGAAGTACGTCTTTGGACTTAAGGATGGTTATGCAATAGAAACCGTTTGTATTAAGCGTAAAACCGGTGTAACGGTGTGTATAAGTACGATGGTGGGTTGTCCCGTTCGCTGCGTTTTTTGTGCTTCTGGTAGTAATGGATTTATCCGGAACCTGACACCAGGAGAGATCGTCCAGCAGGTTATTCTTCTAGAGGAGCGTATCAATCGGATTGTTTTTATGGGGATGGGAGAACCTTTGCTGAACTATGACTCCGTCATTAAGTCCATCCATGTTATGAGAGACCGCAACGGGCTTAACTTTCCAACGGACGGTATAACAATCTCTACGGTCGGACCTATTCCCCAGCTAAAAAAGCTGCGGGAAGAACACATCAAGATCCAGCTGACGTTGTCTTTACATGCAACCACGCAAAAGGAACGGGATACATTAATTCCAAGCATGCGCAATTACGGGATTGAAAGTGTGATAGAGTCTGTTCTGTCTTATTCCGAAAGGCACAACCGAAAGGTGACCATTGCTTATCTAGTGATTCCCGGCTTGAACGACGGCGAAAGCGATGCAGAGCGTCTGGCTTATTGGTTCTACGGGCAGAACGTGCTTATTAATTTGCTTCAGTATAACGAAACTGAAAACTTTCATATGAATAGACCCAGTAAGAAGCAGCTGGTAATATTTAAAACTATGTTGGAACATAAGGGCTTGGACGTCATTTTAAGGGAATCTCACGGAAGCAAAATAGGCGCGGCCTGCGGCCAACTTGTAAGCTCTAAGAACAAAAGAGAGCCGATTAAAAAAGAGCGAGGTTGAGCATCATGAAGATGACAAGGCTTCATCAACGGGTGATTATCATGATCGTCGCTGTCGTAGCGTTTTTCGGTATGCCTGCGGTATCCATAGCCAGCGAAGCGAAAGACATCACCATTTGGGCGTATGATAACTGGGCTAAAGCCGCTGAAAAGGCCGTTGAGATTTATCAGAGCAACAATCCGAACTCCGGCTGTATATTTCATGTTGTGGCAATGGGACAAGACGATATGGTTCAGAAGGTTAAAGTCGCGCTGTCAACAGGCGCGACCGAAGTCCTACCCGATATTTTCTATGACGAAGATTATAATTACGCAGAATATATCCTTTGTTATAGAGATATGTTTCATGAACTGACACCGTACTTCGATATAGATAATTACTACCCTTTCAAAGCCGTCAACGTCACGACGGGCGGCGCGACCTATGCTATTCCATATGACGCAGGAACAGGTGTTATGTTTTATAGAACCGACTTGATACAGGCCGCCGGATTGACTGACAAGGACATGAATAGCTTGACTTGGGAACAATTCATCGAGATCGGGAAGAAAGTCAAGCAAGCGACAGGCGTCGACATGATCATTGTGTGCCCTGGCGGTGATATGGAAGGCCGGATTATTTATCAATCCGCCGGGACCTGGTTCTTTGACGCGAATGGTCGGGACAACATCAAGAACAACCAGGCTTTCAGAGATGCACTGGAAACCATGAAAAGCCTTTATCAGGCGGGTATCGTATGGGATGTTCCCGGATGGGACGACTATTTTGCGGCCATTGCCAACGGGAAGGCAGCGACGCTTGTCGGCGGTTCCTGGTGGGCCCCCATCATTTCTTCCTATCCGGAGCAGAGTGGACTTTGGAGAATCGCCCAAGTACCGCGACTCACGGGATCCGATGCATACACCAACTATTCGAATCTCTCAGGCGGTAACTGGTTTGTGGTCGAAAACGAGAACAGCGAGTTCGCCTCTCAGTTTGCCGTCGAGATGTTTACGAACAACCAGGAACTGGCTGACTTCATAGCCAACGAATACTACATTGTTCCGACGAACCGCGATCTGGTCGCGGGGTTGACGGCTCTGCCCCACCCATTCTGGGGTAGTCAGGATATCATCACAACGTTATGCCGGTATAATGAGAACGTTCCTTCCGTCGTGTACGGCCTCAACGCATACGAGATGACCTATACTGTCGGTCCGCTGGTTGGAGAATACATCAATGGTAAGTATACGCTAGACGAAGTGCTAACCAAAATCTACGAAGCGGCGGTTATGATTGGCGGCAACACTTGATGCGGAAGTTCCGATCCCACTGCGGGCAGGAACTGCTTTTTATCATGCCGGCCCTGCTTACAATAACTGCGACGATATACGTTCCGCTGGTCTATGCGTTTTATCTGTCGCTGTTCGGGGGTCGGGGTAGAAGAATCGAATACGTTTGGTTAGGAAACTATAAAAAGTTGATGAATGATGATATGTTTCTTTCATCACTCGGTAATTCGTTTATCTTTATGGTGATAATTGTTCCATGCATTCTATTATTAGGGTGCCTGCTGGCATACTGCCTGTGGAATATGAAATCTCCCGCAAAGAAGCGCTTTTTACCCATTCTTTTTTATATGCCTTCCGTTACGTCTCCGGTGGCATATTCACTTTTTTTCAAGCAGATTACCTATCCTGACGGCATAGTATCCAGTATGCTCAAGGTGTTGCATATTCTATCGGATGAAAGCAGCGTTCTCAATAGCACGACGGGCGCGAGGATCCTGATATCCGTTATATGTGTGTGGTCTTGGACGGGTTTCTACACATTGATTATCAAAGCAGCCATCGACAATATGAACGAAAGTGCGATTGAAGCCGCCGGGATGGACGGTGCCTCGACGGCGAAAATTTTCCGAAAGATCATCCTTCCCAATATTTACCCAGTTCTAGTCATGACCTGCATTCTTTCCTCATGCTCCATCTTTCAATTATATACTGAAGTGGCGCTGATCACAAAGGGAGGGCCAGGAGTCTCGACTTATACGTCGGCCTTGTATTTGTACCGTAAGGCGTTTGTCTATGTTTCGGAATTCGGATATGCTTCCGCCATCGGTATAGAAATATTCTTCCTGCAGCTACTCGTCTGTCTTATGATGATTGTACAAAAGAAGGCGTATGAGAATTAAACATAAGCGTCTGTTTCAGCAAGGCTTTCTTGCCTTATCAAGCGTTTTTTTTGCTTTTCCATATTTGCTAATGCTGCTTTGTTGCCTCAGCACGGATGCGGGTATAAAGGGAAACGCGCTGTTTGGTAGCTTATCCGTCGAGCATTTTTTTAACAATTTATCAAATACATTTCAGAATCAACAGTTCATCACTGCATTCTTCAATTCTTGCTTAGTCTCAAGCGTCGCTAGCTTAGCAACGCTTCTTGTTTCTTCTTTGGCCGGTTTCGGCTTCTCCATCGCTCGTGCCCCATATTCAAAGTTGTTGCTTGCCGTGATTGTCTTTTCCTTGTTCGTTCCGGAAGCGACGCTTGTCATACCGACATTTCAGTTGGCTAAGAATTTAAATCTTCTAAACAAATATATCTCGCTTATAATCGCCTCCCTCTCTATCCCGTTTTCCACCTTTCTGTTCTGTCAGAACAGAAGCAGGTTCTCGGCAGATTTGATCGAATCTGCAAAGATCGATGGCGCTTCCGATTTCTGTATATATCTATGGATTTATCTGGGTACCATGCGGCGTATTAGCATCATCAGTATGACTATCTCTTTTCTCAGTGCCTGGAACGCGATGTTGATACCCGTCATTCTTGTGCAGACACAGGAAATGTTCACAATCTCAGTCTATTTAAACTCTGTAAGTTCCATCTGGAGTGACGATTATGCAATTCTGATGACAATCCTTTCTCTGTCTACGATTCCTGTTCTGTTAATATTTTTCCTTTTTCAAAAGAGAAATCCATCAGATTCAGGTTATCTGTTGAAATAAACAGGGCATGAACATGTGATAGCAAGGCCCTCGATACCGTTAGTTGTTTTGTGTCGATTTACGCAATGTAGGGCAAGCTCTACTTTGTTCCGGATAAGGCGCATATTCGGACGAGGGCATTACCGCTACCAACACGAAAAAGCGGGATGGCTTTAAGGAAATGGTTCAGGATGCTTTGGATGGGAAGATAGACCTCATCATCACAAAGTCCGTTTCCCGCTTTGCCCGCAACACCGTGGACTCCCTGACCACCATTCGGATGCTCAAAGAAAAGGGCGTCGAGATTTACTTTGAAAACCAGAACATCTACACGCTGGACTCCAAGGGTGAATTGCTGGTTACCATCATGTCCAGCATGGCGCAGGAAGAGAGCCGCTCCATCTCCGAGAACGTGACTTGGGGCATGAGAAAGCGCTTCGCAGCTGGCAAGGTGTCCATGCCATACAAACAGTTCCTTGGGTATCGCAAAGGCGAGGACGGGCTGCCGGAGATTGTCGAGGAAGAAGCGCAAATCGTCCTGAGAATCTATCGCCTTTTCCTTGAAGGGAAAACGCCCTATGGGATTGCGGAAATCCTCATGGCGGAGGACATTCCCTCACCTGCAGGAAAGAAAAAGTGGCTGACCACCACCATCCTGAGCATCCTTACAAACGAAAAATACAGAGGGGACGCCCTCTTGCAAAAGACCTTCTGCACCGATTTCCTGAACAAGACGATGAAAGTCAACGAAGGAGAGGTGCCGCAGTATTACGTGGAAAACAGCCATCCCGCCATCGTCCCGGCTGATATGTTCGAGATGGTTCAGCAGGAGCTTGCCCGGCGTAAGCTCCTTGGCAAGCAGCACAATGGCACCGGTGTTTTTTCGGGGAAAATCATTTGCGGCTGCTGTGGCGAAAGGTACGGAAGCAAGGTCTGGCACTCCAACAGCAAGTACCGCCGGGTGATTTGGCAATGCAACGCCAAGTTCAAAGACGGCCATAAATGTGAAACGCCCCACCTGATGGAAGATTGCATCGAACGGTGCTTCCTCGAAGCCTACAATCAGCTTCTGGCCCGGCGTTTCGCCATCGCAAGCGAGTACAAGGCCGTCATGTCCTATTTGATGGACACAGCGTCCATTGAGCGCGAAGCCGCCGCCTTGCGTGACGAGATGGCCGTGGTGGACGAATTGATCCGGCAGGCCATTTTGCAGAATGCCAGCATGGCGATCAATCAAGCGGACTACCAGCAGCGATACGACGGTCTGGCCAAGCGGTACGAGGATGCCGCCACGCGGGTTGCTGCCATCGAGGCTGAGTGCGCCACTCGGAAAGCCAAGCGGCATTCCATTGACCTCTTTCTGAATTCCCTGCTGAAGAGCGACGCGGTTGTTTCCGAATTCTCACCCACGCTCTGGAATGCGGCGGTCGACCATATGACGGTCAGCAATGCAGCGCGCATTACATTCACCTTCCGAAACCAGATGGAAATTACCATCGAAATATAGTAACGAAAAGCCCGCATCCTCCGGTGCGATACCGAGGGGTGCGGGCTTTTTATGTATCGAATTCCAAGGCGATGCTTGCCCTTTGGGCAGCGCTGTGCTACAATATCCGTACTTACCCCCTAGGCGGTTTCTTACCCTCGAATAGCTTTTACAGTCCCTTGGGCGTTCCGCCATACTGTATCAAGAGCTATGCTATTAGCACGAAACCCACCAGAGAATGGTGGGTTTTGCTTTTGATTGATTTGCACAATTTCGGATGCCTGACCAAGTTCACGTTTTCCAGCGCAATGTCAACCGTAGGGGTAAAGGTTAGAACAATGGAGGATGCGATATACACTTCCCAATTTCTGAGCATTCTAAGGCAGCTTGAGAATTCAGGCTCAATGTCAACCGTAGGGGTAGAGGTTAGAACAATGGAGGATGCGAGTTCTGAAGTTATGAAAGTTTCTGAAGCCAAAGGCAGCACGTTTGAGGGTTTTGGTGGCGTTATTGATGCCTTCGGTG
>Ga0183096_1000732_pt1 | contig 36394 bp, 29 predicted proteins | sample Biomet5_FD_127791 | JGI IMG/M metagenome (GOLD analysis project Ga0183096, IMG submission 127791) | Microbial communities from bioreactor (seeded with sewage sludge) at LBNL, California, USA - Biofuel metagenome 5 (version 2) (version 3) | ecosystem: Engineered > Bioreactor > Anaerobic >... | reverse complement strand
GTTCACCTTCAGAGAGAGTATTGTGCTCATCCTCTAAGCATTCTCTTATCTTTTTTGCCTCACCAGGAGTCATGAACTGGTAATTCTTTCGTCCCTTTTTTATTGATGGCAGGAACGAAAGTATTGCCTTAGCAGCTGATGATGATTCCTCCTCGACTCTATTCAATACCGCTCGGACCAAATTGCAGTAGTCTCGACCTCTGACACGCTTGATTCCGTCAAAGAAGAAAGAGTAGATCATCATAGGATCAACTTCTGCCAAAGTGTTGGCACCTTGACTCATTAGGTGGTTGAAGAAATTAATGGCAACCCTGTATTCTGTCCATACAGTCTTGGCTTTCTTTCCGTTTGTTTGACCTGTCTTTAGATGTCTATTGGCTAAATCAAGGTAATAGGGATTAAGAGAATTGATCAGTTTTGGCTGGCTCATAAAATCCGTACTGGTTCCGTTGGGATATTTTCCTTCAAGGTCAAATGCCTTTAGCGCTCCCATGGCAGACTTCATTTTTTTTGTTCGACCTTCTTCAGGATTGTATCCAAGACGTTCGGATTCGAAAAGAAATAAATCCTCGTAAGAAGTGACTTGGGGAAGCGCCCCCCACTTCAGTGTTGTTTGGATGCATCGCCCTATGATCCAACAAGTATCCTTGCAGTAGTTATTGCTGTGGAGATAGTCAGTCAAAAGGTGATGATTGTTTTTTAAATTGGTAATGTCCATAATTTATTGCGTTTAAAATTAAACTATAGACAAAAGTACCCTAAATATTATCCAAACTCTTTACCGCTATGCTGCTGTTTTAAAGTTGTTTGTGAGAAAAGTTTGGATAATATTTAAGTTTGGATAAATGGCATTGTTATCGAGTTCGTATTCGGGTTTGAGTATATAATTGCACAATGCGGGATATTCCTTTAACGCATAGTTTACAGCCTTTGCCAAAGCACTCTTGGGCAAGACCTTCCTGTCTGCTTGCAGTGCGAGCAGTTTCTCTTTGAGTTCCTTCAGTATAGGTTCCGCATATTTTTTCTTTTGTGCCAGTACTTGTGGAGGTGAGCATTGCGGTGGTATTTTATGCTCTTGTCTATAAAGCCTGTTAATGATCTCTACAATTTCTTTGGCTTGTGGGTTTCCTTCAATATCCAGAAACTTTCTTTTGCAATGCTGGAAACATGCCAGACGTATAGTATACGGATATTCATCGGTTTCCAATATTTTATAATTTCCCAACCCGTCGGATTGTATTGCTCCCCGATACCTCGGCTTTATGTACTGAGTGAGCACGTTTCTGGCCCGTGAGCCGTTCTCATAAAAGAAATGTACCAGATTCAGATGGTGGGCTAAAACCGACCAGATATATACCTTACCGGATGCTTTTCCCAAAACATTCGTTTTGCCTTTGTCCAATACCGTGTAATAGCTCTCGTCCATGTGCAGGTAGTCATCCTCACGAACGGCTTCCCCCAAGACTTCATCCAGGCTGTCAAGCAGCTGCGCCGCCTTCTTTACCAATCCATGAGCGGTGGATTTGTTCAGTTCAAAACCATTCTCGGCAAAGAACTTGATGATCCTCTCCACCGGCATGGAATAGATGTATCTCATAGAGGATGGTTTCCAGACTGATACCATGACGAATACCTTTGCCGTCAACATGATATTTACGACAAAAGCTTTGAAAAGTGATGTGTTTGACTGAGCTATCACGAAGATAAGCGCTATATGCCTCTATGGTACGGGAAAATAAGGGATGAGTTTCCATTACTTTTTGCCGCCAAAGGTAAAAAGAGAATGAAAAGAGAAAAAGATGCGAATGCGGAGACGCTTACATTCTATGCTATTATAATGAGATCCAAACAAACAACCTTAATCATACGTTTCCCGATTATCACAGGTCTGGCTGCTACGTATGTTTCAAGGGTTACATCTGAAGACCTTTCCGGAAGGCATTAGAAGAAATATCCAAGATTGCCCGTATACTTTTATCACAATTCCCATAGAAAAACATCGGAATATTTAAGGCAAAACTCCAGCCCACAGCTGTGGGCCTGCCGGTTTACAGTTGTGGGCTCTCGGGCCCACAACTGTCCCCCCGAGAGCCCACAGTTGTAAAACGAAGTTTTGCTTTAGGCATCCAGATGTTTTTTCTATACTTCCCTGATAATGGTTGACTTGTTTCTTAGTTATTCCTGCTTAGGGTTGACTTAAAAGATTACTAACCCTACCAGCGGTTGACCACCTTGTTTGTTATTCCTGCTTCAGGTTAACTTGTTTTTTATCTTTTCTCTGATACAGGTTGACTAAACTCTTTGAAAGAGGAAAAAAGAGAGGGATTCTGTACTTCCCTGATAATGGCTGACTTGTTTCTTAGTTATTCCTGCTTAGGGTTGACTTGAAAGATTACTAACCCTACCAGCGGTTGACCACCTTGTTTGTTATTTGTTGTGGGCTGAAGAAATGTCACTGCTGAAAATAGAAAAAGACAGGTTTTTTCGGATAAAAGTAGTCGTATGTCTGTCCTTTTTTCTTGTATATTGGACGCCTTGTATTTCAATGTTAGATGAGGGACTAATGGTGATAAGCAACTTTGGGGGCTGTTCAGGGAGTGAGAGATATGATCCGGGAAAGGCATAAAAAAAGAGAGCTACTTTAATGTAACTCTCTGATTTTAAGTGATCCGCTTGGGGCTCGAACCCAAGACCCCAACATTAAAAGTGTTGTGCTCTACCAGCTGAGCTAGCGAATCAATCCTTTTGCTGTTAAGCGGGTGCAAAGATATGCCTTTTCTTTTAAAAGAACAAGGTATATTAGAGAAAAACTTCAGTTTATTTTTGTTGAGAAGTATCTTCTTGTTGATTATCAGTATCTTCAGTGTTATAAATACTTTCTTTATTTATAATATAACGTTGGTAGTAAGATAACATTAACGTAGTGAGAGGTAATGCTATAATCATTCCCAACATCCCCATTAATGATCCCCAGATGGAGAGAGATAAAAGAATTATGGCAGGGTTTAAACCGGTAATCTTTCCCATTATTTTAGGTACTAAAAAACCATCTTGTATAATTTGAACGACGGCAAATACTGCTGTAGCAGATGCGATGATGATCCAAAAGTTACCGCCTGTATCCGTCGCTTTTAGAATGGCTAACATGATGGTTGGAATGTAACCTATGATTTGTAGGTAGGGTACCATATTTAAAGCTCCTATGAATAATCCTAATCCTATCGCTAGTGGAAAGTCGATAATGAGAAACCCGATGGAGAACAATATGCCTACACAGAAAGCAACTAATGCCTGTCCGCGGAAATACGTATTCATTCCGTTTTTTACATCATTTACTACATTGATAGCGAATTGGCGATATTTTTGAGGTATGAGATTAGACCAGCCTTCTGCAATACTTTCATAATCTAATAAGATAAATACGATGTATAAAAGAATAACGAAGAATGTGAATATGCCAAATAGTACATTTAGAGATCCTGAGATAAGTGCCCATAATTTAGGTAAAGTCGTTTTTAGTGATTCTAATAAATTCTCTTGGCTGAATATGCGTTCCCATGTTTGCAGATCGACATGTTTGCGTATAAAGTCTGATAACATTGTCGGAACATTGTTTATTTGGGAGGAGTCGTTAAAATATTGGATTAATAGATCTTTTACTTTCCCAAATTCTTGAAGCATTGGTGGTACAATGAGGAAAAATGCGATGCCTCCTATCAGTGTTATAGTTAGTAAGGCACAGAAAATGGAAAGTATCCGGTATTTAAATCGTAATTTATGTTGAAAGAAAGTGACTAGCGGATAAATAAAATAGGCAATTAGCCAGGCAAGAAAGAAAGGAAGTAAAACTCCGCTTAATTGCTTTAGGAGCATTATGATACCGACTAAGATTGCACAAAAAATAGCCATACGAATAAATCGGTCGAATGTAATTTTTTTATGTTCCATAAGCTCTTTTTTGTAAAGTTATTGTAATCTATGGCTCTTTCATGTCCTCTTTTATGGCCTTTAAGTAGCATTCCCGACATAATGGCTCGTACTCTGCTGTTTCTCCTAAAAGGACTTGTTTCTCGTTTTTTACAGTTCGATGTGAAAATGTAGCTAGTTGACCGCATTTTACGCAAATGGCATGTACTTTGGATACTTCGTCTGCAATGGCGCAAAGACCAGGCATTGGTCCGAATGGAGTTCCGCGAAAGTCCATATCCAACCCTGCAACGATGACGCGTATTCCGTTATTTGCCAGTTGACTGCATACATTGACTAATTCGTTGTCAAAAAATTGCGCTTCATCAATGCCCACTACATCTGTTTCGGAAGTAAATAGCAAAATGCTTGCAGATGTATCTATGGGGGTGGATGATATGGAGTGGCTGTCGTGTGAAACAACGTCTTCTTCCGAGTAGCGGGTGTCTATAGCCGGCTTAAAGATTTCTACATGTTGTTTGGCAAATTTGGCCCGTTTCAGGCGGCGTATCAATTCTTCTGTTTTGCCTGAAAACATAGACCCGCAAATAACCTCTATTCTACCTCTGCGGTTTGTTTCTTGTATATGATCTTCTGAGAATACTACCATGCCGGGAAATGTTTATTTTATTTGCAAAAGTAATACTTTTGCGGACTTTCTAATCTTTTTCCATTATTTATTTCTACATTTGCGCCACTAATATAGCTGAATAATAAGACGGTATGCAAGCGTTGTTGGAAAATATAGAACTGGATGTTCAGGAATTGAAATGTTTGATACAAACGATGTCTGACGGTAAATATAATCCGGCTTTAAAAGTTGTGGTAAAGCGGAATATTCAGCAGTTGCGTGAGCGTTTAGATACTTTACAAGGATGGTTGGAGGAGTCTTCTGTGGAAACTCCGGCCGTACAAGTTAAATCTGAAATTGTTGAAACGCTGAATAAACCTGCCGAAAAGGATGAAATGTCTTCCATCGGGAGCAAGTTCTGCGACGAAGTTGGAAGTGCTTCTGATAATGGCGTGGCTCAACCTTCTTCGAGGTTGAATGGCGTAGAAGTAAAGTCTTCTGCTGTTTTAGGTGATTGTATAAAATCGGCTACTGATTTAAGGCATTCTATCAGTTTGAATGATTCTTTCCGTTTTACTCGTGAGATTTTTGGAGGTGATGCTGCTCGTATGAGTAAAGTTGTGCATCAATTGGGTAAAGCGCCCTCTTTTGATAAGGCGTTGGAACTTTTTCATTCGATGGTAGAGCCGGATGAAGACAATGAAGCGGCTAATGAGTTTATCGAACTCTTGCGAAAATATTTTAGTTAGTGCAGGATATGGGAATACTTTATATAGTGCCTACTCCTGTAGGTAATTTGGAAGATATGACGTTTCGGGGCATTCGTGTATTGAAAGAGGCTGACTTAATATTAGCCGAAGATACCCGTACTTCCGGAGTTTTGATGAAACATTTTGAAATAAAGAATGCCATGCAGTCTTACCATAAATTTAATGAACATAAGACCGTAGAGAATGTTATTCTTAAGATAAAGGGGGGACAAAACGTTGCCTTAATTTCGGATGCAGGTACACCGGGTATTTCTGATCCGGGATTTCTGATTGTTCGTGAGTGTGTGCGTAATGGAATAGAGGTGCAATGTTTGCCGGGGGCTACGGCTTTTGTCCCGGCGGTGGTTGCTTCCGGTCTGCCCGATGAAAAATTTTGTTTTGAGGGCTTTCTTCCACTGAAGAAAGGGCGTATGACCCGTTTAAAGACTTTGGCTCAGGAATCTCGGACAATGATATTTTATGAATCTCCGTATCGCTTGCTAAAGACTTTAACTCAATTCGTAGAGTACTTTGGAGCAGAGCGGCAGGCTTCGGTTTCAAGAGAAATATCAAAAATGCATGAGGAAACAGTGCGGGGAAGTCTCCAAGAATTAGTGGAACATTTTACGACAAATGAACCACGTGGTGAAATTGTAATTGTTATAGCAGGAATAGACGAATAAATAACTTCATTAACCAACGTAAAAAACAAAAGCGTATGAAAAAGTTAGCAATTCTGATTGTATGCGCAGCCGTAATGGCATCGTGTGATAGCTTTTCTGGTGGGAAAAAGGACCAGTTAAAAGCTGAAAATGATTCACTTTTAATGGAATTGACTCAGCGAAATGCTGAATTGGACGAGATGATGGGTACTTTCAATGATATATCCGAAGGTTTTCGCCAAATTAATGCAGCGGAAAGCCGTGTAGATTTGCAGCGTGGTGCAGTGACGGAGGGATCTGTTGACGCCAAGCAGCAAATTACTCAGGACATTGAGTTTATCCGTAAACAAATGGATCAGAATAAAGAGCAGATTAGCAAATTGCAAGCCATGTTGAAGACAAGTAAGAATAACTCGGCTCAACTAAAAAAAGCAGTGGAAGCTTTGACCCAGGAGTTGGCGGAGAAAGCTCAACGTATTGAAGAGCTACAAGCTGAATTGGCTGCTAAGAATATCCGTATTCAGGAACTGGATGCAGCAGTAACAGGTTTGCAAGCAGACAAAGAAGCTCTTTCTGCAGAGAATGAATCTAAAGCAGAGACAGTTGCTACGCAAGATAAAGCTCTGAATGCTGCATGGTTTGTATTTGGTACTAAAAAAGAACTGAAAGACCAGAAAATATTAACTGATACCGGTTTGTTTAAAAAAGGTAAGGTATTGAAAGATGGTGATGTAAATAAAGACTATTTCACTCAGGTTGATATTCGTACGACAAAGGAAATTAAACTGTATTCTAAAGACGCTACTCTTTTAACTAATCATCCTGCCGGTTCGTACACTTTGGATAAAGATGATAAGGGACAGTTAACCTTGAAGATATCTAATCCGAAGACATTCTGGAGTGTTTCTAAATATTTGGTTATTCAAGTGAAATAATAATCATATAACTAACTATAGAAAAATGACAGGGCCAGATTAGCTCTGTCATTTTTTTCTTTCTCCTTATGAAATATAAAAACTTATTTTTCGATTTAGATGACACGCTTTGGGCTTTTTCTCTGAATGCCCGCGATACATTCGAGGAAATGTACCATAAATATGAGTATAATCGCTTTTTCCATTCCTTCTCTCATTTTTATGAGCTTTATCAACAACGTAATACTGAATTATGGAAAGAATATGAAAATGGTGGGGTGAGTAAAGAAGATTTAAATCGCCAACGTTTTCTTTATCCTTTAGAAGCGGTAGGAGCAGGCAATGCGAGTCTAGCGAAAAGTTTTTCCGACGATTTCTTTTTAGTGATACCTACTAAAAGGAAATTAATGCCTCATGCACGTGAAGTTTTGACTTATCTATCTTCTAAATATCATCTTTACATTTTGTCCAATGGGTTTAGGGAACTGCAATCTCATAAGATGCGTTCAGCTGGAATTGACGTTTTTTTTGAGAAAGTCATTTTATCAGATGATATTGGTGTCTTGAAGCCTTGGCCGGAGATTTTTCATTTTGCTTTATCTGCAACTCAGTCTGAATTGAGAGAATCGCTCATGATTGGAGATAGCTGGGACAATGACATTGTTGGGGCAAATAGGGTAGGGATGCATCAAGTCTTTTACAATGTGTCAGGACGTGGTAATTTGTCTTTTCAACCGACTTATCAAATTAGTGACTTAAAGGAGCTAATTTTGCGCCTATGAGTACTGTTTAATAGAGTAATTGTCAAAGTAGAGTGTGTTTTAACGCACTCTACTTTTTATATGTCTTTTAATTTACAACGAAATGATCATAACCATAGCCGAGATTTTTTCCTGATACATAGTATTGGATAAAAAGGAAGCAATTATGGTTTGAATACATACCACTTTCATAGCCACCACTAGTTACATAATCATCATTACCTTGCCAGTAGCCAATATCACGGACGCTTACAGTTCCATAATCACCATAAGTAAACGAAGTTTCTGTTGCTGGAACTCTGAAGAATTGATATTTTCCACCATCGTCGCTATTATTGTAGTCTATCAAGTTAATTTTCAAATGATAGCCTGTTCCAAATACATCCTTAAAACGATACAAGTTTGGATCAGTGGTACAAACTTGTAAAACAGTCGGGTTAGATATAGTACCTATATTGTCGGAATTAAAAAAATAGTATGTACCATTAGCTACATTAGTCCAATCAAGGCCTGTAAAAGTCGCTTCTGAAGACGTCTTTGAGTCTTTACCTACAGCTACTGCTGTAATAGTGTATGCACCATATAAGTCAGTTAGTGTAATATCGATATTTGATTCGCCGGAAATACCACTGAGCTTAGTCCCATTTGAGATTACATAATCCATATAAGACTTTTCACCATTAGAAGCGATATAAGCGTCTTTGTCTGCCGTTTTTTCCGCTAGATAATAAGCGTCAGATGTTTTATTGTTAGCTGCGAATCTTAGGACTATATCGTTGTCTACATTATATGGTTTGCTTGGCGTATATTGATAAATTGTAATTATTGGATTAGGATCATTTCCTGGTTCCGTACCTTCATCTTCTGTACAAGCCGAAATAGCAGTTACAGACAAAAAAGCTAGAAATAATTTATAATAATATGTTTTCATTTTGTTTTTTTCTTTTATGTAAAAATATTACCATACATACTCAGGCGAATTCTCGCTTGGAGCAATTGGGTCTGGGTTATTAGTACAGGCCTTATTATAATTAGTTTCGGTCTGTATGATACAAAAATTCATCCAATCAGGTGTGCTTGTAGTATTCCATCGATATCCATCTGTATGATTTGTATCAGGGTAACTACGAATGATACCTTTATTTAGACGTTTAATGTCATAAGTAGCAAGACCTTCTCCCCAAAATTCTACTCGACGTTGCCACCAAATTTCGTTTTGGAATGCCGAAGTACTTGTATTCCCATAGGCATCAGTGTGAGTACCGTAGATGTAAGATGGGTCTCGTTTCTTTGCAAAAGTTGTAAGTAAAGTGATGCCTTCAGCTTCATTCTGCATACCTGCTGCTTCCGCTTCAATGAGGTACATCTCTTCTACACGCATCATAGGTACAGCGACAATAAAACCAACATATTGATTGTTGCGTCCTTCTTCTCCACCAGCTGTGCGAAACTTCAGGGGGAGTCCTCCTACAGATTCATAACCTTTTATTACGTGTCCTGTATTATAAATCCAGTCTGGGTGATCTGAATATGCAGATAATGCATTGATAGCATCTGCTTTATTCATATTATCAATGGCAAAATTTACATAGCATTTTTTGCGAAAATCTGTAGTTGGAATAGTTTCATATAAATGACGATCAATTAAAAAGGGTTGACCATAATTTGCAGCATAACCACAGCCTGATGTCTTAGGATTAATTTCAATACACATCATGGATCCCCAGCTTGAGTCTCCGTCATTTTCTAGAATATTAGGATCATCTGACTTATATGTGAGCCCTAACATCCATGATGAATTAGGTGTATTGAAACCCGTTTCTTGGTTTGTATAATCAGCTTCGGACATAATAGAGTAACCGCTTTGTGCCATTTTTGCATATTTTTGAGCATTACTCCAATCTTCCATCACTAAATAAGCACGAGCTTTTAAACCATAGACCACAGATAAATTAGGGGTGTAAATGTCGGAGCGCTGATAATTAGCTATATATTGTTCCGCCTTATCTAAATCGGAAATAATGAATGCCCACATTTGCTCATTTGTTGCACGTGGATTATTTGTCATTTCTTCAATAGAAGTTAATTCAGTCACAATTGGTACAGTTTCAGCACTTTTATCAGATCCATAAGTTTTTGGTGCATACATTCGGGCTAAATCCATATAAAACAACGCACGCATGGCATATGCAATACCGGCTCCATTTCTGTAAGCCTCAGGGGGATTTTCCCCCGCAAGGGAAATAACTGTATTGCAATTTTTTATCCATCCGTAATAGTAAGTCCATGGAAGCTGAGAATAAGCGTAGGATGGTCCCAAGTTTGTACTTCCATACCATGCAGAAAACCAGTTTTGATATGGATACACAACATCTTGTCCCATTATATCACGCATTAAATAGAATGCCGGATAACCAAAGTCATATGCACGAGTATCGTCAGGAGCATATGTAAATTGTCCTACCAGTGTTGATGTGATGGCACTAACAAAATTGTCAAAAGCGTTAGGTGCATTGCTTACTTGATTACCTGTGGCTGTTGAGCTTTGAGGGTCTATCTCTTCAATACAGCTTGTTAAAAAGGTGGTTCCAAATATAACAGCTAATAATGATAATAATATTTTTTTCATATTTATATTCCTTGTTTTGTTAGAATGTCAACTGAATACCACCAGAAATATTGCGCATGGGAGAGTATACAGAAACTTGTTCATTTCTGCCATAAGAATAACGCGGATCCATACCTTTACGTGCCGACCAAAAGCCTAGATTTTCTCCTGCTGCATAGATGCGAATCCTTGCAATATTTCTTGTAATATTTTTTTGTAAAGTGTAGCCTATTGTAAATGACTGGAAATTCAGGTAGCTTGCATTAGTCAAGAAGCGATCTGAAGCATAAGCTGTATAGTCGTCTCCGTATTGCCAGCGTGGTATATTGCTTGATGTATTGTTGGTACTCCAAGATTTTGCCCAATCTTTATGAAATGTTGAGCCTGCGTCAGCTGTGCTGATGCCCGGAGACATTAAACTCGCATAACGAGTATCATAGACTTTACCGCCAATTTGGTAGTCGAAAGTCACAGAGGCATCAAAGTTTCCAATGCGTAGTGAAGAACTAAAGCCGCCAAATACTTTGGGTAAGGTAGAACCGGTAGCATAGCGTGAAGCCTCGCCAATCAAAGTTGTGGTTCCTGAGTGTTTTTTACCAGGCTTACTGATGTTGTTTACTCCATCCTCATGAAGATCTTCATCATAATAATATAATGCTTCACCTTGTTCGTTTACACCGGCATAAGCATAAGTCATATAATTATACATTGGCTCGCCTTCTTCATACCAATAGTATGATTCGTAAAATCCTCCGTTATTTGCAGTTTTAGATTCTGGCAAGGATAGTATCTTAGTTTTGTTGTGAGATAGATTCATGGAGATGGTCCAATCTATATCCCTTGTGCGGATAGCTGCACCAGTTAAAGCTAGCTCAATACCCGAGTTCCGTATGTCACCTACGTTACCATAATAGCCACGGGTGCCTGCTGACTCTGGAACTGATAGCCAAAATAATAGATTACTAGTCTTTTTTGTATAAAAGTCTACATTACCAGTTAAGCGACCTTTCCATAAACTAAATTCAACGCCTACATTAAGATTTGTGTTGGTTTCCCATGTAATATCTGGATTTCCTATACGATAGAATGATGGTGACATTGAGGTGTCTGTAGATTTTGATAATGAATATAGATCTGTATAAGCCCAATTCGTAATGTTGTCATTACCTTGCTGACCAATAGATGCTTTTATTTTCAACAAGTCCATCCATTCGCTATAGTCCGTCATAAAGTTTTCCTTTGAAATAAGCCAAGCTGCGCCCACAGACCAAAAATTTCCCCATCGATTCTTTTTGGCAAAACGGGAAGAAGCATCGCGGCGATATGATGCAGATGCATAGTACTTGTCTGCATAATTATATTCACCCTTACCGAAAAAACCTTCTACATTATATTCTGAAGTATATGACTTTGAATCAGTCTTGGTTGCAAATGCATTTATTTCAGATATATCAGGTGAGAATCCCCCTTGTGCTATAGCTTCTAAATACTTGGTACTTGTTTTATAGTATTCATGTCCTATCATAATATTTACATTGTGACTGCCCAAGTCTTTGAAATAAGTTAAAGTTTGTATATTGTTGGTTCTTAACGATGTGGTAGAGCTCTTAGTTATCTGACCATTAACTCCTACTTTGGGGCCATAAAAGGGGTTTTCGTAATCTGAATAGTTTGTCTGTCCCCAGATTACGGTACTCGTTGCATTAAATTTTAAGAAACTTGCAATATTAACGTCAGTTTGGAATGTTGCATTCAACTGGTTGCCAATGTTATTTACTTTGTTGTAGCGATTTGATCCTAGTGGATTGCCAGTTTGTAGGAAAGCACGACCTACACCGTAGTTGGTTGAAGCAACACCATAATCATACGCTTCATTGCCGTAGGAATCTTTCTTGATTACGACATTTCCGTTTTCGTCTACTACACGGACAAATACAGGATAAATAGGGGCAATCATACTCGTATAATACATTAAATTTGTTGAACCTAAATCTGTGCTCATGTTTGGATTAGATTCTTGATTGGAATGCACATAACCTGCGTTAGCACTAACTTTTAGCCATTTTTTTGCTTGATAATCAGCTCTAAGACGAGCACTAATGCGGTCATAACTCGAATATTCAATGATGCCATCTTCATTCAGATAACCAAGGCTAGCATATAAGGAAGAACGGTCAGAACCGCCATTTATACTTACATTATATTCTTGGCGTAGTGCGCTTCTATAAGCCATATCTGTCCAGTTGTCAGGCTGCATGTAATATTCTGTTCCATTATAGGTGTATTTGCGACCTAATGTGGCCTTTGAATTTAATTTCCCATTCGTCCCAATTAAAAGCTCTCCTTCGGGCACAGTATAAACGTTGTAGCCTAAATCACTGATCATTTTTTCATTAGCTTTTGAGTTGGCATTTCCTATACTAAAACCTTGTCCATTATAATAATAATTATATAATTGAGCATAATAGGCTTCGTAATATTTGCCCGGATCTTTGATCACATCATAATCTTGGACAGAACGGGTATTGACACCCCATTTCATATCTATATTAACAACGGCATTTTGTGTTTTACCTTTCTTTGTAGTGATAATAATAACACCTGCTGCACCACGTGCTCCATAAAGAGCCGCAGAAGCAGCATCCTTTAGTATAGATACTGATTCAATATCGCTTTGCGGAATATTAGATAAACTAGCTGTATAAGGTGCTCCATCAACGATAACTAATGGATCTGTATTTGCATATAAAGAAGCAATACCGCGGATATTTATAGAGCCATTACCTGAACCTGGAGCTCCTGAATTACCTCTTATTTGCAAACCTGGCACTGAACCTACTAAAGCGTCTGTAACATTAGTCGCGATGTGCTTAGATAATTCCTCTGTGTTGACAACTGCAGCCGAACCTGTAAATGCTGATTTCTTAGCTGTACCAAAAGCAACTACCATTACTTCATCAAGCATTTCAGTATTAGCCCCCAATGTAACTTTCATATAGGGCTTTATCGTTATTTCCTGCGTTTTCATACCAATATAAGAAACCTGCAGAGTTTTCGCAGAACTTGGTACGTTTGGTAATGTAAAACGTCCATCCACATCAGTAATGACACCAATCTGAGTGCCTTTTACCAATACAGAGGCTCCAATAACTGGCTGCCCATCTTCTTCAGAAACTACAACGCCTGTAACTTTCTGCGTTTGGGCAGTTGCCAAGCCTACTCCTATAAAAAGACAGGCCAATAACAGCATTAATTTTCTTTTCATAAATTCTCTCTTAAAGTTTAACTTTACATTAATTGTTTTTTTACTCTAACAAAATGCAAATATATTAATAAAACTGAAAACAACAATCTATTTATTGAAAAAACCTTCTAAATCTATCATTATGTTAATAAGTACCCTCTATTTATGCTTAAAAGCAGAATTTACAGAAGAAAACTATGATAATCTTACATAAATTGCTTTCATTAAGGTTGTATAAAACAAGAACATTTTTAATGATTGCACTCTTCAACTAAATTAATAATGCTAAATATCAAGTTTAATACAGCACAAAATGGTTATAAAATGTACGTTTTTGTTGTTTTTAGACAAAAAAAGTACAGTTGAATATCTTTTTTGCTTTCTGCATTCTACAACCATTTATATCAATCGTTAATTTTGTGAATAAACAATATATTCTCTTCACTATACAGTATTAAAAACCGACTAAAATGAATAAGATTATTTACAGCTTGGTGTATAACAGAAAAAAATCTTTAAATAAAAGAGGCATGGCATTGGTTCAGGTAGAAGCTTATTTGAATAGAAAGAAAAAATATTTTTCGACTAAAATCTATCTAAAGCCAGAACAGTGGGATGAAAAAAAGCTATTGATAAAAAAACATCCTAATGCGGATGCATTGAACCAACTGATATATGGGTTCATGGCTACAATAGAAAAAAAAGAGTTGGAGCTTTGGCAACAAGGTAAACCTATAACATTAGATGTGCTAAAAAAAACACTGGAATCTCCAGAAGATACTATGTCATTTATTCTATTTTGTAAACAAGAGATAAATGAGTCTTCCCTAAAAGATAGCACAAAACGTAATCACTTAACTACTTTGGCATTATTACAAGAGTTTAGGCATGATATTTCATTCTCTGATTTGACATTTGAATTCATTTGTTCATTCGAGTCTTTTTTGCGGCTAAGGAGATATCATATCAATACAATAGCTAAACATATGAAGCACTTGAAACGCTATATTAATATTGCTATAAACAAAGATTATATAGAGATACAGAAGTATGCTTTTCGTAAATACAAAATCAAGACTATAGAAAGTGGGCATACCCATTTGTCACCAGAAGAACTTGCAGGACTAGAAAACTTAAATTTAACCGGACGGCAGGTTAAGTACCAAAAGACATTAGATGCATTTCTTTTTTGTTGTTACGCAGGTATCAGATATTCAGACTTTGTACACCTAGCTCCTTCGAACATTGTGGAAATACACCAAAAATTATGGCTAATATATAAATCAGTAAAAACTGGAACAGAAGTTCGTCTTCCTTTATATTTGCTTTTTGATGGGAAGGGTCTTAGTATTTTAAAAAAATATCAAATGAATTTGAGAGACTTCTTCTGTCTGCGAGATAATTCTAATACAAATAAAGAACTAGCAATAATTGCTCGACTGGCAGGACTTAACAAAAGAATATCCTTTCACACTGCGAGGCATACTAATGCTACCTTATTAATATATAATGGTGTAAATATCACAACTGTGCAAAAATTGCTAGGACATAAAAGCGTAAGAACCACGCAAGTATACACCAATATCATGGATATGACTATTGTACACGACTTGGAAAAGAACAACTCTTTTGCTCTATAAGATGTTGACTACAACACTTTATAGAAATAGTACAGTCTTTAACGTGCTGCTATCATAACATAATTTAGCAATAGTTAACTGCAGTAGCATTATTTACGCAATATTTGCTTGTAAGCAAGCAAATATTTGTCGTAAAAAGAAGTACAACTCTCGATTGCCAATAGATAAATATCTCTTATATTAATATTGTTATAGCATAGTTCTGCGAAGACTATGCAGGTTTCTTATGTTGGTATGCAGACGCAGGAGGTTATTATCAAGCCAAACGTAAAGATTCTTATGAAGTCTGATGCAGAGATGCTTGATGAAGTTATGGTGGTCGCCTATGGAACTGCCAAGAAAACATCATTTACAGGTTCTGCATCTGTAATGAAGGCTGGCGATATTGCTGCTCAAAAAGAATCCCTTGTTAAATCATTGGAAGGTAAAGTTGCTGGTGTACGTGTTGGTGGGTCTACAGGAGATCCAGGATCTGATCAGCGCATTTTAATTCGTGGCATTAGTTCAATTAGTGCCTCGACTCAACCATTGTATGTTATAGATGGTGTTCCTGTCGTAAATAATGATATTACATCTGGCTTAAAGTCTCAATCAGTGTTATCTTCTATTAATCCAGATGATATAGAGAGTATGACAGTTCTTAAAGATGCTGCTGCTGCTTCATTATATGGTAGCCGGGCTGCTAATGGTGTTATAATTATTACGACTAAAAAGGGTAAAGAAGGGAAAACTCGTATTAATTATGATATGGAAGCTGGTTGGACAGATATAGCTGTGTCCGATCAGTATAAAATGATGAATGCTAAAGAACTTAAAGACTATTATTGGCAAGCCATTAAAAATTATGGTATTATATATGAAGGTTTGAATGATGTGGAAGGAGCGACTTTTGCTGATCAAAACACTTCTGACTTTTTTTATGATTATAATGGACAAACGGATACAGATTGGAGTAAAGAAGTTTATAAAAAGGGTTTTAATACTAATCATCAAATATCAATAAGTGGTGGTAGTGAAAAAACTAAATTTTATACTAGCTTTGGATATAATAAGGTAAAAGGAATTGTAAAAGGTAGCGATTTTGAACGTTATAGTGGCCGTGTGAATTTGGATCATCAAGTTACGAATTGGTTAAAAGTAGGTGTAAAACAAATGGTTTCCTTTTCTTCTACAGAAGGATTTAGAGATCAGAATGATCAATCCCAAGGCTTTGGTACAACGGCGCCATTATCTATCATGTTTTCTATGGATCCTACAGCTCCTATAAAGTTGGAAGATGGATCATATAACCCTAATGCCGGTCTTAATTCTAAGATATCAAATCCTAATTTAATGTTAGGAAAGACTACGGGACCGACAGCTGAAACTGTATCATCAGATTTGATGCGTAGTATGAGTAACTTTGATGCAGAAGTAAAGTTACCTTGGAATTTTAGAGCCAAGACGATATTTGGGTATGATTATATGGATAATAAGGAAAAAGAATTTTGGGCTCCTCAAAGTGTAAACGGTGAATCTTTGGGAGGCTTAGGTAGCCACTATGATTATACAAATAAAACACTAACTTCTTCTACAACATTGAACTATAGCAATTCATTTGGTAACCATAATGTAAATGCATTGGCCGGTTATGAGGTTGAAGATAGAAAGCTGAACTATTTGCATGCCACTGCAAAAAAATACTCTACTGATAAATTACCTGAATTATCCAATGGGCAGAGTTATGAGAGCGCAAGTTCTATATATGAAGCATCTATGTTATCTTATTTGGCTAGTGTAAACTATAATTATAATAATAAATATTATGTTTCAGGCAGTTTTCGTCGTGATGGTTCTTCTCGTTTAGCAAAAGATAACAGGTGGTCTAATTTTTGGTCTATATCTGGAGCTTGGAGATTAAGTGGTGAGCACTTTTTGAGTGGTAATCCGTTGTTTACGGATTTGAAGTTGAGAGCTTCATATGGAACCAATGGTAATTTACCTGGAGATTATTATGCCTACATGGCAACTTATTCCACGAATGGTGGGTATGGGAGTAGTCCCGCTATTTATTGGGGAAATCCAGGAAATTCGAGTCTAGGATGGGAAAAGTCAGAAAATTTGAATGTTGGTTTGGATTGGAATTTATTTAATCGTGTAAATCTTACGGTTGAATATTATGTGAAGAATACAAAGGATTTGCTATTTAAAACCCCAACATCATATGTTACTGGTTTTTCTTCTCAATGGCAGAATTTAGGTAAGATTAAAAATCAAGGAGTAGAGTTTACTATTAGTTCGCAAAATATCCAAATGAAGGATTTCTCTTGGACTACGGACTTTAATTTGACCAATCAAAGTATTAAAATCAAGGAGCTTCCAAGGGGAGAAGATGTGCAATATGGTGATGGAAATATGTATTTATTGCGCGAAGGCGAGTCTATGCATTCTTTTTACTTGCCACAGTATATTGGGGTGAATTCTGAAACAGGTTTAGGCGAATTCTATGTTGATCCCTCTTCGCATAGTCGCGATGCAGTTGTTAATGGTGAAACTGTTGAAGATGGTAATGTTACGAATTATTATTCCAAAGCAGGAAAAACGATTGTAGGTAAAGCCGTTCCTGATTGGATGGGAGGTATCACTAATCAATTTACCTATAAGAATTTTGATTTGTCATTTATGATCTCGTTTCAATCAGGCGCTAGCCTATTTGACTATCCAGGCTATTTCCTTACTTTTAGTGATGGGGTACGTGTTGGTAGTTTTAATGTGACTAAGAATGTGGTAGGGAATTATTGGACAAAACCTGGAGATATTGTTGATAACCCGAAACCTATTTATAGTAATCCATATCGTTCTGATAAATTCTCTTCTAGGACTATACGTTCTACTGATAATATTCGTATGCGCGATATTACTTTTGGTTATAAAGTGCCTATATCTAAAAAATATATTAGTAATTTGAGAGTTTATTTTAAGGCGACTAATCCATTCCTTATTTATTGTGCAACTAAAGGAATTGACCCTGATGTTGATATTAATGGTTATCGGCAAACAGATACTCCTCCAACCAAGGCTTTCATGTTTGGTTTGAATTTTGAATTATAATTAATTGAACAGATATATGAAAAATAAATATTTAACAGTTGGATTAGCTATAGGACTCTTTTTTTCTTCTTGTAGCGATTTCTTGGACAAAACGCCTTCTACGTCTTTACCAGATAATGAGGCTATTACTTCTTTATTTGATCTTCAAAATGCTGTTAATGGCATTGGGTATCTTTTGTCTGAGGATAGGATGACATATAGTGCTGATTTTGCAATTTATGCGGATTTAAAGGCTGGCGATTTTAAAGTTATTAAAGATTATGGACAGGCTAGTTCAATCTCATTTTATACTATAACAAAGCATGATGCAATGCCTGATAATGCCTATTACTATTTTTATGAAGCTTTAGCTAATGTTAACAAGGCATTGGCTTATATTGATCAAGTAAGTTATACAAGCGGCGAAAAAGCTTCTTATGATGATTTGCATGGTGAATTATTGGCGTGGAGGGGATTGCTTCATTTTGATTTAGCTAGAATGTTCTGTCATATTCCTACGACAATCTCTGATCTCAACCAAGAAAATTCAGGCCTTGTATTATCAACAGAAGTTTATGCTCCCAGTTATAAAGGGGTTCGTTCAACGTTAAAGCAGACTTATGATCAGATTATAAAAGATCTTACAGATGCTCTTCCGCTGTTGTCAAAGAAAAGACATAATGGATATCTTAATTATTGGTCTGCTATGGCTCTAAGAGCTCGCGCTTATCTTTATTATGGGAAAAATGATTTGGCTCTCCAAGATGCGAAAGCAGTTATAGCTGATAGTCCTTATTCTTTGTATACAATAGCTGAATATCCAAATGTTTGGGGACAAGAGTTCACCTCTGAATCTCTTTTTGAACTAGAAATTACAGACAATTATAATGCTCAAAGAAATTCTGCGGGATATTATACGGATGCATCAGGCTATCCAGAATGTGGTTTTAATGTCAAAGGGGAGCTATATAAGTATCTGGTAGCTAATTCGTCAGATGTTCGTTCCAAGCTAATTAAAGATCAGTCAAGTCCTAGCTACAAAGGTGCTGCAGGCTTTTATCCGGATAAATACCCAGGGCGTAATGGAAGTATCTATGTGAATAACCCCAAAATAATACGTTTATCTGAAGTGTATTTGATTGCTGCTGAGGCTTCATTTCATTTAACTGATGGAGCTGCTGCGGCTCCCTATATTAATGCTATACGGGAGAAACGTATTAGCGGATATACAGATGTAAACTCTGTGACTTTGAATGATATTTTATTTGAATACAAAGTCGAATTATTTGCTGAAAATCAGATTGCTTTTGCTCTGTGGAGGAATAAAGAAAGTGTTTATCCATCTATGATCCAAGATGAAATAACCTATGATGATTATCGCACTATTATGCCTATTCCGCAAAGTGAGATTGATCAGAATTCACTTTTGATTCAGAATCCCAAATATTAAATTTATAATCTATAATGAAAAAGAGGATGAGCATCAGTGCTCATCCTCTTTTTTTGTTATATTTGCTGCCTGATATAATAAGAAGTATAATTAGATGAAAGAATTTGTAATATCTGAGGTACAGGCAGAAACAGCTATATTAGTTGGACTTATAACTAATGCTCAAAACGAGCGTAAGACTAATGAGTATCTTGATGAACTGGATTTTTTGGCAGAGACTGCTGGGGCAGTTGTAGTGAAACGATTTACGCAAAAACTTGATATGGCGAACTCCGTGACTTATGTCGGTAAGGGAAAGCTGGAAGAAATCAAAACATATATAAGACAGGAAGAAGAGGAAGAGCGAGAGGTTGGCATGGTTATTTTTGATGATGAACTTTCCGCCAAACAGATTCGGAATATTGAAGCTGAACTGAAAATAAAGATATTGGATCGTACTTCTTTAATACTTGATATCTTTGCCATGCGTGCTCAGACGGCTAACGCCAAAACGCAAGTGGAACTGGCTCAGTATAAATATATGCTGCCCCGATTGCAACGCTTGTGGACCCACTTGGAACGTCAGGGTGGTGGTTCAGGTAGCGGTAAAGGAGGATCTGTAGGACTTCGCGGACCAGGTGAAACACAGCTGGAGATGGACCGTCGTATTATTTTGAATCGTATGTCTTTGCTAAAAGGACGTCTCGCTGAAATTGATAAGCAGAAATCTACCCAACGTAAGAACAGAGGACGTTTAATCCGGGTGGCATTAGTGGGCTACACGAATGTTGGCAAGTCGACACTGCTAAATTTGCTTGCTAAGAGTGAGGTGTTTGCCGAGAATAAACTATTTGCTACCTTAGATACTACCGTACGCAAAGTGATTATAGAGAATTTGCCTTTCTTACTTTCGGATACTGTGGGTTTTATACGTAAATTGCCTACTGATTTGGTGGATTCGTTTAAATCAACGCTGGATGAAGTACGTGAGGCTGATTTGCTATTGCATATTGTGGATATTTCGCATCCTGATTTTGAAGAACAAATAGAAGTTGTAAATAAGACATTAGCTGATATTGATGCTGCCGGTAAACCGACGGTACTGATCTTTAATAAAATAGACGCTTACACTTATATAGATAAGGCGCCTGATGACCTTACCCCCAAAACCAAAGAAAACTTAACGCTCGAAGAGTTGATGAAGACGTGGATGGCAAAAATGGAAGATAACTGTCTCTTTATTTCCGCCCGCGAAAGAATCAATATAGAGGAGATGAAGGATGTGGTTTATAAAAGAGTTAAGGAATTGCACGTTCAGAAATACCCCTATAATGATTTTCTTTATCAGACTTACGATGAGGAGTGACTCATTTAACCGATAAAGAATATGGATTACAGAAATTTGGCCGAAGAGGAAATACTTCGGTTGAAAAGTCAGTCGTGTTTGGCTGATGATTGGGGAAAAGTTTTGGTAGCGGAAGCATTCACTACTGAGTTTGTTCATCATACCCGTTTTTCCGGAGAAGTGCGTTTAGGAGTGTTCCGATCGGATTTTACCTTGCCGGGAGGAATAAAAAAACACTCGGGTTTGCGCCACGTTACACTTCATAATGTGACGGTGGGAGATGACTGTTGCATTGAGAATATTCAAAATTATATTGCTAATTATGAGATTGGGCAAGGCACGTTTATAGAGAATGTCGACATTATCTTGGTAGATAAGTTGACAACCTTTGGCAATGGTGTGGCTGCGTCTGTTTTAAATGAAACCGGAGGACGGGAAGTTTTCATTAATGATAAGTTGTCCGCACATTTAGCATATATTTTAGCGCTTTACCGTCATCGTCCGAAACTAATCACCCGGATGAAATCCATCATTGATTATTATTCCAATAAGCATGCTTCTGCCGTAGGCACTATAGGTAAGCATGTGATGATACTTAATACCGGCTCTCTTAGAAATGTTCGCATTGGCGATTGTTGTCATATTTGTGGTACCTGTCGTTTGTCTAATGGGAGTGTTAATAGCAATGAACTGGCTCCGGTACATATAGGTCATGGCGTCATTTGTGACGATTTTATTATTTCTTCGGGGTCTCATGTGGATGATGGTGCAATGCTTTCACGTTGTTTTGTGGGGCAAGCTTGCCGTTTGGGTCATAACTATTCGGCTTCCGATTCTCTTTTCTTTAGTAATTGTCAAGGGGAAAATGGGGAAGCATGTGCTATTTTTGCAGGTCCGTTTACGGTGACTCATCATAAGTCTACCTTATTAATAGCAGGCATGTTCTCTTTTATGAATGCAGGTTCTGGTTCTAATCAGAGTAACCACATGTATAAACTGGGTCCTATCCATCAAGGCACTTTGGAACGGGGAGCTAAAACAACTTCTGATTCATATATTTTGTGGCCGGCCCGTGTAGGAGCATTCTCTTTAGTAATGGGGCGTCATGTTAATCATGCCGATACCTCTAATTTGCCATTTTCTTATCTGATAGAGCAAAATAATACGACCTATCTTGTTCCTGGCGTGAATTTGCGTAGCGTGGGAACTATTCGTGATGCACAGAAGTGGCCGAAGCGTGATGGACGTACCGACAATAATAAGTTGGACTATATCAATTATAACTTATTAAGCCCCTATACAGTACAAAAGATGTTTAAGGGACGGGAGATTTTGATGAACCTTCGTAAAGCCTCTGGTGAACTTTCGGATATTTATTCGTTTCATAGCGCAAAAATTCGTAACTCTTCGTTAGTTAAAGGCATTCATTTTTATGAAACAGCTATTCATAAGTTCCTTGGTAATTCTATTATTAAACGTCTGGAGGGTATTTCCTTCAAGAATAGCGAAGAGATACGCATTCGGCTCAGGCCTGATACTACTATTGGTAGTGGTGAGTGGGTGGACATATCTGGTTTAATTGCTCCTAAAAGTGAAATAGATCTTTTGGCTGATAATATAGAATCTGGTAAAATTGATCGCTTAAAGTATATTAATGCCGAGTTTGGAAGGATGCATCAGAATTATTATACTTACGAATGGACATGGGTTTATGAGAAGATAGAAGATTTTTATGGATTTAATCCAGAAACGATTACCGCCCAGCAGATCTGCTCAATTGTTGAAAAGTGGAAAGAAGCAGTAGTCGGTCTAGATCATATGGTATACGAAGATGCTAAAAAAGAGTTTTCTTTGGCTGCAATGACGGGCTTTGGTGCCGATGGTTCCCGTTTAGAAAAGAAATTAGATTTTGAGCAAGTACGGGGTGATTTTGAAAGTAATCCATTTGTTACTGCTGTATTGAAACATATTGAAGACAAGACCACTTTAGGTGATGAATTGATTACCCGTATAAATCATTTGGTTTAGAATGAATGGACTCTTAAAATGGATAAAAATTACCCCTGCTACAAAAAGATGTAGCAAGGGTAAATAATTGAATCTGACTTCTCGAAAAGTCTTGTTTTCTATGCAGGCAGTTTATTTCTTCTTAGCAACTTTCTTAGCTGCGGGTGCTGCAGTTGTTGCTGCAGGAGCTGCGCTTTCTGCTTTCTTAGTGCAGCATGCTTTAGCTGTTTTTTCAGCTTTAGCTTTCTTCTTCGTAACAGTTTGTTCTTTCTTTACTTCCTTCTTCTGAGGATTTTGTGCATAAACTGTAGTTCCCAGTGAGATAGCAGCGATAAATGCCATGCCTAAAATAATCTTTTTCATAATCGTAACGTTTTAAAAATTGAATGTTCTTTTAATCTGTTGTCCTTATCTCTTTTGGACGTGACAAAGATACAGTCGGTTTTGTCTCAATTGGAGTTAGAAATCTCTTATAAAAAAATTAGAAAATTATTAGAGAGAGATTAACTCGGTATGAGATTGTTTAGGCGTACGGTAAATATCGTAAGTCCGGGATGTGATTCGAATGAAATCTTGCCGTTGTGAATTTCTACAATTTTATGTGTTAAAGCTAGCCCTATGCCATTGCCGGGAGCAAACCCCTTATTACTTCCTCTATAGAATGGTGTAAAAATCATCTGTTGTTCTTGTGGATTGATGCCAATGCCATGGTCTATTATGCGGATTACAACTTCTTTGTTTTCATATGAAATATGTGCTTCACATGTCTTGTCAGGAGAAAATTTGCAGCCGTTATCAATGAGATTGCTGAATGTGACTCCTAATAAATACTCGTTTCCTTCGATGGAAATGTAGTGTTCATCTTCGAAATCTTCTTTATCGAATACCAGATGTACAGTGTAAGTGGGTTCAGACTTCTGAACTTTGCGGCATACTTCCATCAGAAGCTCATCAATGCGTATTTCGTGCATGGCAATTTGCGCAGGAGCATAGTTTGTTTTGGCTATGTCTAAAAGATTAGTTGATAATTTAGCCAAGCGGCGGGCATCCTGTAAAGTTCTGTCAATAACTTGCCTGTAACTGTTCTCATCTAGTTCTTTTGCTTGCGATAATTCTAGTTCTGTAATAATAGCCGAGAGAGGGGTACGTAGTTCGTGTGATATGTTATAAACGAACTGTTTTTGTGCCGCAAAAGATGTTTCCAATTGTTCAAGCATTTGGTTGAAAGTTATGGCGAGTTCGGCTAATTCATCTTTCTTATTACCTTCGTCAATGCGTATGTCCAGATGATTAGAATCATTGATATTCTTTACTTTTTCTATTATCCGCGAAATCGGCCGAAAAGCTTGTTTGATAAACATGCGTAAGATAAAAATAATACAGATCATAACAATCAGATAGGCTATGCCAAATACAATGCGGAGTATCTTCAATTGAGCTGCTCCATGTATGTCATATCCACTTGCTATGGCAATATAGTCGCCTTTAAGTCCTTCAATGAGAAATCCGTAAGTTTGTTTTTTGTCATGCCATGCACGGCATACCCCTGTGCTTTGTATTTGCTTGATCATTCTCTTTTGCTCATTGTCAGGGAGTGAACTTTGTTTATCACGATAGATGAGTTTTCCATCCTTTTTGAAGATGCTTACTTGCGGTTCATAGTTTTGGGGAGAGTTTTCATAGAGTAAGTGAAGGACTTCCGGCTCTACCGTTCCTCCATCTATGAGATCGACTTTGACCGCAGCCCGTAAATGGAGCCGGTCAAAAAAGTCATCATGACATTTCTGGCTGTAGAACCGATATACTCCGAGAATAAAGATTAGTAGCACTACTCCAAAGACCACGGAGAAGATTAAAGTTAGTTTAGTTTTTATTTTCATAGTCATCTTTCAAAATAAATCCCATCCCTGGCTTGGTATAGATTAATTTCTTTTCAAATCCTTTGTCTACTTTTCGCCGCAGATAGCTGATGTATACTTCTATGAAATTAGTGCCAGTGTCGAATCTGGTATCCCAGACCTTTTCTGCTATCTCACTTTTGGATAAAACTCGTCCTGCATTGGCCATCATATATGCCAATAAGTTGAATTCTTTGGGCGTAAGATTCAGCTCTTTCCCATTACGTTTTACTATTTTGGTCTGTTGGTTCAATTCCAGGTCGGCTATGCGCAGAGTCTCTTCTATGCTATGGATATTGCTCCTTTTAAGTAGCGCATGTATGCGGGCAGTCAGTTCACGCATTTCAAAGGGTTTTACCATATAGTCATCCGCTCCGGCATCAAATCCATCTACTTTGTCGTCAGTTGTGCCAAGAGCTGTCAACATAATGATAGGATATTTATCGTTATGTTTTTTTAGTGTTTTGCAAAGTTCAAGTCCATTCATGGAAGGAAGAAGAATGTCCGTTATTACTGCATCAAAGTCCCTTTTCAAAGCGAGTGATAACCCCTCTTTGCCGTCTATTGCCAATGATACGGCGTAGCCATTTTCTTCTAATCCTCTGCGAATGAGTTCAGCCATTCGCTGGTCGTCTTCAATAATTAATATGGATGGTTGCATATACTTTGATTTATCTAGATGCAAATGTACTTCTTTTCACAACAGATTGATACTTAGTTTCGCAGAGTTTTATTACTTTTGCCCAACTAACTAACATTAAAATAGAAAAGGATATGGCAACAACACCTCCGTTCAAGTATCAACCTATGTTTGAACATGGGGAAGACAAGACTGAATATTATCTGCTTACAAAAGATTATGTATCCGTAAGCGAGTTTGAAGGGAAACCTGTACTGAAAGTCGCTAAAGAAGGACTTACAGCTATGGCTAATGCAGCTTTCCGTGATGTATCGTTTATGTTACGTCGCTCTCATAATGAGCAAGTCGCAAAAATACTTAGTGATCCTGAAGCCAGTGATAATGACAAGTATGTAGCTCTTACTTTTTTGCGCAATGCGGAAGTGGCTTCTAAAGGTGTACTTCCGTTTTGTCAGGATACTGGCACGGCTATTGTTCATGGAGAGAAGGGGCAGCAAGTTTGGACCGGCTATTGCGATGAAGAAGCTTTATCATTGGGCGTCTATAAAACGTATACGGAAGAAAATTTGCGTTATTCCCAGAATGCGCCTCTCAATATGTACGATGAAGTAAATACAAAGTGTAATTTGCCCGCACAAATTGACCTGGAGGCTACCGAGGGTATGGAATATAGATTCCTTTGCGTTACGAAAGGTGGCGGGTCCGCTAATAAAACATATCTGTATCAGGAAACTAAAGCCATTTTAAATCCAACGACGTTGGTTCCATTTTTAGTAGAGAAAATGAAGACGTTGGGTACAGCAGCCTGTCCTCCTTATCATATTGCCTTTGTAATAGGTGGCACGTCTGCCGAAAAGAATCTTTTGACCGTGAAGTTAGCTTCTACTCATTATTATGACGAGTTACCTACTACAGGTAATGAGTATGGACGTGCTTTCCGTGATATAGAATTAGAGAAGAAAGTCTTGGAAGAAGCTCACAATATCGGATTAGGAGCACAATTCGGAGGTAAGTATCTTGCGCATGATGTACGTATTATACGTTTGCCTCGTCACGGAGCTTCTTGCCCTGTAGGGTTGGGAGTGTCTTGTTCTGCTGATCGTAATATTAAATGTAAGATTAATCAGGATGGCATCTGGATAGAAAAGTTGGATGATAATCCAGGTGAGTTAATTCCGGCAGAGTTACGCAAATCGGGTGAAGGCGATGTCGTTAAGATTGACTTGAATCAGCCAATGAAGGATATTTTGAAGGTGTTGACAAAATACCCGGTATCCACTCGTTTGTCATTGAATGGAACAATTATAGTAGGGCGTGATATAGCTCATGCCAAGCTGAAAGAACGTTTAGATCGCGGAGAAGATTTACCACAATATATAAAGGATCATCCTATTTATTATGCGGGTCCTGCTAAGACACCTGCAGGAATGGCATGTGGTTCTATGGGACCAACGACGGCTAATCGTATGGATCCTTATGTTGATCTTTTCCAAAGCCACGGGGGAAGTATGATTATGTTGGCGAAGGGTAATCGCAGTCAGGTGGTAACAGATGCATGTAAAAAATATGGTGGCTTTTATCTCGGTTCTATTGGTGGCCCTGCTGCTATTTTAGCACAGAATAATATTAAAAGCATTGAGTGCTTGGAATATCCAGAACTGGGAATGGAAGCGATATGGAAAATTGAGGTGGAAGATTTCCCCGCCTTTATTCTTGTAGATGATAAGGGAAATGATTTCTTTAAGCAGCTTAAGCCACGTTGCGTAGGAGATTGTAAATAGTACTTTCTTTTAGTAAGGAAGTTCGCTTTTCAACTATGGAGCTGAACTGTCTTACCCTAGATTTAGTTGATAATTATAGGAGTCAACTAAATCTAGGGTAAGACATTTTTAATCAAATGTTAAATCCCCAAGAAGATAAAGTGCCCCATGATCCGGATTTGAGGCTGATCTAAACCAAGAGCTAAAAATAAAAAAGACCGCCAAGAGTGGAAGCCTCCTAACAGTCTAAATCTTTATAGTAGCGGGACCCGGGATTGAACCGGGGACCTCATGATTATGAATCATGCGCTCTAACCAGCTGAGCTATCCCGCCATCTATTTTTAATTGCGGATGCAAAGATAGAGCTTTTCTTTAAACTGCCAAAACATTTATCATGATTTTGAGCTTTTTCTTGTCTGGAATCCCCGAGGAGAAAGGCTTTATATCTTGTTTTCAGTATCTTGAGAAGTGATTTATATAAATAGAAATATTGAAGTGTATAAAATTAGAAGAAAATAGTCTGTAATTAGAAAAAAGTATTTATCTTGCCGGCGCAATAAACATGCAGAATAGACTATGGAACGACAAAAAATTCATCGAGAATATCTTTTAAATGCTACTTCAAAGAATATCCTGTGGTCTGCTATCAGTACTCCAACGGGTTTGGAGGGGTGGTTTGCAGATAAAGTGCAATCTGATGATAAGATTGTTACTTTTTACTGGGGGAAGACAGAAGAGCGCATTGCAGAAATTGTTGCTGTGCGGGCTTTCTATTTTATACGTTTCCGCTGGCTGGATGACAAGAATGAACGTGAATATTTTGAAATTAAAATGACAAATAATGAACTGACCAATGATTTTGTCTTAGAAGTGACTGATTTTACAGATGTACACGATGTTGCTGATTTATGTGAATTGTGGGATTCGCAAATAGAGACATTACGAAGAACTTGCGGTTTTTAGTTAACTTTGATATAAAAATTTTCTGCACTTCTTTTTTTGTGCTAATTTTGTGCCCATATCGCACGAATAAATAGAATGCTGCACGTAAAAAAATTAGATGTTTTTATTTTAAAGAGTTTCTGCTTACTCTTTTTGGGAACTTTTTTCATTTGCCTGTTTATCTTTATGATGCAGTTCTTATGGAGATATGTTGACCAAATGGTTGGCAAAGGATTGGAATTAAGTGTCCTTGCCCAATTTTTCTTTTATTCTGCGTTATCATTGGTACCGGCCTCTTTACCGCTTGCTATTCTTTTAGCTGCACTTATTACCTTTGGCAATTTTGGTGAGCGTTTTGAATTACTTGCAATGAAAGCAGCAGGTATTTCTTTATTGAAGATTATGCGGCCGCTCATTGTTTTTATTACGTTCATTTGTTGCGTTTCCTTTTATTTCCAGAATGTCATTGGACCGCACGCACAAACTAAACTATGGACGTTACTTATTTCTATGAAGCAGAAATCTCCGGAATTGGATATACCCGAGGGAGTCTTTTATGATGAAATAGAAGGCTACAATCTCTATGTGAAACATAAAGATCGCGAAACTGGAATGCTTTATGATGTGCTAATTTATAATTTTGAGAAAGGATTTGAGAATGCACAAATTATTAAAGCCGATTCGGGTAAATTGCAAATGACTGCTGATAAACAACACTTGTATCTGCATTTATATAGTGGGGAGTTATTTGAAAATTTGAAGTCGCAAAATATGAGCCAGAACAATGTACCGTATAGACGGGAGGCTTTTAGAGAGAAACATGCGATAATTGAATTTAATTCCGATTTCAATATGGTTGACGCTGGCATTATGAGTGGACAATCAAGTAGCAAGAATATGAAAATGCTTCAGGCAGGCATTGATTCAATGCAAATGTTGACAGACAGTGTAGGACAAGTTTATTATAAAGAGGCAATAAATAGCACTTATAAAGCTGTCCCCGATTTGAGCAAGGCTGATACTATGAAGATTAATCGCGCTTATTTGGGGAATTATGATTCTGATAGTCTTTTTAATGTGGCTTCATTATTGCAAAAGCAGAAGATTATATCTAATGCATTAAGTCGGGCGGAAAGTGCGGGAAGTGATTGGAGTTTTAAAAGCTTTAATTTTTCTCAGACAGAGAGTAACTTGCGCCGTCATATGACCTCTTGGCATGAGAAGTTGACGCTTTCATTAGCTTGTCTCATCTTCTTCTTTATCGGAGCTCCACTCGGGGGGATTATTCGCAAAGGGGGACTGGGTATGCCAGTCGTCATCTCTGTTTTAATTTTTATTGTTTATTATATTATCAATAATACAGGTTATAAGATGGCCCGTGATGGAAAGTGGGTTGTATGGATGGGGATGTGGACCAGTACAGCTGTATTGGCCCCTTTGGGAGCATTTCTTACTTATAAGTCTAATAACGACTCTGTTGTTCTGAACGCTGACGCTTATGTAAATTGGTTCAAGAAAATTGCAGGAATCCGTAGTGTACGGCATATGTTTCGTAAAGAGGTGATAATACATGATCCTGACTATGTAAGGTTACCAGGTGATTTGCAGAAACTTTCTGTAGAGTGCCGTAATTATGCTGGAAAAAGAAATTTGAAGCATGCACCTAATTATTTTAAAATGTGGATAGCTGAGGCGCGTGATGAAGAGATGGACCGGATTAATGGTTGGATGGAGGAGTTAATAGAAGAGATGTCAAACACGAAGTCTGCTACTTTGCTGATGTACCTGAACAATTATCCTGTTATTCCCGTTCATGCCCATATACGCCCATTTCGTAACTATTGGTTAAATTTGTGTTGTGGCTTGCTTGTTCCTGTAGGCCTATTCTTCTACTTTCGGATTTGGGCTTTCAGGATACGTTTAAATAATGATATGGGCCGTATTATAAAAACCAATGCTGATATTACCAATTTGATAGAAACCAACTTAAAATAAATATAATGGAAGAGAAAGTTGAAAAAGTTAAATTAGATACAATAGAAGAAGCCATTGATGAGTTCAAAGCTGGGAACTTTGTAATTGTGGTGGATGATGAAGATCGGGAGAATGAAGGGGACTTGATTATTGCTGCAGAAAAGGTTACTCCCGAGAAGGTGAACTTTATGTTGAAGCATGCGCGTGGAGTTCTCTGTGCGCCGATTACCATATCACGTTGTAAAGAACTTGACTTACCCCATCAAGTAATAGATAATACTTCCGTATTGGGGACACCTTTTACAATAACTATCGATAAGTTGGATGGCTGCACGACAGGGGTATCTGCCGCTGATCGGGCTGCTACCATTCAAGCTCTTGCAGATCCTACTTCTACACCTGCAACTTTTGGACGTCCGGGACATATCAATCCTTTATATGCTCAGGAGAAAGGAGTTATACGCCGTGCTGGACATACCGAGGCTGCTATTGATATGGCCCGTATGGCTGGTTTGTATCCAGCGGGGGCTCTTATGGAGATAATGAATGAGGATGGTACGATGGCTCGCCTGCCTGAGTTGCGTAAGATGGCAGATGAATTTAATTTGAGGTTAATTTCTATCCGTGATATGATTGCCTATCGTTTGAAACAAGAATCTATTGTGGAGAAAGGGGTAGAAGTCATGATGCCGACTGAACATGGGGATTTCCATCTAATTCCATTTCGTCAAAAATCCAACGGATTGGAGCATGTGGCATTAATTAAAGGGACTTGGGGAGATGACGAACCGATATTGGTGCGTGTTCATTCCTCTTGTGCAACAGGTGATATATTTGGTTCTAAACGCTGTGATTGTGGAGAGCAACTGCATAAAGCAATGGAAATGGTAGAAAAAGCAGGCAAGGGAGTGATTGTCTACTTAAACCAAGAAGGCCGTGGCATTGGTCTGATGGAAAAAATGAAAGCATATAAGTTGCAGGAAAAGGGAATGGACACGGTAGATGCTAACATTTATTTGGGGCATCTCGCTGATGAACGTGATTATGGAGTTGGAGCTCAGATTTTACGCGAATTAGGAGTACATAAGATGAAATTAATGACTAATAATCCGGTGAAGCGTGTTGGTTTGGAAGCTTATGGCCTAGAAATTACGGAAAATGTTCCAATTGAAACAAGCCCAAACCCTTATAACGAACGTTATTTGCATACGAAGAAAGAACGTATGGGGCATACGCTTCACTTTAATAAGTAAACTTTCTTTTTGCTTTATTAATTCGAGTATTTTTCCTTAATTTGCAATTGATTTTACGCTACAACCATAAAATAGATAGAAAAATGAATCAATTATCTGACCGTTTGAATAGCCTGTCACCATCTGCGACACTGGCTATGTCACAAAAAAGTGCTGAGTTAAAAGCGCAAGGAGTTGACGTTATTAATTTGAGTGTGGGAGAACCGGATTTCAATACTCCTGATCATATTAAAGAAGCTGCAAAAAAAGCAATAGACGATAATTACTCCCGCTATTCTCCAGTTCCTGGATATCCGGCTTTGCGCAATGCCATTGTGGAAAAACTGAAAAAAGAGAACGGTCTGGAATACACTGCAAATCAAATATCTTGTGCTAATGGTGCTAAACAGTCTGTTTGTAACGCGATCTTGGCTTTAGTAAATCCGGGAGATGAGGTGATTGTTCCGGCTCCATATTGGGTGAGCTATCCTGAAATGGTTAAGTTGGCTGAGGGTAAGCCCGTGATTGTATCCGCCGGTATTGAGCAAGACTTCAAAATCACTCCTGCGCAACTGGAGGCTGTTATTACTCCCAAAACAAAGGCATTAATTCTCTGCTCTCCTTCTAATCCGACAGGATCTGTTTATACCCAACAAGAGCTCAAAGGATTGGCTGATATTTTGGCCAAATATCCGCAAGTGATTGTTATTGCCGATGAGATTTACGAACACATTAATTATATAGGCCAACACCAAAGTATTGCTCAGTTTCCGGAGATGAAGGAGAGGACAGTGCTTGTTAATGGTGTGTCCAAAGCGTATGCCATGACTGGCTGGCGTATCGGTTTTATTGCCGCACCGGAATGGATTGTAAAAGCTTGCAATAAGCTTCAGGGACAATACACTTCGGGCCCTTGTTCTGTGTCACAAAAAGCTGCAGAAGCAGCCTATACCGGAACTCAAGTACCAGTAGAGGAAATGAGAAAGGCTTTTGAACGTCGTCGCAATCTGGTTGTTAAGCTGGCTAAGGAGGTACCTGGATTTGAGGTTAATGTACCTGAAGGGGCTTTTTATCTTTTCCCTAAATGCAGCTCGTTCTTTGGAACATCTGATGGAAAGCATACGATCCTTAATTCTGATGATTTAGCGCTGTATCTTTTGGAAGTGGCTCACGTTGCTTGTGTAGGAGGAGCTTCTTTTGGTGCTCCCGAATGCATCCGCATGAGTTATGCAACAAGTGATGAAAATATTGTTGAAGCTATCCGTCGTATTAAAGAAGCTTTGTCTAAGTTGAAATAAGGCGATATTACTTTATAAAAAAAGGCTGTCTTCGTTAAAGAAAGACAGCCTTTTTCTTTTGCATTGTGATGTTATTCTGCCGGATGAATTGCCTCAGAAGGGCAAACATCTGCACAAGTACCGCATTCTGTGCAAATATCAGGATTGATAGAATAAATGTCACCTTCAGATATTGCTTCTACCGGACATTCATCGATACAAGTACCACATGCAATGCAGTCGTCACTAATTACGTAAGCCATTTTTTTTCAGTTTTAATTATTAGTACTAATTTATTTGGCAAAAGTAACGGTTTTCTTCCTTTTTTGGTATCATTCGTATTTAAAAAGATTTAATTTTTACGTTGTCTAAATAACCTGATACCCTCTTCTTTAATATAATTCAAGTCCGAATTCCTCTTTTAATTTTAAGAGTGTTTCGTTCTTCTGAGTCATTATTTGGAACTTTTCCACGCGGTTATATGCACGGACATTTTCTGTTGGTGCACTAACACGTACGGTCATTGAAGCTTTTTGGTTCCTTAATCGATTTCGTAGATAATTCTGTATTGTTGGTATCAACTCGCTAAATTCTTTAGCGGCTATGTCGTTATCGACTACTATCTCAAAGGTTATGTTATTTAACATTGATAAGTGGAGTACTTGCATACGCTTAGCGAGAGCTATTTGTTCCTGAGGCAGACTGGCGGCATACTCTTGCCAGTAAAAGTTTACGTCCTTTTCATTAAAGAGAAAATCTTCCTTTTCTTTACTTTCGGGTAAAGCGGAAGGTGAAGACGCTGGCTGCTCTTCTTTTTCTATGCCGGGATGTTTGATAGATATGCCAAGGTTGGGTATTTTTATCGTAGGAGCTTTTTTCCCTTTTTCCTGTCCGAATGATGCTGCTATAGATATGTTTGTACTATTGCCAAGTGTAGCTTTTATAGGGGCCGTGTGTTTATCTTCGGATATAGTTTGTGGCTTATTAGAAGTCAATGGCTTTTTTTCTTGTGTGGGAGGGATGTCGTTAGTTGGCGGTTGTTGATTGACAGCCTTTGCGGATATGGGTTTTATTTTATTTGTGGAAGAATTGTCGTCAATATTGTTGGTTTCGTTTGCCATTAATTGAGCGATTTGTATTAATGTCAACTCAACTAATAATCTCTTATTCTTACTAAGGCGATAGTTCAAATCGCAATCATTGCAAAGTTTCATTGCTTTATACAGAAAATCAAGAGGGCATTTCCCGGCTTGTGCTTGGTAGCGAAGCCGAATGCTTGAACCTACTTCTAGTAAAGGCAGAGTGACAGGGTCTTTGCTAACCAGCAAATCGCGGAAGTGTGAAGATAGCCCTGTTATAAAATGGTTGGCATCGAAGCCTTTATTTAATACATCGTTTAAGAGCAGGAGGCTTTCGCTGACATTATTGTCTAAAAAATAGTCGGTTAGCCGAAAGTAATATTCGTAATCTAAAACATTAAGATTTTCAATGACACTTTGGTAAGTGATGTGTCCTCCTGTGAAACTTACCACTTGGTCAAAGATCGATAGTGCATCACGCATACCTCCATCAGCTTTTAAGGCTATAATATTCAGTGCCTCAGGCTCTGCTTCAATACCTTCTTTGGTAGCAACGTATGATAGATGCGCTATTGTGTCTTCAACGTTGATGCGATTGAAGTCATAAATTTGACACCGGGAAAGAATTGTAGGCAATATTTTGTGCTTCTCAGTAGTTGCCAGAATAAAGATGGCATGATGTGGCGGTTCCTCTAAGGTCTTTAAAAATGCATTAAAAGCAGAGGCGGACAACATATGCACTTCATCTATGATGTAAACTTTATATTTTCCGATTTGGGGCGGGATGCGCACTTGTTCCACCAATTGGCGAATATCATCTACTGAATTATTGGATGCAGCATCCAATTCATGGATATTGTAAGAGCGTTGCTCATTGAAAGCAGTGCACGACTCACATTGGTTACACGCTTCTCCATCAGTTGTGGGATTCATACAATTGATTGTCTTTGCAAAGATACGAGCGCAGGTCGTTTTTCCCACACCACGTGGTCCGCAAAACAAGTAGGCATGTGCTAATTTGCCTGAAGTAATTGCATTTTTCAGTGTAGTGGTTAACGCATGTTGTCCAATTACCGAATCAAATGTTGCAGGGCGATATTTTCGTGCAGATACAATATAATTTTCCATTCTTGAGAGCAATCTAAATCCATGACAATTGTGCAAATGTACAAAAAAGAATGGATATTTCAGTTATTCGTTTTATCTTTGTGGACGATGAATCTTTAACTCTCTTGATCAGCTTATGGGTAAATTAGCTACATTATGGGCATTTGTTAGGAAGCATAAATATTTGATTACGCTTGCGATATTTGTTGTTATAGTAGGTTTTTTAGACGAGAATAGCATTATGCGTCGTGTTGGCTATGCCCGGGAAGTCAATCATTTGAATAGTGAAATAGATAAATATCGGGCAGACTATAATGAGAGTACGGAACGTCTGAATGAGTTGGCTGCGGATTCTGATGCTATTGAGCGGGTAGCTCGTGAGAAGTATTTGATGAAAAAGCCAAACGAAGATATTTATGTATTTGAAGGAGACACAGAAAAATGAAGCAGTTTATACAGGCTATATATGTGGTAGGGGCGGTAATGACATTGTGTGGGGCTGTGATGTATGTTACAGCGTGGCCTTTTGTTCCCTATATATACACAATTGGCGCAGCTATGGTAGCTTTGGCGCAGATAAATACTCCATCTTTGAGCAAAAGCCGTAATGTGAAACGACTCCGTCGGCAGCAGATATTTGGTGCTGTGCTACTTGTTATGGCAGGTGCATTTATGTTTATGAGTCATGGCAATGAGTGGATTATCTGTCTGACTATCGCTGCTATCTTTGAACTCTATACTTCCATCCGCATTCCTCAGGAGGAAGCAAAAGAAGGTTTATAACTATTTCTTTGTTATACTCTATTGAAACCAGTCATTATTGGTGAATAGTGTTTCTTTAATTTTTTTCTTTTCTATATAAGGATTGTCATATCCAGTTGTAGGCTTATTCATTGGATAATTTGTTAAATGATATAAGTACATCCCCGCTCTATAATTAATGAAACCAGTTAACTATTTATTGTTTAGATAGAAGATGGATTTTTTCATTTTTTGTAAATAAGCAACAGTTGAACTCACGCTAATAAACGTTCAGCTCTTTAGGAAATAAGCAGTTCTTTATTATTAGTTTTCTTCTTCTCATCTTTGTTCTTTATTCCTATCCCATTCGCTATTCCTTCGTTATTGCTCCGATATAACGCCGTACTTTCCCTGTAAATAGAATGTTTTAACGCATAAATATCGGAGCAATAACGAAGATAAGACGATTTTGTACCGAAAAAGGACGGCCTCGAACCTGCTGTAACTCTCCTTCTAAATTTCTCTATCCTCAATGCTTCCAACTTTTACGCATTCTTTCCTGTGTTATCCCGCCAGCTTCGGTATGACAAGTAATCCGGAGCGCATCACCTGCTCTCCACTTTATGTCTTTTAGCCCGGGGTAATATTTGGCCCCTTGATCACTTTTCTTTCTTTCCGCACTAAATTCCCCCTTCTTTTCTTTCCTTCATATTTTTTTTTGCGGTGTATTCGGTTTCTTCCTCTCCCTTCCTTCTTCAGTTCAGGTGTTTTCGTCTGT
>Ga0183096_1000684_pt1 | contig 38265 bp, 35 predicted proteins | sample Biomet5_FD_127791 | JGI IMG/M metagenome (GOLD analysis project Ga0183096, IMG submission 127791) | Microbial communities from bioreactor (seeded with sewage sludge) at LBNL, California, USA - Biofuel metagenome 5 (version 2) (version 3) | ecosystem: Engineered > Bioreactor > Anaerobic >... | reverse complement strand
CCTCTCGAGGTCAAATGTGTCAGATGGGCTTCTTCGATCCTTTTCAATGTCACTATACATCGTAAGTGATATTCCTAAAGCCTCTGATACTTCCCGTAATGTTAATTCTTTAGTGGATTCTATCCGCTTCTTTCTTATATACTGGCCAAACGTCATATTCTCCTCTTTCATGGTAACCTCCTTAAAATGGTAGTTCATCTGTTACGCTATCTAGCGTAATTATATCATTTTGGCGTAACCATGTCAACATGACTTCTACTTTTATATCACTAAATTCCTTACACAATACTGCGAATTCTACTACCACTGCTATATAGGCCCCTTGGAGTATTATTTATGTATCGTACTGATTCAGCCATTCCAGGAATGCCTTCTGTGTGGATGGATCATCTTGTAGCTTCTTCCTCCATACTTTATTGCCCTCCACCAGCTTACTGAGATTGTCTTTATATCTTTGATTATCCGGATGCCGTTTTGATTGCATCTTATTTCTCATATATATCTTTCTAAATTCATGAGTAGCAATATCCTTTTTTTCCTTTGCCTTTCTAGTAATATTTGCTCCTACCATTCTACAGGTACGCTCCTTATCCTGTGGAGCCGGAAAATTACAATACACTTCGTCCGCACGATTTTCTGGAACAAAAAAGTTCTTGCAATTCTTACATCTTGATATAATAGTTTCCTGTTCTATCATATGAGTCGTCTCAAAGATTAGTAATGATATTGAATTTTGTATAGTAAACATGGATGACAACTTTCCCTCAATATTCATGATGCAATAATCTATTTGTTGCAAATGCGAATCTGGTGAACACATTGCACAGAAAGCTTCAGTCGCATGCTCCGATAGTTTTATTTCTTGTTCCGAAGCCAAAGGATCATTTTCAGCAAGCATCCCGAGAAATGTAGCCTTTGAAAGAGAAAACAATTCAGAGAAACAATAATAGCAGTATGATAGCAGATGACCTATAGTATCAATTTTAAGCCTGTCAGTCCCAGTGCCCTTTAGAATATAGCTATACATAGTTTCCTCATTGCCATGGCTTTTATTTTCTTTATGTAATTCCTCTAAATGTTTGGCCACAACCTCATCATCTTTCTCAGATAATTCTATATATGAATACATGAATTCTGTTAATATTATAAGCGCTGTAGCTGTAATAGTATCCTGTGACTTTATTAATCTTTTATTCAGCCATTCATGGGCCTTCATAAATGTCTCTTCACTCGCCAGATCATCTTTTCCGGGATATGAGTCTACAATAACTTTTAACTCTGAAGGCACTAAGCGCATAAGCTCACATACCATGCCGCCAACAGGATATCTCTTAACCACGCCATTACAAAGCACAACGTTTTCCTGACCATCAAATTTTATTGTTAATCCAAATCCGTTCATATCTATCCTCCAATCGTTATCAATTAATATTGTTGCTTTTGCGTGTGTTCTTGTTAACAATCATACACCTGCGTTTCTCTTGTTAACTATATATTAAAACTCACCCCACGCTTCGTCAAGACGTAACTTTTAACAATATAAAAAGCAGGATAGCAATTGTTAACACGTTGCTACCCTACATCTAATTCTAGTACCATATTATTACTCTGCGCTCTCTATTTCTTTTAGTGTTTTCCCGTTTTTATCTTTTCAATTAGCTGGTCTGCTAATTTATTATATCAAATTTATGTATATTTTGATATAATAAGGAATAAATTGGCAGATTATGAATATACAATAAGGAGGTTTGCTATGCCAAAAATAAAAAAGCCAAAACTCCCAGCACTACTTGAGAGAAAAATCAGTAAAACTGGGCAAACACGCGGAGCTGATGATGATGTTATATTTCAAAATCGTGTTAATCGGTGTAACACAGTACTAATCCCATTTCATCAATGGAAAAATAATGAGGATTTAAGAAATTCTATTGATCAATTTGAGCGCGGCTTCATTGTGTTAATTGGTCCACAGGACTACTTTCATTCCGATAATCCAAAAGTATTTCTTGAAACTTATAATCTTATATTAGGTGAAAATGCTCTCATCTTTTACGAAACAAGATATGATTGGAATTTACATAATCCAGAGGATTTAGGATGGGATTTTGCCAATAGCCGTACAGCGCCTTTAGGTGGTAACTATGTTGCACGCGTTCCTGGCACTACCGCGTCATCCCAAGATTCTGGTAAAATAAATCGTGGATATGCTACCCAATCGCCAAAAGGTGCCGGCATACGACTCTATGAATATGCAAGTACCGAAACTATTGCAAATTGCCGTCTACAGCTAGAAGCAATTTATTGGCATTGTCATGACGCCATTGATGTTGCTGTTGACTTTGGCATGTCTAAAGAAGATGCTCTCCTTCGAAAAGAAATGTGTCTTACGGAATGTGCAGAAAAAGGCTTACTTGATTATGATAAATTATACTCCCAGCGTATAATAAATAAAGATAAAGTAACCGTTTGTCCTTTCTGCTTAAAGAAGCTATCTGGTAATGGTTTTTACAATAGACTTGAGCAACCCGAAGGACGTGAAGTACCTGATCTAACCGTAACTGAAATCAACTTATTTCACATCAATGAGCTAAAATATGGTGAATATAATCATCGTCCTTATAACCTTGGTTGGGGATGTCATCATTGTAATGTCGTCGTTAAAGATTCAGGAATATATCCAACCTTACATTGGTTGCAAGAAGTTATTAATAGAAATATTGAACAAGGTTATTCCATTCCATAATATAACATAAGAGAGAGGGTGAGAGGGTAGGTATACTACTATACCTACCCTCTTCTGCTTATATTATAAAGTCAATTGTTCGATACTATTTTCTTGAATTCTATTTGCAGCATAATCTGACCATTTTTTTTCTATCTCTATGCTTATACACTTTCTTTTAGTCTCAATCGATGCAATTGCTGTTGCGCCTGATCCACCAAAACAATCTAGAACAATGTCATTCTCATATGTTGTTGAAACTATTGCATGTTTTAGTAAATCCAACGGTTTTTCAGCCGGATGCTTTCCTTTATACTGTCGAACATTTTTGAATGTCCATATATCAGTAAATTCAACATTCCCGTCTACCTTAAATGGTCGAATCATATCTTCAAATAGTGGCAATTCATCAAATTTACCAGTTTCAAGCAGCGCTTCAATAAGCTTATTATATTGTTCTTCACTAGGAATATTTCTCCCTGCCTCCCAATTAGAAATAGCTCCTCCATGATTTACTTTTCCATATGACTGTGTTACCTCTGCCAAATAATTCATAGAGAGCCCCGCATGTTTTCTCCATTCTCGAAGCTTATTTCCAAAATAGCTGCGAAAAATATTACCCTCATACGCTGGTTCCAAAAAAATCACTCTTTCAGAATGCGGGTACCATTGTCTTAATGACTCCTTCTTCATCTTTTGTTTCCAACCATCATATCCTGGTGCATTTGGTTTTGTCCATGTGATCTCTGATAAAACATTAAATTCTTCTGAAAACATTACCTGAAGCCAAGGTGACATTTCTGATGAGCAAAAACAAAACACACTTCCATTGTATTTTAAAATTCTTTTCCATTCTTTCCCATATTCTCTCATCCACTCAACGTAATCTTTATCTGTGTTAAATATAGTATCTCCAGTTATACTTTTCTTCTTTGTTGAATGATAAGGGGGATCTGTTAGTATCAAAGAGATACAATGATCTGGTATTTTTTCCATTTCTTCCAAAGAGTTGGCATTCAAAATAATCGCACCGTCTTTGTCAATAACTAATTCATCTTTGCAATTATTTCTTATTTCTTCTATCACTAACTCTATGTTCATTTTTAAAACCTTTCCTTATTTGCTATTTTAGTTTTCCAAATCAACTTCTTTTTTTGATAAATATTTTTACATATTTATTTGATTTTACTCTGTTGTCTTTTAGATTTCAATATTTTACGGAATTGCGCACTTTCTATCAACCTTCTATTTTGCTCTATTAAACCGCCACCACAAATTGTTGATGTCCTTCCAGAGGAATCAACCACCACCTGATTATAAGCGTTTTCACGCAGAATATCAACTCAATTACTCACATGAAGCCATTTTTATCTTTCTATTTCCAAGTATCAGGTGAACTCTTTACACCATTTGCCTGAATCCCCATATAACTTGAGTTGCCTTACTTTTTTATCCATGAATACCCCCATTTTCCTATTTGAGCGTTTTGCCAATTAGTTTATGTTTTGTGAAAAAGTCACGAAATTTTCATAGCTTTTGCTACATAATCAATTACATATTTACCCCACCAGTTATTTACCTCTTTAAGCTATGCCTCTTTGCTCCGGCCTACACTTTTATATCCTGATGCTCTCAAAGGCCTCTATGCCCCTGTTTCAGCGCTTTATAGGCATCTAATTGTTGTACTTATATTGTCATTAATAATTTCATTGGTAAAAAAGACGCCGTAATGAGAAAGAGAAAACTCCCCCGGTTTCGGTTTCAGGCCGCCTCCAAGAAGCGCACTGACAGTGATCGTATGATGCGGACTCCTGAATGGCCTTGATTCCGGCATAGGACTGTCTTCACTGAGAAGACCCGCGATACTGTATATTTTCGTTACCTGCATTTTTTCCTCATAACTCATTTCAGGCATCACTGTCGGCAGTCGCCGGGCCAGCATCGTCTTGCCCGATCCCGGCGCTCCTATCATAAGCATGCCATGTCCGCCGGCAGCACATATCACCATTGCCCTTTTGACGTTCTCATGACCTGCGACATCGGAATAGTCAGGTTCACCGGCTGTTTCCCGCGGTGAGTCGAAGTCTCTGCGGACATAAAGGCGCAGTTCCTTTTCGCCTTTCATGAAAGCCCGCACTTCTTTCAGGCTTCTTACAGGATAAAGTTCCGCATCCTTTGCCATGGAAGCTTCGGCAGCATTTCCCGAAGGCAGGATGATCTTTTTGAACCCGTTTTCACACAGGCATATTGTCAGCGGCAGCGCTCCTTTGACGGGATTTATCCTGCCATCAAGCGAAAGCTCACCTAAAAATCCATACTGTCCGGTGTCCCTTCCGACCGGATCCGCAGCAGCCAGTATTCCTGCTGCTATAGGCAGGTCAAAATGACTTCCGTCCTTTCTTGCGCCTGCAGGAGCCAGATTGACCGTTATTCTCCTCTGCGGATATTCATATCCCGAATTCAGTATTGCGGATCTTATTCTTGCTCCGGATTCCTTGATCGTGATGTCTGCAAGTCCCACTACACTGCAGGCAGGTATCCCTCTGGTCAGTGCAGTTTCCACTCTTACTGCTTCACCGCTGATACCTGAAAGCGATGCAGTCCATATTTCCGATATCATCAACTCTTCCCTTCCTATATTCTAAAGGCATCTTCTATATGTTCAAAGGATATTTCTATAACGTCGAACCTGACATCCATTCCTTTTATATTGAATTTCTGCATATAAAACGCTGCGGCTCTTATAATGTTCCTTCTTTTGTACTGGGTCACGGATTCTGCCGGAGTTCCGTACCCTTTCCCGCTTCTCGTTTTTACTTCCGCAAATATAAGAGTGCTTCCATGCCGGGCGACTATGTCTATTTCACCGATCCTGCAGCTGAAGTTCTTCATAAGTATGATACAGCCTTTCTGTTTGAGGCATTCAGCAGCAAGGTCTTCGCCGCGGCGGCCCAGTTCATTCCTGTCCATAAACAGAACACATCCTTTCACATATATCAAAAAAGGGAAAGCCGCGATGCACCGCATCGCTGCTTTCCCTTTTCCCTGTATAAACAGGATATCTCAACTGGAATTATTTGTCAATCATTTTTTTCGTTCGCTGGCCATGCCAGTGCAAACCGCTCCACTGCTTCAGCAACACCGTCTTCGTCATTGCTGCCTGCCACATATACAGCCAGTTCCTTGATAACGTCTTTTGCGTTGCCTACAGCCACAGGTATCCCTGCTTCCCGAAGCATATCTCCGTCATTCGGGCTGTCTCCGCATGCCATTATCTCATCTTTTTCCACATCCAGGATACGGCACAGTTCCGCAAGAGCCGAGGCCTTGCTGGTATAGCGGCCTCCGATCTCCCAGTTGTTGTCCAGTGAAGATGTAAGGGTCACATTCTCTATGGTTTCAAGCCTCCCGCGCATTTCTGCTTTTTCCTTCTGGTCATCGAAAAAAATATTTATGTTCTCAATAGCGTCCTTATGGGCCAGCATGAAATCCATAGCTCCATCAACGGGATTCCTTGTCTCCATAACATATTCTCTTCGTCGATATGCATTACCGCCGCTGACTATTTTTTCGTAATCCTTTTTTTCCAGATAGGCTTTGCCGTCTGTAAAAACTTCGACCATATAAGGATATCGTGCCAGGATATCAGCAGCGGCTTCTACGGCCCTGCTGTCTATGCATCTGTTAAGAAGAGTTCCGCCGCTGCGCAGATCCCTTACCTGTGCCCCGTTGGAAGTTATCGCATATTGAATCCCGTGTATCTCGCTTATGTCCCGCGGCAGCGCAGCATAACAGCGCCCTGTGGCGATGACTACGTTTATGTCTTTTTCTATAGCTTTTTCCAGTGCCTGCCGGTTCTTTCCGGAAAGTCTCCCCTCGCTGTTGAGTGTGGTCCCGTCCAGATCCAGCGCTATAAGTTTCACCGCCATTTATTTTTCTCCCTGAGTTTCATCAGAACTCGTTTCCATTATCCTTATATACTCTGTATTTTCTTTCCTGACATATCCCATGCTGCACGAGCCGCCGTGTCCGGGATAGATCACCGTATCGTCGCTCCAGCGCGAAACGATATTCCTTACAGTCGATTCCATCTGAACCTGGCTGCCGCCTTCGAAATCCGTTCTTCCGAGATCCACATTGAATATGGTATCTCCGGTAAAGACGATCCTGTGTCCCGCCAGATAATAACATACACCTCCGCGTGTATGTCCCGGAGTGCCGATCACCTTTATTTTCTCACGGCCGGATCCGCCGTTTCCCAGTGCCAGCGTAAATTCATCTCCGTCCTTTACAGCTTCAGCTCTGCCTTTTTTATAGTATTCTATATCATTCTTATGTATGTACACCGGACAGCCGAGAGCTTCCCCTGAAGCTGCGGCACCTCCGGTATGATCATAATGGTGATGTGTTATGAGTATTCCCCTGCAGTGCAGCCGGTTTTTCTCTGCGAAGTCCACGAAGCGCCGCGGTCTGTAACCGGGATCTATAATAAAACAGTCTCCTCCGGCTTCATTATATATTATATAGCCGTTGCTCTCCAGCATGCCTCCCACGTATCTCTTTATGTTCATTTCTTTCTTCCTTCCAGACATATATGCTTTATCATATATTCTATTTCATTTATTCGCATCTTGCAAATAAATGTTGAAAAACCTTATTTTAATGATATACTGATTTATGCGAAAAGAAAGGGGCACTAAATGAAGATTGCAATTGCCGGAGCAGGAAAACTGGGATGCAAGGTTGCCGACGCTCTCCTTGGCGGAGATCATTCGGTCACAGTAATCGACAAAAATGAACACACGCTTCAGAAGCTCTCGTCTCATATGGATGTGATGACCGTCAATGCAAATGCGAAACAGATATCCGTCCTTAAAGAACTTCATATTTCATCTTACGATTTTCTTCTCGCTTCCACAGACAGAGACGAGAAGAACATCGTTATCGCTTCTTTTGCAAAAAAGCTGGGCTGTCCCAACGTCATAGCCAGGGTAAGGGATCCCGAACATATGAATCAGCTGGATTTCATCAGAGAAACTATGTCCATCAACTTCACGGTCAATCCCGATCTGGCCATTACCCTTGAAATATATAAATACCTGGTTGAAAAATACACCTTGAGCAATGGCATATACAGTACCGGCAAGGTTTCATTTCTGGAATTTTATGCCAGCAAGATGCCCCGTCTCATAGGCCTGTCCATGAATGAAACAGGTGATATCCTTTCAGGTATGCTGGCGGTGGCACTGTCACGCAACGGGAAAGTCATAGTTCCCAGAGGCGATACAGTGATACAGCATGATGACTGCCTTTATATAGTAGGTGAAAAAGATCCTATAATGGCTCTGAACAAAAAGGTCCATGAAAAAGGAAAATGGACAGATATTCAGAAAGTGATGATAATAGGCGGAGGCAAGACCGGCCTTTTTCTTGCACAGAAACTGTCGGACTTCGGCGCTTCGGTAAAGATTGTCGAACAAAACAAGGAAAGATGCCATTACCTTTCCGATCATCTGGGCAATGTAATGATACTGCACGGAGACGGCACTGATCTGGCCCTTCTGGAAGAGGAAAACCTCGACGAGATGGATGCCTTTGTGACAGCTACAGGATATGACGAGGACAACCTGCTTCTTGCACTTATGGCAAAATCCCGCAACATCGAGGATGTAATAGCAAAAGTGAGCCGCGGCATATATACAGAAATGGTATCCCAGATGGGCGTGGACATGGCTCTCAATCCGTTAGACATAACAGTATCAAATATACTCAGGATAATACAGGGCGACAAGCGCGTGCTCTCCTCACAGCTTATCCAGGGCCAGGCGGAAATAATGGAGATAGTCGCCGCCGACCATATGAACATGACCGACAGGCCTCTCAACGACATAAATCTGCCGGACGGTGTCATAGTAGCCGCTATACACCGCGGACTGAATGTTATCATACCTAACGGTGATACAATAATAAGGAAAGGAGACAAAGTGATCATACTCTGTCTCCTTTCCGAAGTAGCTGATCTCGAAAAATTGCTCCGTACCAAGGGGAGGACAGATTTTCTTTAATGGGAGATGTTTGACTTATGGATCTGAATCTGCGTGCGCTCCACAAAGTAGCGGGCATTCTGCTGCTGGTCATAGGATGTTCTATGCTCCTGCCTGCCGCAGTAGGTGTGATATATGGCGAATTTTCCAGCGCAAGAACTTTTACGGAAATAATAATACCTTCCGTCCTGCTGGGCATCGTTTTGATAAAGCGTATCCATACTTCACATAAACGCTTCAGGATCCGGGACGGATTCATAGTGGTCTCTCTCTGCTGGATCCTTGCCTCTGTTATAGGCGCACTTCCTTTTGTCGTCTCAGGCTGCATACCGCATTTTGTCGACGCTTTTTTTGAGACATGCTCAGGCTTCAGCACTACAGGCGCTTCTATCCTGACTGATGTCGAAGCACTGCCGAAATCCATGCTTTTCTGGCGTTCTTTCACTCACTGGATCGGAGGCATGGGTATACTCGTTCTCGCTGTGGCCCTTCTCCCGGCTCTGGGTGTAGGCGGCCAGTTCCTCGCAAAGGCCGAATCTCCCGGTCCGACGCTTTCCAAGACTTCCCCTAAAATATCCGATACAGCGAAAATGTTTTACACTATGTATCTGGTATATACATTTGCCGAGATCATACTGCTGTGCATAGGCGGCATGAATCTTTACGATGCATCGGTACACACTTTTGCCACCGTAGGCACCGGCGGTTTTTCAACTTACAGCGACGGTATTTCTGCTTTCGACAGTGCATATATCGACGGAGTCATAACTGTATTCATGTTTCTTTCCGGCACAAGCTATTACTTCTATTTCCTTCTGCTGAACAACGGACCGAAACAGCTTCTGCATGATTCCGAATTCAAGCTTTACTTTATCATTGCCGCCGGTTCATCGGTTCTGATCGCTATAGGGCTCATGGCCGGAGGTGAATACGAAAATTTCGGCCAGGCTTTCAGATATGCATCCTTCCAGGCCGTTTCGATCCTTACGACTACAGGCTTTGCAACAGCGAATTATGTTTTCTGGCCCACTATATGTCAGATGATACTTTTCATGCTCTGCTTCATAGGCGGATGTTCCGCGTCTACAGCGGGCGGACTCAAGGTCATCAGAGTATCGGTCATACTCAAACTCATAAAAAGAACCACTGCTCTGAAACTGCATCCCAATGCGGTGGTCACAGTGAAAACAAACGATAAGCTGCTGCCATCAGATACTGTCTCAAACATCGCCAGTTTTGCTTTCCTTTATATGTCCCTGTTCTTTTCAGGCGGCCTCCTGCTGTCTTTGGAAGGTTTTGATCTGATGACCTGCTTCAGCGCCTCTGCATCATGTCTGGGGAACATAGGACCGGGCTTCGGCGATGTAGGGCCAGTGCTGAATTACAGCATTTTTTCAGATGCCGGCAAGATCCTGCTTTCCTTTCTCATGATTGCAGGAAGACTGGAACTGTTTACTTTACTGATGCTTTTCAGCCGAAAATTCTGGAACCCGTACCGCTGATCCGCAGAAAGGTTTGATATGTATTTCAACGCACGCACTATAGCAAGAATAACAGGCCTCATAATGACCATTACCGGCATTGCTATGCTTCCGGCATTTCTGTGTGCTCTTTACTACGGCGAAACGGCCAGCGCGCACGGGCTGCTTTTATCCTGCATCATTTCTGTCCTGCCGGGCGCTGCCATATACCATGCAACAAAAACCTCAAGAAAAGAGCTTTATACGCGGGACGGCTATCTGGCCGTGATCGTCTGCTGGCTGATATGCTCACTGCTGGGGGCACTTCCCTATTTCATCTCCGGCGAGATCACGTCATATGCAGATGCCTTTTTCGAATCCACTTCCGGATATACGACTACAGGCGCCACTGTTATGTCAGAAGCTTCGCTGACCAGAAGTCTCCTGATGTGGAAAGCTGTCACTCACTGGCTGGGCGGAATGGGCATACTGGTCTTCGTTATTTCAGTGCTCCCAGCTCTGGGCACCGGAGGTCACAGGATCGCAGCAGCAGAAGCCCCGTGGCCTTCCTTCACGAAACTGGCTCCCAGGATATCCGATATAGCAAAAATGCTCTACTTCATATATATATTCTTTACAGTACTTGAATTTCTTCTTCTCAGTCTCAGCAGCATGAGCCACTATGATGCTCTGATCAACAGCCTGGGAAGCGTAAGCACGGCCGGACTCCATCTGCATTCCCAGGGCATAGCTTATTATAAAAGTCTTTATGTGGAAATAATAATAACAGTATTCACCATAATGTCATCGATCAATTACCTTATGTATATCTATATCCTGAAGGGCGATATGTCTCATCTGAAAAAGAATGTGGAACTGAAAGTCTTTCTTTCGATAATAGCCGCATCTTCGCTCGTCATGGCCCTGAGTCTGAGATCCGCAGGTACATATGACTCTTTCGCAGAGGCTCTCAGGCATTCAGTGTTCCAGGCTGCATCCACAGCCACTACATCCGGATACATACTGGACAGTTATGCCGCATGGCCTGCTTTCTGTCAGGCTCTGCTGTTTATTCTGCTTCTGATAGGGGGCTGTGCCGCATCGACGTGCGGCTCCATAAAAGTCATACGTATAGTGATAATGATCAAACTCATAATGCGCGGATTCGTCAAAAGACTGCATCCTCATGCAGTAAGAGCCGTAAAAGTAGGTGACAGCACTATTTCCGCAAATATGGTATCCTCGGTGACAGCCTTCATATTTCTTTATGCAGTCGTCTTTATCTTTTCTTCTCTGATACTGGCCTTCCAGAACCTTGATATGGAAACCACCCTGGGTTCCGTGGCAGCCCTGATGTCGAATACAGGTACCGGTTTCGGCGACGTGAGCGGCGGAAATTTCAGCATGTATTCCGCTCCCCTCAAAATATATATGTCTCTGCTGATGATGACCGGACGTCTGGAACTTTTTGCCGTCCTGCTGCTTTTTATACCTTCATTCTGGAACCCGAACCGATCAAGGAACCAGTAGCATAAAATCGATCTCACGATCTTCTATATTTACAGAGAGCACTTTTATGACTGCCTCGTCTCCGAGCGAATAGATTTTTTTCGTTCTTCTGCCCATGATCCTGTATTTTTCCGGCTGATAATCATAATAATCGTCTTTGAGCGAATCAAGCCTTATCATACCTTCGACCGTGTTCTCCAGCTCTACATATATTCCGAAATTCGTAACGCCGCTGATTATTCCCCTGAATTCTTCCCCTATATGGTATGACATATACTCAGCCTTCTTCATCTTTTCCACTTCACGTTCAAGTTCTACGGCCTGACGCTCTGTGGCCGATGATATATCTGCAGCCTCTTTTGTCTTGCGTGCAAAAAGTTTCGTCCTTTTGGAAACGCTTTTCCACCGGCTCCTGTCTCCTGCCGACAGGTCTGCGTTACCTGTTTCTCCGTGCAGCCAGCTCTTTATTATCCTGTGTATCATCAGATCCGGATAACGCCGTATCGGAGATGTGAAGTGTGTATAATATTTCAGCGCAAGACCGAAATGGCCCCGGCATTCCGTCTGATAATCGGCTTTCTGCATCGATCGCAGCATTACCGTGTTTACTATATTTTCATATGTCTGGCCCTTCACCTTTTCAAGTATGGCCGCCAGGACCAGGGGATCTGTATCCTCAGGTGCTGTATTCATACTGATCCCGAAGCCCTTAATAAAAGTACTGAATTCAAGCATCTTATCCCTGGCGGGTCTTTCGTGTACTCTGTATATGAAAGGGATACCCCGTCTGCTGAAATCCTCGGCTACAGTCTGGTTGGCCAGCAGCATGAACTCTTCTATGAGTTTATTGGCTTCCCTGCGCTCCGCTATGCCTATATTAACAGGTATGCCTTCCTGATCCAGCGTTATATTGGTCTCATCCAGATCAAAATCCAGGCTTCCGCGTTCCTCTCTTCTTTTTCTGAGTATCAGTGCCAGTTCTTCCATCATAGCTATCTGATCATAAATATCGCGATATTTGTCTATGAGCCGTTCGTCACCCTTCTCGAGCATGTCCGAAACGTCGGTATACACCATGCGTGCCTTGGATCTGACGATGCTTTCATATATCTTATGATCCACCACCTGCCCCGCATGATCTATTTCCATATCGACGGAAAGGGCGAGCCTTTCCTCTCCGGGGTTCAGGCTGCATATCCCGTTGGACAGAGCTTCAGGCAGCATGGGCACCACCTGATCGATCAGATACACGCTGTTGCCTCTTTTCAGCGCTTCCCTGTCAAGAGCAGAATCTTCCTTTACATAATGACTTACGTCTGCGATATGGACACCCAGAAGATAATTGCCCCCCGGAAGCAGATCCACGCATACCGCATCGTCAAAATCCTTTGAATCCGGTCCGTCTATTGTCATTATGTCCTTTTCGGTAAGGTCTTTTCTGTATTTCCGGTCTTCGGCCTTTATGCCGGCTTTATAGATCGCTTCCGCTTCGGATCCCGCCCTGGCCGGGAAATCGGAAGACAATCCGTATTGCCTTATCAGCGACTTGATATCGCCGCCGGGCTGTCCGCTCTTGCTGATCACCTGGACTATCCTGCCTTCCGCACTGCTGCCGCGGTCAGGATAACGGATTATTTTCACTGCTACTTTATCGCCTTTTTCAGCATTGCCGAAATCCCTCTTTCTTATAAATACATCCTCATTGATTTTTCTGTCATCCGGAACAACGAATCCGAATTTCTTGCTTTTTTCAAAAGTGCCCACGACCTCGGAAACAGATCTTTGCAGTATGCCGGTTATGACTCCTTCGGGCGAATTTTTCCACAGGTGTCTCGGAAGCAGTTCCGCCTGTACCAGATCTCCGTTCATCGCTCCGTTCATATCGTTTCCGGATATAAAAATATCACGTCCTTCTGACGGTATCACAAAACCGAAGCCTCTTTTATGCTTCTGAAGCGTTCCTTTTATTGAATTCCCTGATTTTTTTTTCTTCATTATACTATCAGTTCCGGAGCTTCCTGGACTATGACTTCTTTCATTTCATACAGGGATTCCCTGAGTCTGTCAAGAGCAGTCTCGATATCAGCCATAGTCATGGCAGTCGACATGGAGAACATACCGCGTTCAGCATTGAATACCCCCTTCAGCAGCAAAGTCATGAACAGCAGTTTATTGAGTTCTTCATGAGATCCTGCCATGTCCCGGTAATTCTTCACGGGGCTGTCCGTAAAAATCGTATTGCAGAGCGATCCTGTTCCGTTCATTATCATATGGATACCTGTCTCTTCGAACACCTTCTCCGCACCCTTGCGGAATTTTTCCCCGAGATCGTTCACATATGCGGCCTTGTTTTCATCATAGTCCCTCAGAGCAGCCAGTCCCGCCGCCATCGTCAGGGCATTCCCGTTAAATGTCCCTGAGTGATAGACTTTCTTTTCCCTGGGATCATAATATCTCATTATATCATCACGGCCTCCGAAAGCACCTACAGGAGTCCCTCCTCCTATTATTTTCCCCATGGTGGTGATATCAGGCGTTATGCCGAAATATTTCTGGGCCCCTCCGGTGGAGAGCCTGCCGGTGACCACTTCATCAAAAATAAGCAATATGCCATACCGTTCCGTCATTTCCCTCAGCGCTCTGAGATACCCCATTTCAGGCACTATCTGTCCGGCCGAAGCCATAACAGGTTCTATTATCATGCAGGCAGTGTCGTTGCGATGTTCCTTCATGATTTTTTCCGTCCTGTCGGCATCGTTGAACGGCACCACGAGAACATCCTTCAGAGCATTTTCCGATACGCCCCTGTTCTCTGCAACGGTCTTCATATCATCTCCGCTGCCGGCTATCTTCAGGTTCGGATCCACACTGGCTTCGAATACATCCGTGGTCCCGTGATATCCGCCTTCAGTCTTGATCACTTTTGCCCTGCCCGTGTATGCCCTGGCAAGCCGCAGCGCATGCATATTTGCCTCTGTGCCGGAATTTGTGAACCTGAGCTTGTCCACCCCTGGGAAACGGCTTACGATAAGCTCGGCCAGTTTCGTCTGATTTTCGAAAGGAGCGGTATATGCTGTGCCTTTCACCGCCTGATCGCGGATCGCTTCCACTGTTGGCCCGTGCGCATGTCCATGTATCAGCGAAGTATAGTTGTTCTGAAAATCCATAAGTTTGTTGCCGTCCGCATCATACATATATGCGCCCTTGCCTCTGAGCATGAAATGAGGATACGGATAAAAAAATGTCGCTGTTCTCGTATCTCCTCCGGGCAGGAACCTGCATGCTTCGTCATAAAGTCTTTTTGACTCTTTTCTGGTTCTGCAGTATTCTTCTTCTGTCCTTTTTCTGTAGCTCTCAAGCTTATCTGTCATCTGTATATCACCTCCCTGTTAATATGATTTGCTTTTTTATCATTATATCAATTTATCCTATGGAAATGCAAAAAACATTTTTCAACGCTTTTACCGGCCCTGCCTGTACTTCCGGACTATTTTTTTTCTTATCCCGTCCGCCTTTTTCTGCGCCGCATTGAAATTTCTCCATCCGGAGTCTGCTTTTTCCTGATGATTTTCAACTGCAGCATAGTATATCCTATCTTTCATTTTTTTATCGTCGGTTTTTTTATATTCTTCATATAAATAAGGAACTGCTTCGTCGGAAAGCTGTATCATTGCTGCCGTATCCATCATTTTCAAAGTGCCTGCTTCATAACGCTGGATATCGTATTCTGCGATCCTGCCGCTGATCCCCGCGAAAGAAAACAAAATAAAAAATGCTGCCGACAATATTATGAACACTCTGACGCTGTTGAATCTTCGGATCTGCCGCAGGCTTATGATGATAAAAACGAATGCCAGAAAGGCCATGAATGCCGAAGCATATACCCTGAGCAGCGTAAGACCGTAATAATGAACATATAGAGCCATCTTGCCGAGATCCACCGCACTGAGCACGAGCGTAACTGCTGAAAGGGCAAGGACACCGATCCTGAGTGACATTCCTTTCCGGTCTCTTGCAAATACATATCCCGATACCGCAACCGCAAGATTTATCACCGCAACGGTGCAGAGCTGAAAAAATCCTGTTCTGGCATACGACGAATATGTTGCGTCAGCATGGACATTGCCCCAGGCAAGCCCGAAAAGCTCATACGCCTGCAATGAAATGAAAACGGCATATATCACGCATAGTACGAAGAGTACCGAACATACGGCTGTTCCTGGTATCAGGGCCACCTTTCCGGCGCATTTCTCAAAGCTCTCCCGGCTGCTTCTGCCGTTCAGACCTGCCGCATCGCCGAAAATCAGCCCGCAGAGATAGAAGGCCACTGGTATCCCCAATATGAATTTCAGCAGCATTTCGATCATATCTTCAGAAAAAAACTTTCCCGCAGAAGTTATCATCCGGGCAAAACTGCCGTCGGCAGACATAAGAAGGCCTACTACGATAAAGAGCAGCGGAGCAGCAGCAGCCACGGCGAGCACAGCAGTAAGGATCTTCTTCCAGATGCTTTTTCCTGAAACAGCTGTCAGTATGATTCCAGGACACATACCGAAATTCGAAAAAGGCGTGACGAAGAACTGCCGTATCAGATCGCCTGCCGCATATACCGAAAGCGTGTCATCCAGAGTGCGTTTCGTGAACAACGCAGTCCAGTATACGAACAGCAGGGAAACAAAGATGAAGTTCAGGGACTTTTCCACCGTACTGTCGAAAATCAGAAACTGTACGGATGATACGATCAGAAGCACCATACATACAAGGCTTCTTTTATCCTGACGATACCCTCTGCTTTTAAGATATACCCATGTGACAGTGCACAGCACCGCCGAGAAGGCTGTAACCCCCGCACCCAGTCCCGGAAAACTTATAAGATCGAAATAAAGGAATCCGCATATCAGAAGCGAAACAGAAAGAGAAACGTCTCTCCATGTAAGTTTAATACCTCTGTAATCAGACTTTACCGGTATATCTTCATACCTGGTATTTTCAGCACAATAATACATAAAATACTCTCCTTTGTCTTCAAAGCACTAGTCTTTTTCATATTCGAGTATGTCTCCGGGCTGACAATCAAGTACCCTGCAGATTTCTTCCAGAGTAGAGAAGCGCATCGCTTTTGCTTTATTGTTCTTCAATATGGAAAGATTGGCCGGAGTTATGCCTATCCTTTCTGCCAGTTCTCCGGCTGATATCTTTCTTTTTGCCATGACTACGTCAAGGTTCACTATGATTCCCATATCGCTTTCCCCCTATATCGTATAGTCATTTTCATTTTTGATCTCAGACGCTTCTTCTATGACATTCTTGACCACACGCAGGATCAGTCCTATAAATGCGGCTATTGCGGCGGCGCATAGAAAAAGTATGTAATACTTTCCGGCTGCCAGCAGCATAGCTGCCGCTGCAAAGCAGGACCATGATATTATTCTCAGGAGCCTTACGTTCCGGGATGTAAAAACTTCTCCCTTTCTGATATCAGTCAGCATCCTGTCAAGACATACCAGAGCAGCTGCAGCAGGTATGCAGCACATGTAAAGGACCACCTTCAAAGGGAACAGTCCTGCTGAATCCGGTGCGTTGAACGCATAACCTGCATAAAATTCGATTATCCTCGGCAGGAACACTGCACACAATATAAGAAGAACAATGAATATTCTCGTACAGACCAGTGAACATACTGTAGATTTTCTGGAATTCCACATATTTTTTTCCTTTCGAAACAACATGATCATGTTATATGCTGATTATACTATCTCTATCATGATTGTCAATACTTTTTTATCGTTTTTCGATATATTTTTATTGTTTAACATGATATATTTACTTTTCAAAGCCATATCACCGTTTCTTCATATACCTCATCGTCATGAAAACAGCGGCACTGAAAAAGGACCGTTCCGCAGCAAAACGAAACGATCCCTTTTTATCATCATGATCCTGCTTATATAAGTCCGCCTATGGATACGAATATCGGAGCGAATACTAACGAAACTATCGTCATAAGCTTGATAAGTATGTTCAGCGAAGGACCTGCAGTGTCCTTGAACGGATCGCCTACAGTATCTCCTACTACGGCAGCCTTGTGAGGTTCTGATCCCTTGCCGCCGAAATGACCTTCTTCGATATATTTCTTTGCGTTGTCCCATGCTCCTCCGGCATTTGCCATCATTATCGCCATGAGCACGCCTGCACAAAGCGCACCTGCCAGCATGCCGCCGAGAGCTTCAGGCCCGAGCACGATGCCCACCAGCAAAGGAGCGATTATTGCCAGAAGTCCGGGAACTATCATTTCCCTGATAGCAGCCTTTGTTGAGATATCGACGCATTTTGCGTAATCAGGTTTATCCGTTCCTTTCATTATCCCCGGATTTCCGCGGAACTGTGACCGTACTTCTTCGATCATTTTGTTGGCAGCTTCACCTACAGAATTCATAGTCATTGAAGAGAACAGGAACGGAAGCATAGCGCCCAGGAACAATCCGACTATAACGATAGGCTCCAGCAGACTTATTGCTTTGATATGTGCAACTGTCGCATACGATGCAAACAATGCCAGAGCAGTCAGCGCTGCAGAACCGATAGCAAAGCCCTTGCCTATTGCCGCTGTAGTATTGCCTACCGAATCGAGCTTATCGGTTATTTCTCTTACGTTTTCCGGGAGTTCAGACATTTCTGCGATACCTCCGGCATTATCGGAAACCGGGCCGTATGCATCAACAGCAACTACCATGCCTGTCGTTGACAGCATTCCCACAGCTGCAAGCGCGATCCCGTAAAGTCCCGATGCCTGATATGATATATAGATACCTGCAACGATAAAGATTATCGGCCATACGGTAGAACGCATACCCACAGCATAGCCTGATATTATAGTCGTTGCCGGACCAGTCTCACATTGCTGCGCAATCTTCTTGACCGATTTGAAATCGGAAGAGGTATATACTTCCGTAATTTTTCCTATAGCTATTCCGACTATCAGTCCGCCTATTATAGAAACAGCGTACATCATGTCATGAAGGATAATATGGCTGAGCACCAGAGAAGCAATCACAACTATTATACCGCTTATATAAGTCCCCATATTGAGAGCCGCTGCCGGGCTCTTGCCTTCTCTGCCCCTTACCATAAGTATACCTATTACAGAAGCTATTATGCCTACAGCCGCAAGTGCCAGCGGGAAAACAGCAGCAGCCGTTTCATCGAACAGACCGTTTGAATTTGCAGCAGCCACAGCTGCAAGAGTTATAGCTGAAATTATTGATCCTACATATGATTCAAAAAGATCGGAACCCATGCCGGCTACGTCGCCTACATTGTCGCCTACATTGTCCGCGATAACTGCCGGATTCCTCGGATCATCTTCCGGTATGCCTGCTTCGACTTTTCCCACAAGGTCAGCGCCTACATCAGCTGCTTTGGTATATATGCCGCCGCCTACTCTGCCGAAAAGAGCCATAGACGAAGCACCGAATCCGAAACCGGTCACTACGCTCACACAATCCACGCCCATGGCTACGAAAATGAAGCCGAGGCCAAGCAGCCCGAGTCCTGTCACACAAAGACCCATTACCGCACCGCTCCTGAAAGCGATCTTCAAAGCCTGCAGAATGCCTTCTTCCATAGCCGCATTAGCAGTTCTGACATTGCCCTTGGTAGCCACTCTCATACCGAAAAAACCTGCCAGTACAGACAGAAGCGCACCTAAAAGATAAAGCCCGGCAGTGACCCATCCTATGGCAAAGCCTATCGATAAAAAGAAAACTACGATTACCAGAGCCATTGCTTTGTATTCCCTTCTCAGGAATGCCATCGCACCTTCTCTGATGAACCCGGAAATTTCTTTCATTCTTTCTGTGCCCTCATTGGCCCTGCCTATCCACGATGCCAGTCCATAGGCCGTTATCAGGCCGATGATAGCCGCAACAGGAGCAATAATCGCTAATAAGTTCATAATTGCAAACCTCCTCGTACTTTTTGATAAGAGGCGCCCAAAGACACCTCTTATTTCCAAGTAAATATTATAATTATCTATTAATACTGTGACCGATACAATGTAAGACAGTCTGTTCAAGCCTGTATAGTAACGATCACTAATGAAAGCAGAATAAACATAGTAGCCGCAGCAGTAGTTATCCTGCTGAGTATGGCTTCATATCCCCTGCTCTTCTTTTTTCCGAAAAGCTGTTCGGCACCGCCGCCTATGGCCCCTGATAACCCTGCGCTGTTACTGGACTGCATCAGAATACTTATTATCAATATAATGCTCGATATGACCAGTATTATCTTCAAAAATATCATTTTTTCCTCCTGCTCTGCATCGCAGCAGAAATTGCTTCTGCAACAACCATTAAATTTTATCACAGAGCCATATAAAAATCAAGATTTTTCGGCAGCTGAAAAAACCCTGTCATACTGTTCCCTTCAAGGTGTACAAACCAGCCGCATCATAGCTTCATCTCTCCTGCACGTATCTCAGGATCTTCATAAAATCAGCCGGTTTCAGGCTGGCGCCGCCTACCAGCGCGCCGTCTATCTGAGGCATGTTCATTATATCAGCCGCATGGCCGGGTTTGACGCGGCCGCCGTACTGTATGACGATCTTTTCTCCGGTCTGTTCGCCATAAAGCTTTTCAGATATTTTCCTTATGAAACCGCACATTTCATCAGCCTGTTCCGGCGTAGCTGTACGGCCGGTCCCTATTGCCCATACCGGTTCATAAGCAATGGTGAGCATTCCTGCCTTTTCCGCACTTATACCTTCAAGAGCGGCAGTCACCTGTCTTTCGACCACCTGGAAAGCTTTTCCGGCATCCCTTTCTTCCAGCGCCTCGCCAACGCAAAGTATGGGAAGCATCGATGTGGAAAAACATTTTGCCAGTTTTCTGTTGACCGTTTCGTCAGTCTCGCCGAAATACTGCCTCCTCTCGGAATGTCCGATTATGCAGTAATCTATGCCCAGTTCCTCAAGCATCCCGGGAGCGATCTCGCCGGTATATGCTCCTTCATCCTCGAAGTGCATGTTCTGGGCACCTACCTTTATTTCCGTACCGTCGAATATTCCCTTCAGCGATTCGAGATGCAGATAAGGTGCACATATGGCAGCCCTGACGCCGCTGTATTCGTAAAGCTTCCTGAACTCTCTCGCAAAAGCTACGGCCTCCGTTCTGTTTTTATACATCTTCCAGTTTCCTGCTATGAATTTTTCTCTCATTTTTTATCCTCCAGGACTGCAATCCCCGGCAGTTCCCTGCCCTCCAGAAATTCAAGAGACGCACCTCCGCCGGTAGATATATGGCTCATTTTTCCCGCCAGTCCGAACTTCTCGGCGGCAGCGGCGGAATCACCGCCTCCTATGACCGTAATACCTTCGTTCTCTGCCATAGCCTCCGCTACAGCCTGTGTTCCCCGGGCAAAATTGTCCATTTCGAAAACACCCATAGGCCCGTTCCAGAAAACAGTTTTCGCACGGGCTATATCAGCTTTATATATCTTTACAGTCTCCGGCCCGATATCCATTCCCATCATATCCGCAGGCATGGTATCTTTTCCGAATACCTCTCTTTCCGCATCATTGGAGAACTCTGATGCGCACACTGTATCTACAGGCAGAAGCATCTTCACCCCTGCGTCAGCAGCCTTTTTCAGCAGGCCGCGGGCAAGTTCCATATTTTCTTCATCCAGTATGGATCTTCCTGTTTCCAGTCCCTGTGCCCTGAAAAAAGTATATGACATCCCGCCGCCTATTATCAGTTCATCCACTTTGGGAAGCAGGTTTTCGATAACAGGTATCTTGTCGCCCACTTTGGCGCCGCCCATTATGGCCAGGAACGGCCTCTGTGGTTCTTCGAGCAGCCTGCCGAGAAATTTTACTTCCTTTTCGATAAGAAAGCCGGATACTGCCGGAAGATACGAGGCAATGCCGGCAGTGGAGCAGTGTGCCCTGTGCGCTGTGCCGAAAGCGTCATTTACGAATATCTCTCCCAGAGCTGCCAGCTGGCCTGTGAATGGTTCCTCGTTCTTCGTCTCCTCTTCTCTGAATCTGGTATTCTCAAGAAGCATCACATCTCCCTCAGCCAGTTTCGACACTGCCGTCTCGACGCTCTTGTCCACGACCAGCGGACTGTCCGCAAATATGATCTCTTTTTTCAGCAGCTGTCCAAGTCTCTCGGCTACAGGTCTCAGCGTGTATCGTATGTCGGCCTTGCCCTTCGGCCTGCCCATATGGGACATGAGTATTGTCCTGGCGCCGTTTTCCATCAAATACTTTATGGTGGGCAGCGCCGATACTATCCTTACATCATCCGTGATCCTGCCGTTTTCCATAGGAACATTGAAATCACATCTGACCAGTACTCTCTTTCCTTTTACATCGATATCCTTTACTGTTTTTTTCATACTATCGAATGCTCCTTATTATGCATTTTATGTTATGCATTATCCACTTCATGCATATATTTCATAAGCATGAGCACTTTGCTGGAATATCCGTATTCATTGTCATAAAACGATATGAGCTTGAAAAATTTATTGTTGAGCATTATGCCTTCTCTTGCATCGAATATGGAAGTGCACGGATCCCCTATGAAATCGCTTGATACCACTTCGTCATCGACATATTCTATTATGTTCTTCATGGATCCTTCGGAAGCTTCCCTGAATCTGGCGCATACTTCCTCATAAGTCGCAGGCCTTTTCAGCCTTACGTTCAGATCGACTACAGAAACATCTGCTGTAGGCACTCTGTAAGATATGCCTGTCATTTTTCCCTTGAGTTCAGGGATCACCAGGCCTACGGCTTTTGCCGCCCCTGTAGTGGAAGGTATCACATTTCCGAAGGAACATCTGCCTGTACGCCAGTCTTTCATGGAACGTGCATCCACGACTTTCTGCTTTGCCGTAGCAGAATGTATGGTGGACATCAGTCCTTCTTCGATCCCCCAGTTGTCATGCATGATCTTTGCCATAGGTGCTAGACAGTTGGTTGTGCATGATGCATTGGATACAACCTGATATTCTTTTTTATACTCTTTATTATTGACCCCCATAACAAAAGTCGGCGTCACATCATCTTTTGCCGGTGCGGAGATGACCACTTTTCTGGCGCCTGCTTTTATGTGATCCATTGCCTTTTCCGTAGTCACATAAGCTCCGGTACCTTCCATGATATATTCAGCGCCGCATTCACGCCACGGTATCTTCACTGCTTCAGTCTGGCTGTATACAGGGACCTTCCTGCCGTTTATGACAATTCCGTCCTCATATGTTCCGAGACTCCCGGGGAATCTGCCGAATATGGTATCATATCTGAGCATGTACTCCATATACTTTTTGTCCGCATTTCTTACATTGATACCACAGATCTCAATATCATCGTCATCCATAGCTGCACGTATCACTACCCTGCTGATCCGTCCAAACCCGCTAATACCGACTTTAACTGCCATCTTTTTTTCCTCCTTGAATCTGCCCGAAGGCCAGCCAATAAAATAGTTCTGTTATGATAGAATTTATATATAGATTTTATCGAATTAGTAACGTTTTCTTTTGGAAGAAGACAAAATCCTCATTTCATCCCTGTATTTTGCCACTGTTCTTCTGGATATATCCACACCGCGATCCATCAGTATCTCAACCAGGGCCTGATCACTGTACGGCGCCTTCTGATCCTCTCCCTCTATTATCTCTTTTATGTGTGTTTTTATGCTGTTCGAAGAAATGCCGCCGCCGTGAGAATCCGAGACCCCCGCCGAGAAGAAATATTTCAGTTCGAAAACACCCCTCGGGCACTGCATATATTTGCCGTTTATGGAGCGGCTCACGGTGGATTCATGTATTCCCACATCATCCGCCACCTGCCTAAGAGTCAGCGTTTTGAGATATTTATCTCCGCGATCAAAAAAATCCCTCTGAAATTTCACAAGAGAATTCACGACATTCGCTATAGTCTGTTTACGCTGCTCAATGCTTTTTATCAGCCATACTGCGGAATTGAACCTTTCGGAAAGATAATCGCTGAGCTTTTCATCATTGCCCGATTCTCTCAGGACTTTTTCATAATAAGAACTTACCATAAGTTTCGGCACACTGTTCTCATTCAGTGTTATGATATATTCTCCGTCGATCTTTTCCACCAGGACATCGGGTACTATATATCTCGTTTCCGTCTGCGATGCGAACTGTCTGCCCGGCTTCGGCTCAAGCGTTCTTATGACATCCCCCATTTTCTGCACTTCCTGTACAGATATTCCGAGCTCCCTGGCTATGCTGCCAAGTCTGTTGTCAGCCATATCCTTAAGATGCATACCAATGATCTTCCCGTAATTTTCGGTAAGAATGCCCTTCTGTTTCAGCTGTATGAGCAGACACTGTGCCAGATCCTCCGCTCCCACTCCGGCAGGATCGAACGTATGGATGAGTTCCAGTACCTTCCTGACATTCTGAGAAGTGGTGTTCAGAGCCTTGGCTATCTCCTCCGCGGATAAAGTCATATAACCGTTCTCATCCAGAGATTCTATGACATACCGGCCTATCTGCCGGCAAACCCGGTTCCCTGATGCGAACTGGAGCTGGAACATAAGATGTTCCGGCAGCGTTATATCCGCAGAAACATACTGCTCATATGAATAATCCTTATCGTCGGCAGCATACTGAGGCTGCTTATATGAAACGTCATCATAACCCCTTTCCTTGATGTACTCGTGAAGTGCATCGGAAAGATCGTCTTTCGGCTTTGCTTCATCAGCAGGGCTTCCTTCTTCAGGCTGCATTGTCTCCAGTACCGGATTGCTCAGCAGCTGATCCTGTACATATGAATTCAGTTCCTGCGTATTGAACTGCAGGATCTGTATCGCCTGTATCAGTTCCGGTGTCATGACCAGCTTCTGGGATTGTTCTATTGTGAGATCATAGCCTAATTTCATTTTTACCTCAAACATTCCGCCATAGGTTCATTATATCAATATGACCATTTCATTTCAACCCCGGGAACCCCATCTGCCTCATGGCTTCAAACAGTATTATGTTGACGGAATTGGCTAAATTGAGCGATCTCAGGCGGGTCTCCGCGCTCATTGGTATCCTTATGGTTTTTTCGATATTGCGATAGATAAAATCTTTCGGAAGTCCCGCAGTCTCGCGTCCGAACAGGATCATATCGCTTTCTCTGTATTCTGCTTCGGTATACAGTTTACTGCCTTTGGTAGTTGCCAGATGCATCCGCCGCCCGCTATGCCTGATCATAAATTCCTCAAGATCATCATATACAGTTACATTCACATAAGGCCAGTAATCCAGGCCGGCTCTTTTCAGACTCCTGTCATCTATGGAAAACCCCAGCGGACCCACGAGATGGAGCCTGCTGCCTGCCACAGCGCATGATCTGGCGACGTTCCCCGTATTGGGCGGGATCTCCGGCTGAACAAGGACTATATCTATAGACATTCTTCATTCCTCCAGGATCATCATAATGGAAATTTCATTTTTTATAAAGACAAATCGGACAAAATGTTATATAATTTTTTTGCATAAATTTTTCGGGCCACCTGCATCTTCAGCCATGTAGTCCCGGGACATTCTGCATGATATAAATCAGGAGGTAAATCATGAAAACTATCAAGATCGGTCTGCTGGGACTGGGCAATATAGGGACAGGTTCATACAGGACATTGGAGATGAACCGGGATTCCATAGCCTCATCTTCCGGTATCGATCTTCGTATAACGAAGATACTTGAAAAAGACATTCTCAGGAAAAGGGACATAACCGTAAGCCCTGAGCAGTTCACTCAGGACCCGGCAGAAATATTCACAGACCCTGAAATAGATATCGTCATAGAACTGCTGGGAGGGATCGAACCTGCCACTGCTTTCATGCTCGAAGCAATGAGAAACGGGAAAAGCGTAGTTACTGCCAACAAGGCTGCCGTAGCTGCAAACTATGCACTGCTGACAAGTACCGCAAAGGAAAACGATGTGTCGTTCCGCTTTGAAGCCAGTGTGGGCGGAGGCATACCTGTACTGAACGCTATCACCACTGTTCTCCAGGCGAATAAATTTGAAGAGATACTCGGCATACTCAACGGTACCACCAATTATATCCTGACACAGATGACCGAATACGGCCTGGATTATGAGGATGTACTTAAAGTGGCACAGGAAAAAGGTTTTGCTGAAGCCGATCCGACTGCTGACGTCGAGGGAGAAGATGTCGCAAACAAACTTTCTATACTGACGGCTCTGGCATTCGGCAAGTATATACCGCCTAAAGAGATATCCACCGTCGGCATCACAGGAATAACCAAAGCTGACATCGAATCTGCTGGTAAAAATGAATGCAAGATAAAGCTGATAGCCCAGACGAAGAAAACCAGCAGCGGCGTTGTGGACTGCAGCGTAAAGCCTATGGAAATACCTGAAGATCATCCTCTTGCAGGAGTAAACAATGAATTCAACGCTATTTTCATACGCGGCAATGCCGTCGGCGAACTGATGTTTTACGGGAAAGGAGCCGGCCCCATGCCTACAGGGAGCGCAATAATGGGAGACGTCCTTGAAATAGCCAGAATACTGACAGCACACAGAAACTGAGGAAAGGAACGGGCAATGACTCTATATAAAGAATGGAAAGAACTTCTGGAGAACCAGACAGACAAAACTTTTGAGGATTTCTGGACAGAATACAGCCAGACCGAAACAAGAATATATGAAGGTATACTTGGTGATTTTATCACAAAGCGGAAGGGCAGCGATCTTTCCGGTGCAGGGCTTTCAGGCAATTTCAGAGAACTTGCTGAAAAATATCAGGCCGATCCTGTGATATTCACCGGATTTCTGGACGGCATAAACGAAAGCCTCAACAATGAAATGGATGTCGAGAAGGTCACCGCCTCATCATCGATACAGCTTGATATAGATCTGGAAAAGCTTTATTTCAACATGCTTGCCGCAGGGGCAAAATATCTCTATACTCTGCCTCAGTGGGATGATATCCTCAGCGATGAAAAAAGAACAGAAATAACGAAAAACTATAAGCGCTCGAAGACTGTAGTAAAAGCGAAAAAGATCGGAAGAAACGATCCCTGTCCATGCGGCAGCGGCAAAAAATACAAATACTGCTGCGGCAGGAACAAATGACTGCGTGATCATCCGTGAATAAAAGACCGGGGTTTCCGAAAGCCCGGTCTTTATTAATATCCATATTCATTTCTCTTCGATCACCCTGTTCCCGGTCCATTCCAGGAATCTGTACATATCTTTTATTTTTATGGAAAGCGTCGCAGTGTTCACGTTGGGATGGAAATTTATCATATCCTCCGGATCTGCGGAAGTTATCAGTTTTTCCAGCACGACCGTGAGACGCCTGTCCCTGTCGTTTATAAGTCCGAAAACCGAACACGAGCCTATATGCACTCCTGTATATTCAAATATCTTGTCGTCATCGGCAAAAGTCATTTTGCTGCTCCATCCGGTGATTTTTCCTAAAGCTCTGAAATCCAGTCTGCGGAAATCCTCCAGGATCACCATATAATGTTCTTCCGTTTTTTTATCCCTGACAATAAGATTTTTTACATTTATGCCCGGCAGATCGAAACCTCCCTTTTCTGCCTGAGCTACCGTGAAATATGCTTCATGTTCTGTTTTCTTATATTTTATGTCCAGTTTTTTCAGTACTTCATATACACGTGCTTCTGCCGCTTCCATCCTCAGACTCCTCTCTTCATGCACAGATCGTTTATCACACATGCGCCGCACTCCGGGTTTCTCGCATGACAGCAGTTCCGTCCATGGAATACAAGGCTGTGATGAGTGGCTGTCCAGCGTTCTTCCGGTACAGCTTTCATCAAAGCTTTTTCTGTGCCGAAAACGGTTTTTTCATTCACAAGACCCATCCTGTTGGCGACACGGAACACATGTGTGTCCACAGCTATCCTCTGATGTCCGAAGCCTACCGACAAGACCACGTTCGCCGTTTTTCTGCCTACGCCGGGAAGACTCACAAGGCTTTCATAATCATCCGGAACTTTTCCGCCGAAAACATCCCGCAGCACAGCTGCCTGCGCAGTTATGTTTTTTGCCTTCGTCCTGTACATGCCCACCGGCCTGAGGATATGCTCGAGCTCACCCGTTTCTGCCTCAGCCATAGCATACGCGTCAGGATATTTTTCAAACAGCTCTGATGATATCCCGTTCACGCTTATGTCTGTAGTCTGTGCGGAAAGAGTCACCTTTACCAGCAGCTGATAAAGATCCTTATACGTCAGTGCACAGGCGGCATCAGGATATTCAGTCTCAAGGCGGTCCAGTATTTTTTTCATATCTTGCTCTTTTAACATAACTAGTTTGCTCTTTCTATATTACTAATAAATGCAGCTGCTGAAAATAATTATATCATTTCTATGCCGCAAAGTCTCTTTTTTTTTGATCGCAAGTGCCTGAAAGCTTTGCTTTTTGAAGATTTACGCTGAATATTCATAATTAAAAAAGTTTTTCAAAAATACAATTATAGGGTTACTTTTTTGCTGCGGTGTAGTATACTTATTAAGTAATATTTACAATATTTATACGGAGGTGTTTAAATGTCAAACTACACGCAAGTAGAAAAGAACGGTCTGTTTGAATTAACAGATGCGGCGAGAGCTGAACTGGTATCGTCTAAATACTATAATGAAGACCTTGCCCCGACTTCAGTCTCTCAGAGGACATGGACGACCTACAACATTACGATGCTGTGGGTAGGAATGGCAATCTGTATTCCTTCCCTGTCACTGTCTTCAGCTCTTATCGGCATGGGGGTTTCTCCATGGCTGTCGGTTATCAACGTAGCACTTGGTAATCTCATCGTACTCATACCTATGCAATTAAATTCACACGTCGGAACTAAATACGGCATACCCTTTCCTCTGTTCGCAAGACTGACCTTCGGTACAGTAGGTGCACAGATCCCTGCAATACTCAGGGCCATCGTTGCATGCGGCTGGTGTTCCGTTCAGGCTTATGTGGGCGGCGGCGCTGTTGCTGCTCTGATCAGTATCGTCGTACCCAGATTCAAAGATACGGGCTGGGTAATCAACCTTCCTTCATGGGTAGGCATGCAGACCGCTAATGCCGGTCAGGTAATAGGCTTCTTCATTTTTATGGCTTTCATACTCTGGGTAGCATACAACGGCATGGAGCAGATCAAATGGGTTCAGAACATAGGTTCACCTATACTTATCGTAGTAATGCTCGCTTTGCTTGCATGGTCAGTCAATCTTGGCAATGATGCAGGATACAGCTTCGGAGACATAATGTCCCAGGCCAACGACCAGGCAACAATCGCTTCTTACGGCGGATTTGGTTATGTATACCTTGCAGGACTGACGAGCAACATCGCATTCTGGGCTACACTGGCATTGAATATTCCTGACTTTTCGCGTTATGCAAAATCTCAGAAAGTACAGCTTGCCGGTCAGTTTATCGGTATGCCTTTCCCGATGTTCATGTGCGCATTCATCGGTGCGGTATTCGCTCAGGCAACGAAACTCTCAATGGGTACAGCATTTTTCGATCCTACGGCTGTATTCTACTATGTCAACAACAAACTGCTGGTATTCATCGCTGCAATCGGTGTAATCGCTGCAACGATAACGACCTGCGTAGCTGCGAACGTCGTAGCTCCGGCAAACGGATTCTCCAACATTTCACCGCATAAGATCTCTTATAAGATGGGTGTTGTAATCACATGCATAATCTCATGTTTCGTACTCCAGCCCTGGTGGATATACGGCAGCGGCGCTGCTTACATCTTCACATGGCTGAACAACTACGGAATCATACTTGCTCCTATAGCCGCAGTATTCATTGCTGACTACTATATCTGCAAGCAGAGAAGAGTCGACGTCAACGACCTGTTCAAAGGATCGGACGGCCGATACTGGTATAATGGCGGATGGAACATGGCCGCTCTTATCTCATGGATCGCTGCTTTCATAATTCCGCTGATCGGCAACACTGTAATGCTCTATGATCCATCGACAGGTGTATCTCCCAACGGCATACAGTGGATGGCTGCCAACGGATATTTCGTTTCTTTCGCAATAGGATTCGTACTCTACATAATTCTTATGAAATCCGGTCTTGCAAAGAACTCTTTCGTAACAAAGGAAGAACATGAAGGATTTACTGAAAGAGTATAGTCTATACGTGCAGAACAAATAACAAGCTTGAAATAAGAGCCTTTGAGACGACTCAAAGGCTCTTGTTTTTCCCCCCGGAATGGGGAAAATATCATTATTTTGTGCGAAAACAGAACTGAAAAGGAGGACAAAAAATGGATTTACTGATCAAAGGCGGCAAAGTCGTAACTGCAAAAACTACATTCAAAGCAGACGTTGCCGTAAAAAACGGTAAAATAGCTGCCATCGGCAGCAATCTAAAACCGGAAAAGGATACAACCGTTGTTGATGCAAAGGGCAAACTGGTCCTTCCCGGCGCAATCGACGGGCATACACATCTGGCAATGCCCTTTGGCGGAACCATTTCGACCGACGATTATTATGCAGGAACAAGATCTGCTGCATGCGGCGGGACAACGACCGTGTTCGATTTCATCACTCAGAATCAGGGCGAGAAAATGCTGGATGCCATCAAAAGGAGAGATGCTCTGGCAGCTCCGGACGCAGCAATAGATTATTCCTTCCATCTGGCAGTTACCGACGTTACTACTGACGAGCTTCTCGATTCCATGAAAGATGCCGTTGATTTCGGCATTCCTTCATTCAAGGTTTTCATGGTATATGATTTCGGCGTAGACGACGGGTCGTTCTATAAAGTACTTCTCAAGGCAAAATCCATCGGCGCTCTGGTAGGCGTGCATGCTGAAAATCGTGACGTAAATAATGTACTTATTCAGCAGTATCTGTCCGAAGGCAAAACAGAGCCATGGTGGCACTATATGTCCAAAAACGAAGATGTTGAAGGCGAAGCCGATGTAAGAGCTATAAATCTTGCAAAGATGGCCGGCACTTCTCTTTATATCGTTCATCTGGCAGACAAGCAGGGCGTCGATGCTGTTATAAAAGCAAGAGACGAAGGATACCCGATATTCGCAGAGACATGTCCTCAGTATCTGTACTTCACCAAGGAAGTATACAAGAGCGAAAGAGCCCAGGACTTCGTATGTTCGCCTCCAATGAAGGGCAAAGCTTCTCAGGATGCTGTATGGGGCGCTATCAAGAGCGGCGATATCGCTACTATCGCTACCGACCACTGCCCGTTCACACGTGCAGAAAAAGACTGGGGCATCAAGCAGAAGGACGGCAAACCCGGCAACTTCACTACTATACCTAACGGATGCGCAGGTGTTGAATATATGTATCCGTACATTCTGTCCGAAGCAAACAAGGGCAGGATCACATTCAACAAGGCAATCGAAATCTGCGCTACCAATCCTGCAAAACTGTTCGGTCTGGATCATCTTAAAGGTTCGCTGGACATCGGTCTGGATGCAGATATCGTTATCTATGATCCTAAAAAGAATGTTACCATACACAACAAGGATATGCATGGCGACCTGGATCATACTATCTGGGAAGGCGTTGAAGTCAAAGGTTATCCTGTTGCAACATACAGCAGGGGCAGCCTCGTATATGACGGCAAGGACTTCGTAGGCAAGAGGGGAGAAGGCAAACTCCTGAAATGCAAGCAGATCAGACATAAGTCACCTATCCTGTAGAAACGTGAAAAAAACGGCGGATATCGATATCCGCCGTTTTTTATATACATATAAGATTCACGTGAGTCTGATATCACGATAGTCCCGTTTGATCCTTTTTCTGTAAAACTTTATCAGCAATGTAAAAATAAAATCATACAGCAGGAACCCTGCAAGTGCGCCAATGATCAGTATCCAGCGCGAGACATCCGGGATATTTATATTTCCGAAGAACAGCGTACGGAAAAATATATACCCGGCTCCGAAGACCGCTGCGAAAACAGCCGTCTTGAGGATCATCTGCAATACCGGATTTTCAGGTCTTTCAGCCAGATATTTGACGATACCGTATATCCCGAAAAATAAAATATAAGGAAGCAGCGCACCCTTGCTTGGCACCATTATAAAGCAGAGGATCACCGAAGCAAAATAAAAAACGATCCCTCCGCGGAGACCTGTTTCGATCACCATAATTGCCGTAAAAACAGAACTGACTGCGTAAAAAGTAAGTTCCAGTCCCGGTACCACTGATGCAAAAAAAACAGAAATGACGGCAAGTGCAAGACAGATGCCGCCCGCAGCCATCATAAAAGCTTTTTTACCTCTGTTCATAAAAATCTCCGATACCTTCCCAGCTGCCGTCAGAAGCCGTTACAGCAGCAGTCTGCACAAAGAAAACACTGACATGCAGTACAAAGCATATCCTGATCTGACGTATATCCCCGTCCGTAAGCGTTGTTACGGTAACCCTGCCCTGCATTCATCAATGTGTTCAGTGCCTGATTGTATTCAGGATTCCCGGGATCCATATTGACCGCCTGCTGTATCTTGCCGGCAGCATCATCGTACCATCCTTTTTTGTAGGATATCATGCCGTCCAGAAATATCCACTCAGCGCTTTTCCGCTGTATCCTGTTCAGCTTTTCCTGTGCTTCTCTCAGTCTGTTGGCATCTATATCCCTTCTTATATCCATGAATTCAGGTCCGGGCTGCTTTCTTGTGCCGTCATAGCCGTATGACGAAGAAGCCCTGCCCTTGCGTATATTCATTATATAATCATATGCCTCGTTCACTTCCCGCATTTTCTCCTCAGCCAGGTCGCCCAGCGGGTTATTCTGATACTTGTCCGGATGATATTTCTTGACCAGTTCCTTGTAGGCACTTTTCACTTCATCATCCGAAGCATTTTCATTCACACCCAATACCTCATAGGGGTTTTCCATCTGTTTTTTCTTCCTTTCCCAGCACTTTATCAGTTCTCCTCAGCAGTCCCATATACACTATGTTCTCTATTATACCTTTATTCTTTTTAATATCAAGCAAATCTACGGTTTTTTCCATTTCCGAACAGTAAATCAACAAGTTGCGCTCACATTGCTCCCTGACGCTTTTCCGAAAATCCGCCGGATCCTGCGATCCGTCGTATCCATAACGGTATATAAGAGGATTATACGCCCCTGACGCGATGTCCTTTTCCAGATCATCATACGCATCTATCAGATATATCCATTTCCCCATCATATACCCCAGGTGTTTCAGCAGTCTCCTGTTATGCTCCTGTCTCTTCGGATCCGGAGCACAGGCAGTTTCATAACATGTAAAAACCGACTCCATGATATGTGCGAAATTATCGGATATAAGGTCCAGATCGGAGCATTTTTCCTCTTCCAGCCGTCCTATTTCGGATATGCTGCTCTGCATATCCATGGCCAGTTCCGGATAGACATCCTCTATCTTACGGAATTTTTTTTTCATGGCAAGAGACAGCAGGCCGGCAGATATCCTGTTCTCATCAGCCGCATCGTCACGTAATTTATACCATGCCAGCAGGAGCATCACATCGCCCGCGTAATCAACAGCTCTGTTTTTGATTACGGTCTTTTTCGTTATATGGTGTATTACACAATGCTCACGGCATATCTGATCTTTCCCGGTCTCAAGACCGGACAGCAAAGAGGCCAGAAAGGCCATGTCATAACTCAGCGACATCCTCTGAAGCTGACCGTACCGCCGGCCTATGGATTTGCATATACCGCAGTAATATCCGCTGTATACTTCAAAATCGCGGATCTTCATCTCCGGCTTTTCACATGTGACATATCCTATCATTATTTCATATATACCTCAAGGCATACGATATCCTCACCCGGACATCTGAAACGGTCGCTGACTACAGCGAAAAGTTTCTCGCCTCTTTTCTGAAGGTTCATGAGTATAGTCCTTTTTTCTTCCGGTACCCGCTCCCATATCACTGCTATGGGCTGGCAGAACTCGTCGTTGCACGCCAGGAGCAGAACGTTTTCATAGCCTGTTCCTGAAGGGTCTCCTATATCTTCCATAAGGAATGCATCAAGGAATCTGCCTCCGCGGAATTCCCATCCTTCATTGCCCGGTCCCATGGTTTTGAGAAATTCTGCTATCTCTTCCCGGATATTCTGTCTTACGGCTTCTCTGGCGCCGTTGCCTTCGCCCCATGGTTTTTTATCTGAAGGCTGCATGTACCAGACATTGTATTCATTAGTTTCTTCGGACTTTTCATCATAAACGTAGTCCTCTTTTTCTGTTTCGAAAAAATGCCTCTGGTCAAGCTCTTCATAACCGATCTTTTTGAAATTATCTTCAGACGCCACGCCTACTCCCCAATCAAGATAATCATAATTTATCATTGCTGTTACCTCCTTTACAGTATATTTTATGAATCAATTATACCATGTATATCCTTGACGAAACATATTAAAAAGCTGTATAATTGTATACAACCTGACGGCCGGGATTTAACGGCCGGGAAATGACGGAGGTAACAAAATGGGCAAAACACTGGCCTTTAAAATACTGAACGATCATCTGGTACGCGGTGATCTGACACCCGGGCAGGAGATCACCATGAAAATAGACCAGACTCTTACTCAGGATTCTACCGGCACTATGGTCTATCTTCAGCTGGAAGCCATGGATGTCGAAAAAGTCAAAACCGAACTTTCAGTGGCATATATCGATCACAATACACTGCAGACAGGTTTTGAAAATGCTGATGATCACGAATTCATAAAAAGCGTAGCCAAAAGACACGGAGTGCTCTTTTCCAAACCCGGCAACGGTATCTGCCATCAGCTGCATCTCGAAAATTACGGCAGACCCGGCAAAACGCTTCTGGGCAGCGACAGCCACACTCCCACAGGCGGAGGTCTGGGAATGATAGCTATAGGTGCCGGCGGCCTTGACGTGGCCGTTGCAATGGCAAAGGGAACCTATAATCTGACAGTGCCGCAGGTGATAAAGGTAGACCTTTCCGGGAAACTCAGACCCTGGGTATCCGCAAAGGACGTCATCCTGAAAGTCCTGCAGGAACTCACCGTAAAAGGCGGAGTAGGAAAAATAGTAGAATACGGCGGCGAAGGCGTGAAGGAGCTTTCTGTCACAGACAGAGCTACCATCACCAATATGGGTGCCGAACTCGGAGCCACGACATCGATATTCCCCAGCGATGAAAACACTCTGGCCTATCTCGCTTCCCAGGGAAGAGCCGGGGAATATGTCCCGCTTTCTGCCGACCCTGATGCAGAGTATGAAAAAATCCTGAAAATAGATCTTTCTGAACTGGAACCGATGGCAGCAAAGCCTCACAGTCCCGATAATGTGGATAAGGTCTCAGATATAGGCAAAATACATGTGGATCAGGTCGCTATCGGCAGCTGCACCAATTCCTCCTATGCAGATCTGATGAAGGTGGCAGCCATACTCAGGGGGAAGAAAGTACATCCCGATGTGAGCCTGGTCATCTCACCCGGTTCAAGCAGGATACTGTCCAAAATGGCAGAGAACGGTGCCCTGGCCGACATTATAAAAGCCGGTGCAAGGATCATAGAAAATGCCTGCGGGCCCTGCATCGGCATGGGGCAGTCACCAAAAAGCGGCGCAGTATCACTGCGTACTTTCAACAGGAATTTCAAGGGGAGGAGCGGTACTCTGGATGCGGATGTATATCTGGTAAGCCCTGAGACCGCCGCTGTTTCCGCACTGAATGGCTTTCTTACCGACGGACTCGCATCAGGAGATGTGCTCCCTGAGATACATGAAACGGATTTCATTCCTAACGATAATTTCATAATATATCCGGAAGGCTTTGATATGAAAAACACCAGAGTGGAAATGGGCCCCAACATCAAGCCGTTTCCCAGGAATAAGAAGCTTGAGGGAGATGTCTCGGCTGAAATAACCATAGTCACCGGTGACAACATAACCACCGACGATATCATGCCTTCGGACTCCAGACTGCTGCCTTACAGATCCAACATACCGCATCTTTCCGGCTACTGTTTCGAAAAGATCGACAGCGGATTTTCGCAGAGATGCAAAAAAGCCGGGCAGTGTGTCATAATAGGAGGAGAAAATTACGGACAGGGCAGCAGCCGTGAACATGCTGCGCTGGCACCTCTGTATCTGGGAGTCAGGTTCGTCATAGCGAAATCATTTGCTCGCATACACCGGTCGAATCTTATAAACAGCGGCATAATACCACTGACTTTCAAAGATCCTGCCGACTACGCCAGATTCAGCCAGGGCGACAAGCTGGTCATAGAAAATGCTCCGCAGCAGATAAAAAACGGCCCTTCTGTAACAGTCAGAAATATTTCTGCCGGAGAAGATGTCGAAACTGTCGCTGCGCTTTCCGGCCTGGAACGTGAAATGATCCTGGCCGGCGGAAAAATCAATTATATAAAGGAACAATGATATGGATTACGTAAAAAGATTTGAAGATATAGTATCCGGCCAGCTGGCACGGATCGAGGCTATGAAAAAAGATACTGCCTTTACTGACTACACTTCTCTTGACAGAACAGTCATAGGCGTGATAGGCGGAGACGGCATCGGTCCGGCTATAACCGCCCATGCCCGGAAAGTTCTTACGACTATGCTTGAAAAAGAGATCAGTGACGGCAAAGTGGAATTCAGGACCATCGAAGGACTTACAATAGAAAACAGAGCGGCTGCCGGCAAAGCTATACCTGACGGCGTACTTGCGGAGATCAGGAAATGCGATGTGCTTCTCAAAGGCCCGACTACCACTCCGCGCAAAGGCGATAAATGGGCAAATATAGAAAGCGCAAACGTAGCCATGAGAAAAGAACTCGATCTTTTTGCCAATGTAAGACCCGTAAAGATCCCCTCCCAGGGCATCGACTGGATATTTTTCCGCGAAAACACGGAATGTCTGTATGCTATGGGAAGCCAGGGCGTAGATATAGGAGAAGACCTTTCCATAGATTTCAGAGTGATAACATCTCCCGGCACCGAAAGGATCGCCAGGATGGCTTTCGAATATGCAAGGTCCACCGGGAAAAAGAAAGTCACTATAGTAACGAAAGCCAACGTGGTCAAGGCCACCGACGGCCGTTTTCTCGACATATGCAAAAAAGTATCGGAAGAATATCCTGAGATAGAGACTGATGACTGGTATATCGACATAATGACCGCCAAACTGGTGGATGAAAAGCGAAGGAACCAGTTCCAGGTAATGCTCCTGCCCAACCTTTACGGCGACATCCTTACCGATGAGGCCGCCGAGTTCCAGGGAGGCGTAGGCACTGCAGGAAGCGCCAATCTGGGCAGACATTATGCTATGTTTGAAGCTATACACGGCAGCGCTCCGCGAATGGTCGCCGAAGGCCGTGACAGATATGCCGATCCTTCGAGCGTTATAAGGGCCGGTGCAATGCTGCTCTCTCATATAGGCTACCAGGATAAAGCAGATAAGCTTTATTCCGCTCTTGAAGAGTGCACAGCAGAGCAGAAGATCCGGATCACAGGCAAAAACGACGGAGCTACCGGATCTGAATTCGCCGATTATGTCCTGTCTAAAATAATATAACAGAAAGGATTTTGAAATGCCCATAAAACGCACAGATCTTACCGGCGTCAAAACTACTGCAGCGCCTCTTTCAACAGATTTGTTTTTCAAAATCAAAGAAGATATACTTTCCGGCAGACTGAAAAGCAATCAGAAACTTACTGAGCAGACCATATGCGACAAATATAAAGTCAGCCGCACACCCGTAAGGGAAGCTCTGCTGCAGCTGGAAATGGAAGGACTCATAGAAAATGTCCCCAACCGGGGCGCTTTTGTCCTGGGCCTCTCTTCCCAGGATGTGGAAGACATCTACACTCTGCGCAAGCTTTATGAAGTTCAGGCGGTCAAGTGGGCCATAAGCAGGATAACAGAAGACGAAATGGATGAGCTGGAAGAAACTTTTGAATTCATGGAATTCTATACCATGAAAAACGATCTGTCAAAAATGCTGAATATCAACATCGCATTTCATCAGATGATATACCGGGCATCTCACAACCGGATGCTAAGACACCTGCTTTCTTCTTACCAGGTATATCTCAAGCATCATAAAAAGACTTCTGTTGATCCCGTGCTTTATCTAAACGAAGTGCTCGACGAGCACAGGCAGATTTTCCAGGCTTTCAGGGACGGCGATATAGAAGCGGGCATCCGTGCCATGGAAAAGCACATGGACAACTCAAAGAAAAGAAATTTCTGATAAACCGAAGCATAAAAAATACCGGGCCGTACCCGGTATTTTTTATTGTGTTTTCTTATGCTGTATCTTTTTTCAGTATTCTTTCTTGTCCCAGAGTTCTTCTGCTACAGATGCCCAGTTCTTTGCGGTATCCACTGTCTTTGCACAAAGATCCCTCACGTCCTCTTTCTCTTTCAGGTCTGTGGATTTTGCTCCGGCTTTCTCTACCATCTGCGCAAGTCTCGGAGGATTGTCAAGAAGAGGACAGGGCCTGAGCATGTTGCCGTTGAACGGCTGATTGTCATGATACT